>Ga0193723_1000110_pt1 | contig 27377 bp, 23 predicted proteins | sample H2m2metaG_FD_143042 | JGI IMG/M metagenome (GOLD analysis project Ga0193723, IMG submission 143042) | Soil microbial communities from a riparian zone of the East river system, Colorado, United States - H2m2 | ecosystem: Environmental > Terrestrial > Soil > Riparian zone | place: USA: East River...
ATCTGCGCTCGCTCCTGATCGTCTCGGAGGGGACGGCACGGGCCGCGCTCGAGCGGACCGAGAGCCGCGGCGGTCACACCCGCAGCGATTATCCCGACTCGGTTGAAAAGCAGGCCCGCGAGCAGATCGTGATCAGGAAAGAAGGGGGCGGCATGGCGGTGCGGCGCGAGGCGCAGCCGCCGATCCCGGCGGATCTCCTGGCACTCATTAAGGAAGGCGCATGACCCTGTTCCGTGTATTTCGAGGAACGCGTGATGGCGGCGAGCTGAAGGAGTATCAGGTCACCGCGGGCGAGGGGATGGTGGTGCTGGACGCGGTGCACGCCATTCAGGCCGAGCAGGCGCCCGATCTCGCGGTGCGCTGGAACTGCAAGGCGGGGAAGTGCGGCTCGTGCTCGGCGGAGATCAACGGCAAGCCGCGGCTCATGTGCATGACGCGCATGTCCGACTACGCGCCGGACGAGACGATTACCGTCACGCCGATGCGGGCGTTCCCCGTGATCAAGGATCTCGTGACGGACGTGTCGTGGAATTACGAGGTCAACAAGCGCATTCCCGCGTTCCAGCCGCGGAAGCCCGACGCGCCCGACGGCACCTGGCGGATGTACCAGTACGAAGTCGAGCGGCCGCAGGAATTCCGCAAGTGCATCGAGTGCTTCCTGTGCCAGGACGTGTGTCACGTGTTACGCACGCATGAGAAGCACGAGCAGTTCATGGGGCCCGCGATGCTGGTGCGCGCCGCCGTGTATGAAATGCATCCGCTGGATGAGGCAGATCGCCGCGATCACCTGCGGCAGGAAGGCGGGATCGGCTACTGCAACATCACGAAGTGTTGCACCGAGGTCTGTCCCGAATCGATTCACATCACGGATAACGCCATTATTCCGCTCAAAGAACGCGTCGTGGATGCGAATTACGATCCTCTGGCCGCGTTGTGGCGCAAACTGACAAAGTAGTCGTCGTCGTGGGCGCGGGGTTCGGGGGGCTGAATGCCGCCCGGGCGTTGCGTAAGGCTCCCGCCCAGATCGTGCTGCTGGACCGCAACAACTACCACCTCTTTCAACCGCTCCTTTATCAGGTCGCCACCGCTGGGTTAGAACCCGAGGAGATCGCGAAACCGGCTCGCGCGATCCTGCGCGGGCAGAAGAACTTCGACTTCCGGCTCGTGGACGTCACGCGGGTGGATTTTGCCGCGCGCACGCTGGAGACCACTGCCGGTCCGATCGTGTACGACTTTCTGGTGCTGGCCCCCGGCGGCGAGACCAACTTCTTCGGGCTCGACTCGATGCAGCGTCACGGCCTAGGGCTCAAGGACATTCCCGACGCCATCGCGATACGCAATCACGTCCTGACCTGCTTCGAGCAGGCGATGCTCGAGTCCGATGCCGAGCGGCGGCGCGCGCTGCTCACGTTCATAGTGGTGGGGGGCGGGCCGACCGGCGTCGAGATGGCGGGTGCGCTCTCCGAGCTGATCCGCCTCGTCCTCGTGAAAGACTATCCGCGGCTCAACATCAAGGACGTCCGCATTCTCCTGCTCGAGGCGACCGACAGGCTGCTCGCGGCGTTGCCGGAGCGGCTGCGTGAGGCCGCGGTGAAGACGCTCTGGAGGAAGTGGATCGACGTGCGGTTCGGTGCGCAGGTCGCCGATTTCGACGGCACAGAGCTCCGCCTGAAGAGCAGCGAAGTCATTCCCGCGCGCACCGTCATCTGGGCCGCGGGCGTGCGCGCGTCACCGCTCAACGCCACCCTGGGCCTGACCGTGGCGAGGCAGGGGCGCATTCCTGTCGAGCCCACGCTGCAGGTCGCGGGGCATCCCGAGGTCTACATCATCGGCGATGCCGCCTACCGCGAGCAGGACGGCGAGCCGTTACCGATGGTCGCGCCGGTGGCGATTCAGATGGGGCAGGCGGTCGCCCGCAACATCATGCGCCAGCTCCGGGGGGGGGGGCAGCCGCTCGCGCCGTTCCGCTATCGCGATCAGGGCACGCTGGCCACGATCGGCCGCAACGCGGCCGTGGCAAAGGTCTATGGCGTCCAGGCAAGTGGCTTTGTGGCGTGGGTGATGTGGCTCGGAATTCACATCATTCAGCTCATCGGGTTCCGCAACAAGCTTTTCGTGCTGATCAACTGGGCGTGGGATTACTTCTTCTACGAGCGCGCGGCGCGGTTGATAACCAGGGATTGAAAGCAGGTCCCTTCGCTACGCTTAGGGCAGCCTCAGCTGCCCAACGAATTATGACGTTTGGGGCGCGTTTTCTTGACGTTTCCCGTATGTCCCCTATTTCACAATAGTCATGCGTGTCGTCCGGTGGGTGCCAATCGCGCTCGCGATCATGGTCGCGAGCGGCTGCAGTGACTCAAGCGGCCCGCCTCCTCCACCGCCACCGCCTCCGCCACCGCCGCCACCGCCGACGCATCTGCCGATTCAGCCCACGGTCACCAGCGGGTCGGCGCACACGTGCGTGTTGAAAAGCACGGGCGCAGCGTTCTGCGCGGGCGAAAACTCTTCCGGCGATCTCGGTAACGGATCCACAGTCAACAGCGACACTCTGGTTCGCGTTTCGGGCGCGACCGTATTTGCGACGATCGCCGCGGGATCCTCCTTTACGTGCGGACTAAACACCGACTCCAGCGCGTATTGCTGGGGCGCTGGTTTCGGCGGCCAGCTCGGAAACGGCGGCAGCAGCAACAGCCCCGTGCCGGTGCCCGTCAGCGGAGGCAGGCGCTTCGTCAGCATTGTGGCGGGAGGGGAATACGCATGCGCCCGTACGGCGCTCGGAGCGGCGTACTGCTGGGGCGCGAATTTCGATGGCCAACTTGGCACAGGTGATACGGCACGAAGTCGGGTGCCGATTGCGGTTTCCGGTAACCTGACATTCCAATCGCTGACGGCCGGTGCCGCTCACACCTGCGGGCTCACGACAACTGGAGCGGCGTACTGTTGGGGCCTGGCCGGGTCGGGACAGCTTGGTAATGGATCGAGCGGCGGTGGTCCGAGCCTCTCTCCTGTTCCGGTCTCAGGAGGACTGACTTTCCAGGCGATTGCCGCGGGCGATTCGCATACGTGCGCGGTGGCTGCGTCGGGATCGATGTACTGCTGGGGCTCGAATGGGTCCGGCCAAGCCGGCAATCTCAACACGCTCGGGTATTCGACACCTACGCAGGTCCTCGGTATCGTGACATTCAAGTCGGTCACAGCAGGGGGCTTGCACTCGTGCGGGCTCAATCTGGCGGGTTCCGCGTATTGTTGGGGAGCCAACGGAGAAGGCGCAGTCGGAAACGGCACAACGCAAAACCAAAATTCTCCCTCGGCCGTCAGCGGCGGCCTGGCCTTCGAGAACGTGTCCGCCGGCGTTGCACACACGTGCGCGCGCACGAGCGCGGGAGCAGCGTATTGCTGGGGCAGCAACAATTTCGGGCAGCTGGGCCATCCCCCCGAGCAGAGTCTCACGCCCGCGGCCGTCTTCGGATTGACTGGTGCGACGGCGCTCGCCATCGGATCAACAAGCTTCCACACGTGCGCGTTGACCGGAGCGGGCCGGGCTCTCTGCTGGGGCCGCGACGCGGAAGAGGAGCTGGGAAACGGTATCTACGGACCGAGCGCGGTGCCTGACTCGGTGACTGGTGGGCTCGTCTTCAACTCCATCAGCCCCGGAACGCTGCACACGTGCGGCGTGGCGAGCGGAGGAACAGCATACTGCTGGGGAAGCGCGAGTCAGGGACAGCTAGGGTTTTTTAGCGGCACTAGCGTCGTCGACCATCCAACGACAGTCCCCGACGGCAGGACCTACACCGCGATCGCGGCAGGGCTGTGGCATTCGTGCGGTCTCGCGGACTCCGGTTCGGCATACTGCTGGGGATCGAATTTCTACGGCGAGCTCGGCGACAGCACGCCAAACACCTCCTATACGCCGATCGCCGTGATCGGCGGGCACCTCTTCGCAAACATCGCCGCGGGCGTGTTCGACTCGTGTGCATTGACCGCGGCTGGCGCGGCGTTCTGTTGGGGCTCAAATACCAGCGGCCAGCTCGGGGACAGCTCGACTGTGTTCTCCAGTCCGGTTCCGAGAGCGGTAGCCGGCGGCTTGACGTTCAACACGCTGACGATTGGCGCCGAGCACGTGTGCGGGTTGGCGACGTCCGGAGCCGCCTATTGTTGGGGCAGCAATACGTCTGGCCAGCTCGGCAACGGCTCGAACACCAAGAGCAACGTGCCCGTACCGGTCAGCGGATCGCTGACTTTCTCGAGCATTGCCGCAGGTTCGCATCACACATGCGCGCTCACGACCGCCGGAAAGGCCTATTGCTGGGGGTTCAATGGTGCAGGTGCGCTGGGGAACGGGACGACGGATTCGACGAATGCACCGGTCGCCGTTTCTGGTGGCCTAACCTTTAGCGCCATTTTCGCTGGGAACCTCCACACATGCGGACTCAGCTCGGGCGGATCAGCGTCCTGCTGGGGAGATGACTACTACGGACAGCTTGGGCGAGGGGTTGTCGGCTACTCGACGACGCCAGTAGTCGTTCCGCAATAGTCGGCGGATGTCCGCGTGATCGCGTACGTCGGCTCGAACCGTCCCCACACTCCGTGCCGTCCGACGAACAGTGGGAAGCGCGCGTACGATATCGAATGACTACTCTTTCTTCAGCGCGCCGCAGGTTAAGCGCGATCCGTTAGGCCGCCCCATCGTACTATGTTGGATTTTAACGAGCTCTGTGTCTTCGGCGAAGGGTTCAAGCGCGGTGCGGTGCGGGTCAAGTTCGAGGACCACCCCGCCTTCGCCGACCGGTTTGCGATCCTGCATGCCGACAAGCAGCCGGCGCCTCGCTTAAGGGTGCATGGAACTGCCGGGTCGCGTGCCTACGATGTCGTTGGCTCCACTATTGCAATGGATCTGGTATCTCCGCGCTTTCTCACCACGCTCCGTGATGGTGGGATCACCGGTTGGGACAGTCTTCCCATCGACACTGGTACATTCAAGCCGATCCGCGGCTACGAGTTGTTAAGGGTCCTAGGGCGTTGCGGACAGATTGATAACTCGAAGAGCGAGCGCACGATTGTCCCGCCAAGAGGGGGTCGGTCAGTGCCGGGTTGGCGCGGCATTTTTTTTGACCCATCATCGTGGGACGGTTCCGATGTTTTCGGTCCGACAGGTACTGGCTATGTTTTCCCTAACCAAGAGGGCTGCGCAACTCATCCAGCAGATGAAGCTCCTAACGTTTCCCTAGAGCCGCTGGCTTCTGTTGAACGTTTGGTGCTTTAGGCGGGCGGCCTAACAAGCGCTTGAAGCTGGCGGCGCGCGTAGATTAAGGAATGAATCGTTCTTCAGCGCGCCGCAGCTTAAGCGCGATCCGTTAGGCGGCCGGCGTGTCACGATTCGTGTCAGCGAGCTGGGTGGCGGCCGGGATGATCGGCCTGACGGTGCCGAACGGCTGCCGCGAGCTCAGCCGCATGGTCGAGCGCCCCAGCCAACGCGCTATGGAGCAGCACGTGCTCGCCCAGGTGAAGTTCGGACAGAGACTCGAACATGCGTTCAATGATCCCAACGTCATGCTGACGACAACAAGCACCGATTCTTCGCTCACCTTGATCTTTCAAGATTCCACAATCGTAGCGATGTCGGATGGTGCAAAGGCCGCGTTTGCTCATCGGGCGGCGCTGTTTGTGCGGGATCATTACGGGATGTGCGGCGCGTCGACATCAGATTCGCTACAAGCCGCTACGCATTTCCCGCCGCAGCACTGGGCCTGCCGCCCGACTCCACCAGTGGTCATGACTGAGCCGCGCCCGCCGGCCGCCTAACATGCGGCGCCCGTTAGACAGCGCAATGAATCTCGTGCTCCGGCCATCGGGAGGTGTGTGGGATGTTCACTCGGCACCAACGGAGCGCGGAAGCGCCTAACGGCGTGCGAGCATCGATTGGCGGCAGCTCGGATCTGCGATTGCTAGCAGCACTCGGACTTCTCGGCGGCATGCTCGCCATGGGCACGAGTGCCTTCCGCGGTCCGTTGCCCGTCGTCCAGCCGAATCCAAACGTCGAGCGCGCGGGTGTGCTGCGCCACGGAGTGCTGACCGTCACGCTCGACGCGAAGGAGAGCCGTTTCTCGATACACGGGCCGGACCGGTCGCCGACAACGATCGAGGCGTTCTCCGAACCGGGTCGGGAGCCGCAGATGCCCGGCCCCCTTATGCGTGTGCCTGTGGGTACCGAGATCCGCCTCTCGGTGCGCAATTCACTCGCGATGCCGCTGACGTTCTTCGTGTCGGCCGCGGTCGGTGGCGGGTCGGACCGCGTGACGGCACCGGATTCCATCGTGGTGCCGCCGGGCGCAGTCGGGCAGCTCGTTATTCAGGCGACGTCGCCCGGCAACTACGTGTACCGGGCGACCACGCCCACTGCCGCTCACCGGGTGACATTGCTGGCCGGAGGGCTCGGCGGTGCACTGGTGGTCGACACCGCTGGCGCGCCGGCGCGACCGAATGATCGAGTCTTCGTGATTATGACAACGCCCGATTCCGGCGCAGTCGCGCAGCTCGAGCGCCGGGCGGCGATGGGTCGGTCTCGGCCCGAAGCCCCGCTCGCGGCCGGTGGACCCAATGGGTTCGAGGGAATTGCCTTCACGATCAACGGCCGCGCATGGCCGAATACCGAGCGCATCCCGACGACCGTTGGCGATTCGCTCCACTGGCGAGTGATCAACGTATCCGCTGAGTCGCACCCGATGCACCTGCACGGCTTCTACTACCGGGTGGACGCGTTCGATGACCCCGGCGCCGACCAATTCAGTCGTCCCGCGCCGGGCCAGATGGTCGTCACGCAGCTGCTACCGCCCTTGGCCGCAATGTCGATGACCTGGTCGCCAGACCGTCCGGGCAACTGGGTCTTCCACTGTCATTTTGCGCTCCACAACATGCCGGACTCGATGTCGGCCGCGCCGAACGATCGGCGCATGCGCGGTATGGCCGGGCTCATACTGGGCGTCAACGTCGCTGGACGCCGGGGTGTGCACGTGGTGGGTGCTCCGGCGCCCGCTCGCCATCTCCGGCTCGTCGCGACGGTCGACAGCCTACGAACGATTGGTGTCCTCAACCCTTCTGGTCGTTACATCCCCGAGCCATCGATGCGCTTCGTACTTGAGGAGCACGGTCGTCGGGTCGACACACAACGCGCCTTCAGTCCCGAGCTCGATCTCACACGCGGTGAGCCCGTGTCGATCACGATCGTGAACCATCTTCCCGAGCCGACGAGCGTGCACTGGCACGGCATAGAACTCGAGGACAGCTATATGGACGGCGTCCCAGGCGTGAGTGGCGAGGGAACGCGCCTGACGCCCGAGATCGCGCCGGGGGATTCATTCGAGGCGCGCTTCACGCCGCCCCGCTCAGGGACGTTCATGTATCACGCGCACGTGGACGAGCCACGGGAGGAGCAGGCCGGACTCGAGGGCGCGCTGATCGTCCGAGAGCCCGGGGTGGCGCCGTCACCCGATGAGCACGAGTTCTTCTTCAAAGGGGGCGGGATCAACGGCGAGCCAAACCCGGACACAGTCGTGCTCCACGCCGGTCGGCCAGCCAGGTTGCGGTTCTTCAACCTGGCCAACTGGGAGGTGTTGACCTTCTTCTCGTTGACTTCGCGTCCCGACAGTGCGCTGCGCCTGGCGAACGACACACTGCTCGTACGCTGGCGGCGGCTCGCCAAAGACGGTTTCGATCTGCGCCCGGCGCAACAGCTTCCCCGGGCAGCGCGCCAACTCGTGAGCATGGGGGAGACGTACGACTTCGAATACACACCTGTGCGACAAGGGACACTCCGTCTCGAGCTGCGGGGGCCGGAAGGCCAGTTGATTTTCAGAGTGCCGATCCGCGTAGAGTGACGCCTTTCCCCACTCGTTGTTTTGGCGCCGACCTTGATGTCTAACGAACGTTGCAGCCGCACGGTCGCAAACAACACGACCACGACGATCACTTAGGCCGCCTCCTCCCGGACGAGCGCCGTGATGCGCCGCTCCAGCTCGGCGAGCTCGACAGGCTTCACCAGCACCCGATCGCGCGGCACCTCCGCCAGGCCGCGGCCCGCGAGGTGCGTGATGTCCCCCGACAGAAATAGCACGCGCTCGGCAAGGGCCGGGCGCTCCTGCAGCAGCCGCTGGTAAAACTCGGCGCCATCCATCCGCGGCATGCGCAGGTCGGCGAGAATGACGTGCGGCTCATACCCGTCCTTCAGACGCTCGAGGGCCGCCAGTCCATCGCCGGCTTCCTTGATCTCGGCGCCGCGCTTGCCGAGAAAGCGCCCCATCGGGCGGCGAATCAGCTCCTCATCATCGACCAGGAGGATGCGAATCCCTTCGAGGCTCTTCCCGGGCGCGGGCGAGACGCGGGGCGGCGCCGCCTGCGGGGCCGCTGCTGGCGCCGTGGGGACACCCTGGCGAGCGGTGGGCAACCAGACGAGGAAGCGCGCACCAGGTTCCGGCCGCTTCACGAGGTCGAGCTCCCCCTCGGCTTCCCGCACCAGCTGGCGCGAGATGTACAGACCCAGCCCCGTCCCGCGGATACCCTTGGTGCTCGCAAACGGCCGAAACAGCCGCTGGGCGATCTCGGGCGCCACACCCGGACCATTGTCGCTGACCGTGACGCAGACGCGACCGCCCGTATCATCGATGAAGGAGTCCACGATCAATCGGCGCGGCGGCTTCACGCTGCGCAGCGCGTCGAGCGCGTTGCTCAGCAGATTGACGATCACCTGTTCCAGCCGATTCGCGTCGCCGACCACCGTCGGGAGCTCGGGATCGAGCCGCCCTTCGATCGAGATTTCGTCGATGCCAAAGCGATAGGACACAAGGTCGAGGGCACTGCGCACCACGTCGTTCATGTTCACGCTCGCCGAGCGCTTCTCACCTGCGCGAACGAAGCGGAGCAACCCGCGCAGCAGTTTGGCCGCGCGTTGCGCCTGACGCAGGATGCTCTGCATTTCGTTGCGCTGTTCGGCCAGCAGGTTGGCGTCCGCCAGCCGCAGCTCGGCGTGACTGGCGATCGCCATCAACGGATTGTTGACTTCGTGGGCCACGCCGCCAAGCAGCTCCCCCGCCGCAGCGAACCGGCCCTGTTCTTCGGCGCGATCGCGCAGCACGCGGGTCATCTGATTGAAATGCGTCGTGACTTTGCCGAGCTCGTCGTCACGGGCGATCGGCACCTGGGTCGTGAGATCGCCATCGGAGACCTGCTGGATCCCCCGCTCGAGAGCGCCGAGCGGATTCCAGACTCGGCGCCGCACGACGAGCAGCGCGACCGGAAGCAGCAGCGCGCCGGCGATGACGACGATGACCGCCGTCGTCGAGCCGAGATTCCCCGTGAACGCGAGGGTCAACGCCGCACCATACACGACGGCCGCGGCGATGACGACGACAACCAATACGCGGAGGCTACTAGACGGATTGCGTGGCACGGCCTAATCTCCCCGTTCCCAACACGCACCAAGGTACAATCAATGCGTTCTGTGAGCATCCTCCTGACATTCGGCGCCCTCGGCCTGCTCGCGTGCTCCCACGCCACCGCACCGGCCCACCAAGCTCCCGCACCCGCGCCACTTCGACAAGACACGTCTCACGCCGCGTCCGGGCGTCAGCAGGCTCCTGACGCGACCGCTCCGAAACCCTACAACCAGGTCATTACGGCGGGCGCGGTCACCGACTCAGGCGTGTTCACCGTACATCGCATCGGCGAGAAGCTGTTCTACGAGATCCCCAAGGCAATGTTCGGCCGCCAGTTCTTGCTGGTGGCGGACCAGCGCGGCACGATCCGCGGCGTGCGCTACGCCGGTGAAGAAATCAGCAACCGGATCGTGGTGTGGGAACGGATGGGCAACCGAGTCTTCTTACGGATCGTGTCGTATGCGATGCGCGCCGACAGCACCCAGCCGGTCGCGCGGGCGGTACGACTCTCCAACATCGCGCCGATCATCATGAGCTTCGACGTGGCGTCGTGGCACACGGCCGATAGTAGCGCCGTCATCGAGGTGACAAAGTTGTTCACGACCGACGTGGCGGAGCTGAACCTGCACCAATTGGGCTTCCGGATTCGCCGCCTGGATCCGGCGCGCTCCGTGGTCGAGCGGGCCCGCTCCTTCCCGCGCAACGTCGAGGTGAGCGCGCTGCAGACCTTCGAAGTCGATTCGGTCCCCGGGCCGGCCGGCGCCCCGCCCAACCGGTCGTTGAATTCGATCACCATGCTGATGAATTACTCGATGGTGCTGCTGCCCGACAAACCGATGATAGCTCGACTGTGCGATGACCGGGTCGGGTACTTCAACCTGTCCTTTGAGGACTACGACCAGGATCTGGTGTCAGGCCCGCGCGGCTGTTTCATCAAGCGCTTCCGGCTCGAGCCGAAGGATCCGGGCGCCGCCGTGTCCGATCCGATCAAGCCGATCGTCTGGTTCATCGATCCGGCGACGCCAGTCAAGTGGCAGAGCTGGCTGATCAAGGGCGTCGAGATGTGGGAGCCGGTGTTCCGCGCGGCCGGGTTTAGCAATGCGATCACGGCTCGCGTGCCCGCAGCCAGTGACTCCGATTTTGATCTCGACGACGCGCGCTTCAACACGATCCGCTGGTTGCCGTCGACGATCGAAAACGCTTACGGTCCGAGCGTCAGCGATCCGCGCTCGGGCGAAATCATGAACGCCAATATCGGGTTCTACCACAACGTGGCGAGTCTGGTGGAAGCGTGGTACTGGACGCAGGCCGGCGCCGCCGATCCGCGCGCCCGCACCCTGCCGTTCCCCGATTCGCTGATGGGGTTGATGCTGGCCTACGTCGCCAACCATGAGGTCGGGCACAGCCTCGGCCTCCGCCACAACATGGTGGCGTCGAGCTACTATCCCGTGGACTCGCTGCGCAGCAAGTCGTTCACCTGCCGGATGAAGGGCACGAGCCCGTCGATCATGGATTACGCGCGCTACAACTACGTGGCGCAGCCGGGCGACAGCGCCTGCCTGATGCAAGGCATCGGCCCGTACGATTTCTTCGCGATCGACTGGGGGTATCGGCGTATTCCGGGCGCGGCCTCGCCCGATGCCGAGCGACCGGTGCTCGACTCGCTCGCCCGGCTGCAGGATGCCAACCCCTATTTCCGCTGGATCGGCGACGGCGACCCGGTCGATCCGCGCATCATCACCGAGGCGCTGGGCGATGATCCCGTGAAGGCGAGCGGTTATGGCGTTCGCAACATCAAGCGCCTGGTGCCGATGCTCATCCCGGCGACGACAACGGACAAGCTCGACAACTACGACCGGCTCGAAGAGCTGTACGGCGAGCTCATCAATCAGTGGGCGCGGGAAATGAATCACGTCGCGGTGGTCGTGGGCGGGGTGTACCAGTTCACGAAGTACGCAGGCCAAACGGGCCGGGTCTATCAGCCGGTGCCGCGTGCCAAGCAGGCCGAGGCGGTGCAGTTCCTGAACGAGAACGTATTCACGACGCCGTCGTTCTTCTTCGATCCCGAGATCCTGCGGCGCATCGAGCCCACGGGCTTCGTGGACCGGGTGCGCGGGCGGCAGACCGCCCTGCTCAACCTCCTATTCCAGGATCCGCGTCTGTCACGCGTCGCCGAGCAGCAGGCGACGGAGCCGGGGGCGTATGCGATCGCCGACCTCTTCGGCGACGCCCGGCGCGGGATCTTCTCAGAGTTCGGGACCGGCGCCGTCCGCGTCGATGAGTATCGGCGCAACCTGCAGCGCGCCTTCGTCGATCAGATGGAGCGGCTCATCAGTACGCCGCTGGTGACGCCGCCGCCGCCCAGCTTCACGCCGTTCCCAGGCTTCACGCCGCCGGCACCGCGCCCGGCCGATGCCCGCGCGCAGGCCCGGCTCGAGCTGGTCGACCTGCAGAGCACACTGCGGGCCGCCTTGCCGAGGGCAGGGGATCGCACCACGCGGGCACATATCGTCGACCTGCAGGCACGGATCGATCAGATCCTGAATCCGCGGTGATGCTCTCGACGTCCACGACGCACATCCGAACGCGCTTCCGCGACCACCGGCTGCTCCAGGTACTCGCGGGCACGTACGCCCTGGTTTGGGTCATTACCGCGATTTCGCCCCTGGACCGGCACGATTGGTGGTTGGAGAACCTGCTCGTCTTTGCCGTCCTGGCGGTTCTCATCGGCACCTATCGCCTGTTTCCGTTGTCGGACCTGTCGTACCTGTTGATCACGGCGTTCCTGGCACTCCATGCGATCGGCGCGCACTACACCTACTCCGAAGTCCCGTTCGGCTTCTGGATCCAGCGCACGTTTGGATTCGCCCGCAATCCGTTCGACCGGATCGTCCATTTGTCGTTTGGACTCTTGATGGCATACCCGATCCGCGAAGTGTTCCTGCGGGTGGCGAACGCTCGAGGGTTCTGGGCATACTATCTTCCGCTCGACGTGACGCTCGCCTTCAGCGCCGTCTACGAAATCATGGAAATGGTTATCGCCACGATGGTGGCGCCTGGAACCGGCGACGCCTGGCTCGGCACGCAGGGCGATGTGTGGGATGCACAAAAGGATATGGGATTGGCCGCCCTGGGCGCGTTACTCTGCATGTGCGTGACTGCTCTTATACGGAAGCTGCGGACACCTAGACCCATTCTGCTCGCTGGGGAGAAAGCATGACGCGACTGTACGTTGGAAGGGTGGCCGGTCTCTTCGCGCTTGCTCTTTCCGTCATTCCAACATTCCAACTTTCCGCCCAGTCATTCGAGCAACGTCTCCTTGCCGTCCCCGACACGGCGAGCATGCGTCAGATGTCGCGCGACCTCTCCGCGGTCCCCCACATGGCGGGAACGCCGGCCCAGGCCGCGACGCGCGACTACGTCCTCGAGCACCTGAAGTCGTGGGGCATCGACGCCTGGAGCAAAGAGTACACCGTCTACATCCCGCAGCCGGATACGGTCGCCGCGTGGATCCTCACCGGCAAGCGGGCGACGCGCCTCGCCCTGGCCGAGCCGGGGAGCGGTCCCCAGATCCCGCCGTTTAACGGCTATACCGGAGACGGTGACGCGACGGCCGACGTCGTGTACGTGAACTACGGGCTGATCGAGGACTACAAGACGCTCGACTCGCTGGGCATCAGCGTGAGCGGCAAGATCGCGCTCGCGCGCTATGGCCGCTCCTTCCGCGGCATCAAGGCGCGCGAGGCACAGAAGCGGGGCGCCATCGGCCTCATCGTGTATTCCGATCCGCAGGACGACGGCTACTTCCGCGGTGACGTGTACCCCAAAGGGCCGATGCGCAACGCCGACGGCATCCAGCGCGGCAGCATGATGAACGGCAACGGCGATCCCACGACGCCGAGCTGGTCGTCGGTCGAAGGCGCGCGCCGGATACCCGAGGATTCGCTCGACATCCCGAAGATCCCGATCATCCCGATGAGCTACGGCAACGCGCGCCGCTTCCTCGAGCCGATGGCGGGGCCCGCCGTGCCGCAGAGCTGGCAGGGCGGGTTGCCCTTCCATTATCACGCGGGTCCGGGCCCCGTGCGCGCGCGGCTGAAGGTCAAGACCGAGCGCGGCGCGCGCGCGTTCCACAAGATCTGGAACACCGTCGGCATGATTCGCGGCTCGCGCTGGCCCGATGAGTGGGTCGTGGTCGGTGGTCACCGCGATGCCTGGGGCCCGGGCGCGCGTGACAACGTGAGCGGCACGGTCTCCGTGCTCGAGGCGGCTCGTGCCTTCGCAACGTTGGCGCGCGCCGGACAGACGCCCGCGCGGACCGTCGTCTTCGCCACCTGGGATGCGGAAGAGTGGGGCCTGATCGGCTCCACCGAATGGGTCGAGGAGCTCGAGGATACCCTGCGCACCCACGTCGTCGCCTACATCAATGAAGACGGCACCTTCTCCGGTCCCAACTTCAGCGGCGCCGGCTCGCCGTCGCTCAAGGCACTGTTCCGCGCGGCGTCGCACGCGGTGCCGGATCCCACCGGCCCGGGAACGGTCTACGATGTCTGGCTCAAAGCGCACAATGGTGATACGACCGCGCTGACGATGGGGAATCTGGGCGGAGGGTCGGACTTTGCCGGCTTCTCTCATCACCTCGGCATTCCCTCGGGCGGCATCGGATTCGACGGGCCGGACGGCATTTACCACTCGATGTACGACTCTTACGACTGGATGACGCGTTTCGGCGATCCCAACTACAAGGCCCACCGCGCGGGCGCGCAGCTGGTCGCCGTCATTCTCGGCCGGCTCGCCAACAGCGATCTCCTGCCGCTCGATTACGCGGCGTTCGGCACGGAGATGAATGGGCTGGTGGCGCAGCTCGACTCCGGGATCGCGAAGAAGCAGTGGAAGAGCACGGTCAGTACGCAGGCGCTCAAGGACGCGCTGGATCGCTTCACCGCCGTCGCGCGCGCGTTCAATAGCGCCCGCGATACGGCGATGGCGCGTGCTGGTGGCGTGGATTCCGCCCGCGCGCAGCGGGTCAATCAGGCACTCATGCTGGTCGAGCGCCGTCTCACGCGCCCCGACGGTCTGGTGAGCCGGCCGTGGTTCAAGAGCCTGCAGTTTGCGGCCGATCTCGATAACGGCTATGCCACGATGGCATTCCCCAGCGTCAACGAGGCGATTCGCTATGCCGACGCCGCTACCGCGAACAAGGAGCTGGTCGATCTTGTGAACCGCGTGGATCAGGCACGCGCGGCGCTCGTGGAAGCCGCCGTCGCACTTCGCTAGATTGGAGCCATGATGGAAGCCAGCGACCGTACGCGTATCGCGATCTATTACGCGATCTGGGCCACGATTTGCGCCGCGGTGGCCGGTCTCGTGGTCGCGCTGATCCACACCTGGTTCTTCAGCTACAACCCGGGCCGCTCCGCCGTCATGGAAACCTTGTTCAGCGGTGTCGTCGCCGCGGTCGGCCTCGCCGCGGCGCAGGGTGCCGTCGCGCTCGTCACAGCCAGTCTCCTGGCTCAGCTCAATCGCACGCTGCAGTACACGGTGCTGCTGGGACTCGCGATCGGGCTGTTCGACTTCGTGATGTACTTCCTGCAGATGGCCGTCCCGGCGACCGAGCTGGGCTGGACTCCCGATCTGATCATCATCGTCGCGGTCACGGTGCTGATTACGGCGATAGGAGCGCGCCGCCCCGCAGCCGCCGTGTGAGCGACGACCAGAAAGAGGCGATCGAGCGGCTGGAGCGCCGCCTCGCCGAGCTGGAAGGCATCGTCCGGCAGCTGATCGTCCGCTCCATCGCCGCGCCCGCCGCCCGGGAGCCACGCGGCCCCCCCGTGCGTACGTCGGCCGTACCGCTCACCGCATCGACCACACAGTCCGCACCTGCTGCCCCTCCACCGCGCGCCCTCGTCCCACGGAAGATCGAGATCGACTGGGAACAGTGGGTGGGACAGCGCGGATTGCTGATCGTCGGCGTGCTCGCGCTGCTCGCGACGGGCGGTTTCTTCCTCAACTACGCGATCCAGCATGGCTGGATCCCGCCGCTCGTACGCGCGAGCGGCACGGTCGTGGCCGGTGCCGCACTCGCGGTGTGGGGCGATCGCCTGATACGACGCCGGGGCGGCATGTTGCGCTACGGCGCCGCCATCATCGGCGGTGGCGGCGGTCTCGTCTACCTCGGCGTGTGGGCCGCCGCGGGTCTGTATGGGCTCGTGAGCCGGCAGGTCGGTGTCATCCTGCTGGCTGCGACGAGCGGCGTTGTGGTGGCGCTCGCCATTCGCCACGGCGTGGAGGCGCTCGCAATCTGGGCTCTCGCCGGCGCGTACCTCGCACCGATTTTCCTGGCCGGCCCGGTGCCCGAGCCGGAGAAGTTTCTGGCGTACATGGCAGTCGGCGGCACCATCTGGATGATCCTTGCCGAGCGGGTGAACTGGCGCACCACATTCAATTGCGCGTTGTTCGGGTTTTTCCTCATTCCCGCCGCGCTCATCCCCCGCGATCTGAATTCGACTGTCGGCCTGAACTACGCCGCACTCGGCGCCGTCGTAGCGTTGCTGGCAACCAATCCCAAGCGCGCGGCGTCACCCGGGTGGCCCGAGGCACGCCTGGGCGCGCTGGTGATGGTGTGGACGCTGCTGTTCGCGCTCAACGGTGACGACACGTTGCGCTGGTCGGCCATCGGCGCCGGCGCCTTGATCACTGCGATCGTCTGGTGGCAACAGCGCCAGGCGGCACCGCTCGCCGGCATTCGGGACAATAACGTCGGCGCGGAGTTCATCGTCTATCTCACGCCGCTGGCGCTGGTGACCCTCGCAGTCGTCGCCACGCCGAGTGCGCTCGTGGGGTGGGGCGGGGCGATTCCGCTTGCGCTGGCGCTCGTGTACCTCGGCAGCGGCTGGCTGCCCGGAACGCTGCATCTCATCGTGATGGGGTTCGTGCTGCTGGCGCTCGCGATTTCCGGTCAGTGGGACGGTGCGGCCGTCGCCGCCGGGTGGGGCTTGCTGGCCGTGGCGGCGAGCGCCAGTGGCCGCTGGGGGAGGACTCGGCGCCCGGGTGCCAGCGAGGTCAGCGCGGTGCTCGCGCCGGTCGCGTTTCTGCAGCTATTCACGGTCGCCCTCTACCTCCGCTCTACCAACGATCCGGCGTTCACGGGGAGCTGGGCACTCGCCTGGTACGTCTGTCTGCTCGCGCTTGCCCTCACGGCGCGCTGGTGGGATACGCGCAAGGAGATCGGCGCCGAGGACAGTGTTGGCGTCGGGCTCTGGTCGCTCGCCGCCGCCACGCTGCTGGCCGGCGTTTCGTTCGAGCTCCAGCGGGCGCTTCACGCCACGCCGCTCTCTGCCTCGATCGCCCTCGTCGTGTACTGGATTCTGTTCGCCACCGCGCTCGTGCGCGGCGCGCCGGTGTGGCGTCCGGCGCTGCGCCGTCTGGCACTCGGGAGCAGCTTGCTGCTCCTGGCAGGCGGATACCTCACGCTGTTTAGCGGCGCATGGGACGTCCGGAACGTCGATGATGCGGCCTTCGTCGGGATGTGGTCGATCGGATGGTACGCGTGCTGCGCGGCCGGTGTGATCGCCGCGCGCTGGTGGCCCGCCGACAATCTCGTGCAGGCGAACCTGCGATTCGGGCGCGCCGCGCTCTGGTGGATGGCCGGCGGCTGTCTCCTGCTCGGTGGGTCACTCGAGCTGCACCGCGCATTTGCGAGTGGACTGGCTGGTGATCTGGCGATTAGCACGTTCTGGCTGTTGTACGCGGGCGCGCTGGTAAGCGTGGGATTCCGCCTGGATCGCAAAACGGTGAGGTCGGCGGGCCTGGGAGTCGCGGCGCTGGCCGCGCTGAAGATTGTGCTGTACGACCTGTCGGCATTGGAGGCGTTGTATCGCGTGGGGAGCTTCTTTGTACTGGCGCTCATCACACTGGCTGTGGCATATGCTTACAACCAAAAGGCACGAGTCGGGAAGCAGATTACTTAGAGTTTGGGTAGGGTGATGCCTCTTTGCGCCTGGTATTTTCCCTTCTTGTCCTTATACGAGATCTCGCACTCATCGCCCTCATCTGCCGTGAAGAACAGAACCTGGGCGATCCCCTCATTCGCATAAATCTTGGCAGGCAGCGGCGTCGTATTACTGATTTCCAAGGTGACGAATCCCTCCCATTCGGGCTCAAACGGCGTCACGTTGACGATGATCCCGCAGCGGGCGTAGGTGCTTTTCCCGACGCAGATCGTCAGACAGTTCCGCGGGATCCGGAAGTACTCGACCGAGCTCGCGAGGGCGAACGAGTTCGGCGGCACGATGCACACGTCGCCTTGGAACTCGACAAACGATTTCGGATCGAACCGTTTCGGATCGACGACCGCCGACAGCACGTTCGTGAAAATCTTGAACTCGGGCGCGACGCGCATGTCGTAGCCGTAGGATGACACGCCGTAGGAGATCACGCCATCGCGCACCTGGCGGTCCGCGAACGGCTCGATCATTCCGTGATTCTTCGACATCTTCGTAATCCAGCGATCGGATTTGATTGACATGGGGGCGCAATGTAATGACGCCAACTTGACTTATGCAGAGCCTTAGTGAATTTTTTCACGAGCGCCATGCAGCCATACATCCCATTCCTCATGCTGCTGGGTCTGGCCATCGTCATCGCGACGACGATGATCGTGGGGTCGCATTTCCTCGGGCCGCGGCGGCCGACCGAGATCAAGGAGCGGCCCTACGAAAGCGGCATGCCGCCGCTTGGCACCGCGCACGAGCGGTTTTCGGTGAAGTTCTATCTCGTCGCGGTCCTCTTCATTCTCTTCGACATCGAAACTGTCTTTCTGGTCCCGTGGGCGGTCATCTTTATGGGGAATGGCACCCTGACCACGGGGTTTCTGTTGATCGAGATGCTCGTGTTCATGCTCGTATTGTTCGTGGGCTACATCTACGTTTGGAAGCGCGGCGCCTTCCAGTGGGACTGAGATGAAACACGTCGGCGAAGTCAAAAGCTCGAATTACCTGCTCGCCAAGTTCGAGAATCTCATCGACTGGGCGGTGAACTCTTCACGCGCCAATTCCCTGTGGCCGATGCCGTTCGGCACGGCGTGCTGCGCCATCGAGTTCATGGCGACCGCCGCGAGCCGGTTCGACTTTGCCCGCTTCGGGATGGAGCGCCAGGCCTTCTCGCCGCGGCAGGCCGACGTGCTGATCTGCGCCGGCCGCCTGCCGTTCAAGCTCGCCCCGGTGATCCGGCGCATCTTCGACCAGATGCCGCAGCCCAAGTGGGTCATCTCGATGGGGGCGTGCGCGTCGACCGGCGGGGTGTTCGACAATTACGCGATGGTGCAGGGTATCGACACGATCGTTCCGGTGGACGTCTACGTCCCCGGCTGCCCGCCGCGGCCCGAAGGGCTGCTGTACGGCATTCTGCTGCTGCACAAGAAGATCAAGGGCGAGTCGCTGTTCGATGCCGTGAAGCGGCGCGACGAGCAGCCGCTCGACGACAAGGGCCTCCGGCTCGCGCCCGAAACGATCGACGAGATCTCCGAGCCGTTCGGCAACTCCGTCCACCAATTTCGTTCATCGTGACCTCCCCGATTCCTGGGGCCCTTCGCACAGAGGTCGCCCGCGACGGCGAGACGATTGTATACGTCGCTCGCGAACGGCTGCTCGACGCGATGCGATGGCTGAAGGACACGCCGGGCCAGGACTTCGACTACCTGGTCGACGTCACGGCCGTCGAGTTCCGCGATCGCGAGCGCGCGCTCCAGGTCGTGTACTTCCTCCGCTCGCTCCAGCGCAAGGTCGACGTCCGCGTGAAAGTCGAGCTGCCGGCCTCCGACGAGCTGGCGGTGGATTCGGTCTGGAGCCTGTGGCGGGGCGCCGATTGGCTGGAGCGGGAAGTCTTCGACATGTTCGGCGTCACCTTCCACGGGCACCCCGATCTGCGGCGCATCCTGATGTGGGAGACCTACGCCGAGGGCTACCCGCTGCGGAAGAGCTTCCCGTTGCGCGGGCGCTTTTCCCGCGCCGAGCAGGTGCGCCAGGCGCTCAACATCAATCCGGAAGGGAATTACTCGCTCGAAGAGCTGTCGATCGCGGAGGCCGCCGGCGATCTCCCCGACGAGATGCGCGACCGCCTGCAGCGCGGTGAGCGCGGCGTGATCCCGGAGCCCCCCCCGGCGGCTCCATGAGTAAGCGCACCGTCGAGCTCGAGCTGGCCACGCCGGGCGTGGACGCCGCTGGGCAGCCCACGCGGGAGCCGCTGAGCCTCGGTGAAGAGCACATGCTCGTGAACATCGGGCCACAGCATCCCGCCACGCACGGCGTGTTGCGGCTGGTCGTGGAGCTCGACGGCGAGACGGTCGTGCGCTGTATTCCGCACCTCGGCTACCTCCATTCCGGCTTCGAGAAGCTCGGCGAGTACCGCCACTACAACCAGATCATCCCGCTCACCGACCGTACCGACTACCTGTCGCCGATGTCGAACAACGTCGGCTTCGCGCTGGCGGCCGAGAAGCTGATGGGGATCGAGATCACGCCCCGCTGCACCGTGCTGCGCGTCATCGCGTGCGAGATGAGCCGCATCATCTCGCACATGGTGTGGCTCGGCACCACATCGATCGATCTCGGCGCGTTTACACCGTTCCTGTGGGCATTCCAGGAGCGCGAGCGCATTTACGATCTCCAGGAGATGTGGACGGGCGCCCGTCTGACGACGAGTCTCACGCGCGTCGGCGGCCTCATGGCCGACATTCCCGACGGTTTCGTCGACAAACTGCGCCACTTCACGGCGACGTTCCCAAAGACGCTCGGCGAGATCGATCGCGTCCTCACGCGCAACGCGGTCTGGGCGGGCCGCACGCAGGGAATCGGCACGCTCAGCGCGGCCGAGGCGATCAATTACTCGCTCTCAGGCCCCATGCTGCGCGCCAGCGGCGTCGCGTACGACGTCCGCAAGGACAAACCGTACCTCGGCTACGAGACGTACGATTTCGACGTGGTGGTGGGGGAGCACGGCGATGTCTTCGATCGTTACATGGTCCGCCTCGAGGAGTGTCACCAGGCGAACCGGATTCTGGCGCAGGCGCTCGACCGGCTGCCGGACGGCCCAATCAACGTCGACGACCCCCGCGTCATTCTTCCCTCCAAGACGCGCGCCATGACCGACATGGAAGCGATGATCTTCCATTTCAAGCAGGTCATGGAAGGCGTGAAGGCGCCGGTCGGCGAAGCCTACGTCGGGATCGAGAATCCCAAGGGCGAGCTTGGCAATTACCTCGTGTCCGACGGCACGGCAAAGCCGGTGCGCTGGCGCATCCGGCCACCCTCCTTCATCAATCTGTCGGCGTTGCCCAAGATGGCCCAGGGCCATCTGCTGTCCGACTTGATCGCCATCAATGCGTCCGTGGACATCGTAATGGGCGAGGTCGACCGATGACGGTGCAGGAGGACTACCAACCCGTCTTCACGGGCGCGGTGCTGGAAGAGCTACAGGCCGTGTTGCAGCGCTATCCCAACAAGCAGGCCGCCTTGCTGCCCGCGCTGTGGATCGCGCAGCGCGAGCAGGGGTGGATCTCCGATCGCATCATGGCGGAGGTCGCCGAAGCGCTGGGACTGACGCCCGCGTTCGTGAAGGGCGTCGTCACGTTTTACACGATGTATCACCAGCATCCCGTCGGCAAAAACTTCGTGCAGGTGTGCACGACATCGCCGTGCAACATCTGCGGCGCCGAGGACGTGCTGAAGGCGCTGCTCGCCCAGAGCGGCGCCGGTGATGCCGGAGCGACGAGCCCCGACGGAAAGTGGACGATTGTCGAAGTCGAATGCCTGGGAGCTTGCGGGTTTCCGACGCCCATTCTGATCAACGATGACTTCATTGAAAACGTCACGCCGGACAAGGTGGCCGATCTCGTGCGGAAGTATCGCTGATGGGCTATCCCCACAAGCCGCATCCGAAAGAAACCGTCGTGCTGTCGCAGTACTTCGGCGATGCGGACGCGCGCACCATCAAGGGATGGACCAAGCGCGGCGGCTACGCCGCGCTCGCTCAGGTGCTCAAGATGGATCCTGTCGCCGTCACCGACATCGTAAAGGAATCGGGACTGCGGGGCCGGGGCGGCGCGGGATTCCCGACCGGTCTGAAGTGGTCGTTCATGCCCAAGGAGAAAAAGCGTCCTCACTATCTGTGTGTAAATGCAGATGAATCAGAACCGGGCACGTTCAAGGACCGCGAGATCATGCGGTGGACCCCGCACGCGTTGCTCGAGGGCACGGCCATCGCCGCGCACGCGATCCGCGCCGAGGTTGCCTACATCTACATTCGTGGCGAGTTCACCGAGCCCTGGACCATCATGGAACGGGCGCTCGCCGAGGCGAATGCCGCCGGCGTGTTCGGCACGATCAAGATCTATCTGCATCGCGGCGCGGGCGCCTACATCTGCGGTGAAGAAACGGCGCTGATGAACTCGATCGAAGGCAAACGGGGCAACCCGCGCATCAAGCCGCCGTTCCCGGCGGCCGCCGGTCTGTTCGGCCTGCCGACGACGATCAACAATGTCGAGACGCTCACGGCCGTGCCGCACATCATCACGCGCGGCGCTGCCTGGTACAAAGGCTTGTGCCTGTCGAATCCCAAAAGCACCGGCACCAAGCTGTTTTCGGTGTGCGGGCATGTGCAGCGGCCGGGCAACTACGAAGTGACGATGGGCTTTCCGCTGAAGGACCTGATCTACGACATGTGCGGCGGCCCGCCCGCGGGCCGCACGCTCAAGGCGTGCATCCCCGGTGGGTCGTCGGTACCGATTCTGACCCGTGAAGAGACCGAGCAAACGCTGCTCGATTACGAGGGCTGCGTCGCCCAGGGGACAATGCTCGGCTCGGGCGGCGTGATCGTGTTCGATGATTCCGCCGACATGGTCTATCAGATCATGCGGCTGGCGCGCTTCTACGCGCACGAGTCGTGCGCGCAGTGCACCCAGTGCCGCGAGGGCACCGCCTGGACCACCAAGATCATGGAGCGCATTCTGGCGGGGCAGGGCAAGACCAAGGATCTCGATTTGTTGCTCGACCTCTCTGAAAACATGACGGGAAAAACGATCTGTGTGCTCTCGGATTCCTGCGCGGCGCCGATCGTGAGCGGCATCAAGAAGTTCCGAGGCGAATTCGAGGCGTACTTGGCGGGGAAGAGACAGCCGGTGATGGTTGGATGAGTGTCCGTGCGCTGAAGCGCCGGCTCGGCGAGAGCGCGCGTCCTGAAGGACGCTCGAGTCCCGCTGCCCTTCAGGGCTCGCGTATTGGCCGAGCCGGCCCTTTAGGGCACGGTTCCAACGAAACGGCGCACGTCATCTATGCCTGATCAACTCATCAACCTGACGATCGACGGCGCACCGGTGAGCGTCCCGCCCGGGACGCTCGTCATCGAGGCGGCGAAGCAGGCGGGCGTGCTCGTGCCGCATTACTGCTATCACCCCGGACTCCCCGTCGCCGGCGTTTGCCGCATGTGCCTCGTCGAAATCGAAAAGGCGCCCAAGCTGCAGATCGCGTGCGCGACGACGGTCACGGAAGGAATGGTCGTCAAGACGCAGAGCGCTCCCGCCAAGGACGCGCGCCAAAGCGTGCTCGAGTTCCTACTGATCAACCATCCGCTCGACTGCCCGATCTGCGATCAGGCGGGCGAGTGCGAGCTGCAGGACTTCGTCTTCCAGGAAGGGCAGGCGCGCACCCGGTACGCCGAGTTCGCCAAGCGGTTCAATCCCGTCGAGGACTTCGGGCCGGACGTCCTCTACGTGCCCAACCGCTGCATTTTGTGCACGCGCTGCGTCCGTTTCATGGAGGACGTCGCGAAAGAGCCGGTCCTCAACGTGTCCGAGCGCGGCGACCGCGCGTTCATCGGCATTCATCCCGAAGCACGGCTCGATCATCCCTGGGCAGGGAACGTCGTCGATCTCTGCCCGGTCGGCTCGCTGCTCTCGAAGGACTTCCTGCACAAGGCGCGCGCCTGGGAGCTCGACAAGACGGCGTCGATCTGCACCGGCTGTTCGCAGGGCTGCAACATCACCCTCGACACGCGGGATGAGGTCGTCGTGCGCGTCCGCCCGCGGCCCAATCTCGAGATCAACCGCTACTTCATCTGCGATCATGGGCGCATGCACTATCGCTGGATGAACCGGGGTGACCGCATCGAGGCGCCGCTGATCCGCCGTGACGGGGAGCTCAAGGCGGTCGACTGGGATGAAGCGATCGACCGCGTCGCCGGCATTCTGCGCGGGGCATCGGGCAGAGCGGTAGCGCTCGTCTCGGCGGGCGCGTCCAGCGAAGCGCTGGCGGCGGCCAAGCGGCTGCTCTCCGGCTTCGCCTGGACCGGCGCGTTCCAGGTCGTGATGGGAGAAGAGGCGCCGCTCGCGGGCGTTCCGAATCTCGCGCTGCGCGCCGAGCGTGCGCCCAACGCGACGGGCGCGGAGCGACTCGGCTACACGCGCGACTACGCGCCCGCGCTCGCCGCCGCGAAGGGTGCCGCCGTGGTGTTGGTGCTCGACGATCCCGATTGCGCCGTCGAGACGGACGGCGCGCTGATCTATCTCGGCACGGTGCTCGCGGAGGCCGCGGCGTGCCGCCGTGCCGACGCGATTCTGCCGATCGCAAACGTAGCCGAGGAAGAGGGGACGTTCGTGAATCGCGATGGCCGCGAGCAACGCTATTCCCAGGCCAAGCCGGCGCCCGGCATGGCGCAACCGGCCGCGTGGGTGCTCGGACAGCTCGCCGCGACGCTGGGATTGGCGGAAGTGCGATGACCTTCTTCCTGATCACATCGGCCATCAAGGTGCTCGTGGTCGTCAACCTGATCCTGGTTGGGGTCGCGATGCTCACACTCCTCGAGCGGCGCGTATGTGCCTGGATGCAGGATCGCCTCGGCCCGAACCGCGTCGGCCCGCAGGGGCTCCTCCAGCCGGCCGCGGATGGCCTGAAGAGTTTTCTCAAAGAAGAGACCTCTCCCGCCATGGCGGACAAGGCGCTCTTTACGCTCGCGCCCGTCGTGTCATTCGTGCCGGCGATGTTGACCTTCGGGGTGATCCCGTTCGCCGCTCCGCTACCGACAAAGTGGGGCGTCGTCCCGATGGTCGTCGCCGATCTGCCCGTGGGATTCCTCTATATCCTCGCGATCAGCTCGCTCGGGGTGTACGGCATCGTGCTGGCCGGCTGGGCGTCCAACAACAAATACGCCCTGCTCGGCGGTTTGCGTGCGTCGGCTCAGATGATCTCGTACGAGATCTCGTTGGGGATGAGCACGGTCGCGGTGCTCCTGCTCGCGGGCAACGTCACGCTGTCGCAGGTGATCGCCCAGCAGCAGACCGCGCATGCCTGGTTCATCGTCCCGCTGACGGTGGCGTTCGTGATCTTCTTCATCAGCGCCCTCGCCGAGACCAACCGGTTACCATTCGACCTTCCGGAAGCCGAGGGCGAGCTCATCGCCGGCTATCACACTGAGTACAGCGCGATGAAGTTCTCGATGTTTTACATCGCGGAGTACTCGAACATGGTGACGGCCTCCGCGCTCATGGCCACGCTCTTCTTCGGCGGGTGGGATATCCCGTTCACGACGTGGGACTCAGGCGGCGATCCGAGCGTGCTCAAAACCTTGGCGACCCTGGTCGCCTTCGGTCTCAAGACGTTCGCATTCCTCTTCACATACATCTGGGTGCGCTGGACGCTCCCGCGCTTCCGCTACGATCAGCTCATGGCGCTCGGCTGGAAGGTGCTGCTGCCGCTCGCCCTCGTGTACATCACGCTGCTCGCCGTCGCGATCTGGTTCATCCGCATCCAGCTCGGCTGGGACTTTGGACCCCGCATGGCGTGGGCCCTGGGAGGGCTGAACCTCGTGCTGCTCATCGCGCTCGTCTGGTGGCTCGACCGCGGCCGGATCGTGTCCGGCTCGATGCCGCAGGAGGCCGCATAATGGCAATCGGCGTGAAGGTGATGCAGCGGCCGACCCAGCAGACGTCCTACCTGCGCGCGACGCTGAAGGGGATGGCGCTCACGTTCAGCCATCTGCTGCGGCCCAAGGTCACGATGCAGTACCCCGAGGAGAAGTCCTCCAAGGACTGGACGCTCTCCTCGCGCTGGCGTGGGACGCACCGCATGCTCACCGACGAGCAGGGCAGGGCGAAATGCGTGGCGTGCGGTCTCTGTCCGCAGATCTGCCCCGCGAACTGCATCAAGCTGGTGCCGGGCGAGGATGAAGAGGGACACCGCTATCCGCTGATCTACGAGATCGACGAGTTCCGCTGCATCTTCTGCGGCTACTGCCAGGAAGTGTGTCCCGAGGAGGCGATTCACGTGGGCGTGCACTACGAGAACTCGGAGTATTCCCGCGACCGGTTCGTGTACGACCTCGAGCGGCTCACGGCTCAGACGCACCCGGTTTCAACATTGTGGGATCCCTCTGATCCGAAGGGCGAGTAGTTGATCCTCCAGTTCTTTTGGATCTTCGGCGTGATCGCCATGGGCAGCGCCCTGCTGTGCATCACTCGTAAGAACCCGATCGCGAGCGCGCTCTGGCTCGTCGTCACCCTCTTTTCCATCGCGGCGCTGTTCGTGCTGCTCGACGCGCAGTTCCTGGCGGTGCTGCAGGTCCTGGTGTACGCAGGCGCGATCATGGTGCTCTTCCTGTTCGTGATCATGCTACTCAACCTGGGACGGCCCGGTCCCAGCGATATCAAAGGGCCGCTCGGGATCGGCGTCGCGGTGGTGCTCGGCGCCGCCCTGCTGTTTCTGTTGCAGCCCCTGACTCGGACCACGCTGCCGTCGGCGATCACCCTCCCGCCGGGTAGCGTCCCGCTGCTTCAAGAGCACCAGGGCATCGTCGGCTCGGTCGCCTATCCCCTGTTTGGCGCGTACCTGATTCCCTTCGAGATCGCGAGCGTGCTGCTGCTCGCCGCGATCGTGGGCGCGGTCGTGCTCGCGAAACGGAAACTCTAGTGCTGCTCGGCCCCGCACTCGGCATTTCCGCGGTCCTCTTCACGCTCGGCGTGTTCGGCGTGCTCCTGCGGCGCAATGCGATCGTCATCTTCATGTGCGTCGAGCTGATGCTCAACGCGGTGAATCTCACGTTCGTCGCGCTGGCACAGAATCTCGGCGTTGGCGGGCAGGTGTTCGTGTTCTTCGTGATGGCGGTCGCGGCCGCGGAAGCGGCGGTGGGCCTCGCGATCATTCTGGCCGTCTACCGCCACAAGCAGTCGGTCAGCCTGCAGAACATGAACCTGCTGAAAGACGGATGACCGGCAGCTTCGTCGACTTCATCTGGCTCGCGCCAGCCCTCGCGCTGCTCGGCTTCGTGGTGAACGCCACCATCGCGTTCGTGCGGCCGAACGCCAAGACGCTCGTGTCCGTAATCGGTGCCGGGGTCTTGCTCGTCGCCTTCGGCGTCGCGCTCGCGGTGTTCAGTGCGTTCCTCGGGCTCCATGCCGAGGCGCCGGTCGTCTTCCGCTACTGGTCGTGGATTCCGGTGGGCACGCTGCAAATCGACGTGGCGTTCCAGGTCGACCAGCTCTCGCTGGTCATGCTGCTCGTCGTGACCGGTGTCGGGTCGCTGATCCACCTGTTCAGTATCGGCTACATGAAAGACGATCCGGGATACGCCCGCTACTTCGCGTATCTCAACCTCTTCGTCTTCTTCATGCTGGTGCTCGTCCTGGGCGCGAGCTTCCCCGTGATGTTCGTGGGTTGGGAAGGCGTAGGCCTGTGCAGCTATCTGTTGATCGGCTTCTGGTACGGTGACGCGGCGAACGCCAACGCCGGCCGCAAGGCGTTCATCATGAACCGGATCGGCGACTTTGGCTTCATGGTCGCGATGTTCATGATCTTCTGGGCGACCGGTTCGCTCGATTTCGGCACGGTGTTCGAACACGCCCCGACGGCCCTCATCCCGGGCGGCGCGGCCGTCACGACCCTCACGCTGTTCCTGTTCCTGGGC
>Ga0193723_1000111_pt1 | contig 27364 bp, 31 predicted proteins | sample H2m2metaG_FD_143042 | JGI IMG/M metagenome (GOLD analysis project Ga0193723, IMG submission 143042) | Soil microbial communities from a riparian zone of the East river system, Colorado, United States - H2m2 | ecosystem: Environmental > Terrestrial > Soil > Riparian zone | place: USA: East River...
TACGTGGCCACGCTCTTCTCGCCGCCGCCGACGGACATGAAGGCCATCGGCGTGTTCGGCATCGTGTTCGGCTGGCTCTTCGTGGTGTTCGGCTGGTGGGTCGACCGGCACCGCGAGCTACGTCAGGTCGTCTAGCACCTCCACCACCTTCTCCATCTCTTCTATGGTGTTGTAGACGTGCGGCGAGAGGCGAATCGCGCCCTCGCGCAGGCTGCACACGATGCGCGCCCGCTTGACGGCATGGAACGCCTCGGCGGCCTTGGGGGGCGCGACGCAGAGAATCGCGGACCGGTGGCGCTCATCGAGCGGTGACGTGATCCGCATGCCGTTCTCCTGCGCCCACTTCACGACGGGTTCGTGCGCCGCTCGGGTGACCTCCGCGATGTCGCGCACGCCGATCTCGAGCAGCAAGGCCAACGATACGGTCATCCCCACGAAGTCCTGAAACGGCAGGGTGATCATCTCGAAACGGCGGGCGTCGGCGCGGAACGTGGGGTTGTACTCGGTGAGGCGCGAGAAGTCGTCGGTGCCTTCGAAGGCCATCCAGCCGGTGATCGTCGGCTCGAGCGCGGGGATCAACTCCTTGCGGACGTACACGAAGCCCGATCCCCACGGTGAGAGCAGCCACTTCTGGCCGCCGCAAGCGAGGATATCCACGGGCGTCTCCCGCACATCGAGGACGGAGTTGCCGATGCCCTGGATCCCGTCCACCACCAGGTACGTCCCGTTGGCACGGGCCGCGTCGCCCAGCTTTTTCAAGTCGGCTCGATAGCCGTTGGAGAACTGCACAAACGACACCGCCAGCACGCGCACGCGCGGATCGCGCAGCCGCTCGAGGAGATGATTCTCGTCGGGCCACCCCTCGGGCCCGCACCGCGCCATCTCGACCGTGATCCCCTCCTTCTTGAGCATCAGCCAGGGATACACGTTCGCCGGAAACTCCTTGTCGGAGAGCAGCACGATGTCGCCGGCCTTGAGCGGCAGCGCCCGGGCCGCGAGATGCAGGCCGAAGCTCGTGTTCGTCGCGAGCGCGATCTCGGACGGGTCGGCGTTCAAGAGGTGCGCGATACCGAGCCGCGTCGCGGCGAGACCCGCTTGGAGCTCGCGGTCGGGAAGGAGGTGCGGCGCGGTGCGCTTGGCGGTGAACGCGTCGAGGGCGCGGCGCGTGCGTTCCGGGATGGGGCCGATGGATGCGTTGTTCAGGTAGACCGTGTCCGCCGTCCAGGGGAACTCGGCGGCGCGCAGGGCGCGGAAGCTCTCGCGCAGCGCGCGCACGCGCGTGGGATGATAGGCGATGTCGGTCATGCGGCCTTGGCTCGGGTCCGGACGTCGAGCGCGTCGCGCAAGCCGTCGCCCAGCAGGTTTGTGCCCAACACGGTGAGACCGATCGCGATGCCGGGGACGAGCGAGACCCAGGGCGCGACGCGCAGCAGGTCGCGGCCTTCGGCGACCATCGCCCCCCACGACGGCGTGGGCGGTTGCGCGCCCAACCCGATGAATGACAACGCCGCCTCCGCCATGATGGCGCCGCCGACGCCCAGGGTCGCCGCCACGATGACGGGCGCGACGACGTTCGGCAGCAGGTGGCGCGCGATGATGCGGGCGTCGGAGGCCCCGAGCGCACGGGCCGCCTGCACGTACTCGAGCCCGCGCACGACCAGCACCTGGCCGCGCACCAGCCGCGCCATGCCCGCCCAGCCCACGACGCCGATCACGACGAACACGACGGGGAGCGAGGGTTTGACGGCGGCGGCGATGGCGATGAGGAGGAGGAGCGACGGGAACGCGAGGGTGACGTCGGCGACGCGCATGATGACGCCCTCCACCCATCGTCCGTAATAGCCGGCGACGAGCCCGAGCGTGACGCCGAGCGTCATCGCGATCCCCTGGCTGATGAGGCCCACGGCGAGCGACAGACGGGCGCCGTACAGCACGCGCGAGAGGACATCGCGACCCTGCGCGTCGCTGCCAAGCCAGAACGCGCCGGACGGCGCCCGCAGGCTCGCCGTGAGATTGCCGCGGAACGGATCGCCGGGCGCGACGAGCGGCGCGGCGAGCGCGAGGACGGCGAGGGCGGCGACGATCGCGAGCCCGAGGCGGGCCCAACGATCACGTAGGAGTCGTGTCCAAAAGAGTGGCGCGGGCATGGGGGACCTGACTACGTTACTCGGACGTTCACCCTCCGGGCAAGCGGACAGACGACGTGAAGCGAGACACACCGTTCACCCTCGTGCTGGGCGGCGGCGGCATGAAGGGGCTCGCTCACATCGGCGTGCTCCAGGCGCTCGTCGAGCGCGGCCTTCGCCCTACGAACATCATCGGCTCCAGCGTCGGCGCCCTCGTGGGCACCGCCTGGGCCGGGGGCATGGGGCTCGCCCGCCTGCGCGAGATCGCGCTCAGCCTGAAGCGCAAGGACGTGTTCGCGGTCGCGCACGCCGACATGGCGTTCAAGCGGATGCACTCCCCCGCCCTGTTTCGCCGCGACCCCCTGGAGCAGCTGATCAAGCGCCTCGTGGGTGAGGCCAGGTTCCAGCAGCTCGACCCGCCGTGCGCGGTCAACACCGTGGACCTGAATTCCGGGATGCAGGTGTTCTGGGGGCTCCCGGGCCTCGATGACGTCCGCGTCGCCGACGCCGTCTTCGCGTCGTGCGCCCTTCCGGGGTATCTCCCGCCACACGAGATCGCGGGCCGGTTCTACGTGGACGGCGCCGTGGTGTCGAATCTGCCCTTCCCCGCCGCGCGCGCGCTCGGGAGCGAGCCGATCCTCGCGGTGGACGTCTCGGCGTCGAGCGCCTTCAAAGCGGACACGCAGGACGAGGGGTTCGCCGGCGTGTTCGCGCGCGCGACGGAGATTCTGATGCAGACGCTGCTGGAGCAGCGATTCCAGACGTGGACCACGCCGCCCATCTACTATATCCATCCGCGCGTCGAGCACGTGTCGTTGTTTTCGTTCGATCACCTGCGGGAGGTCGTCGAAGAGGGTTACCGCGCCACGATCGCGGCGCTCGATCGGCCCGACGAATGGCCGGCGCCCGGCGACGAAGGGATCTTCCCGAAACGGCGCGTCATCGTGCGCGTGGAACGGGAGCGCTGCATCGGGTGCGGCGCGTGTCTGGTGCAGGCGCCGCAGGGGATGTTCGTGCTGGACGCCGATCGGAAGGCTGTCGTGACGCAGGCGGAGCAGGACTGGTCGCCGGTCGATGGCGGCTTCATCCGCCACTGCCCGACGTACGCGATCACGGCGCGGCCGGCCGCCCAGGTAACCGAAACTCTGCGTCGATCTGGATGAGGGCTCGCGCAACGCGATCCCAGTTGTAGAACGTCTCCACCGCCTTCCGCCCCGCCACGCCAAGCCGTTTCCGAAGCTCGCCGTCCCCAAGCAACCGGTTGATCCCCATGGCGACCGCTTGCGGGTCATCCGGATTCACCAGAATCCCTGTCTCCCCGTCGCGCACGGCGTCAGGCACGCCGCCCGAGCGCCCACCGACCACGGCGAGCCCGCACGCCGAGGCTTCGACGAGCGAGATCCCGAAGCCCTCGGCGAGCAAATCGTGGAGCCGCGAGGCGCCAACGTAGAGATCGGCGGCGTTGTACAGCGCCGGCAAATCCACGTCCGGCACCGCGCCGAGGAATCGCACCGCATCCGCGAGTCCCAACTCCCGCGCCAGCTGCTCGAGGTGCGGTCCGCGATCCCCCACGCCGGCGACGGCGTAACGCGTGTCGGGATGCGCCGCGCGGACAGCGGGGAGCGCCTTGATGACCGTGTCGATTCCTTTGTGCCACTCGAGCCGGGCGACCGTCAGGATCCATCGGCCTCCATCGAGTCCGTAGCGCGCGCGTACCTCGCGCGGATCGACGCCGGGCCGGAAATGCTCGGGCGCGGTCCCGAGGGGGACGACGCGAACGTCGCGGGCGAGCGCGGCGCAGCCCAGGCGCTCGAGCACGGAGCGCGCGAGACTCGCCGTCCACTCGCTGATGGCGACCACGACGGCCGCGTGACCGATGAGCTGACGGGCGCTCCACCGTTTGAAGGCGCTGCGGTCGATCTTCGCGGCGAGCAGCAGCAGCTCGGTCCCATAGGTGATCACGCCGTACGGTACGCCGGCGCGGGCTTGCATCCAGCGCGCCGGGTACCCGGCCGGCTTCAGCTCGCCGCACCACGTGAACCCGGGTTGCCAGCGGCGCGCGAGGCGGCCCGCGCGCCACGTCCATGACGCCAGGCCTTGAATCGTGCGGAGCCGGGTCGCGCGAGTCCCGACCCGGTCGACCACCTGCGGGAAACGCGCGTCACTGTCTGCCGAGCCGGGATACGAGCCGGTGGAGACCACGAGTGCGTTGCGGGGGTAGCGGCGGGCGAGCTCCCCCATCATGCGGGCGATGCCCCCGCCGTGCGGCGGGAAGTTGAACGCTAGGAGGAGACTTGTGATTCGATGTCCCGCAGATCGCGGATGACGCGGTCCCAATTGTAGTGCGTCTCGATCGCCTTGCGGCCGCCCTGGCCCAGGCGGCGGGCGAGGAGTTGGTCCTCGAGCAGCCGTTTCACCGCCGCGGCGACGGCCCCCGCGTCGTCGGGATCGACGACCAGTCCCGTCTCGCCGTCGCGCACCGCTTCCGCCAACCCACCCGACTGACCCGCGATCACGGGCAACCCGCAGGCACTCGCCTCGGCGAGCGCGACGCCGAAGCCCTCGACGCGCGTTCCGTCGGCGCGCCGCGAGACCCCGATGTAGGCCGACGCGGCGTTGAGCAGCAGCGGGAGGTCGGGATCCGGCACGTTGCCGACGAAGCGCACCGCGTCCGCGATGTCGAGCTCCTGGGCGAGCTTCACGTACGACTTTTTCTTCTTGCCCGCGCCGACGACCATGTAGCTCACCGCGAGACCGCCGCGGCGGCACTCGGCCACGGCCTTCATCGCCGTGTCGATGCCCTTGTATGGCTCGAGGCGCGCCACGGTGATGACCCACGGCTCGCCGTTCATGCGGTAACGCGCCCGCACCTCGCGCACGTCGAGGCCGGGCTTGAACTGCTCGGGGTCGGTGCCCAGCGGCACGAGTTTCACTTGCTCGGCGAGGGGGTCGAGTCCCAGCTCCCGGAGGACCGTCTGGGCCTGCTCGCGCGTCCACTGACTGTTCGCGACGACGGCTTCCGCCGAACCGAGCAACGCCTTGGCGGTCTTGCGCGCGAACGCCGAATGATGGATCGCGTGCAGCTCCTTGAGCAGGTCGCCGCCGTGGACCAACACGCCGTATTTCACCTTGACGCGCTCGTGCACCCATTTCGCCGGGTACGCGCAGGGGCGAATCGAATCGCACCAGGCGAAGTGTGGCGTGTGCTGGCGTGCCAGCGTGGCGACGCGGCGCGACCAGAACAAGAGTCCGGGCAGCGTCTTGAGGGTCCGCGACGGAATTGGGAGGCGATCGATGATCGCGCCGCCAGCACCGCCGTACCGCGTGTCCGAGTCCTGCGAGTCGCGGTGCTGGCCCGTGGACACGAGCAGCTCGCCCCGCGGGTACCGCCGCGCGATCTCCCCCATCATGCGGGCGACGCCGGTTTGTATCGGGGGGAACTCGTCGGTCAAGAGGAACGTCTTAGGCACCGCGTTGCTCTCCTCGCTCCCACAAGAATGCGTACTTCAGGAACACACCCACGGCGCTGATCCCGGCGTGAATCACGCCCAAGCGTCCGTCGAACACGCTGCCATGCACGAGATACTCGCGCCAGAAGCGCGCCGCCGGACGCAGCGTGAGGTCGCTCCACGACGCGCGCCGGCCCCCGGCAGCCAGGTCGTCGGCGCTCATGCGGCTATAGGTAATCAACTTGTCGAGATGGTGGCGCAGGTCGCGGTAGGGGGTGTGGTCCAGCTCGTGCGACAGGGCACCGAAGTCGGTCACGCCCCGGAGCCCGGGATGTGCCGTCGGCCCGCCGAAGCGGCGGTCGCGCTTGAAGAGGCGCACGACCCAATCGCGCCCCCAGTGGCCCCGGCGCAGCACGTGGCCGTGGAACAGATTGCGGCGTTTGACGCGATAGGCTTCGTGCCGCGGCGCGGCGACGACGGCGCCGAGCTCGCCCGCGAGATCGGGCCCGATGCGCTCATCGGCGTCGAGGGCGAAGACCCACTCGTGCTTCGCCGCCGCGATGCCGGCGTTGCGTTGCGCCGCGATTCCGGGCGCCGCGCCGTCCAACACGCGGGCCCCCGCCGCCGTCGCCGCTGCCGCGGTGCCGTCCTTCGAGCCCGCGTCCACGACGATCACTTCGCCGGCCCACGCCACCAGGCCACGCACGCAATCGGCGATCTGACTCGCCTCGTTGAGTGTGGGAATGACGACCGTGAGCGGCGCTGGCATCGGGTCGAATGTTAACGGGAACGTCCGCCGCCGAGCAATCGGCGGCGTTCGATGGCCTCGCCGTATACGGCCTCCGTTCGCTCCGCGGTGCGCTCGAGTGTGAAGGCCGAGCGCACCAGATCGCGGCCGGCGCGGGCGATGCGGCTCCGGAAGGCGCCGTCGCCCAACACGCGGTCGAGGGCCACCGCCCACGCCTTGGCATCGACGGGTGGGACGAGGAGCCCCGTTTCGCCCGAGGTGACCAGGTCGGAGTTGCCGCCGGCCTCCGAGGCGACCACCGGCAGCCCCAGCGCCATCGCTTCGAGCAGCGCCTGCGACAGGCCTTCGATCCTGGACGGCAGCGCGGCGAGCGTCGCCAACCGGTAGAACGGCAACGGCCGCTCCGTGAACGAGACGAAGGCGACTTTGTGGCGCCCCGGCAACGCATCGCGCAGCGCGATCAGCTCTCGATCGGGCTCGATCCCCACGCACGCCACCGCCACTGGGCGGCGCAGAATCGGCAGCGCGGCGAGGAGGATGTGCTGGTCCTTGCGCCGCGCGACGACGACCACGACGGGCCGGCCGTCCAGAGGACCGAGCGCCGCGCGCGCGGCCGCCAGGTCGGCCTCCGAGGGTTCCGCGTCCACGCGCTCCAGATCGATGCCGTTCGGCACGACGCGCAGCCGCCCGCCGGGATGGAACCGGCGCCGCAGCGCATCCGCGACCGCGCCGCTCACGGCGATCGTGCGATCCGCCGTGAGGCCGATCGCGACGAGCTCCGGCGGCAGCGTCAACGGCATCGTGCGGCGCGTGACGACGAACGGTTGGGGGAGCCGGCCGCGCCAGCGCAGCCACGCCAGGGCGCGGCGGTCGCGCGTGTCGTGGCTGTTTACCACGTCCACACTGCGTCGCGCGATCAGGTCCTCGATCGCGGCCGCCAGGGAGCCGAGCCGGTTGAACGGGAGCGGCACGAACTCGAGCTTCGCCTGCGTCGCGAGCCGCTCGAGCAGCGTGCCGGGGCGGCCACCGACGAGCACGCGATGTCCGCGCCGTGCCAGGTGGACGCTGAGGCTGAAGATGGATTGCGTGGAGCCGGCGCCCGCGCCCGCATGCGTGAGTTGGAGAATCGTCAGCGGCTGCGGCGACATGCCCCGAAGGTAGTTATACTGGGGCGCCCATGCACGTCGTGGTCGCGTCCCACCACCGGTTGCCCGTAGAAGGCTATGGGGGCACGCAGCGCGTCGTGGTCGCGCTGGTGCGCGGGCTGGCCGAGCTGGGCCATCGCGTGACGTTGCTGGCACAGCCGGGCACGCGGGTTCCCGAGGCTGCGAAGGTCGTCGAGGTGCCACCCAAAATCCTCAAGGACGCGGGCGCCGACTTGACGCCCTTCCTCCCCGGCGGCGCCGACATCCTGCACGTCCACTTCCCGTTGAAGCACGGACCCCCCTCGCTCCCATTCGTGCAAACGGCGCACGGCAACTGGAAGCCGGGCGTCCCGTTACCGCCGCGCACGATGTTCCTGTCGCGCGACCACGCGCGCCGCCACGGCAGCGACGCGTTCGTGTACAACGGCCTCGATCCCGCGGAGTTCGTGTTCCGCCACGTGAAGGAGAAATGGGATCTGTTCCTCGGCCGCCTGCACAGCGCGAAGGGATATCACTGGGCGATCGAAGCGGCGAAGAAGACAGGACGGCGACTGATTCTCGCGGGTGGGTGGCGGCCCAGCTTCACGGGCGTCGTCAAGTACGTGGGCGAGGTCGACGGAAACCGGAAGGCCGTGCTCCTGGCGCGCGCGCGCTGCCTGTGGATGCCCGCGCTCTGGGATGAGCCGTTCGGCCTCACGACGATCGAGGCGCTCTTCTCCGGCACTCCCGTCCTCGGCACGCGCCGCGGCGCTCTCCCCGAGATCCTGCCGGCGGACGCGGGAGCCCTGTGCGACACGCTCGAGGAAATGATCGTCGCCTCCGAGACGATCGGCTCGCGGTCGCCGGAGGCGTGCCGTGCGCACGCCGAGCGGTACTTCACACATCGCACGATGGCCGAGGAGTACGTCCGCGTGTATCGCGCCGTGATCGAAACGGGAGCTCCGCCGGCCGGTCGACCGACGCCCTACGCCAGCTCGTAGTTCCGAAACTCGAAGAGCCGGGCACCGGTCACGCGCTCGATCCAATCCGACAGATAGTAGCGCACGTGCTCGACCTTGAAGTGCCGCGGACCGACCACGCGCTCGGGGTCGTGGGCGCGCGGCTCGATCCAATTGCGGGCGGCCGCGGGGTGCGTGCCGGTGAAGGGCTTGAGGAGCGGAATCCACTCGAGGTGCCCGCGCGCCTGCTCCTTGTCGAAGCGGTCGCCGCCCCACGGGTAGATGGTCTTCGAGATCTCGAGCTTCTGCTTGATCGCTTTCGCCGGGCGGGCCCACCCGTAGTGGAACATCTCGGCAGCGGTGACACGCGCCCGGATCTTCCGGTAGCCCTCGCCGACGCGGAACCCCTGCGCGCCCTGATACGGACGGATGTCCTTGCCCAGTCGCACGCAGCGGACCTCACGCCGGTACCAGCGGCGGCTCGTGGCGACCTGATCGAACCCGCCGTAGAAGTGCTGGTACTTCACCAGCAGGCCCTCGACCTGCTCGTCCTTGTCCCACTCCGTTACTCGCTCCTTCAGAATGCGCGCGCCGGTCTCGTGCAGGACTTCGTCGGCCTGGATGTAGATGCCCCACGACCCGCGGCAGGCGTCCATCGCCCGCTGCGTTTCGATGGAGAGCATGATGTTCTTCTTGGTGAAGTCCCACTCGGTATCGATGATCCGAATGCGGGGATCGTCGATCGACGTCACGAGATCGCGCGTTTCATCCTCGGACTTCCCCACGTTGACGACGACTTCGTCGCACACCTCGAGAACCGAGCGGATCGCGGGGACGATCGGGAAGTCGAGCTTGACGGCGTTACGAACGATGGTGAAACCCGAAAGCATATCAGGTCCGGAATTGCAGGTTGTAGAGACGCCGGTAGAGGCCGTCGGCCACCAGCAGGTCGTCGTGACTGCCGCGCTCGACGATGCGCCCCTCCGCCAGCACCACGATGAAATCGGCGTCCTGCACGGTGGCCAGCCGGTGGGCGATGACGAACACCGTGCGATGCTCCATGAGGCGCTCGATCGCCTCCTGCACCAGGCGCTCCGATTCGGTGTCGAGGGCGCTCGTCGCTTCGTCGAGGATCAAGAGCGGTGGATCGCGCAGCAGCGCGCGCGCGATCGCGATGCGCTGGCGCTGGCCTCCCGAGAGCCGCGTGCCCCGCTCGCCCAGCATCGTCTGATAGCCGTCCGGGAGCCGCAGGACGAACTCGTCCGCGTTGGCGGCGCGGGCCGCCGCGCGCACCTGCTCGAGCGTGAAGTCGGTGCGGCCGTACGCGATGTTCGCGAGCACGCTGTCATTCAGGAGCACCGTCTCCTGCGACACGATCCCCATGAGCCGGCGCAACGAGCGGCGCGTGTAGCGCGTGATCGGCACGCCGTCCAGGGCAATCTCCCCCCGCGTCGGCTCGTAGAAGCGCGGCAGCAGATCCACCAGCGTCGTCTTCCCCGCCCCGGAGGGCCCCACGATCGCCACGACCTGGCCGCGACGCACCTCGAGGTCCACGTCGCGCAGGACCGCCTCGCCCGCCTCGTACTCGAACGAGACGCCCCGGTATTCAATCCGGTCCCGGAACGCAGCGTCCCCTTCACCCGGCTGATCGCGTTCCGCTTCGGGCAGGTCCAGGACTTCGAACACGCGCTCCGCCGAGGCTGACGCGCCCGCCATGATCGTCGGATAGTTCGCGACCGACTTGACCGGCGACATGAGGCGCAGGCTCACGGCCAGGAACGTGATCAGCACGGCCGGATCGAGGCTCGAGGCGGCGGCGAGCGCGAGCCGCGTGCCGACGACGAGGATCAGCACGATCATCACGCCGCCGAACACCTCGCTCACAGGACTCGTGAGACTCGAGAAGCGCTGCGCGCGCAGCACGCGCTTGCGGTAGCGCTCCGCGAGCCGCCGGAAGCGCTCCAGCTCGAACGCCTCGGCCACGTACGCCCGCACGAGCTTCACCGAAGCGATCATCTCACCCACGTGGCTCGTCACCTCGCCGCGCTCGGCGGCGAGCTCGCGCGAGCGGCGTCGCAACCGGTTGATCATCGGCCGGATGATGAGGAGCAGCACCGGGGCGAGGAGCAGGGCGAGCAGCGTCAAACGCACCGACAAGCCGAACAGAATCACCACGTAGACCGCGATCACGACGATGTTCTGGAGCAGCGACGCCAGCGCCGCGCTCACCGCGGTCTTCACCTGGTCGGTGTCGCTGATGATGCGCGCGACGATCTGGCCACCCTTGGTACGCTGGAAGTAGCTGAGGGGCAACGTCTGCAGGTGGCGGAACAGATTCACGCGGAGGTCGCGTACCACCGCCTCCTGGATGGCCACACTACCCACCGACGCGAGATACGCCGTCACGTTCTTGAAGAGCAGCGCGACGAGCAACACGAGGACGACGTTGCGCAGCGCCACGTCGGGCGTGCCGGCGTGGATGAACGGCCCCGCGATCCGGTCGAGCACCGCCTCGACCGTCGACCCGCCGGCACCGCCGGAGGGCAGGCCGGCGCCGCCGAACAGCGTGCGCAGGAATGGAATCAGCAGGACGAACGTGAAGCCGTCGAGCACCGATGAGACGACGGTGGCGACGATGGTGGCGACGAAGAGCGGCGTGTACGGACGGAGCAGCGACAGCAGACGGGCGCTGCGCCCCATTCAGCGGCTACCTCTCGGCGTCAGCAGCGCCACGGGGAGAATCATCTCCTCGGGCGTCGCGCCGCCGTGCAGGAACGAGCCGCGGTAGCGGGCCTGGTACTCGCGCAGCTTGGTGGGATACACGAAGAACCGGTCGCCCGTGGCGATCAACAGACGCACGCCGAGCGCCGCCCCCGGCAGGCCGAAGGCCTTCAGGTCTTCGACGGCGATCGCGGCTTGTGGATCCTCGGCCCGCAGGTCTTCGCCGAACTTGTACCGCAGGTTCGCCGTCGCGTCGCGCTTCGCGAACACCGTGGCGGGCGTCTCGCAGTGGATCGAGCCGTGATCGGTCGTGAGCAGCACGGGCACGCCGCGCCGCTCGGCTTCCTGGAGGGCGGCCAGCACCGGCGAGCGCTCGAACCAGGTCCGCGTGAGCCCGCGCAGCGCGTCAGCATCGCGCGCCACCTCGTAGAGGATCGCGTTCTCGGAGCGCCCGTGTGTCAGCTGATCGATGAAGTTGAACACGAGCGCCGTCACGCCGTCCTGCGCCAAGTGCGCCGGCAGGCGGCGCAGGAGATCGGCCCCGTCCGCCGCGGTGAACAACTTCTCGTACCGAACCGGTACGGGTTTACCGACCAACTCCTGGAGTTGTTCGGTCAGCAGCTCGGCCTCGTGGGCGTTGAGGCTTTCTTCGTCGCTCGGGGCGCCCCACCACTCGGGATGCCGCGCCGCGATTTCCATCGGGAACATCCCGCTGAAGATGGCGTTGCGGGAAAACGGCGTCGCCGTCGGCAGGATGCTGTAGTAGTGCGATTCCTCGACGTCGAAGAGCGGCGTGACGAGGTCGCGCAGTACTTCCCATTGGTCGAGTCGTAAACAGTCGATCAGCAGGAACAGCACCCGCCCCGTGCGCTTGAGCGCGGGCACGAGGAACTCCGCGCCGACGTCCACCGACAGCGGGGGCCGATCGCCTTCGGGATCGGCGAGCCAGCGCGGGTACTGCTTCGCGATGAATGTCGAGAAATCCTTGCGCAGACTCTCTTGCAGATTCTTCAGCGCTTCGGACAGCCCCGGCTCGTTGCCCGCGGCGAGCCGCACCTCCCACTGGGCCAACTCCCGCACCAGCTCGATCCATTCGCGCCACGCCAGCGTGCTCCCGCGGCGCCCCTCGAGGTCGCGGAAGCGCGTGACGAAGTCGCGCGCGAGGCGTTGCTGGCGGATGCGGTCGCCTTCGAGCAGACGCGTGACGACCGAGAGGATCTGGCGCGGCAGGACCGGCTTCACGAGGTAGTCGTCCACCTCGATGCCGATCGCTTCGCGCATCAACGCCTCGTCTTCGCTCTGGGTGACCATCACCACCGGCATGGCCGGATCGATCGCGCGGATCTCCGGGATCAGCTCGAGCCCGCGGCGACCCGGCATCTGCTCGTCGAGCAACACGACACTGTACGGCTGGCGCCGCAGCAAGGCGAGCGCATCGTCGCCGTGCGCCGCCTGCTCGACCGCGAACCCCTGCGCCTCGAGAAACCGGCGGTGCGCGGCCAGTCCATCGATTTCGTCGTCGATCCAGAGAATGCTTTTGGGACGCGGCATGCTTGGGCAAAAGCTAGTACATTGGCCGCGTGTTGCGCATCCTCCTCGTCCGCTTCAGCTCCATCGGCGACATCCTGCTCACCACCCCGCTCATCCGGGCGTTGCGTCGCCGCCTCCCCGATGCTCAACTGATCTACGTCACGAAGCGCGCCATGGCGCCGCTCCTCGCCGACAACCCGCACCTCTCGCAGGTCGTCGCGCTCGAGCCGGACGAACCGCTCACGCGTCTCGCCGGTCATCTCCGCGGCCTGCAGCCGACGCACGGGCTCGATCTGCACGGGTCGCTGCGCAGCGCCGCCTTGCGCGCGCTGGTGCGGTGCCGCTGGTCCGGGTACGCGAAGCGCAAACTCGCCCGCACGTTTCTCGTCGCAACGAAGCTCAACGTGTACCGCCGGCATGTGCCCGTCGCCGAGCGCTACTTCGAGGCGGCGCGATCGCTCGACGTCCGCCCCGACGGCGGCCCGCCGGAGTTCTTCCTCGGCGCCGCGGCGCGCGAGCGCGTGGACCGGTGGCTCGCCGAGCGCGGTCTCAGTGACGCGCCGCTGGCCGCGCTCGCTCCCGGCGCCGCGCACGCCACCAAGCGTTGGCCGATCCCGCATTGGCAGGCGCTCGCCGAGCAGCTGCGCGGCGCGGGGTATCGATTGGTCGCGGTGGGAGGACCAGAAGACCGCGGTGCCGCGCGGCAGCTCGCACCCGTCGCGGAGAGCGCGGCGGGAGAATTCACCCTCCAGGAAACGGGCGCGTGTTTGGCGCGCGCCAAGGTCCTCGTCTCGGGCGACACGGGCGTGATGCACATGGCGACGGGCGTCGGCACGCCAGTGGTCGCGCTGTTCGGTCCCACCGTGAAGGCCTTCGGCTTCTTTCCTTATCAGGCGGGCGCCACAGTGCTGGAGCAGGATCTCCGCTGCCGGCCCTGCTCCACCATGGGGACGGCGCGCTGCCCCCTCGGCCACCACCGCTGCCTCGTCGACCTGCTGCCCGATCAGGTCGTCGCCGCAATCGAACGGCTCGTCGCGTGATCGATCAAATACGGGCGACGACCACCGCCGAGGAGCGACTCGTCGCGCTGATCGCGGAAGCGGAGCGTGGTCCGAAGCGGGATGGGCTGTTCGCCTTGTGGCTGGTGGTACGCACCGCTGAGGCGGTCCTCCCGCCCTCTCCGGTCAGCGCCAAGAACCACCGCCGCCGGCTCCAGGCGCTCGAGACGCGTCTCGGCGGCCTCGCGCTCCCCGCGCCGCTCAAGCGCGCGCTCGCCGCGGCGCGGCACCATCTCGAAGCGGCGACGCCGCAGGCGGCCGCCGTGGTGCTGAGTCAACTCGTCGCTCCCGCCCGCGACGTGCTCGGCGCCGACGCCGCGGATGCCGTGAGCGTTGCCGCCCGCTCGGCGCGCGTACATTTATAGCCATGTCCACCCGGCGCCTGCAGCAACGCCCCTCTCTCGAGTCGCTCGTCCAACGCGTGGACGCGCAGCGTCCCGGTGAAGTCACGGGCGACACCGTCCCCACTGGCTTCGCGTCGGTCGACAAGATGCTGGGCGGCGGGTTCCGGCGGCGCGACTTGGTCGTGCTGGGCGGTGACATCGGCGCCGGCAAATCGGCACTGGCCTTGGGGCTCGCGCTGCGGGTCGCCCAGCAAGGACTCGGGGTCGCGTTCCTGTCGGGCGAGATGGACGAGGAGCGGCTGATGGAACGGGCCCTCGCCATCGAGGGCCGCGTGACGGTGGACGACCTGCGCGCCGCCAAAATGAGCGATCAGACCCGCGCGGGCATCGGCGGCGCGGCGGTGCGCCTGCGGGGTCTCCCGCTCGCGATGCTGCCCCTCGCCGCCGACGATTTCGACACGATGGCCGACCGGCTCGACCCGCTGCGGCAACTCTCGCTCGTCGTCGTCGACTATCTGCAGCTCGTGCCGCCGCCCGAAGGCTTGAACCGCGTCACGCAGGATGAGGACACGGCGATTGTGTTGCGCCGGTTGAAGGCGCTGGCGCTCGAACGCCAGGTCGCGCTGCTCCTCGTCGCTCAGCTGCCGCAGTTCCAGGCGAAGCGGGAAAACCCGCGTCCCACGCTCGAAGACTACGGCGTGTTGGGCGCCCTCAAGCAGCACGCCGATGTCGTGTTGTCGATCTTCCGCGAGGAGATGTATCGGCCGGGAGGCGGCGTGGAGGGTGCGACGGAGTTGATCGTGGCGAAGAACCGCAACGGCCCGACGGGCTTCGTGGATTTGTACTTCTACCGCCGGTGGATGCGCTTCGAGGACATGCTCGACCCCGACCGCTAGCTACCTGATCGAATCGCCCGCGACGACGGCCCCGATCATGGTGTAGGTGGACCCAGGCCCGCCGACATTGGCGCGCACCGTGAGCCACAACGGGCGCTGCCCCTGTTCCGCGTACATCGCGATGGCGCCGTCCCGCCCCGTTTGGTCGCTCTTCACTTCCCAGCCGTTCAGCGCCAACGCCTGCCGGTACCACTGCGCCACATCGGCGGCGGCCGCGGGGCTCGCGAAGGTGAGCTCCGCCGCGTCGGTGCCCGCGGACAGGTTCACGAGGGTCGACTGGGGATAGGCGAGCGCACCGCGCAACGCGCGGGCCGCGAGCGCGCGCGCGCCTTCGGTCTTGCGCTCGCGGTCGCAGCCGGCGGCGAGGAGGGCGAACAGTGGGAGAACGATGAACAGGGTCGAGCGGCGCATGGGCGGGAATGCTACCTGTGGCGCGGCGCCGTGGTCAAGCTGTAAGTTGCAGTGACTATGGCAGGTCACAGTAAGTGGAAGCAAATCAAGAGGAAGAAAGCCGTCACCGACCAGAAACGCGGTGCGGTCTTCACCCGGCTCATTCGTGAAATCACCATCGCCGCCAAGCAGGGAGGCGGCGACCCGGGCGGCAACGCCCGCCTGCGCACCGCCATCGACGCCGCCAAAGCCGAAAACATGCCGCTCGACAACATCGAGCGCGCCGTCAAGAAGGGCACCGGCGAGCTGGAAGGCGTGACGTACGAGGAGGTCTCGTACGAAGGCTACGGGCCGGGAGGCGCGGCGATCCTGATTCAGGCGACGACCGACAATGCCAACCGCACCGTCGCCGAGATCCGCAACGCCTTTTCGCGCGCCGGCGGCAACCTCGGCGCCGCGAACTCGGTCTCGTGGATGTTCGACCGCCGCGGCCAGGTCGTGATCGACGCGACGCGCACCGACGAAGACACGGCGATGGAAGTCGCGCTCGACGCGGGCGCCGACGATCTGACGCGCGAGGGCGACGTCTTCCTGATCACCTGTCACCCGAATCAGATCCACGCCGTGCAGGATGCCCTCAAGGCGAAGGGACTTGCCGTGCAGAGCGCCGAGATCGCGATGATCCCCAAGAGCACCGTGAAGGTCGAGGGCGGCGACGCCAAGCGACTGCTCGCGCTCATCGAGGCGCTCGAGGAGATGGATGACGTCGCGAAGGTGTTCTCGAACTTCGACATCGACGCCGAGGCGATGGCCGCGGTGACGGGGTGAAGTGAGGGTCCTGGGCGTCGACCCGGGGACGGCGGTCACCGGCTATGGCGTGATCGAAACGGGGAATGGCCACCCCGGCATGGGCCGTCTGATCGAGTGTGGCGTCATCAAGCTGGCGAAGCGCGGCCCCCTGCCTCGCCGGCTGCACGAGCTGTACCAAGGGATCGTCGAGTTGATCGCGCGGCACCGCCCCACGGCGCTCGCCCTGGAGGACGCCTTCTATCATAAGAACGTCCGCACCACGCTCGTCCTGGGCCATGCCCGTGGCGTCGTACTCCTCGCGGCGCAGCAGGCCGGGCTCGACATCGCGGAGTATGCGCCCGCGACGATCAAGAAGACGGTGGTCGGCGCCGGCGGTGCCGCCAAGGGACAGGTGGCCGCGATGGTGATGCGCTTGCTGCGGCTGCGCCAGGCACCGAAACCCGCCGATGCCGCGGACGGCGTGGCGGTGGCCCTCACCTATATCATCCGGTCGTGATCGCCTTCGTCCGCGGCCGCCTCACCGCCAAGTCCGCCGATCGCGTCGTCGTGGAGACGGCGGGTGGCGTCGGCTACGAGCTCACCGTCCCGCTCGGCGTGATGGAGCGGCTCCCGCCCCCCGGTGCCGGCACCGAAGTCACGCTCGCCACCGAGTTGGTCGTCAGGGAAGACGGTTGGTCGCTGTACGGTTTTCTCGACGAATCCGAACGAAGGTTCTTTCAACGCCTGACGAGTGTTTCCGGCGTCGGGCCGAAGATCGCCGTGGCGGTGATGTCGGCCCTGGGCGTCGAGCGCGGTGCCCGCGCGGTGCGCGAGAAGAACATCGCGCTGCTTTCGTCGGTGAACGGCATCGGGAAAAAGACCGCCGAGCGGCTCGCGCTTGAACTGGGCGACAAGGTCGACGAGTTTGTGGACGGCGGCGGCGGGGGGGGCGCGACCGCCGCGGCGCCGCCCCTGGCGAGCGGCGCCGAAGCCGCGCTGAAGGCGCTCGAGCGCCTCGGCTACAGCACCGCCGAAGCCGACCGCGCCGTGCGCGAGGCCCTCTCCGGCAACGGGGGGGGCGGACTCGAGAGAGAAACGGAGACCCTGGTGCGACGCGCGCTGCAGGTGCTGACGAGCACATGACATCTCAAAGGATGGAGCCCATCACCGCCGAATGGATCTGTACGCGCTGCGGGTCGACGAACCGCCGCCTCGTGCCCGCGGACGTCACGCGCGCCGACGATCGCTGCCTCACCTGTCACACGCGACACGAGATCGAGGCCGACGCGCGACCGGTGCGGTGGCGCGCCCAGCCCCGCGCGAAATGAGAGGTCAGGCGAGGTGTGTGGATCGATCGGATTCCCAAGCTAAAGCCTGGGCTCGGCGAATCGCTGTCCTTAAGGACAGTGTCCTGCCGAGCCCACCCTTGAGGGTGGGATAGAACGGGTGGCCCGCGCCGAAATCACGACGCCTGACGCGCTCCCGGACGAGCGGCTCACCGACGCGGCCCTCCGCCCTTCGCGGCTCGACGAATTCGTCGGCCAGGCGAAAGTCAAGGAGTCACTGCAAATCGCGATCGACGCGGCGAAGCACCGGCAGGAACCCCTCGACCACACGCTGTTCTTCGGACCGCCGGGACTCGGCAAGACCACGCTGGCGCTGCTGATGGCGAAGGAGTTGGGCGTCGACATCCGCACGACGTCGGGCCCGGTGCTGGAGCGGCCCGGCGACCTCGTGGGGATGCTCACCGGCTTGAAGCGCGGCGACATCCTGTTCATCGACGAAGTCCACCGCCTGCGCGCCGCGCTCGAGGAATTCCTCTATCCCGCGATGGAGGAGTATCACGTCGACGTCCGCATCGCCGACGGCCCCCACGCCCAGACGATTCCGATGCAGCTCGAGCGGTTCACGTTGATCGGCGCCACGACGCGTTTCGGACTGCTCACGCCGCCGATGCGCGCGCGGTTCGGGCTCGTGGAGCGGCTGCACTACTACCCACCCGACGACCTCGTCCAGATCATCACGCGCTCGGCGGGAATCCTGGGCGTCCCCGCGGACGCCGCTGGAGTCGCCGAGATCGCGCGCCGCAGCCGCGGGACGCCGCGCGTCGCGAACCGGCTGCTCAAGCGCGTGCGCGACTACGCGCAGGTGCGCGCGGGCGGCAAGATCACGGCGGCCGTCGCCGTGGAGGCGCTCAAGCGCCTCGACGTCGATGAGTTCGGCCTCGACGACATGGACGCGCGCATCCTCAAGACGATCATCGAAATGTTCGAAGGGGGGCCGGTGGGCGTGCAGACGATCGCGGCGGCGGTCGGCGAGGACCCCGGCACGCTCGAGGAGGTGTACGAGCCCTTCCTGATGCAGCAAGGATTCCTCGCGCGCACCTCGCGCGGCCGATGCGCGACACCCGCCGCGTATCGACACTTCGGCTTCACGCCACCCAAGAGCGCGGAGCAGCCCACGATCTTCGATGCCTGAACGCCCCTCCGACTTCGAGTACGACCTTCCCGCCGATCGCATCGCCCAAGAGCCCCTTCCCGACCGAGCCGCGAGCCGCCTGCTGGTGCTCGATCGCGGCACCGGCGCCATCACGCATCGGCACTTCGCCGACATCGTCGAGCTGATCCCGCCGGGCGACGTCCTCGTGGTCAACACGTCACGCGTGATTCCGGCGCGCCTGCACGGCAAACGAGATTCGGGCCAGGTGGCCGAGATCCTGCTCGTGCGCTCGCTCCCCGACGGGACCTGGCTGGCGATGGGACACCCCGGGGGGAAGCTCAAGCCGGGACGACGCGTCACGTTCGGCGCCGACAGCGCGATCGAGATCGTCGAGGTGCTGGGGGGTGGTCTACGCCGCGTGCGTTTCGTCGGCGCGACGGGCGCGCAGGCGACGATCGCGAAGTACGGCGAGGTGCCCCTGCCCCCCTACATCCACCGCCCGCCCACCGCCGCCGATCGCGAGCGCTACCAGACCGTGTACGCCACCCACGACGGCAGCGTCGCCGCTCCCACCGCGGGACTGCACTTCACGCCCACGTTGCTCGATCGAGTGAAGCGTAAAGGCGTGGCGATCGCTTCTCTGGACCTGCACGTCGGGCCGGGCACGTTCAAGCCCGTCGAGGTCGACGATCTCGGCGCACACGTCATGCACCCGGAGGCGTATGCGATTCCCGACGAGACGGCGGCGATCATCACCGACATGAAAGGCGTGGGGCGTGGGGTGTGGGGCGTGGGAACGACCGTTGTTCGTGCCCTCGAAAGCGCCGCGGACGAGCGGAGGCAGGTGCGCCCTGGCCCCGCCGAAACGAGCCTCTTCATTCATCCACCCCATGAGTTCAAAGTGGTGGACCACCTCGTTACCAACTTCCATCTTCCCCGATCGACGTTATTGATGCTCGTGTGTGCCTTCGGCGGCTACGAGGCGGTGATGGGAGCGTATCAGGAAGCGGTGCGGGAGGGATATCGCTTCTACAGTTACGGCGACGCCATGGTGATCATTTAGGTCCAAACCGCTTCACGACCAGGTCCGCCCAACTCATGACGTTGAGCACACCGGAGCGCATCGCCTCGCCGGCGCCCGTCAGCATCCTCTTGTTGAGGGTTTTCTGAAACTCGAGCAAGCGCTTCCGCACCTCCGGGTCGTCCTTCAAGACGCGTAGGAGACACCTGGTGCAAATGCCCGCGGGAAAGGGCCAGGTGGCGCCACTCAACGCCTCGGGAGTGGGGGAATGCATGGCATTCCGCTCGTGACAGCGGGTGCAGAGCATGAGTAGCATTATGCCCGTGACGGACCCCGAGTTTCATTTTCGCATTCACGCCACGTCCGGTCGAGCACGGACCGGCACGCTCACGCTCCCCCACGGGAGCGTCGAAACACCTGTGTTCATGCCGGTCGGCACGCAGGGCACCGTGCGAGCCCTTTCCCCTGCCGACCTCAAATCCGCGGGCGCCAGCATCGTCCTCGCCAACACCTACCACTTGCACGTCCGGCCCGGCGAGGATGTCGTCGCGCAGCTCGGCGGCCTGCACCGGTTCATGGCGTGGGACCGCCCGCTGCTCACCGACTCGGGGGGCTTTCAGGTGTTCTCGCTCGCGGGGTTCCGCCGCGTGGATGACGACGGCGTCGAGTTCCAAAGCCACGTGGACGGCGGCCGGCGCACCCTCACCCCCGAGCGCGCCACCGAGATTCAATGGACCCTCGGCGCTGACATCGCGATGGCATTCGATCACGTGGCGCCGGGCCAAGCCGACGAAGCGACCTCGCGGGACGCCCTCGAGAGAACGCTGAGATGGTTGGAGCGATGCGCGCGTCGACATGAGGAGCTTAGCCGGTTAGGCGGTTTGTCGGTTAGCACTAACCGCCAGACGCTCTGGCCCATCCTCCAAGGCGGAACGCACGAGAGCCTTCGGACCGAAGCCCTGGCCCGTGTCCTCGAGATGGGCTCCTGGACCGGCCTCGCGATCGGCGGACTTTCGGTGGGCGAGCCGAAGCCGAAGATGTACGAAGTGCTGGAGGCTCTCGCGCCCCGGCTCCCGCCTCAGATTCCCCGCTATCTTATGGGCGTCGGGTTTCCAGAGGACCTCGTCGCGGCCGTGGAGCGCGGCGTAGACTTGTTCGACTGCGTGGCGCCGACGCGCAATGGCCGCAACGGTACGGCGTTCACGCCGGAAGGAACGCTCAACATCCGCAACGCGGCGTTCCGGACCGACGCGACTCCGCTCGACCCGACGTGCGATTGCGAGGCTTGCACCACGTACACGCGCGGGTACTTGCGGCACCTCTTCGTCGCGGAGGAGCTGCTGGGCCTGCGGCTGCTGTCGTTGCACAACGTTCGATACCTGATCCGCCTCGCCGAAGCGATGCGCGCGGCGATCCGCAAAGGCGACGGCGCGCTGGCCGCGTGGGCCGACGATTGGCGCCGCCGCTACACTCAACCGGGAATCGCATGACCATGCTACCCACTCTGTCGCTGCTGTTGCTCACTCCCCCCGGCCAGGGCGGAGGCGGGCTCAGCGCCTTCGTCATCCAGTTCGGCTTGATCATCGCGATCTTCTATTTTGTGTTGATCCGGCCGCAGCGCCGCCAGGCGGAGCAGCACAAGCAGCTGCTGGCGTCGCTGCAGCGGGGCGATCAGATCGTCACGTCCAGCGGCATCGTGGGCGAGGTGGTGCACATCAAAGAGGATCAAGTCACGGTGCGGAGCGGTGAAGCCAAGTTCGTGATCCTGCGCAGCGGGGTCGCGAGCATCACGAACCGCGGCGTCGAGGAAGCGAAGCCGGCGTGACGGTTCGGGCGCTGCACGTCCTGGGCTCACCTGTGCTGCGGCAGAAGGCCAAGGCCGTGGCGCAGGTGGACGACGAGGTGCGCGCGCTCGTGGACGACCTGTTCGAGACGATGCGCGCCGCCAAAGGGGTCGGGCTCGCGGCCAACCAGATCGGCGTCGCGCGCCGCGTCGCCGTCGTGGACGTGGGCGAGGAAGATCCGCCGCCCCTGGTCCTCATCAACCCGGTGATCGTCGAGCGTGGCGATGAAGTCGAAACGGCCGAGGAGGGGTGCCTGTCCATCCCCGAGATCTACGGGGACGTGGAGCGGCAGGTACGCGTCGTCGTCGAGGCCGTTGATCGTGACGGCCAGAAGTACCGCGCTGAGACGATGGGCTACAAGGCGCGCGCGATCCAGCACGAGATCGACCACCTCGACGGAATCCTCTTTCTCGATCACTTGAGCGCCGTGAAACGCGCGCTGCTCGTCGCCAAGTGGAAGAAATCCCGCAAGGGCAAGAAGGGTTACCTGAAGGACGTCACCCCGGAGCCCGCCGGCGAGCTCTGAGTGCGCGTCGCCTTCTTCGGTACGCCCGAGTTCGCCGTCCCATCGCTCCGCGCGTTGGTGGGTGAAGGGTTCGACGTCGTCGCGGTCGTCACACAACCCGACGCTGCGCAGGGCCGCTCCCGCTCCCGGCTCGTCCCGCCGCCCGTCAAACTCGTGGCCGAAGCCGAAGACCTGACGGTCTTCCAGCCCGACAAGCCGACCGACGGCGCGTTTCTCGCCCGCCTCCGTGACACGCGGCCCGAGGTCGGCGTCGTCGTCGCCTACGGTCACATCCTGAAGCCCGAGCTGCTGGAGTTGCCGCCGCGCGGCATGGTGAACGTGCACCCGTCGCTGCTGCCCGCCCTGCGCGGCCCGGCGCCCGTGGAGTGGGCGGTGATCCAGGGACTCACGGAGACCGGCGTGACGATCATGCAGCTCGACGCCGGCATGGACACGGGTCCGATCCTCCACCAGATCCCCGACCACATCGACCCCGACATCACCGGCGGCGATCTGTCGGAGCACCTCGCCGAGCTCGGCGCGCAGGCGCTCGTCGAGACGCTGGCGGTGCTCGAGCAGGGCAAGCTCAATCCCGTGCCCCAGGACCACAGCCGCGCCACCCTTGCGCCCAAACTCACACGGGAAATCGCGCGCATCGACTGGTCCAAGGACGCCGCGGGCAATGCGCGCCTCATCCGCGGCCTCGACCCGCGCCCGGGGGCATGGACGCAACTCGACGATGTTGAACTGAAGCTGTACAGCGCCCGCGTGGCCGCCGGTCAAGGCGCTCCGGGAGAGCTGCTGACGGCTGACGGCAGACTGCTGGTTGCTTCCGGGAGCGGTGCGGTGGAAGTCTTCGAAGTGCAGCCCGCCGGCAAGGCACGGATGCCCATTGACGACTGGCTGCGCGGCGCCCGGCTCACGCCGGGAGCGGGCAAGCGCTTCACGTGAGGGCGCCGCTCCCGCGCCTCCACGCCATTACCGACGAGCGCATCGCCCGCCGCGCCGACTTGCCAGAGGTGGCGCGGCAGCTCGCGGCCGCGGGCGGCGCGAACCTCGCCCTGCACGCCCGCGGCCGCGCGCTGTCCGGCCTCGAACACTTTGATTTCGCGAACCGCCTCACCGCCTACCCGCCTACCCGTCTCTTTGTTAACGACCGCCTCGACGTCGCACTGGCCTTGCACGCCGTGGGCGTCCAGTTGAGCTCCCATAGCCTTCCCATCAGCGCCGCGCGGCAGCTCGACACGACGTGGTGGATCGGCAAGTCGGTACACGACTTGGCCGAAGCCGACGCCGCAAAGGCCGAAGGGGCCGACTATCTTCTAGTAGGACCCGTTTACCACACCGCGACGCACCCCGACCGTCCGCCCCTCGGCCTCGAAGCGCTGGGCCGAATCGCACGACTGGGGATTCCGGTGATCGCGATCGGCGGTATCGATGCCGAACGGGCGAAGGACGTGAAGGCGGCAGGCGCGTACGGCGCCGCGGCGATCCGGGCCCTGTGGGAATCGGCGGACCCCGAAGGCGCGGCCCGCTGGATGTTGGAGGAACTGCAATGAACGCCAAAGTCGACGTCGTCATCAACGGGGAGCGCCGCAGCGTCCCGCCTGGCGTAACCCTGCTGGAGCTGCTGGCTGAGCTGGCTCTCGATCCCCGCGCCGTCGTGGTGGAGCACAATCGCCAAATCGTGCGCCGGCCCGCCCTGGGGGACGTGCGCGTCGCCCCGGGCGACGCGATCGAGCTCGTGCATTTCGTGGGCGGGGGATGAAAACCGAGACGCCAAGTCGCCATGACGCCACGATGCACGATTCGCCGCTGACAATCGGTGGGCGCGCGTTTCAGTCGCGCCTCATGGTGGGCACGGGCAAGTATCCCGACAACGCCGCGATGCTACGGGCGATTGAAGCGTCGGGCGCGGAGATCGTGACGGTCGCCGTGCGCCGCGTCGACCTCGACCGCTCGAAAGACTCGAGCGTCCTGCATCACCTCGACCCCAAACGATTTTTTCTCCTGGCCAATACCGCGGGCTGCTATACCGCCACCGACGCCGTGCGCTACGCGCGCCTCGGCCGCGAAGCCGGGTTCAATGACTTCGTGAAACTCGAGGTGATCGGCGACGAGGAAACGCTGTTGCCCGAGGTCCAGGGGCTCCTCGAGGCGGCGAAGATCCTGGTGAAGGAAGATTTCAAGGTGCTCGCCTACACCAACGAAGATCTGGTCACGGCGCTGCGGCTCGAGGACGCGGGGTGCTCGGCCGTGATGCCGCTCGCTTCCCCGATCGGCAGCGGCCTCGGCCTCCTCAATCCGTTCAGCGTGCGCACCATCAAGCGCCGGCTGCAGGTGCCCGTCGTCGTCGACGCGGGCGTCGGCACGGCGTCGGATGCCTGCGTCACGATGGAGCAAGGCGTGGACGGCATCCTGATGAATACGGCTATTGCGGCGGCGCAGGATCCCGTGGCCATGGCGCGCGCGATGCGGCTCGCGGTCGAGGCGGGGCGCGCCGCGTTCCTCGCCGGCCGGATGCCGCGGCGCGAGGTGGCGTTCCCGTCTTCGCCCACGGAAGGAATGCTGGATTAGGGATTCCACTCCGGCGCGGCGCGCGGCGCTCGAGATCCTGCGCGCGGTGCGCGAGGGGGCGCCGCTCGACGCCGCGCGGGACGCGGCGGTGAGCGCCCTCGCCGACCGCGACCGCCGCCTCGCCTACGAGCTCTCCTCCGGTGTGCTGCGCCGTCAGTCCGAGCTCGATAGCGCCCTCGATCTCTCGCGCGCCGATCCCCGCCTGCACGACGTGCTGCGACTCGGCGCCTACCAGCTGCGTTGCCTCACGCGCGTTCCCAAACACGCCGCTGTCGCCACGAGCGTTGAGCTCGCGCGGGAGACGGCGGGCGAGGGGCCGGCGCGGTTCGTGAACTACACACTGAGAAAACTGGGTACCGGGTACCAGGTATCGGCTATCGGGTCGTCGCACCCCGAGTGGCTGGTGCGCCGGTGGACCGCTCGCTTCGGCGACACCGAGACGCAGCAGCTCGTCACCTGGAATGATGCGAAGCCTGCGCTCACGCTTCAGCCTGCTCGTTGGGACGCCGAGACCCTGGTACGGCGGTTCGACGAGGCAGGGATTCGTGTCATCGCAGCCCCGTTTGACGCGGGCCTGCGCCTTGACCCGATAGCCGGTAGCCGATACCCGGTGGCGAGTCGGTTACCCGGATTCTCCGAAGGGGGCTGGATCGTCCAAGACCCCGCCCACGCCCTCGTCGCGCGCTTTGCCGCGATCCCAGCGGGCGCCGTGGTGTACGACGCCTGCGCCGCACCCGGGGGCAAGGCGGTCGCGCTCGAGCGTCTGGGAGCGCGAATCGTGGCGGGCGATGCCCGTCCCGATCGCCTGCCCCGCCTCGCGGACACCGCGCGCCGCGCGGGAGTAGCGATTCGCTGCCTGGCTGCTGATCTTGAGGCGGCGCCGTTCGGGCCGGGACGGTTCGACGCGGTACTGGTCGACGCGCCGTGCAGCGCTACCGGGACGATGGCGCGTCACCCTGACGCGCGTTGGCGGCTGCGCCCCGACGTGTTCCCGCGTGCTGCGGCGCGGCAGACGCGCTTGCTCGACGCGGCGGCGCCGCTCGTGCGAAAGAGTGGAGGGATCCTGATCTATGCGACGTGCTCGCTCGAGTCGGAGGAGAACAGCGCGGTCGTGGAGGACTTCCTGAGCCGGAATCCCGACTTCACGCGCACGCCGCGCCACGCGGCGGCGCCCGCCGAGCTGCTGACCGCCGCCGGGGATTTCCAGTCGCTCCCCCAGCGGCACGGCATCGATGGCGCCTACGCGGCGCGACTGGTGCGGACCTGATGAAGTTCCGGCGCCACGTCGCGCCCCCCGATGGAATCGCGGGGATGGGGGGCCTCGGGGGGATGATATCCTTCGACCGCCGGCGCGCCGGGCGATGGGCGCTGGCCGGACTCAGCGCGATGCTCGTGGGCTACCTCTTTGCGTACCTTGTCCTGTTCCCGGCGCCGATCTTGCCGGGGCACCAGGTCGTCCCCCGCGTGCTCGGTCTCACACTCGCGGAAGCTCAGGCGCAGGTGACGAAGGCGGAGCTGGTGGTGGCCGATGGCGGCGCGGATCCGCACCCCACGGCGGCGCAAGGCACGGTGATCTGGCAGGACCCGCCACCCGGCGTCATCGCCCGACAAGGGCTCAAGGTGACCCTGGTGGTGAGCGCGGGCCCGCCCAAGATTCCCGTACCTGATGTGTCCGGGTTGGACGTGCCGCTCGCACAGCGGCTCGTCGCGGCGGCGGGGTTGACGGTCAGCCAGGTCGAGTCCGTGCAAGCCGCGGCGCCGCGCGGCATCGCGATGCTCACCCGCCCACCAGCGGGCACGGCGCTCGCCCCGGGGGCGGGACTCGCGCTGGTGGTGAGCCGCGGGGCGCCGACGATCTCGGTACCGGATCTCCTCGGCATGTCGATCGCCGACGCGCGCACCCGGCTCGAACTGGACGGGCTGCAGCTCGGCACCCCGACGCGCCGCACCACCACTGACGGCGCGCCCGGGACCATCATCGCGCAGCGACCCGCGGCCGGCACGCTGGCATCACCCGGGACCGTGGTAGACATCGTCGTGGCCCGGAGTCCCTGAGAGAGTGACGAGCTTGACGAACGGTATCCGCATCGCTCCGAGCGTTCTGGCGATCGACCTGGCGCGGCTCGCCGACCAGGTTGCGCGGGCGCTGGAGGGCGGCGCCGACTGGCTGCACGTGGACGTGATGGACGGCCGCTTCGTGCCGAACATCACGTTCGGCACGAACATGATCGCGGCGTTGCGCAAGCTGACCGACAAGCCGATCGACGCGCACCTGATGGTGGTCGAGCCCGAGCACTACATCGAGCCGTTCGCCGCGGCGGGCGCGTCGGTGTTCACGTTCCACCCCGAAGCCACGGTACACGTGCAGCGCCAGCTCGAGGCGGTCAAGCGTCGCGGCATGCTCGCGGGTCTGGCGCTCAATCCGGGCACGCCGCTCACGTACGCCGAGGAAGTGGTCGGGGATCTCGACCTGCTGCTCATCATGACCGTGAATCCGGGGTTCGGCGGCCAGAGCTACTTGCCGGCGTCGAACGAGAAGATTCAGCGCGCCCACGCGCTACGCACCACACACAACGCACGGTTGTTCTTGGAGGTCGACGGCGGGATCACGGCGCAGACGATCGGTGAGGCGCACCAGGCAGGAGCCGACACGTTCGTCGCCGGCAACGCCATCTTTGCGAGCGGCGACCCCGCCCGCGAGGTGCGCGAGCTGCGGCGTCGATGTATGGTGACTGTATGACGAACCGCCAGCAATGGACCCTGGTGGCCGGGATCCTGATGACCGTCATTTTCAGCACGGCGCTCGCCGTGAAGTTGCGCCCGCAGCTCGACCTCCTCGAAGTC
>Ga0193723_1000112_pt1 | contig 27250 bp, 25 predicted proteins | sample H2m2metaG_FD_143042 | JGI IMG/M metagenome (GOLD analysis project Ga0193723, IMG submission 143042) | Soil microbial communities from a riparian zone of the East river system, Colorado, United States - H2m2 | ecosystem: Environmental > Terrestrial > Soil > Riparian zone | place: USA: East River...
CGACGCTTTTATTCCACGCGTTCGCAGTTTGAAGGTCGGAAACGTTCTCGACGAGCAGACGGAAGTCGGACCGATGATCTCGCTCGACGCCGCCGAGCGGGTCGAGCGGTGGATCGGGGAAGCGAAGGCGGCGGGGGCGGAGATCGCCGCCGGCGGCAAGCGTGCTGGGCAGGTCCTAGAGCCCACGGTGCTGCTGCACACGACGCCCGAGATGAAGGTGAACTGCGAAGAGGTCTTCGCCCCGCTCGTGACGGTGACGCCTTACGCGAAGCTCGATGACGCCATCGCCGCGGCAAATTCGTCGCCCTACGGGCTGCAGGCAGGCGTGTTCACTTCGAACCTCAAGACGATGTTCCGTCTCCACGCGGAGCTCGACGTCGGCGCCGTCAACGGCAACGACATCCCAGGCTTCCGGGTCGACCGCCTGCCCTATGGCGGCGCCAAGGCATCGGGGCTCGGCCGCGAAGGTGTGCGCTACGCGATCGAAGAGATGACGGAGCTGCGCGTCCTCACCCTGAAGCTCGACTGACGTGCACCGACGCCTCCGGCAGCACCTCCTCGACCTCCTCGGCTTCACGCCCATGAGCTACCGGCCGCCGCTCCCGCGCCGCTGGTGGCTGTACTGCGCCGTCGCCTACCTCGCGCCGAGCGTCGTCCTGCAGCTCGTCCCCGCCGCGGACGTGCCCTACCGCGACCTCGTCTGGCTGCTCACTCTCGTGCCTGCGTTCGTGCTCTCGCTGCACTACGGGATGCACGGCGCTGTCTCGGGCCTCGTGATGGGGACGATCCTGTTCACCGCGATTCAGTTCCTCGTCGCCTGGAGCCTCGAGCCGGAGGACTGGCGCATCACGGTGCCGATCTACGTGGCGTACGGCGCGATCGCGATCTCAGTGGGGTGGCTCTCGGAGCAGCTGCACCTGTTTTACGACCGGGCAATCGAGGGAGAGCGCGTAGCCGTGGTCGGACAGGTGGCGGTGGCGATACGGCACGAGGTGAACAACGCCCTGGCGGCGATCATCGCGGAGGGACAGTTGCTCGAGGAGGACGGCCGGCTCACGCATCCCGAGGACGTCAAGTCACTCGAGAACATCATCGCGATGGCCCGCCGCGTGAACGCCAGCATGGAGAAGCTGGCGACTGTGACCCACGCCCCCGTGACCGACTATGCGGGCGGCGTGAAGATGATCGATCTCACCCAGCTCTAGCGTTACAGGCCGACCGCTCGCAGGATGACGTAGCTCAGTCCGGCAATCCCCGCCGTCGCCGGAATCGTCAGGATCCACGCCCACACGATCCGTCCCGCTACGCCCCAGCGTACCGCCGAGATGCGATTGGCCGCGCCGACCCCGGTGATCGCACCGGTAATCGTGTGCGTGGTGCTGACCGGGATGCCGTAGTGCGAGGCGAACGCGATCGTCACAGCCGCCCCCGTCTCCGCCGCAAAACCACCGAACGGCTTCAGCTTCGTGAGGCGCTGGCCCATCGTTTTGACGATCCGCCATCCGCCCGCCATGGTCCCGGCACCGATCGCCACGTAGGCCGCGAACGCCACCCACGTAGGGATCGTATCCACCGATGTGACGTGGAAGGCGGCCACCGGGAAGTTCTGAAACAGCGCCTGCTCCGCCACCAGCAGACTCACGATGATCCCCATGGTCTTCTGCGAATCGTTACTGCCGTGGCTCAGGGACATGAACGCGGCGGACACCAGCTGCAGCACACGGAAGTTGCGGTCGACGCGCCTGGGCAGAGAGTTGCGGAGCAACCACGACAGCCCGATGGTCAGCGAAAACGCCACCGCCATGCCGATCATGGGAGACAAAACAATGAACGCGAGCGGCTTGACCCAGCCGCTGGCGATAATCGCGTGGGTGCCGGCTTTGGCGACCGCGGCACCCGCGTAGCCCCCCATGAGGGCGTGCGACGAGGACGAGGGCAGTCCCCCGTACCAGGTGATGAGGTTCCACGCGATTGCGCCGAGCAGGCCCGCGAGCACGACGGTCGCGTCCACGATCCCCAGATCGACGAGCCCCTTCCCCATCGTTTTGGCGACGGCGGTGCCGAACACGAAGAACGCGACGAAGTTGAACACGCCCGCCCACACCACCGCGGCGGTCGGGGAGAGGACCCGGGTGGAGACGACGGTGGCGATGGAATTCGCCGCGTCGTGGAAGCCGTTGATAAAGTCGAAGGCGAGCGCGACGACGACGATCGCCAGGACGAACCAGACGGAGGCAGTCATCAGCCGTGCTTGATCGTGATGGACTCGACCACGTTGGCCACGTCTTCCGCCTGATCGAGCGTGTTCTCCAGGTTGTCGTAAATCTCTTTCCACTTGATGATCTCGATCGCGTCGCGCTCCTTCTCGAACATCTGACCCAGCGCCTCGTGGTAGATGGCGTCACCCTCTTCCTCGAGCTGCTTCGCCTCGACGCAGAACCGCATCACGTCGTCGCCCTTCTTGAGACGGCCCACCGCTTCGGCGAGCACACCGACCATGCGCTGGATGACCTCCGCCAGGCGTTTCACGCCTTGCGGCGCGACGCCGAGCCGGAAGATCTGGGCGCGCCGCGCCGTACCGTCCATTGCGTCCATCACGTCGTCGAGATCGGAGGCGAGCTGGTGGATGTCCTCGCGGTCGAGCGGCGTGATGAACGTGCGGTCGAGCCGGTTCACCACTTCGTGCGTGGCTTGATCGGCCTCGTGCTCGAGCCGCTTGATGGCCTCGACGATGGGTGTGCGGCGGTCGGGCGCGGCTTCGAACAGGTCGCGCAGGTGCTGCGCGGCTTCTTTGTTGCGATTGGCGACATCTGTGAACAAATCGAAAAACTCTTCGTTGCGAGGCAGGAGGCGCACGGTGTCCCCTGTAAAGAGTGGCGGCTAAGATAGCGGCCGACCGAAGCGGCCACTAGGTTATCGACCCATGACCACTCCCCTCGCTTCCCGCACGGAATTCGTCCGGGCCATCTCCCGGCTCGACGCCACAGCGCTCGTCGTGGGCTCCATGATCGGCTCGGGCATTTTCCTCGTGTCCGCCGACATCCTGCGCCAGGTCCAGGCCCCCGGACTGCTCCTGCTCGTGTGGGGCATATCGGGTGTCGTCACGCTGCTCGGCGCGCTGACGTACGGGGAGTTGGCGGCCATGTTCCCCAAAGCCGGCGGCAACTACGTGTACCTCCGGGAGGCGATCTCATCGCTCTTCGGCTACCTCTACGGCTGGACGCTCTTCACCGTGATCCAGACCGGGACGATCGCCGCGGTCGCCGTCGCCCTTGCTCGCTTCACGTCGGTGCTCTTCCCGTCGTTGTCGCCCGATGTGTTCCTCGGCACCACGCTGCACTTCCCACAGCCGATCGGCGACATCGCCGTCGGCCTGTCGCCACAGCGCATCTTCGCGATTCTGTCGATCGCGCTGCTCACCTGGATCAATGTGCGCGGCGTGCGCACCGCCGCGTTCATCCAGACGTCGCTGACGGCGATCAAGACCGTTGTCCTCGCAGCGCTCATCATCCTGGGCATCACGATCGGCCGCAACGCCGTGGCGCTCGCGAGCAACTTCGGCCCCGGCTTCTGGCCCGTGGGTGGTCTGACGCTGGCGATCCTCCCGGTGATCGGCGCTGCGATGGTGGGGTCGTTGTTCTCGATGGACGCCTGGAACAACGTGGGCTTCGCCGCGGGAGAGCTGAAGCAGCCGGAAAAGGACCTGCCGTACGCGATGGCGATGGGCGTGCTGACGGTGACGACGCTGTACGTGCTGGCCAACGTCGCCTATCTGCACGTGTTGCCTCCCGACGCCATCGCGCACGCGCCGCAGGACCGCGTCGGCACGGCCGCGATGGAAGCCATGTTCGGGACTCCCGGACTCTACATCATGGCCGTGGCCATCATGATCTCGACGTTCGGGTGCAACAACGGGCTCATCTTGTCGGGAGCGCGCGTGTACTACGCGATGGCCGTGGACAATCTGTTCTTCAAGTCGGCCGCCGTGCTGCATCCGCAATACAAGACGCCCGCCGTCGCGCTCATCGTCCAGGCGGTATGGACCTGCGTGTTGTGTCTGTCGGGCACGTACGGCCAACTGCTCAACTTCGTCATCTTCGCCGCCGTGGCTTTCTACCTGGTAACCGCGATCGGCTTGTTCGCCCTGCGCCGCAAGCGGCCCGACCTGCCGCGCCCCGTCCGCGCCCCCGGATACCCGTGGCTGCCCGCGCTCTACGTCGTGCTGACGGCTCTGATCGCCATCAACCTCCTGGTCCAGGACGCGACGCGCACCTACTCGTTCCTGGGTCTGGCGCTCGTGGTGCTTGGCGTGCCCGTGTACTACGGCTGGAGACGCATGGTCGCGAAGTAAGGCTCAGCTTGCCGCTATAGTGGTTTCGGGTTATGTTCGGGTGTCGCTATGCCACCCGCGCTGCCCTTCACCAGAGCCCCCGTCGCGCCGCCTCGCCCCTACCTGGCGAAGCCGGCCTTATCACCTACGACATTAGCTCGCACCTGCCCCGACTGCGGCTCACCCGCGGTCCCGCAGTCCGGGTGCCTGATCTGCCCCCACTGTGGCTGGGCCCGTTGTGGCTGAGCAGCTGGGGTTACCGCTCCTTTCCGTCGTGCCGGCGGCCAAGCCCCTGGCGGTGCTCGACGAGCGGCTGCGCGGCACCCGCTTCGTTTCCCTCGCGCCGCAGCGGGTCCTCAACCCGCCCAGCCAGACCGGAATGGACTTCTGGTCCCTCAACCCGTACGTCGGCTGCGAGTTTGGTTGCAGCTACTGCTACGCGCGCTTTGCCCACCGTTATGTGGTCGAGCGCGCCCACGACGCCGGCAAGCTGACCGACACGGAATTCGCCGACTACCGCGGACCTCATGGCTGGGAGGCATTCGAGCGGCGCATCTTCGTGAAAGAGCAGATCCTCGGCGCGCTCGAGACCGACCTGAAACGCCTCCCCGCCAACCAGACGATCGTGATCGGTACCGCGACGGACCCCTATCAGCCGGCGGAGCGGCGTTTTCGCATCACTCGGGCCGTGTTGGGCCGGTTGGCGCGGTGCGAGGGCTTGTCGGTCGGGATCATCACGAAGAGTCCCCTCGTCGCGCGCGATATAGACGTCATGCGGCGGGTGCAGGAGCGCAACGCGCTCGAAGTGTACGTATCGCTGATCACCATGGACGCCGACTTGGTCCGCACGCTCGAGGCGCGCTCACCACTCCCCGCGGTGCGCTTGCGGGGGCTCGCGAAACTGACCGCCGCGGGAATCAACGCTGGCTTGATCGTGGCGCCGGTGCTCCCCGGTATCACCGATGATTTGCCCCGCCTCGAAGCCCTCTTCGGCGCGGCGCGGGAGGCGGGCGCGCGTTTCCTCCACGCGGGGCCCCTGCGTCTCTATCCCGCCATTCGCGACCGCTTCCTGCCTCTGCTCGACGAGCACTTCCCCGACCTGGCGGCCCGGTATCGCGCCGCCTACGCGGGCCGCGGCTCGGCTCCACCGGCGTACGCGCGCGCGTTGAGCCGCCGCATCCGCCGTCTGCAGGCGCGATACGGGTTCGAAGTCAATAATGGAATGGTGGATCGGTACCGGAATCGGTTACCGGTGATGCAGCAGGAGCTGCCGCTGGAGCGCTAGGACTTGCCTTTGGAAACGATCGCCTGGATCACGGCCCACAGCATCGTCATCGTGAACGGCTTCGCGAGGAAGCGTTCGCGCTCGCTACCGTGGTCGGGACCGCCGAAGGGGTGGCCGCTGATGAACAGGAACCGGCCCGCCAGCTCAGGGCGCACGGCAACGGCCTGACGCCACAGCCAGACTCCGTCGCGCCGAGGCATCTGCACGTCGCTCACGACGACGTCGAACGGCTGGAGGTCGATGGCGTCCAGTCCTTCGACGCCGTCCTCGGCCGTGACGACTTCGCATCCATGTTGTTCGAGGGCCAGGCGCAGGACAGCGCGCACGTGGTCCTCATCCTCGACGACGAGGATCCGCAGTTTAGTCGCGTCGGTCATGATGTCGCCCCCGGGGGCGTATGCCGGGGAGTTCGAGGAAACTGCCCAAACTGCACTAGTGCACGAACTGCACATTTGGGATATACGGCGGGGTCCGGCGGATAGCAAGCAGGATGGTCAGGCGACGTCGGAAGCGGCGGCGCGGCGGGCGCTGCGGAACCGCTTGGCCAGCTCGCGCACCCAGCCGGGGGGGCTGAGGCGGCTCTGCTCGTAGGCGGCGGAGACCAGCTGGGCGATCTCGCGGCCCAGGGCGAGGGTCTGCTGGGGGCTCAAGTCACCGCTCACTTCACGGAGCAGGCGTACGAACTGGCCGACGTTGGGTGGACGGCTGACACGATGCTGCGCGGCGAGCCAGCGCTCCATTTTTACACGCGTCGCGGATCGAGGAGCGGCGCCGTTGAGAAAGTTGCGCAGTCCGTTGGGACTGATGTTGACCTGCCCTGCGGCGTGCCGGAGCGACTGGCGCGCGACCTCTCGCGCGATCGAATCACGCAAGAGCGTCACGGGAAGCACCGGCACGCCCCGGTGGTCGATTTTCATGTCGACCCCTCCCGGCGTGCACGTTGTGCGGTTTACCGTCTTCTACACGAAAGTACGCTAGCGAACGACCCGCGAGCCGTCTACCCCCCTGTATAGTGCCCCATCAAATGGAACACGGTCGCTGCGCCGCACACCGGCGCCGCGGGCTGATAGATGTACCCATAGACGAATGCGGTCCACGGCGGCGTCGCGGTCGTGTCCGCGTTGTCGACGACCATCGCGGCGCTCGGCGGCAACCCCGAGGGGCGGATTCGCGTGCAGCCGACGGAGTCTCGCTCCGCGAGCGCCGTTCCCGCGGCGTTGCGGACGGTCGTGGGGGGCGGCGTGGGCCGAACCGTGACGTAACCGAACGACAGCCAAGGTACCGAGTTGAGGTACGCGCACACGGCGCAAGGGAGCGTGGCGGTGCGCATCTCGTAGAGGCGCTCGGTCGGCAATCCCGGCGCCGTGCCCGCCGTGTCGAGCGGGACGTTCACCGTGAAGTCGCTCGTGTATCCCTGACCGTCCAGGCAATAGATCGGGTCTTTGTCGACGAGGAAGTAAGGGGCGAACGTCACGGTCGTTGCTTCAGCCGTCACCGAGGGCACGAAGCCCCGGATGATCGCGCACGGCTGCCAGACGACGAGACGCGTGCGAAACGCGTCGTTGGCCTGCACCTCAGCCGGCCAGTCCATCCACACGACGGTCGTTTGCATCACGTTCTCATTCTCGCACGCCGCCAACCCGAGTAGCGCTGCAAACGCGAAAGGAGGCATGGCTCTCACTCCCGCGTGACGAGGTGGAAGACTTTGGACTCGCCGCACACTGGCGCTGACGACTCGTAGATGTACCCACGCACGAAGGCTGACCAGTACTGCACCGTATCGGCAGGGGGATTCTCGATCACGTAGCCAGGGAAGATCCCGAACGGATGCAGCGACACGCAACCGACCGAGTCACGCGAGGCGTAGGCCGTCCCGCCGGCGTTGATGCGGCCGTTCTCTACCTGCGCGGTGCGCACCGTGATGTCGCCGAATGTCCGGACCGGGATGGCGGTGAGGCGGTCGGGTACGTAGACGTTCGCGCCGGCGCGCATTTCGTACGTGCGTGAGAACTCGGCCTCGAGGCCGGGCACATCCGCCTTCGTGTCGAAGAACTGCGCGATGATCCTGATCGAGGCCGTGTCGACGGGAGCACTGCCGGCCACATCGAGGCGGCAGTAGTTCGGCTGACCGGTAATCAGGAAATACGGTTCGAACGTGACCGCTGATTGGTCCACGGTAGGTGCCGTTACGAACTTCAAGACCTGCGCGCATGACGGGCTGTATCCGACCAACCGCGTGGTGAACGGCGTGGTCACCGACACCTCGGCGGGCCATTCCATCCAGCTGACCTGGGCGGGTTCGATGCGGCTGTCGGGTTCGGAACAGGCGGTGACGGGCGCGGCGAGCAACAGGACGAACGAGGCTATTCGCATGGTTAGTTCCTCGTGACGAGATGGAAGACTTTGGCCTGCCCGCAGATCGGCGCAGCCGGCTCATAGATGTACCCCCGCACGAACGCGGTCCGATACTGTGTCGTGTCGGTCGGCGGATTCTCGACGACGTAACCCGGGTGGACGCCGTAGGAGCGCAGCGTCACGCAACCGAGCGAGTCGCGCACTGCGCTCGCCACACCGCCAGCGTTGATGCGGCCGTTCTCTACCTGCGCGGTGCTCACCGTAACGTCGCCGAACGTGCGGATTGGGAGCGCCGCGTCGACGCCCCGGGCTGACACGTCGCTGCCGGCGCGGACCTCGTACGTGCGCGAGACCTGGGCTGCGAGGCCGGGCACTCCTGCCAACGTGTCGAAGAAAGCAAAGATCGGGACAAGGGATGCCGGCTCCGAAGTGGTCGCCCCCTGGACGGGGAGGCAATTGTTCGGCGGACCGTCGAGCAAGAAATACGGCTCAAACGTGACCGCGGACTGATCCACCGTCGGGGCTGTCACGAACCGCACGATCCGCACGCAATAAACGCCGACCCCCACCAACCGCGCGGTGAACGGCGTAGCGGCTGACACCTCGGCGGGCCATTCCATCCAGGTGACCTGAGCGGGGTGGACGCGCGTATCGGGTTCGGAGCAAGCGACGACGGCCAGGGCGAGCAACAAGACGAACGAGGCTAGGCGCATGAGACATCCTCCTTTGCGAAATGGTTACTGAGCGATGCTATCCACCTGTATGACGGGCGCGGCGTTGACACACGTGGACGCGAGACCGGGATCGACGCGTCCGTACACGAAGCCGGTGAACCCGGGCGCCCACCCCGGTGCTTGATCGGCGGAGTTGTAGAAGCGGAACGGGGGACCGGGGATCACGACAAAACAGCCGAATGAGTCCTTGAATCCCGACGCCTCACCCACCGAACGCATGAAGAGCTGGACCGGCACTGTAGACGTCACGGTCACTGTCCCGAACGTACGCAACGGCCAGGGAGTCTGGAGGGCCGGCCACTGACTGGTGGCGCGAATCGTGACCGCCCGCGCTGACGTAGCCGCGATGCCGGGCACCGACACCACCGTGTCCCAGGCGGGGAACGCAATCGGCGGACAATACGCTGAACACGGCTTGGCGACGCTGAAAGGCTCGATGGTGACGGTGTCCCCACGGACGTGGAGCTGAATGCGCACATCGACAATCGAACTACCCACCCCCTTGACACGCACACCGAACGGCGCGCCGGCGACGACGGAATCCGACCATTCGAGCCAACCGACGGAGAGGGGCGTGACCGCGGTGTCGTCGTCGCACGCAAGGAGGACGGCAAGAGAAACGACAAGCAAGGAAGCGAAGCGGGCGGCACGCATGCGAACCTCGTAGACGGCTGCGTCCTTAGTTCTACACGTTGTCGCGGGGGAGTGCCATACCCTCTTGCTCCGCCCACATCCGCGCGACCTCCCGGATCGTCCCCGGTGCATTCCCCTCGGCACGGTTGTTCGCGAGGATGAATGCTTCGATGCGTCGACGCAACACTTCGCGAATGATCTCGAGCAGATCGCGTCGCAACTCGGGTTGCGGCTCCTGGATCCGATCGTAGGGCTCGAATGCCTTCACGGCATCCGCGTACCGCCGCCCGGGCTTCAGCAGCGCCCGCACGACCGTGAAGTCGGCGGGAAACGCCCACGTGTGCTTGAGCTGCTCGCCGATCGTCGGCATCTCCGTCCACGAGTTGAAGACGTGTGCCACTCGGTGGCGCTTCAGGACCTCGCCGTGCAGTCCGGTGAATAGCTCAGGGTTTCGGAGCTCCACGGCGTAACGAAAACCCGTAGGCAGCTCCACGAGAAACGCGTCGAGCTGATCTGCCCACGCGAGGGGATCGGGGAGATCCTTGCCGCGCATCGCCTGAAACTCGAACACGAAGCACCCAGCGTGGTCCCGGAATGCGCGGGAGTATGGGCCGAGCACTGCGTCCTTGAAGAGGGCGGCGTTCAGGAAGTCGGGGTTCGGTTTCCCTCGCCCCTGATCGAGTCGCTTCACCGTGATCTGGTCCCACACCTTGCTGACGCAGGGGAAGCCCAGGGGGAGCGCCTGCGCGTAGGAGCTGAGCACCTCCTCCGACGGGGGTTCGTAGAAGGCGCTGTCGATCCCCACCGTCCGGAACAGGGGATAGCGGACGTATTCCTCGAGTCGTTTGGCGGGCTGTGGCCCCCGATAGCTGCGGTGGTAGACGTCCCCGTACCACCCGTCGTACGTCCAGGTGGAGGTGCCAAATCGGACATTGGCGGGCAGGCGCCGTGCCAACGCGGCCAGCTCGGCGTTTGGACTTGGTAGGGATTCGAAGCCGTCGAACAGATCAGGCTGGTTCATTCTAGAAACCAAAACATATCAATGACTTAACCATTGCGCACCACGCCTTGCGGGGCGCTCGATCTTCGGGATATATTCGGGTCCCATTTGACTCTGTCAATGCCTCAACGTCCTACGAGCTCGCTCGCCGCCTGCGTCTGGATTCCCCTCTTCTCACTCCGATGTGAAGAGGCGCGCCGGGAGGGGCTCGTCACTCATCCCAGCGCCCTGCTCGCCCCCGACCTGAGCCGCAAGCTGTGGCAGGTCTCGCCGCTCGCCCGGCATACGGGGGTGCGGCCCGGGATGACAGTGAGCCAGGCGATCGGGCTCTGTCCCACGCTCCGGCTCTGCGAACCCGACCCGGTGCACTATGACGGCTGCTTCTCCCGCTTGCTCTCGGCTTTGAATGAAATCAGTCCGGTGATTGAGCCCGGAGAGTTGGGACTGGCATATGTCGGCACCGATGGTTTGGAGGGGATTTTCGGTTCGCCGAGGAAGATCGTCGAAGCGATAAAAGCGACGGTTGGGCGGTTAGACGGTTGGGCGGTTGGCGATGCTGCACCCATGAATCACCTAACCGCCAAACCGCCTAACCGGCTGGGGTTCGGTCTCGGCAAGTTCACCGCCTGGGTAGCCGCGAGCCGCGCCAAACCGGGAGAAGCCGTGATCATCCCGGCGGGAGGAGAGGTCCAATTCCTCGCCGCCCAACCCATTGCGGTCCTGCCCCTCGATCCCGACACACATCGTCGTTTGCGTCAGCTCGGTATCCGCACCCTCGGCGCGCTCGCCGCGCTGCCCGAGGAAGCGGTGACGGCGCAGTTCGGCGCGGTGGGGCGGCGGCTCTGGCGGCTCGCGGCGGGACGCACCGTGGAGCCGGTCGTCGGGAATATCGCCCCCGAGCCGATCGTCGCCACGCTCACGTTCTTCACGCCGGTCGGTGAACGCGATTTGATCGAGCGCGCCATCGATCAGCTGATCGCGCGCGCGCTCAAAGACCCACGCCGTATCGGCTGGCGAGTGCAGGCGGTGCGCCTCGTCGCCGAAGTCGAAGGAAGCCGCTCCTGGCTCGCCGATCTCCTCCTCAAGGATCCGACCGCCGACGGCGCGCGCATCGCCGCTCCACTCCGAACGCGACTCGAGCAAGCGCCACCCGCCGGCGCGGTCACGCGACTCGTCCTCGAGTTCACGGCGTTCGCGCCGGGGACCACCGAGCTCCAGCTGTTCGCGCGCGACGCCGTCGCCGCCGCGCGCGCGGGCCAGCGGCGCGCGCTCGAGAGTGCCGCGCGCGAGATCCAACAGCGGCTCAAGCGCACCTGTCTCTATCACGTCATCGAGGTCCAGCCATGGTCGCGCCTGCCCGAACGCCGTTACGCGCTGATCGACTTCGAGCTCTGAACGTCCCCCAGCTCGTCGTCGTCGAGTGCGGCGAGGACGATCGGCCGCGTGTGGTGAGCGACATCGCCATCGAGACCATCCTCGAAAGCTGGCGCATCGACGACGAGTGGTGGCGCCAATCGATCACGCGCTGCTATCACGAGGTCCTCCTCGAGGGTGGCAAGCGCGTCGTGCTGTTCGAGGACGTCGCCACCGGTGAGTGGTTCGCCCAATTGCCGTGATGTACGCCGAGCTGCACTGCCACTCCGCCTTCTCCTTCCTCGACGGCGCGTCGCTCCCCGACGACCTCGCCGCGACCGCGCACGAGCTCGGCTATCCTGCCCTCGCGCTCACCGACCACAACGGCCTGTACGGCTCGATGACGTTCGCGCAGGCCGCGAAGCCGCTCGGCCTCCAGGCGATCACCGGCACCGAAGTGACGCTCACGGACGGCGCGCACCTCACCCTCCTCGCCGAGACGCCGCAGGGATACGCGAACCTGTGCCGGCTGCTCACGGAGACGCACCTCGGCGCCGACCGCCTCGACCCGCGGCTCGCGTTCAATTCGCTCGCGGCGCGTCAGGAGGGCCTGATCGTGCTCTCGGGTGGCCGGCAGGATGGCCTGCTGCCGCGGACCCTCGAAGCGGAAGGGCTCGCGGCGGCGCGCAAACTCGCCGAGCGCTGTCGCGAGCTGTTCGGAAAGGACCGGTTTTTCGTCGAGCTGCAGCGGAATCGCGTGCGGGGAGATCTGGCGGTGACGCGGGCGCTCATGGACGTCGCGGCGTCTTGGCGTCTTGGCGTCGTGGCGTCTGGGGAAGTGCATTACCACCGCCGTGAGCGGTACCGACTGCACGATGTGCAGGTCGCGATCCGTAATCGCACGACGCTTGATGGCGCGCATCGCGCCCGAAACCCCAACAGCGAATTTTACCTGCGGCGACTGGAAGAAGTCGTGTCGCTGTTCAATGACTGTCCGGATGCTGTCGCCAATACTTTGGCCATCGCCGAGCGTTGCCGGGCTTTCGATTTGACGCGCGACCTTGGTTACACCTTCCCCGAATTTCGCGGCCCACTCCAGGCCCCTCGAGCGCCCGCGCCCCAGGCGCTGGCCGAGCTCTGTCGCGCCCGGATGAGCGATCGCTACCCGGAAGACTCGTTGTACAGAGACGCCGCCGAACGACGGCTCGTCGAAGAGCTGGCCCTGATCGAGCATCACCGGCTCAGCGGCTTTTTCCTCGTCTATCACGACCTGTTCGAGCTGGCCCGCGAGGTGGCGGCCGACGTGCGCCGCGGCTCCCGCCGCGCGTCGGGCAATCTGCTCCCCGGCCGAGGGCGTGGTTCGTCGGTGTCGTCGATCGTCTGCTACCTCCTCGGCCTGTCGCACATCGACCCGATCGCCAATCGCCTCTTCCTCGGCCGCTTTTTGAACGACACCCTCGCCTCGGTTCCCGACATCGATCTCGATTTCCCCCGCGAGATCCGCGAGGAGTTGATCCGCCGCGTCTACAAGCGCTACGGCGACGAGCATGTCGGCCTCGTCTGCTCCTTTCCCACCTACCGGCTGCGGTCGGCAGTGCGCGAAATCGGCAAAGCGCTCGACTTGCCGCTCGGAGAGATCGAGCTGGTGGCGAAACTGGCGGACCGGCGGTCGGGCGGACTGGCGGACGAGCTGGAGCAGCTCCCCGGATTCGCGGGGCGCAAAGACGCGCCGCTCTGGAAGGAGCTGTGCGATCTCGCGGAGGAGATCCGCGGCCTGCCGCGCCACATCTCGCAGCACGTGGGCGGGATGGTGATCTCCTCCCGGCCCCTCGTCGAGATCGTGCCGCTCGAGCGCGCCGCGATGGAAGACAGGGTCGTCTGCCAGTGGGACAAGGATTCCTGCGACGACGCGCGCTTCATCAAGATCGATTTCCTCGCGCTCGGAATGTTGTCGCTCGTCGAGGAAAGCGTCGAGCTGATCGCGCGCAAGGAAGGCCGGCCTCCCGATCTGTCGCGCATCGATTTCGACGACGCTGCCGTGTACGACCGCATTTGCGCGGGCGACACCGTCGGCCTGTTCCAGATCGAGAGCCGCGCGCAAATCCAGATGCTGCGCCGCACCCGCCCGCGCGATCTCGGCGACCTCGCCGTCGAAGTGGCGATCGTGCGGCCCGGCCCCATCGTGGGCGGCGCGGTGAATCCGTACGTGCGGCGCCGCGAGGCTCAACGTCACGCGCGCGAGGCCGGCCGGCCCTATGAGCCGCCGGTCGATCACCCGTTGCTGCGCGAGTGTCTCGGCGAGACGCTGGGCGTCATTCTGTATCAGGACCAGGTGCTCCAGGTCTGCCAGGCGCTCGCGGGATTCTCGTCGGGGCAGGCGGAGGCGCTGCGGCGCGCGATGAGCCGGCGCCGCTCGCGCGAGCTGATGGGCGGGTTCTGGGAAGAGTTCAAGACCGGCGCCGCGGCGCGCGGCGTCCCCGAGGCCACCGCCGAGAAGGTCTTCACGCAGGTGATCGCATTCAGTGAGTTCGGCTTTCCCAAGTCGCACGCGGCGGCGTTCGGGCTGCTTGCCTACCAGTCGGCGTGGCTACGCCACTACCACCCCGTCGAGTACTACGTCGGCCTCTTCAACAACCAGCCGATGGGTTTCTACTCGCTCGATGTCCTGAGCCGGGACGCGCAGCGCAACAATGTCCAAATCCTGCCCCCCGACGTGAATGCCAGTGACGTGTGGTGCACTGTCGAACCCCGGGGCCATGCCCCGGGGGCCCTGCGCGTGGGTCTGGGCTTCGTGCGCAACTGGAGTGAGGAGACGGCGACGGCCACTGTCCTCGAGCGCGAGCGGCGCGGACGATTCCGTAGCGTAGGCGACTTCGTGCGCCGCACGCCCCCGGACCTGAAGCGTCCGGCGATCGAAGCCCTGGTGTGGGTGGGAGGGTGCGATGGCTTCGGACTCACGCGCCGGGAGCTCCTCTGGCAAGTCGGCCTGTGGATGCCTCCCAAAACCTCGCGATCCAGCGATGGCCGCGGGCGGCGACAGCTCGAGCTGGCCCTCGACCACCCGCACGAGCACCTGCGGTTTGGGGGGCTCGCGGCCCACGAGCGGCTCCTCGCCGAGTACGCGACGATCGGGTTTTCGGCGGGAGCGCACCCGTTGAGCCTGGTGCGGGAAGCGCTGCCGCCTGGACTGACGCCCAGCAACCGGCTCTCCGAGCTGGAGGGGGGCGCCAGTTGTCAGGTGGCCGGGTTGGTGGTGGCCCGCCAGCGCCCCGAGACCGCCAAAGGGTTCGTCTTCGTGCTGCTCGAGGACGAAGGGGGGATGTCGAACGTGATCGTCCGGCCCGATGTCTATGACCGCTACCGGGCGGCGGTGCGGGGCGAGCCGTTCCTCTGGATCCGCGGCAAGCTCGCCAAGGACGATGGGACGGTGAACGTCCTGGCGGAGGAGATCGAGGGATTGCAGTGCGGCGGCTTCCTCAAGGCCATGCGCCAGGTGGCACCGGGCTCGAAGGATTGGGGTTAGCCCTTTCGAACCATACCTGGAAGGCGGGACCGGGACTATGCTCGGAAGGACACTTAACGAAGGGAATCACATGGAAGATCACAAGGTGGCCGTCGACGAAGCCCGTCGAGAGGCCCAGCAGGAATCGATCAAGTCCCACGTCGCACACGAGGTGAACGCCGAGATCGCTCAGCGTGCCGACCACGCGACCGCCGCGGAAGATCGACGCATCGACAATGTCGCCGGGAAGCTGCGTGTCAAAGCCATCGATCAGGTTGCCAGCAGGGATCGGGCGGTCGGAACTGCGCGCGGCGTGGCTCGCTTCTCTCAGGTCGTCGACTACGCTTTCTACGTCCTCTATACGCTGCTGCTGGTTCGACTCTCGCTCGCGTTGCTCGCGGCCAACTCCAGCAACGGGTTCGTGCAGTTGATCCGCGGTGTCACCAACCCCTTCTACGCGATGTTTCGGGGGATTGTGGCGAGTCCTGTGGCTGACGACGGCGCTACGCTGGCCCTGCCGATCGTTATCGCCATCGTCGCCTACGTCGTGCTCCACGCGATCATCAAGGGTCTGCTGCGTCTAGTCGCGCACCGGAGGACCGAGATCTAGCTGGCTTGACGGCGGGGCCGCGTACACCGCAGAGTTCCCGGATGACACGCCTCGGTCTCGCCGTCATTTGCTTCGTCGCCGCCTGCGGTGGGGGCACGCCCCCCCCGGCTTCCCCTGCTCCAGCAGGCGCGGCGGCAGCTGCACCCGTCGCTCGGGCAGCCCCGGTTATCCTCAACTCGGCCCGAGTCAACGGCACGACCCTGGCCTACCGCGTCGTGGGGGACTCGGGAACGCCCGTCGTCTTCATCCACGGCAGCCTCGGCGACCAGGGAACTTGGGACCCTCAAGTCGCCACGTTCGCCCAAACCCACCGCGTCCTCGTCTACAGCCGCCGGTATCACCCGCCCAACCCGGCGCAGAACGACGATCAGACCTACTCGCCGGATCTGCACGCCGAAGACCTCGCCGCCCTTCTGCTGCAGCTCGACCTCGCGCCCGCGCACGTCGTAGGCCAGTCGTACGGGGCGTACACGGCGCTGGTCCTGGCGCTCGAACACCCCGAGCTGGTCCGCTCCGTCGTGTTGGGCGAGCCGCCCATCCTGCCGCTGCTTACGCGCACGCCCGAAGGCGACGCGCTGCGCCGCGCCTACGTCGCCAACGCGCTCGATCCCGCGCGGGCCGCATTCTCGCGCCGGGACTCGGTCGGCGCCCTGTCGGCGTTTCTCAGAGGTGAGGGCCTCGCCGCGCCCGGTGGGGCGCTGCTCAGTCACGCGTTCGAGCTGCGCCGCGAGATGGAGGCGAACCGCACGCAATACATGCCGCCGGTGTCGTGCGCTGACCTCGGGGCGCTCCACATGGGCGTACTGCTCGTGAGCGGCGACCGCAGCCCAGCCGTATTTCGCGCCATCAACGCCGAGCTCGCACGTTGCCTGCAGAACGATTCGAGCGCCACGGTTCCAGGGGCCGGGCATTGGATGAACAGAAGCAATCCGTCGTACTACAATCAGCTGGTGCTCCGCTACCTCGCGAACCACTGAGCGATGTCCCTCGAGAACCCCGAAGACACCTTCCAGGACCTCGTCGAGCTCCAGCAACAGATCGATGAAGCGGCGCGCAGGATCGTGAAGAGCGTTCGCACGCTCGTCGATCACCGCACGGAGTATCGTCCGGTGCGGGCCGCCGATTATCCCGACCACGACGCCGCGTATTACGACGGGACCGAGCGGGACCTGGCGGGAGAGGGCATCGCGTCGTTAGGCGACTTCGACGATGCATCGTTCAGTCGCAACCATCCCGACAAGAACGTCTTTGTACGACTCGGTCTCGCCGCCGACGGTACCACCGGGGCCATCTGGTTCCGACTCGGCGCTGCGTCATCCCTGGCGCTCCAGTCCTGGCTCGAAGACGGCCGCACGATCGTTACGGTGCGTTCGAGCGCCGAGAGCGCCGTACCCAACCGCCCCGAGGTCGCCGCAGAGCGGGTTGCCCCGCAGACCGCCGTGCGAGACGTCGTGCGCCGGCACCGCAGCCGCGTCGCCGCCGCCGCGGCCCTACCCCGCCTTCTGCGCGGGCTCGAGGACCTGGTTGCCGCTTACGCAGCGGACGAACAGGCGAGCGCCGCCTTCCGCGATGGTCAGGGACTGGCGTTGTTCGAGCCGATGCTGAGGAAAAAGCTGGGAGACAACTACGAGGACGAGGGCGCGCCCCTCGTCGAGTCGATCCTCGCGCATCCCGAGTGGTGGACCGGCGACGCGCCGAGGACGATCAGCTTGATTTTCCTCGCGTCGCGGGAGGGCGATGGTCGCGGACATCTCACGACCGCCGGTCTGGCCCCGCATGGCCTGCCAGATCTCCAGATGAAAGCGGTAGCCGCCAATCACTGCCGTGCCGCGCGGTTTCTCATGAGCGTCGTGGCTCGCAAACTTGTCCGCGATGTGCCGGAGCGGCCCCTCCCTGCCACCCTCGAGCTCGAGCTGACACGGGCCGACGTGTCACTCCCCGCCGAGTTTGTCTCCCTCGGCCGTTATCCCGAGGTGGAGGTGGAGTCGCAAGGGCCGGCGCGCGTGCGCCTGGTCCTCGAGGGCTCTCTGCTGCACCTGCTCCCCCCCGGCGACCGTCCGGGATCGAAGGACGAGTGGCTGCGCGACACCTGTCGCCGCCTGGGCCAGGATGCGCCCGTGCCACTCTCTCTCGATGCGTTCGATGCTCAGATGCAGGCGGCGAGCGGCAAGGGGCTGGCCGATGTCGTGGCTCAAGAGTTTGGAGTCGATCTGTAGTGGCGACCGAGCTGGCCACCCTCGCCGGGGGCTGCTTCTGGTGTCTCGAGGCGGTTTTCCAGCAGCTGCGCGGCGTCACGAAAGTCGTGTCGGGATACACGGGCGGGAGCGTTCCCAACCCGTCGTATCAGGCCGTCTGCACCGGCGCCACCGGCCACGCCGAGGTCACGCAAGTCACGTTCGATCCCGCGGTGATCGCGTATCGCGACCTGCTGGACGTCTTTTTCACGATCCACGACCCTACGACCTTGAACCGCCAGGGCAACGACGAGGGCACCCAGTATCGCTCAGCCATCTTTTATCACTCGGCCGAACAAAAGGCCGAGGCCGAGCGAGCGATCAAGGACCTGGAAGGGGAGAAAGTCTGGGATGATCCGATTGTGACGGAGGTCGTGCCGCTCGACACGTTCTACGCCGCTGAGAAGTACCATCAGGACTACTACGCGCGCAACGCGAACCAGCCTTACTGCCGAGCGGTGATCGCGCCCAAGGTGGCGAAACTGCGGAGCAAGTACCTGGCGAAGCTCAAGAGCTGAGGTAGGCCCGCACGAGCGGCGCGACGCGGCGCCGCACCAGGGCAGTACGCAGCAGCTCGCGTTCTTCCGGCGTCACCTCGACCAGCACTCTCTCGACGTTGCCCGCGCCTTCCTTCACCGCTACCGGGACGCCGTCCCGGTAGAGGATGCGGTTCGCCGCCACCGCAGGCACCGGATCCCCCGGCGTGAGAATGCCGACGAGGTTCAGGGGATCGGCACCGCTCACGGCCACCAGCTCGCCGGCTCCCGGCTCCCGGCGCACCGCTCGTAGCAGTCCGATCGCCTCCGGCAGCGCGTACTGCTCGCCCGAGAATCCGCCGACAAAGCGGCCCCCGCGCACCTCACCCCGCGCCTCCAGCCGCCGGTACACGCGCAGCACGTCGCGCCACGGCGCGAGCAGGCTCTCCCGCTGCACCAGACGTCGGAACACGACACCGTAGCGCCGCAGCAACTGCCAGGCGATCGCCTCGGCGATCTGCTCGTCGGGCAGCGGTGAGCGGTGCCGCACGCGCGACCACCGTCCCGCCGTCTCCACGCCGAATGCCGCGACGCGACCGCGACGCCGATAGCCACCCGTTTGACTCAGCGGCTGGCGCCGCGCCGAGGGCACGAGCAGTGCCCGCAGGCCCGCGAAGCTGTCCGACGATACGAGTCCCCACGCGACCAGCTCGCCGAGCCCCTTCTCGACTTCCGTCCGCAGCAGCCCGGTGGCGTTCACCAGGTCGCCGAAGAACGAGGCTCCGCGTTCATCGAGCGTCGCGACTAACGCTCGCGCCGTGTGCGAGAGCGGCAGCTCGGTGGGGTCGACGTCCGGCGTCGCGGCATGCCACACGGCTCCCCGTTCGCGTCTGAAGAGCGCGATGGGCGTCGTGCGGATCGGCCCTGCCTTGGCCCGCGCTCCGGCCTCCGCACTCCGCATCGCCGTCAAGCGGCCCCATGCCGTCTCTCCCGACAGGCACAGCCCGTCGAGCCAAAGTGGATCGTATTCCGTGATCCGGGCGGGCAGCACCTCCGACTCCCACGCCGCCGCGGCGACCTCATAACCGTCCAGGAGGTCGAGCACCGCTGCCAGACCCTCCGGACCCTCGGCGTGGGCGTCGGGCGCCACGCGCTGCCACCGGAACAGGAACCGCAGGAAGTCCGCCGCCGCCACGGGCTCGATCTCGCGGCGCAGGCGGTCCAGCGTGTAACGGTGAATGCGCGCCAGCAGCCGCCGCTCGCACCACTCTGTTCCTTGCACGCCCGACGAGAAGCGCCCGCGCAGCGCGAAGCCTTCGTGCTCCAGTGCCGCCAACGCGAAGTCGATGTCTCCAGCCGGAATCCCGAGGACGTCCGCGATCTCGGCCCCCGTGGTGGGACCAACGACCTCGAGCCGGCCGCGCACCAACTCCCGAATCGCATCCTCACGGGTCCACGTCTTCGCGCGATCGCGTTCGGGAACGACCACCACCGGCTCCCACCCTGCACCAGGGAACGCCGCCTCGAGCATGGGGACCCGTTCGGCAGCAACCCAGATCCGACCATCCAGCACGGTCGCCCGCCCGACGGCAGCCAGCTTCTTGAGCTCCCCTCGCCATTCCGCGTTTCGCGTTCCGCATTCCGCGTTCGGTATCGCGCCCATCACCAGCAGTGCGTCGTGGAGCTCGTCGGCGTTTTCAGCGTCGGGCCACGCCTCCTCCTTCACGCGCTCGATGGCGGCGGCGTCGAGCGTACCGAACTCCTCGGCGGTCTTCACGTCGAGCCCGCGGCGCGTGATCACGGCTTGCGTGCGGCGCTCCTCGAGCGGCGCATCGTCGAGGAACGCGTAGGGCCGGGCGTTGAGTACCTCGTGGCACAGCGGCGACGGCTCGGGCGTGTCGCGCGCGACCAAGGTGTACGCGCCGGCTTCCATCCCCTCGAGCACCCGCTTCAAACCGGGGAAGTCCATCGCCTCGAGCAGGCAGTCGGCGATCGTCTGATTCACGAGTGGATGGTCCGGAATCTCGCGGTCGCCCACGAGGTTCTCAGGACACGCCAACTGGTCGGGGAAGACGGCGGCGACCAGGTCCTCGGCGTCCATGCGTTGGAGCGGGGTCGGGACCTTCCGCCCGCCGCGGAACCGCAGCACGGCGAGCGCGCGCGTCGCGTTCCAGCGCCACCGCGTCCCGAATACCGGGGCGTCGAGCATCGCCTGCACGAGCAGCGTCTCGGCTGTCGCCGGCTTCAGGTACTGGAACACCTCGTCGAGCGGGAAGCTGTGCTGGGCGCCGAGCGAGAGGATGATCGCGTCTTCGGTGGCCGCCGCCTGCAGCTCGAAGTTGAAGCTGCGACAGAACCGTTTGCGCAGCGCCAGGCCCCACGCGCGGTTGATGCGGCTGCCGAAGGGCGCGTGCAACACCAACTGCATCCCGCCGCCCTCGTCGAAGAAGCGCTCGAGCACAAGACACTGCTGCGTGGGGATGACGCCGAGGATCTGTTTCGTGGCCGCCAGATACTCCACGATCAGTCGCGCGCCCGCCTCGACAAGACCGATGGTGTCGATGAGCCAGTCGATTGCGGCCTTGGGATCGCTCAGCCGATCGCTCACGTCCTGGCGCAGGCGCGAGACCTCCTCCGAGAGCTCGATCGTCCGGCCCGGCGCCTCGCCGAGCCAGAACGGGAGCGTCGGGGGCTGGCCCTTGGCATCGGCCACGCGCACCTGCCCCGACTCGACTTTCACGACCTGATAGGACGTGTTGCCGAGCTGGAAGATGTCTCCCGGGTTGCACTCGATTGCGAAGTCTTCATTGAGCGTCCCGACGAACGTCTCGGTCGGCTCGAGAATCACGCGGTAGTCACCCAGGTCGGGGATCGCGCCGCCGGACGTGATGGCCGCAAGCCGCGCGCCGCGGCGACCCTTCACGCGGCGGTTCACCCCGTCATAGTGCAGGTGCGCGGCGCGACGGCCGCGCCGCGTGGTGAACCCCTCGGCGAGCATGTGGACCACTTCGTCGAATTCACGGCGAGTCAGATCACGGTACGGGTACGCCGACCGGACCAGGTCGAAGAGCGCATCCTCGCCCCACTCTTCGGCTGCCGCGGCCGCCACGATCTGCTGCGCCAGGATGTCGAGCGGCTTTTCCGGAATGATCAGCCGGTCGAGTCTTCCTTCGCGGGTCGCCCGCACCAGCGCCGCGCACTCGATGAGCTCGTCGCGCGAGAGGGGGAAGATCCGTCCCTTCGGAATCGAGGCGAGTCGATGCCCCGAACGCCCCACCCGCTGCAGCAGCGTCGCGATCGAACGGGTCGACCCGACCTGGATGACGAGGTCGACGGTCCCGATGTCGATGCCGAGTTCCAGTGAGGCGGTGGCGACCAATGCCTTCAGCTCGCCCCGCTTGAGTCGCTCCTCCGCTTCCAGCCGTTTTTCGCGAGACAGGCTGCCGTGATGGCTCGTCACCTGCTCCGCGCCGAGCCGCTCCGACAAATGCATCGCCAGTCGCTCGCACAGGCGCCGCGTGTTCACGAAGACGAGCGTCGTGCGATGCGCGGCGATCAGGTCCGCGATGCGGGTGTTCACTTCTTCCCACACCTCGGACGCCATCACCGCCTCGAGCGGCGATGAAGGGATCTCGATCGCCAGATCGAGCGTGCGCGCGTGACCCGAGTCGATGATGTCGGGAGGCGGGGCGCTCGTGCCCACCAGGAAGCGGGCGATTTCTTCGATGGGCTTCTGCGTCGCCGACAGCCCCACACGCTGCGCGCGCTTGCCCGTCAGGGCGTCGAGCCGCGCCAGCGACAGCGCCAGGTGGCTGCCGCGCTTGTCGCGGGCGACGGCGTGGATTTCATCGACGATCACGGTCCGCACCGTGCGCAGCATGTCGCGCGCCCGCTCCGACGTGAGGATCAAGTAGAGCGATTCCGGCGTCGTCACGAGGATGTGCGGCGGCTTCTTCACCATCGCCTGCCGCTCGGCCTGCGGGGTGTCGCCGGTGCGCAGCAGCGTGCGGATTTCGACGTCGGGGAGTGAGGCGCAGATCTCGGCGAGCGGCTCCGAGAGGTTCTTCTGAACGTCGTTCGAGAGCGCCTTCAGGGGTGAGACATAGAGAACCTGGGTCTCGTCCTTCAACCCGCCGTTCAGACCCTGCCGCACCAGGCTATCGATCGCCGACAAGAACGCCGCGAAGGTCTTACCGGAACCCGTCGGCGCCGCGATCAACACGTCGCCGCCCCGTTGAATCAGCGGCCACGCGGCGCGCTGCGGCTCCGTCGGCTCGGCGAAACGTCCACTGAACCAGCGCTCGACGGCAGGGTGAAAACCGGAGAGAGCCATACCCGAAATATACCCGAAGGCCTAGCCGAGCGCCTCCTGAAGGGAAAGCCCGCGCAGGGCCGCAATCCGCTCGATTGTCTCGCCGATCTTGTTGTTGGGCGTGGAGGCGCCCGCCGTAACCCCGATCGTGAGGGGCCCCTCTGGAAGCCAGCGGCCTTGCTGCTTCTCATCGTGCTCGCCCACGGGCCGATGGCGGATGGCACCTGAATCGACGTCGATGCAGGTGGCGTCCGCGATGTGGTAGGTCGTCACCTTTTGCTGGCAGATCGCCGCGAGGTGCGTCGTATTGCTCGAGTTGTATCCACCGATCACGACCATCAAGTCGAGCGGCTCGGCGATGAGTTTGAGCACCGCGTCCTGGCGCTCCTGCGTCGCCGAGCAAATCGTGTCGAACGTGCGGAAGTGCTCGCCCAGAGCTGGCTCGCCCCAGCGCCGCGCCATGCTCTTCCCGATCTCCGCGGCGATGGCGAGCGACTCACCCGAAAGCATCGTGGTCTGATTGGCGACCCCGACGCGCTCGAGGTCGCGATCGGGATCGAAGCCGGGCGACATCTTCTCAGCGAAGCGCTCGACGAACTCGGCCCGCTGTCCTCGCCCCTCGATGTAGTCGCAGACGACGCGCGCCTCGGCCATGTCCCGGACGACCAGGTACTTGCCGCCCGGGTGCTTGGTGACCTGGCTCGACGTGGCTTTGGTCTCTTCGTGGTAGTTCTTGCCGTGCACGACGGCGGTGAAGCCGTCGCGTGCGTACGACTCGACGCGCTTCCAGACGTTCAGCACCGAACCGCACGTGGTATCCACCAGCACGCACCCGACCGCGCGGAGCCGATCGAAGTCCTTCACCGTGACGCCGAACGCGGGGAGGATAACCACATCCTCAGCCCCGATTCCTCCAAAATCAAACTCCGCACCCTCCGCGCGATGGAGAAACGAGACGCCCATAGCCTCGAGCTTCAGGTTGACGTGCGGGTTGTGGATGATCTCACCGACGAGGAAGGTGCGCTTGCCCGGGAACTTGGTGCGGGTCTCGTACGCGTATTCGACGGCTCGGTCCACGCCGTAGCAAAACCCGAACTCCCCGGCGAGCCGGAAGCTCAGGTCGCCGACGCGCAGCGCGTAGCCCGCCCCGCGAATCGCGTCCACGACGCGGCTATGGTAGTCGGCAGTCAGGGCGCCTTCGATGGCGCCCTTCAAGCCGAAGCCTTTACGGAAGTAGGTCTGTTCCACTGAGACCTTCAATCTAATCGGACGCCCCGGCCGCCGCGGATCGCGTCGAGCACGCGCTGCACCTGCCAGCCATCGCGGAACGACGCCGGCTCCCCTTCCGCCACCCCGCCCCCGATGACGCTGACCATGTCGCGCAGCAACCGCACGAACGATCGCGCCCACATGTTGTTCGGCTTCGTCTTCTCCCACAAATCGTCCGGAGCCGAGACGTCCTCGAGGGGCCCGCCCGCCTTCGCCAACTCGAGTTTCGTCTCGCCCGTGAGCACCAGGGTGCCCTCGCTCCCCGTCACCTGACCCAGGTGGCCGGGGCCGTGGGACGCGACGGTGCTCAAGGTGATCGTGGCCACGGCGCCGCTCGCCATGCGGAGCACGCTGCTCGTGAAGTCGTCGGCGGTGACGGGACGCTTCACCCCGTCCGCGTCGGTCCGCTCCGTCACGAACGTCTCGACCAGGCCAGCGACATAGGCGACGTCACTGCCGGTCCAGTAGCGGCACAGGTCGATCAGGTGTGAGCCGACGGCGCCGAGGATCCCGCCGCCGCGGGCCCCGTCGAACCACCAGTTCCAGGGCGCGTCAGCCGCCTGGGGGCGGCCGTCACCCCGCAGGTACGGCTTGAGCGACAGTTCGATGTGCCGTACAGCGCCGATCGCGCCGCTTGAGATCAACTCGCGGGCTCGCCGCCGGTTGGGCTCGTAGCGCAACTCATGATCGACCCATGCAAACCGGTCGAGATGGCGCCCGGAGGCCGCGAGCATCTGGGACGCTTCGTACGCGTCGACCGCCATCGGCTTCTCGCACAGCACGTGTTTCCCCGCCTCGAGCGCCGCGATGGCGTAACGCGCGTGCGAGTCGGGAGTGGACGACACGATGACGAGATCGACTTCGGGACTGCGCGCGAGCTCGACGCCGTCGTCGAACACGTGGGGCAACCCGAATTCCCGCGCCACCGCCTCCGCGTTGCTGCGGCGTCCGCTCGCGATCGCCGTCGCGCGCGCGCCGGGTACCAAGGCGAGTCCCGGAAGCTGCACTCGCCGGGCGAAGCCCGACCCGATGAACCCGATGCGGACCGTCATGGCTGGTATCGGCACGGGACCGTGTCGGCGGCGGCGGGGCGCGGCACGCCGGCGTACACGGCATCCACCCCGACGCGAACCCCACCATCGAGGCCAGAGCCGCGCACGTGCGCGGCGATCGCTGCGCCGACAGCCGTGACGTCCACCGAACCGCTGTCGAGCGAAATACCGTACGCCGCGTCGGCCTTCATGTAGCGCACGCCCACGTTCGCGCCCCGCGCAGTGAGCGAGTCCCCCAGCGCGATGAGCGGGATGGGACCGGGGCGCAAAGAATCGCCGTAACGCAGCAGTGCCAGCATGCCGTTGCCGTGTTGATCGCCTGCTTCGAGGAGCAACGCGCGCCCGTCAGTGCAATGGTGCGCGGTCGCGGGCACGGCGAACGTGAGGGTGTCGGCATGCGGGGGCATCAGGGTTGCCCGCAGGCGGATGGGCTCGTCGACCCCCGTGCCACCACCGCGGCAGGCCAGCCCCAGCGCCAGAAGCGTCAGGCGTTTCAGGGCTCGGCGACCCCGAGCGCCGCGCGGGCCGCGTCCGGGCTCAACGTATGCGGGGCGAGCGCCACGAGAATGCCGCTCGGGAGCGGCTTGGGTTTGAGACTCTTGCGATCAACGCAGACGAGCACCATCCACCCGGCGGCGACGAGACCCGAGCTGCCATCGCGCAGCACGTCGAAGTTCAACGTCATGGACTTGGTTCCGACTCGGCCGACATACGCCGCCACGCGCAGCCGATTATCGAGCCGGGCCGGCCAGTAGAACTCGCTGTGCACGGCCTTGCGAGGCAGGAAGACGTCGTACCGATCGAACATCTCGGCGTAGGCGAGTCCGCAGTTCCGGAACAGCTCCGTCTCGGCGATCTCGAAGAACCGCACGTAGGAGCCGTAAAAGATGATGCCCGCGAAGTCCACGTCGGACCAGCGGACATACTCTTCGATGAAGAAGGGCCCGGGCGTCATGGCCCGGGGAAGGTAGGACGCTACCGGGTGGCGCGAAAGCCGTCCAAACCGTAGGCCTTGAGGCGACGCCACAACGTCGTGCGACTGATGCCGAGTCGCCGCGCGGTCTCTGCGAGCTTACCACTCGTGTCTTGCAGTGTCTCGACGATTGCCTGGCGCTCCCGATCGGCCAACGTCTGCGGGCCCGCCGCAAGAATCGCCGCCTCGCCGAGGGGCTGCGCGCCGCTCTTCAGCGCGGCGAAACGGGCGCCCATCGTCTGCAGTCGATTGCGCACATCGCCGTTCTGACCGTCGATGACGCGGCGCGCGGCGGAGTTGGCGAACAACACTCGGCCCTGGGAGTCGAAGACCACGATTCCTTCGCCGACCGTATCGATCACGGCTCGGGCGAGGGGGGAGAATGCAGGGGGTGCGGCAGCGGCGACAGGTTTGTCGATCATATGTCAGTTACACCTCAGTACAAATTCCCGCGTCACAAGGTTTCGGACCGAACCGCGGGGGCGTGTTAGGGTCGTGTCAGGATGAGACGCTCAACTCGAGCAAAAGGTTGCGGTTGATCCTGTCCCCCGACCTTCGCATTATTGACCAGGAGGACAGGTACGTGCCCAAAGACTCCACCGCCAGCCGTTCAGCGATTCTCGCAGCCGCCGTCCACACTCTAAAACGCGGCGGCGTTGAAGGGTTCACCCTCGACGGGGTTGCCCGCCGTGCCGGCGTGGTTAAGGGCCTTGTCCTCTATCACTACGGTTCACGCGGCCGATTGCTGCGCACAGCGGCGGACGAGGTCACGCGGGAGCGCGCCGCCGGACTGGCGAGTGCCCTGGCCCCTGGCGGAACGGGTGCCGTAGATGCCTGCTGGGAGGAGCTCCGCCGCCAGGCGGAGGACGGAACCGCCCGGGCGTGGTTGGGGCTATGCGCCGCCGGCCTGATCGAACGGCCGGGCAGTACCGCGGGGTTCGAGGGCACGGCCCGTCAGGCCGTCCTCGACGGCTGCGCCGCGGCGCTGGCCGCGGGCGCTTCGCTGCCTGACTTGCGTGACGCCTACCATTCTCTCTGGCTCGCGCTGCTGGACCTCAGCGACGACGACGGCCCCCCCGGGCCCCCCCCCCCCCCCCGCCCCCCCCGCCCCCCCCCCCCCCCCCCCCCCCCC
>Ga0193723_1000113_pt1 | contig 27189 bp, 26 predicted proteins | sample H2m2metaG_FD_143042 | JGI IMG/M metagenome (GOLD analysis project Ga0193723, IMG submission 143042) | Soil microbial communities from a riparian zone of the East river system, Colorado, United States - H2m2 | ecosystem: Environmental > Terrestrial > Soil > Riparian zone | place: USA: East River...
TAGTTAGGCACAATCGCAAAACAATCGTGGGACTGGCCGCATTGTTGGCTGCATCGAGCATCGCCGCCAACCAGGCTGCATTTGCAAATGAACACGATTGGTTCCATCGCTGACACATGCCGCGCGGTACCCGGACGATCCTGCTGGCAGCCGGTCTTGTACTAATTGTAGCGGCAGTAAGACTACCGCTTCTGTCGATTCCGCTTGAGCGCGACGAAGGTGAGTACGCCTATATTGCATGGCGGCTCGACTATAATGAATTGCCCTATCGCGATTGGGTCGACCAAAAGCCGCCAGCAGTTTTTTATATCTATCGACTCGCATTAAGCCTGCCTTTCGAACCTGTTCGCGCGATTCATTTTATAGGGCTCGTGTTTGCGGCGGCTTCGACCTGTGCGCTCTTTTTTCTCGGGCTGCGCTTCATGACTCGGTTTTGGGCTTGGGTGGGCGCAGGGCTCTTTGCGCTTCTGAGCGCAGATCCGCTCGTGCAAGGAACAGCGGCGAATACCGAGCTCTTTATGTTATGTCCGCTCATCTTTTCTCAAATCGCGTTTTTCGCGTCAGCAGCGAGAAGCAAAGCTCAAGTTTTGTTTATGGCGCTCTCTGGCGCGTTGATAGGGATCGCTGTCATGTTCAAACAGGTTGCGATCGTAAACTGGTTCTTACTGGGTGCTCTCTATCCAATTTTCGCTCACGAAGAAAAGCGATGGCGAGGCGCAGCTTCATTCGTCGTCTGGTCAGCCACGGGCCTATTAAGTGTGCTGGGATTGGCGGCCCTCTACTTCTGGAGACGTGGAGGATTGAACGAGTTTGTGGATAATGTTTTCACCCACAACTTGGAATACATCGGCGCCGTTGGGACGTCAGCTCGAGTTGAATATTGCTGGGGGACACTCAGCGTCCTCGCGCGAACGCAGGCGATCGTGTGGGCGTTTGCCGCAGCAGGGTTGACCGGGCTCCTCACATCCGGCAGGGCCAAGTGGTCTCTTTTTCTCGCAGGCTGGCTTCTTACAAGCTTCGTTGGCGTGAGCGCGAGCGGATATTTTTTTCCGCACTATTTCCAGCAGCTACTTCCGGCGCTGGCGCTGGCTGCTGCGGCCGGAACGGAATCGCTTGCTGCTGCCAAATTTTGGAAAGTTTTGCCTAAGTGGAGCCGGCGTGCAGCGCTCACTCTGGTGCTCGCTGTTTTGCCTGTCCTAACGCTTTGGCCCTTCCTGTTTACGTACGTGCCCGCTGAAGCGGTGAGGAAGATTTACCCCGGCAATTTCTTCGCCGAGATGCCGGAGTTTGCGCAGCGAATCGAAAGCGTGACACCACCAGAGACGCCCGTATTTATTTTTGGGGCTGAGCCCGAACTCCTGTTCTACGCACGTCGACGTTCAGCCACGCGCTACATCTTTCTTTTTCCGTTGTACGGGCCCTACGGTAATGCGCGCGAAAAACAAATAGCCACCGCAACGGAAATTGAACGGGCTCAGCCGTCGACCGCGGTGTACCTGCCGAATGCTCTCTTTTTCGTGACGGGAAGCGAGCAGTACTTCACCCAATGGAGTTTGTCGTATATGCAAGACGATTTTTATGCCGACACATGGCTGACCGCGGACGAATTCGGCGCGACGCGCATTCTGCAGGTCGCGGACAACGGCAAATCGGATTCTCCACCTGCGGGAGAGCAGCTGATTGGCGCGATCTTGGTGAGAAAGCCAACTATACTCCCCTGATTCTAGCGGTGCCCATGATTGGGATCGTGTTGTTTTGCGCGCATGACCAGAAGTTACCCCCTCCTCGGTGCGAGCCGCGACAGCAAGCGCAGGATTGGCATCGGTGTTATTCGGACTAGAAACATCCCGAGTTTCATTGGTAAGCCCGGAATAACAAGCGGTCGATCTGCTTCCAACGCCGTAAGCGCATCGCGCACGACTTGTTCTACGGGAACGAAGACGAACTCCGGGCCGGTATCCGGCTGAGCCCCCGAGCGTTTGGCGACTTCCTGAAATTCCGTGTGCACAGGGCCCGGACAAAGAGCACAGAGGCTTACGCCTGTTCCGCGGAGTTCGGTGCGAAGCGCTTCAGAGAAGCTTGTAACGTAGGCTTTGGTCGCTGCGTAAACCGCAAAATCGGGAATCGGAAGAAATCCAGCCGACGAGCTAACGTTCAAAATATAGCCACGGCGTCGCGCGATCATTCGCGGAAGCAAGTGGCGAGTGAGCGTGGTGAGCGCGACAATATTCACAAGGGTCATTTGCTCGTTCCGAATTGGATCGCTGGTCGAGAAGGCGCCGCTATCGCCCAGTCCGGCATTATTGATTAAGAGATCGACGTCAATTCTTTCATGATCCAGCCATGCCAGCAGTTCATTCAGGTGCGCAAGGTCAGCGAGATCAGTTTTGTGAACGGAAACCGCGACGTTCGGATATTGTTGAGTTAGTTCGTCACGCGTTTCGTTGAGCCTTTGCTCGCGCCTGGCAATTAGAATGAGCGATTTGGCGCGACCGGCGAGTTGGCGCGCAAATTCGCGACCGATCCCAGCGGACGCGCCGGTGATCAGCGCGTTACAACCGTCAAGTGTCATTTCATAATGGAGAGTGAAGCTTCGGCGACGCTGGACGCGGGCTCGCCGGAGCTCGCCCCTCCAAAGATCGTAGCTCGCTTTTTGTCAGTGCCCGCCAATGCCCGTACGGCAAATCGCCGAGCCGAAGATTCCCGATTCGAATGCGGAGAAGCCGTTCGACGCGGTATCCGACAGCCTCGAACATGCGCCGAAGCTGCGCAATTTTCGCGCGCTGACCATCGAGACGAATCCCGCGTTCCAATTTCGGAGCAAGCGCCGGATCCCATGATCGGTCGAGCGTGACCTCATATTCCTTGTCCACCTTGAAACGCGGATGACTGAGCTGTTGCGCCAATTCGCCGTCATTCGTCAGAAGCAGCAAACCTTGAGTTTGTGCGTCCAAACGTCCGATCGTGAAGAGGTGAGAAAATTTTTCTGGTATGAGATCAAAGACGGTGTCACGTGCGTGCAGATCCTTTCGACTCGAAACGAACCCGGCGGGTTTATTAAGCATGATAGTAAGCGCCGGAGCGGTGTGAACAAGCTTATCGTCGACTTTGACGTGGTCGCGCGCCCCTGGCTGCGCACTGAAGTTTGTGCAAACTTTGCCATTGATTCGGACGCGACCGGCAGCGATTAACTCATCGCAGTGCCGGCGTGAACCTAGACCGGCAGCAGCAAGGAAGCGGTTGAGACGCACTTAAGCGAGTGAGACATGATTGGTGAAAAGTGAGATGTAACAGGTGAAAGCGCCACCAATCACTTCTCACTAGTCACCTCTCACGCTTGCCGTTAAACATCCGGCTTCGTTTTGGGCAAACCGATGACCTTCTGGCCTTCCTTCCATTGACCCCGCTTTTTCAAAAGCTCGACCCGCTCGAAGCGCTTTAGCACATTACGCCTGGCGGCGATCGTGCTGGCTCCTTTTAAGCTGCGATGTTGCGACATAGATTACTTGTTGAAACGTTAAAAGTTAAATGGTTACAAAGTTGCAACGGAAGGCGAGCGGGGACATTAAACCAAAGCAGCAATTTTTCAAGAAACGGGCAGAATCTCCTTTCAGCTTTAACCTTTTAACAAATCAACTTCCTTTAAAGCTGATTACTAAGCACCACGTAGGTCCCCGACGTCGTGAGTTGATGATAGATGTGAAAGTGGGCGGTTAAGATCCGTTTCCAATAAGCGGCCCGGCTTTCCTCGATAATTAGATAAATCGCGCTGGGTTGCCCCCATCTTTCCAACACTGCGGCTTCATTCAAAAAGATGTCAATAGAGGGTTTAGCAATCGGGGTCTCTTTCTCGGGGTTCTGATTAACTAGAATAAATTTCCGGTTTAGATAGAACATGAGGCTGCTACTGTCGTCGAACGGTCCTTCAAAGATTGTATCGCCACCCGCATCGAGCCGCGGATTTAGAAATCGCGCCACATCCGCAAGCGAAAAATAAGGGGCGATTTTGGCGACGGCTTCCAACATGCTGAGTCCGCCCGGGATCATCGAGGCGGCAAGGGCGATGGCCGCAAGTCTCTCGCGTTGCTTGGAAATAAAGTACAGGGCTGCCAGCGACAGAGAAACAAGCGACACGCCAAAGATCGCAACCAAAGGTCGAAATGCCAGCCAGGTCGCAACGGGCATGTCATGTAATGCCCTCCAAGCCGTCCAGCGCGCGTCCATCGTCCCCCAGTTTCCATTCAGAGCGGGTGCCGCGCGTGCGAGAAAGAATACCGCTGCCGCGATTATAATGCCGACCAGGGCGACAGCGATTACACCGGCGGCGCGTAACCGCTGCGGTATTCGATCCCACGCGACGGCCGCCCAAAGCGCGAATGCGCTCCACATGGTCATTGAATAGTAATCCTGGCGTTGTCCCAGAAACAGCAGCGGGATAAAAACAACACCCATCCAGCAAAGCGGAAGTGCGTCCGCGAAATTGATCTCGCGCGGCCGAATCACCCGGCGCCAGGCGAGAACAACTCCGGGCAAGAGCGCAATCGACCATGGAAACCACCAGGCCAGATGCATGACCAGGAATTGATAGGCGGGCATCCCTAGGAAATCGTGCGTCTCATCGGTAAGGCCGCGCAGATGACCAAGCCACTCCGAGCTGATTTGATAACGAAAATACCCGGGGAAATGCCATTGCACCCAAATGTGCCATGGCGCGACGATCAGAAGGAAGATCGCAAGATATTCCCATCGCAACAGGCCGCGAAATCGCATACGCGCTTCGCGGTAAAAGATTGAGAGGATAAGAAAAATCGCGGCCGGATAAGCGATGCCGAGCAAACCTTTGGTTAGGCAGGCGAAAGCCGAGCAAATCCAGAAGCCGGCGAACCAGATGCGGCGGTTATGCCGGCGCTGATAACCGCCGATCGCGCAAAAAATCGCACCCGCGATGAATGCGCTGACGACTGGTTCGGGCATGACAATGCGCGCGAGCAGAAATGTTCCGCACAAACTCAGATAAATCAGACCTGCGATGAAACCGCGCCAGTAGTCCGCGAGCTTTTCGCCGATTAAGAAAATCAGAGCAGTCGAGGCGACAACCGCCAGCGCGACCGGGAGTCTGGCAGCTGCCGCGTTAACACCAAAGAGCTTGAACGAAACGATGATCAGCCAGTAGAGCAACGGTGGTTTTTGCAGACGCGGCGCGCCATTGTTCGTAGGCAGAAGCCAATGATGCGCGTCGACCATCTCGCGCGCGGCGCCCGCGTATTGTCCTTCTGTCTGGCTATATAAATCGCCGGAGCCGATCGTCGCCACGTGCAGCAGCCCTGCCAACGCAATCAGAATCACGAACAAGACACGGCGCATGGGCGGCGGAGGGAGCGCCGGTGGCTCGAGCAGAGTTTCTTCTAGACTTAGGCTGCGGGCGCCAGCAGTCATTGAATAGGTTCCTTGCCAGAAATTGGAATCCGATCTTCGCGCTCGAACTCGGCGGAATCATTGCTTCGATATTTCTCCCAGTGCTCGGGTAAACGAAGCAGTTTTCCCTCTGGCATCTCGATGAGTGCAAGCATCTGGCGGCATTGGGCGATCAACACGTTATCTGCTGGACGCGTGATCTGGAATCCACACCAGAACCGTACGCGCTCCACCCGGTCCAGCCAACCTTCAATCACGAGCTGATCTCCAAGTTTAGCCGGTCGGCGATAATCGACTTCCGTTCGCACGACTACCGGATACCTGTGGTTTTCGGCCATTTCCGTGAGGACGAGACCTAGTTCTTCAGCGAGAAGCGTACGGGCGATCTCGATGAAACGCAGATAAGCGATGTTCGAGACGACACCTCCGCAATCGGTATCGAAGAACATCACCTGTACTTGTGTGCGAATGCGCGGAGCAACGGCCATGGCAGGATTTCAAACTCGAGGCTTTAGATTCGCCCGTTTTTGCTTCGTAACACGCAAAACGATAATTCGGCGATTTCGTGGCTCATTCCCGCAAGTGTGAGATTTGAGACCTTAGATTTCAAATTTGAAATTCGTCTGATTGCTTACTCAGAATCGACAACGCGGCATTGGCAACCTCCTGGACGCTCACCGCCTTCATGCAGCGGAAATCAATCGGGCATTCGCGTAAAAAGCAGGGGCTGCATTCGACGTGATGTCGCAGGACGACGTGACCATCGCCGAGTGGGCCAGTGAGACGGGGCTCCGTTGAGCCGAAGATGGCGACGACTGGCACACCCAACAATGCAGCGAGATGCATCGTGCCAGTATCGTTCGTAAGCAATAAACGGCATTCGCGCAGCTCGTCGATCAGTTGGTCGAGCGTGGTCTGGCCAACTCGATTCACGCAGTAATCGCGAAGGACGGCCGCAATCTCGGCGCCAATCGTGGCGTCGCGGGGCGTTCCAAACAGAATCCATTGGACGGACGATTGCGCGCTGATTTTTTCGGCGGCCTCGGCGAACCGTTTGGGTAACCAGCGTTTGGCGGGACCGTATTCGGCACCCGGGCAAAGACCGATTTTGATCGGTTGACGGTTGATGGCCATTTGGACGTTCGGTGTCGGATATTGAGCGTCTGCTCGCGATCTATCGGAGTCGAATGTGTCTGCGCCGCATTCGCGCGCGATACGGAGAAAACGGAGCGAATGATGTTCAGGCGGACCCGGCTTTCGTGGGACTGGTACGATTTGGTTAAGCAGCCAGCGTCGCGAATGGCCGCGGTAACCAACTCTGCGCGGAATTCTGGTCAACCACGACTCCAAAGCAGCCCGTACCGAATTTGGGAAAAGGATAGCCACATCAAAAGACGGTTCTCGCCGAAGTAATCGCACAGATGAAAGTAGTTGGCGTCGTGGCGTAGCAATGATCGCGTCCACTTCGGGAACCAGCTTCCACATCGGCGCAATCTTCTCCGGGGCTGCGATCGTAACGCGCGCGTCGGGCCGCCCAGTCTTTATTGCGCGAACTGCGGACACGCTCATCGCCGCATCACCCAGCCAATTACTTGAACGAATGAGAATTTGAAATGGCTTTAGATCCTGAGGCGAAACTCCCAGTGGCAGATGGATGCCACGTTTGTACTGCGCGAGAAGAAAATTGGGCTGGGGCGTCTTCCACCGATTATGCACCCAAAACCAATCTTCCGGTGCGACGCGAATTTGCTGTTCGATAATCTGATTTATTTCTGAAGTGAGCGTTGCAATGGAGGCGTCCGCCTTGGGCGGATCGAACCGCTCGGTGAAAACCATGCGCCAACGCGCCGGACCCATCGTGTAAACGCCTGCGGCGATTAGCGCCGCTCGGGTCCTCTTGGCAAGCAAGGCAGGCAGGGGCGAAGTGGACGCCAGCTTTCCAAAGAAGGGTGTCCACAGTCCGTGATCGCCAGCATGTTGGTCGGACAAAACGCCAACGCCCCCGCCAGAACGCAGCAGATCGATCACCGGTTGAAATCCCTGCTGGCGGTCGAATAATTCCAAGCCGGTTTGGCCACGTGTCCGGCGCACGTGCGCGTCAATGAAGCGATTACCAAGCTTTTGATAGACGCTCGCATTGCGCACGTAACCGACGAACTTCGGCATCAATTGCGCGAACAATTCCCATGTTCCAAGATGACTCAAAACGAGGACTACGGGAACGCCGGCACGAAATTCCCGATCCATCGCCTCGATATTGTCAACCTTGACCCGCTGCAGGATTTTTTCGGGCGGCATTGCGGTGAGTTTAACGCTACAGAGAAGGTTAGCGCCGAGTCGTTGGAAATGGCGGCGGACGAGGCAACGCATTTCTCGAGGGGTCTTTTCATTGGCAAACGCAATGGCAACATTGCGTTGAGCCAGGCGTCGGTATTTCCCGGACAAAACCCATGCACAAAAACCGAGGAACTCCCCGAGGGCAAAGAGAACCGGTAATGGTAGTCCTGAGGCGATTGCCAACCCAGCGCGGTAGAGAAGATAGACAACGAAATCGAGCATTGCAGGACGAGCGGTATCGCAGAGCGGCGCGGCAGGGTAGATTTGCCTGTGGCTGCCTTCAACCAATATAATGTCCACGGTGTCGCCATCGCCGTTCCATTCCACTACTGCCAATTTCGTTCGCGTTATCTCGCGAAAGTTCCCAGATGGCCGATTCCTTATCATCGGTGTGAGCGCTCAGGAAGTTGAGCGTCAATTTGCTGAAGCGAAAAGAGAAGCTTCCGTTATGTCGTCTCCCGGTGACCTGACGACAAAGCTGGGACCGCGTCAGGCCACGGCGCACTTTGAAACAGCAGTTTGGTTTTACTCCTCTGGAGAAAACGATGATAATCGCATAGCGGAAGCGCTCTCGCGTTGCGCGGACGGGATTGTGCTCCTTCCCGGTCCCGGCTCTGACGCTGCCAGGCGGCGTCCGCAACTCGTTCAGTGTTTCGAGCGCTTTGGACTACTGCCGGATTACGAATGCGACCTAATGGAGTTGGATGCGGGAGCCCTGTGTCTTCGGCGCCAACCGGGTGTCGCGGCCGGCGCGCTAACGCCGGCAGTGGAGGCAGCTCTTGCCAGACTCAACAGAACGCTGAGCGACTTGAAGGGATCACTTCAAATCCATTGCTCTGAACTGGAAGGGGCGCACCGCCATATCGCTGCGCTCGAGGAAAAATTGCTCAAACTCAAAGAATACCGGCGCGAATTGAAATTGCTAAGAGAGCAGAAACGAACTCTGCGGAAATCGCCCGAGCGCCGCGTGGGCCAAATATTGCTCGCGCCATATCGTCTTCCGGAAAAACTGGCGAAAACGGTTTGGAAAAAGCTCCGTCGACCCGCGCGAGAATGTCGACGATCCGTTGCCCCAAGCGAATATCAGGAATGGTTCGAGCGGCATCGCGCAACTGCGCGCGACCTTGAACGAATGCGAAATGAATCGCGTACGTTTGCTTCGAAGCCGCTGATTAGCGTAATCACGCCAGTCTTCGACACGCCTGTGCAGTGGCTTGAGGAAGCAATTGAATCAGTGCTTGCGCAAGCATATGAAAACTGGGAGCTCGTGTTAATCGATGATGGATCGAGCGACACCGATTTGCTCCGAGCCCTGCCTCTGCTGGCCGCTCGCGATCGGCGCATCATTCTGAAAAACCTCGGAAAACATGAAGGCATTTCGGCGGCATTGAATCAGGGACTGGCGCTCGCCCGCGGGGAGTGGGTCGGTTTTCTCGATCATGATGACGTCATCGAACCCGATGCGGTTTTCCAGATTGTGAAACTTTTGCAGACCCATCCGGATGCCGATCTGATTTATTCCGATGAAGACAAGCTCGGCGAAGACGGCGTGGAGGCTCCTTTATTTAAGCCAGATTGGTCGCCCGATTTTTTCCTTTCTTACAATTACGTTGGCCATTTAACGGCAGTGCGGCGCGATATCGTGCAAGGGACGGGCGGCTTCCGTTCACAATTCGATAGCGCGCAGGATTACGACCTCTTCTTTCGCGTGATCGACCAGACCAAGCGAATTCATCATATCCCGAGCGTCCTGTATCATTGGCGGCGCTCGGAGAGCTCCAGTGCGATTAGCGTTCGTCAAAAGCCGGAACAACTCGAGGCGTCGCGGCTTGCGATTGAAGATCACCTGAAACGTCGCGGCGAGTCGGCTCATGTGGGTGTGGACTGGCGCACCCACGCTTTCTGCGTCAGGCGGGGACTGCTGGAAGCGAAGAAAATTTCGGTCATCGTTCTAACTTGCCACGGCATGGAGTTGATCGAGCGATGCATCGAAAGCCTGACGAACAGAACAAGTTATCCGAATTATGAGATTGTGATCGTGAACGACGATGAGTTCCATGGCGCGTCAGCTTTTCCCTCGCATTTTGCATATCGTACCGTGCGTTTCTCGGGCGAAGCCAATGATTCTGCGTTAAAAAATTTCGCGGTAAATCAAACAAACGATCCATGGATTCTTTTCCTGGGTGAGGGAATCGAACCGATCGAACCGGACTGGCTGACGATCATGGCGGAGCATGTCCAGCGGCCAGAAGTCGGAGCCGTAGGCGCGCGATTGCTGAATCCGAACGCTACGGTCGAACAGGCGGGGAGGGTTGTGGGTGTCACGGTTTTCCGGCAGAACATCCTGGTGTGAATCGCCAATTGCAGGTGACTCGAAACTGCAGCGCCGTTTCGAGCGCGTGTATGCTCACGCGGCGTGACGTTTTTCAGGAAGCGGGCGGATTCGATGAGAGATTGGAAGGGGCTCTCGCCGATGTCGATCTTTGTCTTAGAATGCGGCGCGCCGGTTACCTGATTGTTTACACTCCGTTCGCAAAACTTTGCTGGCATCGAGCGCCAGCCGATCAGATCGACATGAACGGTGAAGCGATTATGCGCGAGCGTTGGGCTGGCGTTTTGCGGCGTGACCCCTATTACAATCAAAATCTTTCTCGCGAACGAGCCGATTTCTCGCTAGGCAAATAAAACCATTGGCTGAAGTGAAATGAGCAAGCACGAAGAAAATCTTTGGCAAGGAATCGACCGTGGCGCGCGAGGGAGCCTAAACACCCGAGACTACCGCACGGCATCCTTCGCGCAGGAGCTTTCAAAACGAGGCGTGGACGCAGGCGAACTCGTGGCTGCGAATCGGAGCCGGCGCGAGATTAAGGATGCCTGGATCCCGGGCGTTGAAATTTTCGCGCGAAAAGTTTACCCGCAGCGGCACCGTGGACTTTTTGGCGAATTTGTGCGGCGCGACGAAGGCATTCTCGCGCGGATTGGTCTCTGGCCCAGGCAATGGTCAGCTGCGCGGATGTTCTCGGGAACAGCAAAGGGTTTTCACGTGCATCCACCCAGCATTCCAGAAAATAGTGATCCAGTAGATTGGTTGCGCCGCTTGTATATCGATGAGGCGGATAATTATTCGGCGCGGGGCTATGACAACGAGCAATGGGACGTAATGTTTTTTATTCAGGGTCGCCTCGAGATCATTCTGTTTGACATTCGCGCGGGATTGCCGCGGCGAGTGATGCGTTTCTTTGCGGACGGTGACAATCATCGCAGCGATAACAATGTCGGCATCGTAATTCCACCGGGCGTGGCGCATGCCATTCGCGTTGAAGGCACGGAAGACGTGATCATGGTTTATGGGACGAGCACAGTTTTCCGTCCCGAATTCGAAGGCCGCATTGCGAGCGATGTGGAAACCGCCGCGCTTCCAGAATCGTGGCAAAAATTCCTATCGCTGTAGCGGCGGTCTATGACCGTCGCGTTAAGCGCACGGCGCTGATAAGGCGCTACTAGATTAAATGAAACGAAGGTTCGATCCGGCTGTGCTGGAGATGATGGATCGAGACCAGCCTCCCTCCGCCGAACTGGAGCGTGATCTGGAACGTATTCGGCAATTGAATCGCTGGTTCGGAAGCTATCATCTTGTATTGGGTTTTATTCGCAACTGGATCAGGCCCGCCGACAAATTACGCGTCGTCGATCTGGCAACTGGATCGGGCGATATCCCGCGATTGATTGTCGATTATGCGCGAAAGATTGGCGCCAGGGTAGAAATCGATGCGTTAGATCGGCAGCCTGCCACATTGGAAATCGCCAGAAGACTGAGCGCCGATTATCCGGAGATTTCCTACCGCGAAGCCAACATTCTCGAATGGAACTCCGTCGAATCATATGACATCACGCTTTGCACGCTGGCGCTTCACCATTTCAGCAACGAAGATGCTGTGTGGCTCCTGCGCAGATGTTGCCAGGTGTCCAAAAGATTTGTGCTGGTGTCGGATTTACGACGTAGTTTTTCCCTTGTCGCAGGCGTTTACGTTTTGACTACGCTGATTTTGCGCGAACCGATGACGCGTTACGATGCGCGGCTCTCTGCCATCCGGGCCTTCTCCTTTTCTGAGATGCGTGACCTTGCCCTGCGCGCTCAATGGGAAAATTTCGGTCACAAGAAATTCCACTTTTCCAGGCAAGCCATTTGGCTCGAAGCAACGTGAGCCCATTTGTCTTCCGACCACGAAAGCATTCGGAGGTTGCCCGGTCGTAGCTTTATGCGGAGGCTGAAAAGAATCTCTGGATATTTGCTTCCATGATCGACTCTGGTTCTACGATGCGGATCATTACGACGATCGCAGGGGCGCAGGCGCAGCCGCATGCTAAATGCCGTGTACTTGTTCCCACGATGGGCGCTCTGCACAAGGCCCATGGGGAAATGGTCCGGGTCGCACGCAAGCATGCTGGCCACGATGGCGAGGTGGCGCTAAGCATATTCGTTAATCCGCTGCAGTTTGAACCCGGAAGCGATTATGAACGCTATCCACGCTCGGAAAAAACGGACGAAGAATTTTGTCGAAACGCCGGGGTCGATCTTTTGTTCCGTCCGAGTGTTGCAGAGATGTACGCTGACGATCGCTCCGTGTTTGTCGAGGAATCTTCTCTTTCAAATACACTCGAGGGCAAATCGCGACCCGGACATTTCCGCGGTGTCTGCACAGTCGTCGGGAAGTTATTCAACATTCTTTCAGCGGACGCCGCTTTGTTCGGTGAGAAGGATTTTCAGCAACTGGTGATCGTTCAGCGCATGGTGCGCGACCTCAATTTCAAGACCAACATTATTGCAGTACCTACTGTGCGCGAACGAGACGGCCTGGCATTCAGTTCGCGCAATCAATATTTGAATCCTGAAGAGCGCAAGCAGGCAGCAGTTTTGCACAAGGCTTTGCTGGTTGCGGCAAATGCCGGCAACAAATCCGCGAGAGAAGTTGTCGATATTGTTCGAAAAGTGATCGGTGAAGCGCCCCTGGGACGAATTGATTATGTGGAGCTTGTCGACGCGGAAACCTTGCAACCCATTGAAATGATCAGACCGAATTCATTGCTCGCGGTTGCTGTGTTCTTCGGGAAAACTCGCTTGATCGACAATATCCGCTTGGGATAAAGGAATACATCGTGACGCAGACAATCCTGTCTGGGTGTTTGAGCATTTAGCCGCAGCAGGCAAGATTGCCTGCTTCAGGTCATGAAGGAATACGATTTCGTGGTGATCGGCAGCGGTATCGCCGGCCTGAGTTTTGCATTGAAAGCGGCAAAGCACGGCTCGGTAGCTGTGATGACGAAACGCAAAGGCTCCGACACAAACACCGCTTGGGCGCAAGGCGGGATCGCCTGCGTGACGAGCGATGAAGATTCGTTTGAACTGCACGTGCGTGACACGCTTGAAGCGGGAGCCGGTCTGTGTGAAGAAGCAGTCGTACGCACGATTGTGACCGAAGGTCCGGAGCGCATCCGCGAGCTGACTGAGCTCGGTCTGCAGTTCGATGAACGTGAGATTTCGGGACATCGCGAGCTTGATCTTGGCAAAGAGGGCGGTCATTCCAAGCGCCGGGTTCTGCATGTGCAAGACGTAACCGGGAAACAAATTGAAAACACCTTGTTGCGCGAACTGGGCCGACAATCTCATGTCCAGCTATTAGAAAATCACATGGCCGTGGATTTAATCACTGCAGCCAAGCTCGGGTTCGCGGCAGAAGATCGCTGTCTTGGTGTCTACGTCCTGGATGAAAAAACTGGAGAAGTAGAAACTATCCGTTCGGATCGGATCGTGCTTGCGACCGGCGGCTGCGGCAAAGTTTATCTGTACACGACGAATCCGGACATTGCGACCGGCGACGGTGTGGCGATGGCATGGCGTGCGGGCGTAGAGATTGCAAACATGGAGTTCATCCAGTTTCATCCCACCTGTCTTTTTCATCCACAGGCAAAATCGTTTCTCATTTCGGAGGCCGTACGCGGCGAGGGCGGAATCTTGCGCAATAACAGCGGCGAAGATTTCATGAAACGCTACGACGCGCGCGGGTCGCTAGCGCCGCGCGATATTGTAGCACGCGCAATTGACGCGGAGATCAAGCGCTCAGGTTCCAAGTGTGTATTCTTGGATATCACGCATAGATCGCCGGAATTCATTCAAGAGCGTTTCCCGCACATCTATCAGACATGCCTGCGGTTCGGGATCGATATGTCGAAGCAGGCGATTCCGGTAGTACCCGCTGCGCATTACCAATGCGGGGGAATCAAAACGGACGTGAATGGCGTGACGAGTTTGCCAGGACTGTACGCGATTGGGGAGGTGGCGTGTACCGGACTGCACGGAGCAAATCGGCTCGCCAGCAACTCGCTATTGGAAGGGCTGGTAGTGGCGGATCGGTCCGCGACTGCCGCCGTTCGGACGCGATCGGCTTCGAAACAAAAGATCCCGTTGCCGGAATGGAAATCGGGAAATGTGCAGGACGTCGATGAGCTGGTCGTGATTTATCACAATTGGGATGAGATCAGACGCTTGATGTGGGACTACGTCGGAATCGTGCGTACGGATAAGCGGCTCCAGCGCGCAAGTGCGCGGCTGCGAAACTTGCTGCGCGAAATCCGCGAGTTCTATTGGAATTTCAAGGTATCCGTTGATCTGTTGGAGTTGCGCAACCTCGCAGCGGTAGCCTCCTTGATTGTCGATTCGGCGTTGTGCCGCAAAGAGAGCCGCGGCCTCCATTACACGCTGGATTATCCAAAGACGGACGATTCTCAATTCAAACGCGATACGGTGCTGGTCCGCGGCTGATGCTGTAGCCGGCATCATCGATGTCGATTTCTCCGAGCTGCGCGTACTCCCGTGTTCAACTTGAAGAGCGTAAATCGACGGTGCAAATGCTGGTCGGAAACCCGTAACCAATTTTCATCTGAACCCGAAATCCTGAGGCCCCGCATCCGCCTGCTGCTCGTCGCGATCGGAAAATTCGCCTTGCCTAAAAGCGGGGAGTCGGGTAAAAGGTGGCGCGTTTGCTAATGAGGAGACTTTTTGCGGCTTGTTTGAGTCTGGGGATTGCTTGCGCGGCTAAAGCCGACGAACAATCCACTTCCCCCTATGCGACGGCGGCCGACTTTGCGAAGTACGCAATGAAGCTGCGGGAGCAGGCGCTGCTCAAAGTAGAACCGCAGGTCTTTATCCCAACCAGCTCGCGTCCTGCGGTGCAGCGCTATCCGTGGAAGACCAATATCGTGACGACGGTATTCTGGGTCGGGGAACAAGCGGGAGGCAATAACCCCGTCCCAAACTACAGAAGTTCATGGGACGCGAACTGGACGAGCAACTATGGCGGCTTCGACAATCCAGATTCATCGGCGCGACGCAGCTATATTCCGATTGCATTCATACCGCGACAAAATCCCTTCTACTGTGCCTTGCCGTACAACGACGTGACGCACGGTCAGTTCAAGCCGGAAGCGCCATTGGTGATTCCCTGGTTTAAGCAAGCCTACACGGGACCCGGACAGTCGGTGTGCTGGCACCGATGGCTCGCCATTCGCAAGGGCAATCGGACCTGTTATGCCCAATGGGAAGACTGCGGGCCGTTTCGCACAGACCATTTTCAGTACGTCTTTGGAAATGAGCGTCCCAAGCCAAACCTGAACCACGGTGCTGGGCTGGATGTTTCGCCGGCTGTGCGCGATTACCTCGCACTGGCGCCAACCGACGTGATCGATTGGCAATTCGTCGAAGTTCGTGACGTGCCATCGGGCCCGTGGCGGAGCTACGGCGAAAATAACCACTTTGTCATCGCGCGTCGTCAGAACGAGCAGAGGATGGCAGACCGCGGCCTTGGCGCCGCGAAGAAGTAGACGTATTAGACGAAAGTCTAACCGCCCTGCGAAGATGATGGCGAGGGAGTCGGAGAAGGGGATTCAGTAGCGCTCGCTGGAACGCCGCTCGGCTGAGGACTCGGATGGGAGGGTCGAGCCGTCGCCATGCGAATCAATTCCGATACCGTGACGAATTTGAACCCTTTGGCCTCGAGCTCATCGAAAGTGGAAGGCATCGCTTCGATCGTTCCCGGGTGAATGTCGTGAGATAAAACGATCGAGCCGGGCCGCGTCTCCTTAAGAATGCGAGCTCGAACCACAGCCGGGCCGGGCCGTTTCCAGTCATACGGATCGACGTCCCAAAGAATGATGTCGTAACCGAATTCATCGTGAATCCAGCGTTTCTCGCGGGCCGTGATCGATCCATAAGGCGGCCGCATCAACGTGGGACGCTTGCCCGTGGCGTTCTTAATTGCATCATCGGTTTGCTGAAGTTGGCGGCGAACGCTTTCGTCCGACATCTTACCAAAATTGGGATGCGACCAGCTATGATTGCCAATTTCGTGACCTTCCCGCGCGGCTCGCGCAACGATCTCAGGATGTTCCGCGACGTTTTCGCCGATTACGAAGAACGTCGCTTTGATGTGGTGCGCAGCCAGCAAATCGAGTAATTTTTACGTCAGCGTCGCGCTCGGTCCGTCGTCAAAGGTCATCGCGATGTAGGGCCCATCGACATGGACCGAATTGAATGTAGTACCGGGTTCCTCCGGCATCGCTCGAGTCTCTCGCGCCGTACCTCGCTTTGCTGGCGTGGGTTCCGCTCCAAGCCCAACGGTGAAGCTTAATATGGCGAAACAAAAGAACAGCAAACGGTAAGCAGACATAAGTGGGAACCTGGCGAAGGTGAATGCGTGCGTATCTGATAGAGGCCGGCAGTTACGCAAGGTAAGGCTGCCTCCCTTGCACGAGAGCGACAAACCCGCAGCTGATTTTATTTGCGGCAGAAAGCAAGGCGCATTCAGCCTTTCCGCAATTTCTGTAGTTGTGCGATGAATGCGGCGGGACCGTCGGGAAAGTAACCGTCATACCGCCAAAGCTTCTGTCCGTCGGCGCTGAGCACTACAATCGTGGGAAACCCCACAATCTCGTACTGCTGCGCAAGTTCGCGGTTCTGCGTTCTAAGTTCGGGGGTCTGCGGTTTGGCACGCGGGAAATCCAATTCTACGATGACCAAATTGTCCCGCGCAAAGTCCTTAAACTCCGGCTGCAATAGAACCTCTCTGTCAAACTTTTTGCACCAGCCGCACCAATCCGAGCCGGTAAAGTCGAGCAACAGGATTTTGTTACCAGCCTTGGCTTCTTCCTGCGCTTTCTTGTAATCAGTGAGCCAGGCAGACTCCGCGCTGGCGAACGGCCCGGAGATAAAAATAGAGGCCGCGACCGCGAAAAGAAAAAAACGGTAGGTTTTCACGTCACCATCTTCGATGGCAATACTACCTAGCGCAAGAGCCCCGAAAGCATTCGGGACCAGCGCAGCAATTATTTTTTCACTCCGCAAATAGCCCGGCGAACGAACGCCGGGCTATCGACGGGTTTGGGATCTACCGCAGATGCTTCGAGACGAGCTTGGTCATCTCGAACATACTCACCTGGCTCTTACCATTGAATACCGGCCTAAGTGAGTCGTCGGCGTTGATCATGGTTCGTTTCTTTTTATCCTGGCAACCGTGCTTCTTGATGTAGTTCCAGAGCTTTTTGGTAAGCTCCGAGCGCGGTAGCGGCTGCGACCCGACAATGGCAGAAAGCTTATCGTCAGGCTGGACCGGTCTCATGAAGGCGGGATTCGGTTTGCGCTTGGAAGTTTTCTTTTTGGTTTTCGGCATGGAGGCTGATTAACGTTTCGCTGGAGAGAGAGCAACACTAATTTTAAGCAAACGAAAAATTTATTCAGGGGCCATCCGGCGCACCGCCAGAGCTGTCATATCATCAGACAAGGAGACTTCGGGGTTATTTGGCGTTACTCGTTCTAAAATTCTCTTGAGCAATACTTCGGCAGTCGGAGCAGAGTAATCCAGCATCTTCTCTAACTGCTGTGGGGTAACCCGACGGCGTCCATTTTCTGAAGAGCCAAACAAGCCGTCGGTATAGAGAAGGAAGGCGTCTCCTGGTTCAAAGTCGAGCGCGGTCTCCACAAATTTGGGGCGTTCGACCAGGCCTAACGGAGGCGCGACCGACGCAATCGATTCCGTTGCACCGTTTTGGCGAACGATGAGAAGCGGCGGATGACCCGCACCTACGGCGTGCGCTCTTCCGGTTTTGTGATTGATCGCGACACACATCGCTGTCATGAAAGAGCGTCCGCCAAAGATGCTTCGAAAGTCATCGTTGACTGCTTCCATCACGCTGGCTGGCGCGTTTTGTTCCGCACTGCCATGGTGAAAGAGAAGCTTTGCCAGCGTGGTAAGCAGTGCAGCAGCGGCCCCGTGACCGGAGCCATCGGCAATCCAGAACAGGATCCGGCCATCTTTCATTCGCAGCCAACCGTAGATGTCGCCCCCTACCTGGATTACTGGTCGGTAACAAGCTGCAACATCCCATCCGGGAAGCACCAGGGGCTTTTGTGGAATTAACGATTGCTGCGTCAAGCGCGCTGCCGCCAGATCGCGCTCAAGGTCTCGACGCCATCTTTCGAGTTCGGCATTTTGCCTCTCCAATTGCCGCCTCATGGAACGCAGACGAAGCTGGGTCTCGATTCGCGCACGCAACACTGCCGCATTGACTGGCTTTGTCACAAAATCATCTGCGCCTGCTTGCAAACAATTGACTTCGCTTTCCTCGCTTCCGTGCGCGGTCAGCATTATTGTCGGCACTTGCGCAATTGCGTGGTCCTGGTCCGAGCGAAGCCGTTTTAGCACTTCGGCGCCATTTGCTCCTGGCATATCGAAATCGAGCAGCAGAAGCGAAGGCGGATTGGCGTGAATCATCTCCAACGCTTCGCCGCCGTCCCCGCACACCTGGCAGTTGTATCCGGCGGACGTTAGCACTTGCGCCAGGATTTTGCGGCTCAAAGCGTCATCATCCACTATCAGGATTTCCGCGTGGGAATTGTTTGGTGTCGACATCTCTATGTTGGATTCGGATGGAAGGCGGACCCTCATTGTATCCACACGAGTTTTTGCGAAAGCGTCGCTGAGTGTGAACAAAAAGAGATTTAATGATTGGCAACGACTCAGACTGTGGATACGATTGTCGCAGTATTTTCCATTTATGAAATTCTCATTGTCGCTTGCTCTGTTCACGGCCTTCCTCGTCGCCTCATGCAGTGAAGAGCCGCAGCCACCACCCTCCCGACATCGGGCTGCGAGTTATGCCCCCGCCCAGCCCGACCAGTACCCGCCACCGCAACAGCCGTTCAATCCAAATGGTCCCGCTCAACCTACAGGCGCACCGCCGGTCGAGACCGCAGCAGCTTCACCTCCTCCAGCAGCCGCGCCGACGAAGATCGCAAAGGGGGATTATCCGTACGGAATTCCCGTTCCTGGCAAGCCTCACCTGGTAGAGAGTCCTTATTCACCTGGCAAATATATCGATGTGGAAGGCTTCCCTCCGGGAACAGAAGTTAAAGATCCGTACACGGATAAAATCTTTCTTGTTCCGTAAGTGGGTTGCCTTGAGCGCCTTCGAGCCTGATGCTGGATGCTGGTATCGCATGCTGAATTAGCGCAGCGCCTGTCTTTTTTTAGAGCATCGGGCATTAAGTATTCACTATCGGTTTCTTCTTATCTATGGAGTTGCGAGTAAAAAGGGCACCTCGAATTGACATCGAGATTGCCGTGCCCGGTGATAAAAGTATCTCCCATCGTGCGGTAATCATCGCTGCCTTGTCGAATGGAGTGTGTACTCTGCATGGGTTTCTTCCCAGCGAAGATTGTATGCACACGGTGAATGCGCTGCGCGCACTCGGCATTAAGATCGAACAGCCTGATCCGGCCACGCTGATCGTGCACGGGAAAAGGCGGGTCCTCACGCCACCCAAAAGCGAAATCAATTGCGGCAATTCCGGCACCACCATGCGCCTTCTCGCCGGGTTACTTGCTGGGCAGACATTTGAAAGTCGCCTTGTCGCGGGCGCCGGGCTGTCAAAACGTCCGATGGAGCGAATCATTGCGCCGCTTCGTCAGATGGGTGCAAATATTGTCGCAGAAGGTCCGGAAGATACGCCACCGCTGCGCATCCAAGGCGGTTCTTTGCGTGGCATTCGTTATCGACCGCCTGTCGCAAGCGCACAGGTGAAGGGCGCACTGCTGCTGGCCGGTCTCTTTGCCAAAGGCAAGACCACCGTGATCGAGCCAGTGCCAACTCGGAATCATTTGGAGATGATGTTTGATTATTTCCTGGTCCGAATAGCGGTGGACGGAAATGGCAGCATCTCTATATTTGGCGACCAGGTCCCAGAGTCCCGCGACTTTGCTATTCCAGGCGACATCTCTTCCGCAGCCTTTTGGCTGGTTGCCGCTGCGGCGCAACGACGAGGTCATCTGCTCATTCGCGATGTTGGCTTAAACCACACGCGAACGGCGTTACTCGGTGTTTTGCTTCGAATGGGTGCGCAAGTGCGCGAGGCCATTGAAGACATTGATCAAGTCGAACCGCGCGGAATTGTCGAAGTCACCGGTTTCCCGCTTAAAGGCACTGTCATTCAGGGTAAAGAAGTGCCGCAGCTTATTGATGAACTGCCGACCCTTGCAGTGGCTGGCGCTCTTGCGGACGGCAAGACGATTATTCGGCACGCGGAAGAGTTGCGCGTAAAAGAAAGCGATCGCATCGCTGCAATCGCGCACAATCTGCGCGCCATGGGAGCACAGGTAGCCGAAATGAACGATGGCCTGGAGATACTTGGTCCAGCGCCGCTGCACGGAGCCCGCGTGCCAAGCTTTGGCGACCATCGTATTGCGATGGCGTTTGCCATAGCGGGCTTGTTCGCTGATGGCGAAACTGTTGTTCAGGAAGCCGAATGTATTCGTGAATCTTATCCTGGATTTGAAACCGTGCTTGAAGAGTTCACAAATCCAAAACGGATGCAGATCAGCACGCCCGTGATCGGTTCACTTACTCCCGGTCCGGTCGAGGAAGGAGCATGATCCCCTGAAGTATTTTGGGGCCGCATGTACATCACTGGATGCTTGCCCGGCATCTTTCAGGCGCGCTAATTTCCGGGATGCGGGAACAGTTTCATCGGGTAATTGCAATTGACGGCCCGGCGGCCTCTGGAAAAAGCAGTGTTGCACGAGGCCTCGCCCGGCAGCTGGGCTTTGTGTACGTTAATTCTGGCGCCATTTATCGAGCGATTACCTGGCACATCCTGCAAAAGAAAATCCGTCCGGAAGAAAACGAGCGTATCGCTGGCGCCCTTCAGGCAGCCGACATCACATGTTGCCTGCAAGACAATGAGTCGCGCATTCTGATTGACGACGTGGATCCCGCGGAGCACTTGCGTGATGATTGTGTAAACGAAAGCGTTGCGGGCGTCAGTCAGTTCTCTGTGGTTCGCCAAATCGTCGCGAAGAACCTGCACGAGCACGCGCAAAGCCACGATCTGATCGTGGAAGGCCGGGATATTGGTTCGGTCGTTTTTCCCGACACGCCGTACAAATTTTACCTTAATGCTTCGCCTGAAGTGCGTCTCCAGCGTCGTGCCGCACAAGGGGGGCGCGACGAAATCACAATACGGGATCGCGTTGATTCTTCGCGCCCCGTCTCACCGCTCGTCATCGCGAAAGACGCGCATGTCATCGACACGTCACAGCTTACGATTCAGGAGGTCATCAACGAGATCATTGGCGTACTCGAGAAAATGGGCCTGCGGACTTAGCGATTAAATGAATTTCTATTACTGGCTCGGGTATCATCTTAGTCGCATCGTTGGGCGATTGTTTTTTCGTCTTCGTGTAGTTCATAGGGAGCGGATGCTTCAGACCGGCCCCGTCATCCTAGCAATGAACCATCAGAGTTATCTCGATCCGCCGCTTGCCGGCATCACGTGCGACCGGGCGGTTTACTTTCTGGCGAGGCGAACCTTGCTCGATGTACCATTGCTCGGCCGGCTTTTGCCAAAGCTCAATGTAATCCCGGTCAACCAAGAGGGCATCGATCGCAGCGCCCTGAAGGCTTTGATTCGTGTTCTAAAGGCCGGGAACGCGGCTCTGGTCTTTCCGGAAGGCTCGCGCACCGTCGACGGCAGCTTGCAGCTAGCCGAGCCGGGATTAGGTCTCATCATTGCAAAAACACTGGCGCCGGTTGTGCCTATGCGAATCTTTGGCGCCCACGAAGCCCTGCCACGCGGTGGCGGTGGTTTGCACTTTGTCCCGATTACTATCGTCGTGGGAAAACCAATTTTCTTTACGGCTGCCGATCTAAATCCGCCAGGGAAGGATCTCTACAAGCGGTTAAGCCGGCGAGTCATGGACGCAATCGCGGCTTTGCGCTTGAACTGATACAGGCTATTGGCTTCGTCGAGTAAAAAAAACGAACAAGACTTCCTTGCGCACGTGAAATCGATATCGATACTTCACGCGTGAATCCGCCGCAGCAACCTGCCGAAAAACTTCGATCACCTCAGGTCTCAAGGAGCGTCGTTGTACTGATGATCATCATCCTTGCATCACTCGCGCTGGTGGCCGTCTTTGCCAATATTCAGCGTCTTCGCCGCGGTCAGATTGAGACGGTCGTTGTGGTGCCGGCAAGTTCGACCACGCCGCAGCCGCGCTAACTTTCATTTGACTAGAAGCCGCCCCTCGGTTTGTTCGTCCGAAATTGACGGAAAGCCTTAAATACGACCCGTGATATGAAAAAACTCTTTGCCCTCTCGATTCTCATTCCTCTGGCGATGGTTTGCTCCTGCCAAAAACAGGATGCGGCGGCCGAACAACAACTCGCTCAGCGAAAGATCGAGCTAGATACGCGCGAGAAAGCATTAGACGAACGAGAGAGGGCATTGTCCGAGAGGGAAAAAGCAATGGCGCGTGCGGCGTTGGTTCCAGCCGACGCTCAATTGCGAGCTCTGAAAAGGGATGGCTCTTCGAATGCTCGCACTTCTGCAACCGTCCCTCCCGGTTTAGCACCACCCGACACCTCGCAGGTCAAAGCTAGCAGGGAAAAGAGAATAGAAGAGCTGCGCGCCATAAGGCAGCGCAGACTGCAGGCAATACAGGAAATGCGATCCATGAGGCCACAACCCAATTCGGGTGCCGGTGCGCCTGTCGACACGAGCGCGTCTGGCAACACCAGTGGGCCTGCCGATACCAGCCCGTCCGCCAGCACTGGCGCGGAGGCGACTTCACCATCTCCGTCGTCTACGCCCCAGTAGATACGAACTGTTGACCAATCGGTTCAGCGCAAACTAGCCGGCGAATTTGCGCGCTGCGCCGTCAGTTCACGGGCGTATTGCAGCGTATCGATTGAATCGACATTCTTGTCTCGCCGGATTGCTTTGATTCTTGGGAAACGCAATGCCAGTCCACTGGCGTGGCGTGAGCTGGGCTGAATTGAATTGAAGGCGACCTCGAGGATCACGTCCGGTTTCACTTCGCGATACCGACCATGGTCTGCGATTGTGTTCTCCTTGAAATGCTTGGTCAGCTGTCCGATCTCTGTGTCGGTTAATCCGCTGTAAGCCTTACCAATCGGGAGGAGCTTACCAGTAGTTTCGTCGCGTACAGCAAATGTGTAATCGCTCAACACATTATTACGTTTGCCGTGCCCAAACTCGGCCCCCACGACCACGACATCCAGCGTCGCCAGTTCTTTCTTGAGTTTGAACCAAAACAGGCCGCGGTTACCGGGTAGATAGAAACTCTCCGGGTCTTTGATCATCAGCCCTTCATTCAAGCGCTGCCGTGCCTGTTTAAACGTTTGTTCGATCTCAGCAGCAGAATGTGCGGGCATGACCCTGGCAATTTGAAAATGCGAGGGCAATCGCACCTTACTCAGATGTCTTCGTCGTTCATGCAGCGGAGCCTTTAACAATGACCGGCCATTCAGCCAAAGAATATCGAAGATCACAAACGCGACTGGAACGTCTGCCGCCGCACGCGCGAACAAATCGGCGCCGTCGCTCCTTCGTCCCAGCCGCTTCTGCAGATCGAAGAAGGTGAGTTCGCGACCCTTCTCGAAAGCAATAATTTCGCCGTCGATGATCAGTTCCTCCTGGAAATTCCCGGCTTCATCCGCCAGCTCTGGGAATTGCTCCGTGATACGCCGCAAATCGCGAGAGAAGATCTCGACCTGTTGCGTACTGCGGTGCAACTGCGCGCGAATACCGTCGAACTTGTCCTCCAGATAAACGGTAGTCGGCGCAGATGACGCCCGTTCCCGGTCAGCCCTCGCAGCTTCGGCGAAGCGTTCCCACACCGCTTCGGCTGTGGGTTCAGGAGTCGCAAGCATGCATTTAATTGGACGAAAGGGTGACAGTTCCGCACGCGCCAGCTCGTTTCGCGATGCCAGCAGGGCGGTTTGACCAATGTCGCCTAACAACATGTTGGCCTCCCTTACCTGCTCGAGGGAAACGCCGAATGCTTTCGCGATCGCCTCCTCGACCAAACCCTCGCGCAATCCGATGCGAAGATCGCCAGTGAGAATCTTGACGACGTATTGACCTTCGCGCGCAGATAATTTTGAGAATTGATTTCGCAGCAGCTCGGCCTTGGCGATCGGGCCGCGTGCACGGTGGAGATTTTTGAACAAATCCTCCGATTCACGGATGGTGAGCGGTTGCGGTGTCGTTCTTCCTTCGAGAACTTCGAACGCGCTTTTGGCTGCATCGCCGTGGGTGCTCGCGACGCGATGAAACTCCGCGTCGCTGATTTTGGTCGCCGCTTGCAGCGCGCGGAAGATTGTGGCCCAGCCGATCTGCAGGGTCCTCGGATCGTTCTGGGCAAACGCTTTGCCAGTGAAGTAGGGTGTCACGATCGGAAGTTGCTCGCTCGTTAGGCCAAGCAGATAATCGGCAAGCAATCGAATTTTTGCCAGTTTGGCTGGAGTTGCAGCGATCGCTTCACCAAGATTCGCGAATGCGAGGAATTCGGATGGGGCAGGGCACTCGCCTCCCGTGCAGCGTTCAGAGTCCGATGCGCCAACGAAAGTGGCGCCAGAAACTTGTGCCAGCGTAAACTCCATCTGGTTTTCCTCGCTCAACGCCCACGCTTCGATGCCGCGTTCGCGCAAATCACGTGCAAACGAAGCCGCGAAACCGTGGAGCGTCAGCACGCGTCGCGGCCTTACGAGTTCAACATAGCGAAGCAGATCGTTGTAGTCAGCGTGATCGGAAAGTGCAAACGCCGCATCAACCTGATAGCGATAGATTGCGTTTGGATCGACGGCCCAGCCGCTGATCATCGCGACACGTTTGCGCCCAATCTTTTCCAGCATCTGCGAATGGTTCGCACTGGGTGGGCAGATCAGAACCTTTCCAGCAACATCGTTTGGGTTATAGCGAAAATATTTGCAAAATGATTGGCCAAACTGCTCATAAATGCGGGTCATCTGATAAACCGAACCGTGGAGCATTGGCGTTAACGCAGCTCCATCGAGCGAACAGAGGATCTCCTGCGCTTTGCCTAACGAATATCCAAGTAGCACGGGTACTCCACCGTCATCAATGGTTTCCCGGCAGAAAGCAATGATTTGTTCGATGACTTGTTCCACCGGCGGGAATCGATAGCGTGGCAGGCCGAATGTCGTCTCCATGATGAGTGTATCCGCCTTGCGCCACTCGGCTTGCTCCGCAGATTTCCCGGGACGCAGCTTAAAATCGCCGGTGTAAAGCAATGTCTCGTTGCCGGCAAAAAGGAAACACTGTGCCGATCCAAAAATATGCCCGGCCGGCAATAGCATAAGGTCGACTCCGTGCACAGTTCGTCTTTCACCGAACGGCAGAATGTGCTCCGTGCGGTTGCCTGGCAGCCGACTTTGCATCAAGCGTGCTGTGCGCTGGGAAACAATAATTTCCTGGTGTGGTGCAATGTGGTCGCCATGCGCATGGGAAACAAAAGCGAATCGCTTTGCGTCCCACGGATCGAGCCATAAATCCTGATGGGGCAGATACACTCCGCGCGCATAACGAACTTCAATCATGAGGTCGAAATTACTTCCAGATTCGCGTGAGTTCCATAAAAGCGAAAGAACCTGGATGTGCGGTTGCTCGTTGACACCCCATTCAAAATCCGGCTTTATTAGGCGAGTGAGGCTTGTTTCTGCTCTCTTCGCTTTGAGCTCCTTAACTATCGCCGTCTCCAGTCAGGCTGCGCGTGAGCGCGTAGAACCAAGAATCGTGGAAAAAATCTCACCACTACCAGTGGCGTTAAGCAACGATTTCGAGTTTCGAAAAACGAAGCTCTTCTTCTTAAGCGATAAACCGCCAAAACCAGGGGAGGGCGCCCGGAAGACAACGAGCTCGCTTGGCGGAAAATCGAATAATTCCCCAGGCCAGAAAACCGCGACAATGCAGGACGCTCCGATTACCTTTGAGCGGCAGTATCGGCTCTTTGGAGCCGTAACGGCACTAGACCAACGTCAGCGTTTCGGCAATTACCTCGACTTCTATTGGCGGGCCAAGCGCCCTTCCGATGTCACAGTGCGTTTGGAATATCGCCAGGAGAAACTGCACGAGCACGTCCAGGCGCAGGAGATTTCATATCGAAATGCGCGCGGCACTCATAAGACCGAATTCAAGGTCATTGGAGATGACTATTTGGACGACGGTCGCGTAATCGCATGGCGGTGTCTGTTAATCGAAAACGGCCGGATCGTGGCGGAGAATCGCTCCTTTATGTGGGAGTAAGATCGAACGGCCCGTCTCATCCTCAGCCAATGTTGCCTGACGCAGCCTGTCGTGCTCCGGATTCCGAAACATTTTCTGGGGTTTTCTTGAGTCTGACGAGCATTGACAGCATGGCGTCCGGGCTGGTATCTTTTAGGTAGTAATTGTGGATTCATCTATTCAAGTAGGGGTGAGCGGCCCAACCGTATGGGTGAAAGTGGAGGGGAAAGGTAGTTTCCTCAACAGCGGCAATCTCAAGGAGTTTGCGCGTAAGATGTTGGACCGCGGTTATCGCGAATTTGTAGTGGACCTTGCGGATTGCCCCATGATGGATTCCACATTCATGGGAACGATGGCCAGCGTGGCACTTCGATTAAAGGAGCTAGGACACGGACATCTTCATATCGTTCACTGTGGAAATCGCAGCCAGGATCTTCTCTCCGGGTTGGGCTTGGATCAGATATTTGATATTCGTGCTAACGGTGCCAGTCCCCCTGACTGCGGAGCCCTCGCGCGAACCCCTGCGGTCCGGTCGCCTACGGATAGGAAAAAGGAACAAACGGAGACGATGCTGGCGGCGCATGAGGCGCTTTGCGAGGCCGCGCCGGAAAATATCCTTCGCTTTAAAGACGTTCTCGATTTCTTAAGACAAGACCTTCATCACGAGACGCCTTCGAAGTAAGCTGGCCCTTGCATGATGTGGCCGACTCTTCTTCTCGGACTGCTTGTTGCGTCTGTCGCCGGATGGACTATAACCGCGTGGTTTCAGATACGGCGGATTC
>Ga0193723_1000115_pt1 | contig 26843 bp, 21 predicted proteins | sample H2m2metaG_FD_143042 | JGI IMG/M metagenome (GOLD analysis project Ga0193723, IMG submission 143042) | Soil microbial communities from a riparian zone of the East river system, Colorado, United States - H2m2 | ecosystem: Environmental > Terrestrial > Soil > Riparian zone | place: USA: East River...
GGTCCGCCGCGGAGCGCGAGAGGAACGCGTTCACCTCGGCCGGGAATCGGAGATCCTCGAAGGCGCGCTCCGGGCTTCCGGCGCGGAGATGGCGCGCCGCGTGCGCCACCCGCTTCGCGGCCACCTTCGCGGCGAAGAGCACTCCGTTCGCCATAAAGGAAGCCTCGGTCGGAGAGGCGGCGAGGAAGTGGAGCACCTCGTCGTCGGTCATGCAGAGCCGCCCGTTCACGAAGAGCGTCTCTTCCTCCGGAGGCTCGCCGACCTGCGCCGTCGGATAGAGGACCCGCACGAGGTCCTCCAGCTCCGGGCGGACGACGAGCACGAGCGGCGCGTCGGGGAAGGCCCGAATGAGCTTCTCGATCAGAGAGAAAATGCCGCACCGGAGCGCGAAGACAGGTCGGAGGAGCGCGTGCGGTCCGAAGAGGGCGACCTCGGGATCCTCGTAGATGCAGAGATTCACCTGGGTAAGGTAGGGACGCGGCACCGTCGCGTCAAGTCGTGGCGCGCCGACCCGCGATTCCCTACAATGCCCCCATGGCCGAAGCGAAGCCCCAAGCCCCGCCCGAGACCCAGGCGTTGACCCGCGCCGCACCATCGAGCAAGCCGGCGGCGGTGCCACCCGAGCCCTCGGCCCGGGCGCTCCGATACCGCGAGCACCGCATTCCGCGACGCCACCGGGTGTTCGTCAACCGGAACCTGCGCATGACGAAGATCCGCGCGATCGGCTTCGACCTCGACCACACCCTCGCGCACTACGATCCCGTCGCGGTCGAGACGCTCGCCTTCGACCTGACGAAGAAGAAGCTTGTCGAGAACAAGGGCTACCCACGCGAGATTCTGGCGTTCCCGTACGATCCTCCGTGGGTCATCCGGGGTCTCGTGGTGGACAAGAAGCGCGGGAACCTCCTCAAGATGGACTACTTCAATTTCGTCTCGCGCGCCTACCACGGCCTGACCCAGCTCCGCTCGGACGAGCGGAAGCGGGCCTATCGGTCCGATCGGATCCGGCTGGGGCACGAGAATTACGTATCGGTCGACACCCTGTTCCATTTACCGGAGGTCTACCTCTACCTCTGCCTGGTCGACTTTCTGGAGAAGCGCGATCGCGGCCAAACGCTCGACTACGAGAAGACCTACCAGGACGTCCGGGAGATGATCGACGAGGCGCACCGGGACGGGACGCTCAAGTCGGTGATCACCGGGGACCTCGATCGCTACCTCCGATTCGATCCCGAGACGCGAATCACGCTGGAGGAGTTTCGGCGCAGCGGAAAGAAGCTCTTCCTGCTCACCAACAGCGAATGGGAATACACCGACAAGCTCCTCCGTCACATTTTGGAAAGGGGAAAGGGCTCTCCCGGGCATTGGACGGAGCTCTTCAATCTCGTGATCGTGGAGGCGGGAAAGCCGGATTTCTTCGGCTCCACGGAAGCGCCCGCGCCGGTCCTCGGCCTCAAGGGACAGAAGCTCTCGGCGACCATCGGCCGCGGAGGCGGAAGCGCGTACCTCCAGCGCGCCCTCGGCGCGAGCGGCGAGCACATCCTCTACTTCGGCGATCACACGTACGGGGATATCTTGCAATCCAAGCGGGTCGCCGGCTGGAGGACGGCCATGATCGTTCCGGAGCTGGACCGGGAGATCACCGTCACGACCGACTTCGCCAAGGAGTTCGAGCGCCTCGCGAGGCTCTCCTCCGAGCGGCATCAGCTGGAGATCGAGAAGGCGGCGATGGGGCGGGAGCTCCGGCGACTTACGTTCGTGCTGAGCGAGAACGACGGATCCGATCCGACCCGGCGCGCCGAGATTGCGACGCGAATCCAGGGCATTCCGATCCAGATCGAGGAGACGGACCGGCGCGGCGTGGAGCTGGAAGGCGAGATCGAGAGCCTGCGGGTGAAGATCGACCGGGCCTACAATCCGCGGTGGGGCTCGCTCTTCCGCGAAGGCAACGAATCGAGCCGTTTCGGGCACCAGCTCAAGGATTTCGCCTGCGTCTACACGAGCCGGGTCTCGAATTTCCTGCACTATCCCTGGAATTACTACTTCCAGTCCCCCGTCGGCTACATGCCGCACGACATCTAGGTCGGCGCCGCCTCTCCGGAATCGAGCACCCGTACCCCGCTCAGAACTTGGCGCCGATCCCCGGTCGCACGAGGACCGCGCCGGTGTTGTCCACCGTGATCCCGAGCGACGCGACGAATCGCCGCGCGAGCCAGTACCGTGCCCCGATCATTCCGATCTGCTCCCCGCCCGAGATCTCGGGCGTGGTCGTCGCCTCGTTCGAGGCGCCCTCCCCCGACACCGCCGCGGTATTGCCCAGAAACTCCCCGACCAGGGTCCAGCGCGGCGCGAGCGAAAATTCGCCGGCGAGGGCGTAGTTGAAGGTGTTCTCCACGGCGACGCCCGTGGGGTGACCCACGACCGTATAGCCCAGGTTGGCGTGGGCATCCAGCTTGCCGAGTCGCTTGCTCGCGATCAGATAGCCCGCGTAGTCGTATTGGTCGCTCCCGATGAGCATGGACTCGGCGGTTGGAACCTTGACCTCTCCGGCGAGAGCGAAGGCGGGGCGGCGATGCGACTCGGGCAGGAGGAGGCTGCTCAGCGTGACCTCGAGGTCACCGATGCCGGTCGCTCCCGGCGCGGACTTGGGGTGAATTCGTGTGAATGGGACCGGCTCCGCCATCAAGGTGAGGCGATCGGTGAGCCCGTACTCGAACGCAAGCGGCAGGGCGGACTCCCGGCCGTCGCTCGATTGCTGGACCTCGAGCGCGGCTTCCGCTTCGAAGACGCCGCGGGGCGGAAATCGGGCCGTCTCGGTCTCGAGCGGCGCCCCCGCGCGGGCCGGGACCGCCGGCGCGGCGAGCGTGAGCAGGGTGAGCCACAGCGATGCACTCCGGATGGTCGACATCACACCTCCACTTGTTTGGAGTCAAGCGGCGCACGGGCTCGCATGGTTGTGTCTGAGCCCGCGGCGAGCAGGGACGGCAAGAACAGAAGCAGGAGCGGCGCCGACAGGGCGAAGCCGCCCGTGACGGCCAGCGCGAGAGGACGCAGGAGCGCGGTCCCCGCTCCCCACCCGAGCAGGAGCGGCGTCAGTGCCGCGATTCCCGCGAGGGTCGTCATCAAAATCGGCCGAAGACGCCGTGTGGCGGCGAGCCGCGCCGCCTCGTGGGAATCGGCGCCGCCCTCGCGACGGCGGCGATACTCCGCGACCACGAAGACCGCGTTCTCGGCCACGATCCCGACGACCATGATCGCTCCGACGAAGCTCGAAAGGTTGAAGGTCTCGCCTGCGGCGCGAAGCGCCACGAAGACGCCCGCGAGCGACGCCAGCGCCGTGCCCAGCACGGCGCCCGATTGCCGCCACGATCGGAACGAGACGAGAAGAATGAGGAGCACGCCGGAGCTCGCGAGCGCCAACACGAGAAGCAAACCCTGGAACGACGACTGCTGCTCCTGGTACTGGCCGGCGTACTCGACGCCCACGCCGGGATTCGACGCCAGGGGAGCACGCAGGAGGCGCTGGATCTCGCCGATGGTCGAGCCGAGATCCCGGCCGGACAGCCGAGCGGTGATCGTGTTCACGCTCCGCTGATCCGCCCGCTGAACCTCGGCGTCGCCTGGCACCAGCCGAGGCGTGGCGACGTCCGCCAGTCGCACGAGTCCTCCTCCCGCCATCGGGGCCTCGGTGTCGAGAAGCGACGCCAGCCGGTCCCCTGGCGCCTGCTGCAGCGTGAGACGGACCGGCCACACCCGGGCCACGCGCGGCATCTGCCCCGCGGGAACCCCGGCGATTCGCGGCTCGAGGAGCGCCGTGAGGCCCGGCGCGTCGATCCCGAGGCGGGAGCCGTTCCGGTTGGGCGTGAGCAGGAGATTGGGACCGCTGATGACGACGCCGTCGCGGACGTCGACTACGCCGGGCACGCGCTCGATGATCGCCGCGGCCTCCCTTGCCAAGCGCTGGCCAAGGGCGCGGTCCTCCGTGATCAGCCGCACCTCGATCGGCTGTGGACTGGTGGTGAGGTCGCCGATCACGTCCTCGACCAGCTGCCCGAACTCGATCTCGATTCCCGGCGCCGAGACCCCGATCCGCTGTCGCAGGTCGTCGGCGACCTCGTCGCCGGACCGGTGGCGGGATCCCTTCAACCGGAGGACGTAGTCGCCGTGGTTGGGCTCGGTGATGAAGAAGCCGAGCTGGTTTCCCGTCCGGCGTGACCAGGCGACGATCTCGGGCGTCGCGTCGAGCTGGCGCTCCAGCGGCGCGAGCATGCGGATCGTCTCCTCGAGCGACGTGCCGGCGGGGGTGAAGTAGTCGAGGATGAGCGAGCCCTCGTCCATGGAGGGAAGAAATCCGCTCCCCATCCCGAGGCCGAGGCCCGCTCCGAGGAGTACGACGCAGGCGACCCCGATCCAGATCGCGCGCCGATGGCGCAGCAGGCGCGACACGAGCGCCTCGCCGGCACCCGCGAACGGCAGGCGGGGAGCACTGCGGCGGAGCCCCGCCAGGTGCGGAAGGAGCGTCAAGCTCAACACGAGGGACGCCGAGAGCATCGTCGCGATCGAGACCGCCAGCACGCGGAAGAACGCCCCCGCCAGACCTCCAAGGAGCCCGAACGGCACGAAGATCGCGAGCGTGCAGAAGCTGGATGCGAACACCGTTGGGGCGAGCTCGGCGAGCGCTTCGGCCCGATCGCGCCCTCGGGCGCCCTCGTGGGCGAGGTGCTCGACGATGACGATCGCGTCGTCGAGGACCAGTCCGATCGCAGCGGCGATCCCTCCCAGCGTCATGAGATTCAGGGATTGCCGCGCGAAGCCGAGGCCGAGCAGCGTGAGCGCGACGCTGCCCGGGAGAACGACCGCGGCGAGCGCGCCCAGGAACGGGCTCCCGATGAACGCGGCGATGATCAGGATCGCGAGCAGCCCGCCGACCAGAAGCCCGTCGCGGACGCTCCCAATCGAGGCACGGATGAGATCCGCCTGGTCGTAGAAGATGCCGACGCTCACGTCCGGCGGGAGCTCGCTCCGGTGGGAGGCGAGCCAGGAGGTCAGGGCGTCCGCGAGCGTGACCGTGCTGGCGCTCTGCTGGCGCAAGAGATTGATGAGGACCGCCTCGCCCGGTCTCGCCGCGTACCGCGTGAATTGAGGCGCCTCCGCGAGCTCGATCTGCCCCAGCGAGCCGAGCGGGACCGGTGCGCCGCCGGCAGTCGGGATCGGGATGCCCGCGACCTCCTCGAGGCTATGGGGCCGTGCGTCGACCAAGGCCAAATAGAGCTCCCGGTTGGCTTCTTTGAGGCCGAGACTCCGGAGCTCGAGGGTGCGCGCGACCGCGTCCGCGACGTCGGAGACGGTGAGGCTGCGCGCCTGCAAGGCGCCGACGTCCAGGGTGACACGAACCTCGGGCTTCCGCCCGCCCTGCAGGACGACCTCGGAGACACCGGGGAGACGGGCAAGCGCGGGGCGCAGCTGAAGCTCCGCGAGATCGCGCAGCTCGATCTGCGACCGTCGCGGCGACGTGAGGGAGAGCCCGATCACCGGGAAGAGGGTCGGGCTCATCAGGCGCGCGTCGAGCGACGTCCCGGCCGGAAGCTGGTCGCGGATCGAGGAGGCCAGGGCCTGCACCCGCGAGAGCGCCAGGTCCATATCCGAGCCCCAATCGAAGTTCAAGTTGATCTCGGTGGAGCCGCGGCTGGTCGTGGAGCGCATCTCGTGGAGCCCCGGGACGCGTCGAATGCTCTGCTCCAGCGGCATGGTCACCCCGCGGAGCATCTCGTCGGTGTCCCGCTCCCCGCTGTCGGCGATAAGCGTGATCCGCGGAAAGGTGACCTCCGGCAGGATCGCGGCGGGAAGCTTGAGGCCCAGGGCGATCCCCGCCGCTGCGAGAAGCAGGAACGCGAACAGGACGGCCCGGTGCTGGGACTGGAGCGCGCGAAACAAGGGCGTCACGGCCGAACTGCGACGTGCATTCCGTCGAGGAGCGCCCGCAGGCCGTCCACGACGAGCAGCGTGCCCTGCTTGACCCCAGCTCCCGTCACGGCCCGCGCGTGATCGGCCCGCGGGCCGAGCCGCACGCTCACCCAGCGCACGACCTCGCTCGAGTCCAGGACCGCGATGCGGCTGGCTCCTGTGAGATCGTCCTCGACCACGGCGGTGTCGGGCACGGCCAGCGCGGTGATGTTCCTTCCCGTGAAGATGACCGCCGTGCCGAACCGGCCCAAAGCGGGGCGCTCCGGAGGCGCGACCGGGCGCAGCCAGACCAGGGTCGATTGGTCCCCTCCGGACGTCGGGAGGGAAGACCGGACGCGGGCGGACCGGACCGAACCGTCGCCGTCCGACACCGTCGACTCCATTCCGGGGCGGATCCCGGCGGATTCGGAGACCGGGACGCGGACCTCGAAGACGAGCGCGTCGTCCGTGACGATGGCGAGAAGCTCGCTCCCGGGACCGAGCCGCGATCCGGCGTCGACCTGGCGCCGGAGCACGGTCCCGTTCGCCGGGCTCGTGATCGGCACGTGGACGATGGAGGCGCGGGCCTCCGCGAGGGCCTTCTCGGCGTCCTGGATACCGCGCGCATCGTTCGCCTGACGTTTCATCATCTCGGCTCCCCGAAGCACCGCGTCCGACTCGGCGGTTCGGCACCACGCGAGGACCTCGCCCCGTCGCACGCTATCCCCGATCCCCACCGCGATCGATTCGACGACCGCCTCGAAGGGCGCGGGAAGCACGGTCTCGACGGAAGCCTTCCACTGGCCGGGCGCCTCGACCGTTTCCAGGAACGACCGGGATTCCACGCGCGCGACGTGCACCTCCGGTCTTGGGATCGCGGCGGAATCGGCGGCCGGCTTCGAGCCGCAGCCTGCCAGGGCGGCGCCGAGTCCGGAATACACCAGGATTTTGTAGAGTGCGCGCATCGCCATTACCTCGCGATCTCGGATTCGATGTAGACCAGGTGCAGGTCGTGCCGCGCCGCAGCCTCACGATCGGTGGCGTCCAACCACGCCCGTCGGGAATCCAAGAGCTCCAGGAGCGAGACCGAGCCCGCGAAGTAAAGGCTCCGAACGCGGAGCAGGTTCGACTCCGCCAGAGTGGCCGCCGACTGCGCGGCGGCGAGTCGGCGCGCCCCGTCGTTCCACCTCGAGAGAAGATCAAGCGCGCCGAGCCGCGCGACGCTTCGGGCCCGCGTGAGCCGGAGCTCGGCCGCCTTCAGATCGGCTTCGCGGGCGGCGACCGTGGATCCCAGACCAGGCCGGTTGAGCGGCAGCGACATGTCGAGGCTCAACGACGCGCCGAGATCCCGGCGCAGCCGGTCGCCGAGATCGCTCCCCGAGCCGTCGGATCCCGGAGGGGCAACCTGAGTGAGGTCGGTCCCGGCGAGCCCCGCGTCCACCGAGAGCCCGACCTGGGGCGCTTTGAGACGGCGCGCCGAATCGAGATCGAGCCGCGTGACGCCGGCGGCGGCCTCGGCCCTTCGCACGTCGGCCGATCCCTCGAACCGACGGAAGACGCTCGACGAATCGCTCTGCGACGGCGAGGCATCGGTCCAGGTCGTGTCCCGGACGGCCTCGAATCGGGCGCCGGCGGAAGCGGGGTCAAGGAACGCGCCCAAGGCTCGAGCCGACGACGCCAGCGAGGACTCAAGATCGGCGCGATCCATGGCGAGCGTCTGGAGGTCGAGCTGCAGGCGGTTCACATCGGACGGGCTGCGGAGCCCGGCGCGGGCGGAGGATCGCACGGCCTCCAACACCCGCGCGGTCCAGCTCTCCTGGTCCCGGCGGCGCTCGATCCCCCCACGCGTCAGGAGCACCTCGCTTGCCAGGCGCGCGGCCTCGAGGCCCGCCGCGCTCGAGGTGGCCGTGAGCTCGGCGTCGGCCTGCCGCGCGGACGTCTCGCTGCGCGCTCGATCGCGGCGTCGCCGGCCGCCGTCGAAGAGGTTGAGATCCATCGCCAATTTGAAATCGTACTGGCCGAGGTTGGTGATCGCGGGGTCGTAGAATCCGGACGGCGCGATCAACGCCCCCGAATGGAGGCGAAGCTCGGGAGCCGCGTTGCGGCGCGCCGCGGCGGCATCCCGCGCGGCCGCGATCGCGCTCCATCGGGCCGCCTGCGTTTCCACGGAGCCGGCAAGCGCAACGGCCGCGCAGCCGCGGACGGAGAGCGAGTCGGAAGAAGTCTTGGGTTCGTTCGAAGCGGAAGCCTCGGAGCACGCCATGAAGAGCGCGATCGCGATGGCCGCCGCGGGCCGCAGCATATTCGGATGGCCTCCTGGGTCAAGGTTGCTCGGGGGCAACGGTTGAGACTCTACATATCGGCCCTGAGTTTCGAGGATTGAACCGGGAGCTAAACGGCGACTAAACGGAAAAGGCGCGGCCGCGGCCAGAACCGCGTGCGAGCGCCGGCAGCCGAAGCTCGAGCAGGGCGCCCCCCAGTTCCGACCGATCGAGGCGAAGCTCGCCGCCGTGCGCGCGAGCGACCCGGCGCGCCAGCGACAGCCCGAGTCCGAGGCCCGATCGCGTCGCGCGGGCCTCGGCGCCTCGATAGAACGGATCGAAGACCCGCTCGGCCTCGGCGGCCGGGATTCCCGGGCCGCCATCCTCGACCGCGAGGCGGACCCACTCGGCGTCGGCGGCGGCGGTGACCCGGACCGGCAGACCGTCGCTCGTGAACTTGATCGCGTTCTCGATCAGGTTGCGCACCGCGGCGGCGAGGAGCTCCACGTCGCCGGCCACGAGTGCCTCGTCGGGGAGGCGTACATCGAGATCGGCGGCCCTCGAGGGATTCTCGGATCGGATCGCACCGATGAGATCCCGCGCCACGTCCCCGAGGTTGACCGGGTCGACAGCGCGCTCCCGGCCCGCCGTACCGCCCTCGGCGGAGCGGAGGAAGAGCAGGGCGTCCACCAGATCGCTTAGCGCCCGGGCATGCGATCGGGCGGTCTCCAGATGCGCGCGGTGCGGGCCCGGGAGCGACGAGTCGGCGAGCGTGTATTCGAGCTCCCCCGAGATCACCGTCAGCGGCGTCCGCAATTCGTGCGCGGCGTCCCGGGTGAAGTTGCGCTCCGACTCCAGAAACTCGTCGAGCCTGGCGAGCAGCCGGTCGAACGCCGTCGCGACGGCCCCGACCTCGACGGGATCGCCGTCCCTGTGGAGCGGACGAATCCGCATGTCCCTCGCGAGCTGGTCGGCCTCCCCGGCGAGCCTGGCGAGCGGGGCCAGCTCTCGCCGGGCCAGAATCCGGCTCGCGGCGAACGTGAGCGCGAACACCGTGAGCGAGACGGCCGTGAGCACCGCGAGGAGCGCCGCGATCGCTCCGCGCCGAGGCTCCGTCGAGACCCGCGCCACGACCCAGCCGCCCTCAGGCAGCGGGACCTCGTACTGGCGCGTCCCGGACCTTTTGGTCGACCGCGATTGACGCGACGTGGTGAAGACGAGATGGCGATCCTGGTCGTATACGTCGATTCCGTAGCCGAGGAGCGGGCTCTCCTCCACCGCCGATCGGGCGGCGCGGGCAAGATCCTTTTCCTCCTTCCACTCTCCGGCGATCCCCGCGGCGGCCCTCGCAGCCGCCTCCGCGAGCGCCTTCCCCTCTTCATGAACCAGGAGGCGGTCGGTCAGGAGGAAGGTGGAGACCGCGATCAGGACGATCGCTGCAGACACGAGGATCAGCTGGAGCGAGAGGAGACGGTCGGCCAGCGACCTCTGTCTCATGGCAAGGCCTCGAACACGAGGCCCGCGCCCCGGATCGTCCGAATGCCGAATCCGCCGACTTCGGAGCGAAGCTTCCGGCGCACGCGACCCAGGATCACGTCGAGGCTGTCCGCTCCGGCCGCCTCGACCCCGGGCCAGAGCGCCTGGAGGATCTCGGCGCGCTCGACGACGCGGCCGCTGCGGGTGGCGAGCATCTCGAGCAGCCTCCATTCGCGGTCGGTGAGCGGCACGTCGCTGCCCGAGTGCTGCAATCGTCGCGCGGTGAAATCGATCCGCGTGCCGGTGGCTTCGAGGATCCGTGGTGGCGTCGCTCCGCGGCGCCGGGCGAGCGCCCGAATGCGAGCTTGCAGCTCGGCCAGCGCGAACGGCTTCTTCAGGTAGTCGTCGGCGCCCGCGTTGAGGCCCTCGACTCGATCCGCGACCTCGGCGCGGGCGGTGAGACAGAGCACCGGGGCGGAGTTCCCCGCGGCCCGCAGCCGACGGCAGAGGTCCAGGCCGTCCCCGTCGGGGAGCATCAAGTCCAGAACGATGACGTCGAATTCGCCCGCCATCGCCCGCTCGAAACCCGTGCTCAGGCGGGAAGCGAACGTGGTGGTCATGCCCGCCTCCCCGAGGTAGCGGCTCAGCAGATCACGCGTCGGCGCGCTGTCCTCCACGAGGAGCACGTTCATGGCTTCGCCCCTGCAAGCGCTGCGTCGATCGCCCCGAGCCCGTGCTGAAGCTGGGCTTCGTGAATCGTGAGCGGCGGGAGCAGCATGAGGACGTTTTCATAAAGCCCGCTGGGGAGGGCCAGGATCCCTCGAGCGAGAAGCCCCGAGACCAGCCGGCCGAGAGCGTCGGGCGCGGGCTCCTTGCTCTCGGGATCGCGCACCAGCTCGATCGCGCCGAGAAGGCCGGCCGACCGGGCCTCCCCCACCGCACGGTGCCGGCCGGCGATCTTCGCCAGTCCCTCCGCCAGCGTCCTTCCCATCCGATCCGCGTGCTCCCGGAAGTCGGGCGACGTGAGCCGCTCGATCGCGGCGAGCGCGCCGGCGCAAGCGAGCGGGTGGGCGTAATAGGTGCTCGCGTGCGGCGCCTCGCCGGAGGGCGGGACATGCCGGCGCCACGCCTCCATCAGCGCGGGTTTACCCAGGAGCGCGGCGATCGCGACGCCGCCGCCGAGACCCTTCCCCGCGCACAGGAGATCGGGCTCCGCGTCCGGCCCCGAGCGCTCCCACGCCCAGAACGGCCCGGTCCTTCCCGCGCCGGTCAAGATCTCATCGTAGATCACGAGCAGGCGCCGCTCCCGCGCGAGCGCGCAGAGACGCGGGAGAAATCCGGGCGGCGGCACGATCGCCCCCGCACGCCCCTGAATCGGCTCCACGATCACCGCGCCGGGAGGATCCGCGCCTTCGAGCGCGGCGTCGATCGACGCGAACGCTTCGTCCGGACCCTCGTGGCTCGCGCCATCACGCCGGCCGGAAGAAGCGCCGCGGTACGGGTACGGATACGGCACGTGGATCGCGCGACCTTGAAGCTGTGCCAGCACCGGCTCCGGCGGCTTCGGATGATCGGTGACCTCCAGCGCCCCATAGGAATCGCCGTGATAAGCGCCCTGGAACGCGACGACCCGCCGGCGCCCGGTCGCGATCGCGGCGGTCTTCAACGCCAGCTCCACCGCCTCCGCGCCCGTGCTCGCCAGGAGCACGCGGCTCAGCCGTCCGCCGAGCTTCGAGAGGCGCCGCACCAGCTTCTCCCGCCCCGCGTGCGGCATGAGGTCGCCGAGGCCCTGGACAAGGCGGCCCGCCTGGGCCGACAGCGCGCGCTTGACCTCCGGCGCGGCGTGGCCGAGCGATGCGACGCCGAAGCCGGACGTGAAGTCCACGTAGCGGTTCCCGTCGAGATCCTCGACGACCGCGCCGCGCGCGCGGGACCAGACGATCGGCGATTCGTCGCGTCCCCAGATGGCCGCGCCCTCCGCGCGGCGGAGCCGCCTGGCCGCGGCGCGGGATTTCGGCCCGGGTGGAGGCGTGACGACCGCCGGCAGCTCATCGCCCTGGAGCGCGGCCCGGCGTGTCACGCGTCGTTCCCGCGGGACTGGCGCGTCACGAGGGACTGGCGCGTCACGCGCTCCTCCGCGTCTCGACCCACGTCACGCCCGCGAGGATCAGGGCGGCCCCAACGAAGAATCCTGGCGTCAGCTTTTCTCGAAGAAAGATCCACGAGAGGGCGGCGGTGAGAATCGGCTGCGTATTGGTCGCGACCGCGACCTTCGAGGCCTCGAGGTGCCGGAGCGCGTACATCCACAACGGATAGGCTATCACCGAGGTCCCGATCGCGAGGTAGAAGATCCCACCCCAGACGGCCGGACCGATCGACCGAAGCGGCGGCAGCGCCCCCGGAATGAAGAACGCGGGGAGGCAGAGCGCGGTGCCCGAGACGATCGCCCAGGTGGTCACCGTCATCGGATCGTGGCGTACCAAGAGCGGCTTCGAGAGCACGGTGTAGAGAGACCAGCCGAACACCGCCACCAAAATGAGCAGGTCCCCCGCGAAGACGCCGAGATCGCGCTTCAGACCGCGTTCCAGGAGGATCACCACGACGCCCGCGAACGCCACGGCCATCCCGGCCAGCTTCGACCAGTAGTTTTCCTCGCGGAGAATCCGCCCCGCGAGCAGCAGCACGACGACCGGAGTAAGTGCGTAGAGCAGCGCGGCGTGGCTCGGGGTCGAGTGCGAGAGCCCGAAGAGAAAGCATCCTTGGTTCACCGGCACGACGAGGAATCCGAGGAAGAGGATGAGCGGAACGTCGCGTCGGGCAAGCGACTCCGCCCCAGCCCGGAACCTCTGGTAGAAGAGGAGGGCCGCCGACGCCCCGGCAAAGCGAAGCAGAGCGACGGGCAGCGGCCCGATCGCGGACATGGCGCCCTTCGCGATGAGATGCGTGCCGCTCGAGAGGAGCTGGTTCGCCGCCAGGCCAAGGGCGACGCGCTTCTTCTGGAGGATGGAAGCTCCCTGGCTCGGAGTGGGCGATCGGAACGGAGCGATTTCGGAGCGTACACGTTCGGCGGCGACCGGCGCAACGCGGCTCGAGGGAACGGTGGCTCCAAGTGGCGCCGATGCGGTATCCTGCCAGGCTCGGAGGTACCTCACGAATGATGGATGCTGATCTGCGCCGCTACCTGGCGGCGGTGAAAGCCGATGAGCCGCCCGCATCATCCGCCGATCCGCGGTGGGAAGAAACCGAGCTGCTCGCCCGGAGGCTCATCGCGGAGACCAAGGCGGAGGCGGCGCTCAAGCTGATCGACCAGGAGCCCGCGCGGCGCAAGCGATGGGATCTCCTTCTCCTGACGGGCCTCCTCCGGGAAGGCCTGGGAGATCGCCCTCTCGCGCTCGACGCCCTCGAGATCCTCGGCGACAAGCTCGTCGCGGCCGGCGACCAGAGTGGCGTCCGCGCCCTCCTCGACCGCTTCATGAAGCCGGAGCCGACCGGCGCCGCGGTCCGGTTCCTCGAATTTCTCGCGCGGGGCGAGGCCGAGGACGCGGCCCGCATCGAGCTCCTGCTCGAGGCCATCGATATCCGGCCCGACGATCCTCAGCTTCACGCCGAGCTTTCGTTGGCGCTCGAGCGGAAGGGGGACGCGGCCGAGGCGCGCGAGCACCGGCTGCTCGCGATCGAGATGCTGCTCGACCTCGCTCGTCCCGACGGCGTCGGGGAGGATCTCCTGCGGATCATCGAGGAGGATCTGGAGCACGCCCCCGCTCGGGTCGGGCAGATCGTCCTCGGCTTCGCGTCGCTCGTGCCATGGAGCGAAGCCGAGCCGATACTGGATTTGGCGCTCCCGGAGCTGGAAGGCCGTGCGGCGGGCAGGATCTCGTGGGAAGACCTGGCCCCGGTCGCGTCCCGCGCGCCGGCGACCCCCGGCGCTCGCGGGCTGATGGCTCGCTACCTCCGCGTCGCGGTCGCCCGGAAGCCCGAGCCCGACGCGATTCTCGAAGGGTCGGGAATCGGAGACCCGAGCGTGGCCATCGAGGAGGTCGGCGTGAGGCTGCCGAAGATCTTGGCGCTCCCTCCGGGCGCGCATGTCTCGCACACGACCTGGGGACTGGGCCGCGTGCTCACGAGCGACGGCGAATCGGTCACGCTCACCTTCCCCGGGCGAGAGGGCCACAAGATGTCGTTCGCGATGGCGTCCCGCTCCCTGGATCGCATCGACGACGACGGGCTCCGGGTCCTCGCGATCGAGGACCCGGCCCGGCTCCGGTCGCTCGCGCAAGCGGGCGACGCGGAGGTGCTCGTGCGCGCGCTTCGGGACATGGGCGGCACCGCGACCGCACCGCAGCTCAAGCCTCGCCTCGAGGCGGCCCTTCCCGACTTCGAGTGGGCCGGATATTGGAGGCGGGCGAAGGAAGGCTTCAAGTCGGACCGCCGTCTCGATCTGAGCGAGGCGTATCGCCAGATCTTCCGCCTCGCCGCCGAGGGCGCCGAGGCGGCTCTTACCACCCTTCCCCAGCTGTCGGCGCGCGCCGCGGCGGAAGGGCTGGGCCTCCTCCGGAAATTCCTGCGCGAGCACCCGGAGGATGAGCCGCGGCTGAAGGAGCACGTCGGCCCGCTCGTGCATCGTTGGGCGGCCACCGAGAGCCTCGATGCGTCGACGCGCGCCCAGGCTCTCTGCCACGCCATCACCTGGGATGTGCTGAATCGGGAGACCGCGAACGAGATATTGGAAGAGCTTATAGCACAAGGTCTTAGCCCAGATACCCTCGCGTTGGGCACGAGCCAGGAGCTGCTCCTCGACAACGCAGCCGGCCTTCCGAACGAGGAGGAATTCCTGTGGCGCGCGGTGGAGAGCCGGCTCCCCCGGCTCCGCGAGCGCGGCAAGGCCCGACTTCGAGAGCTTCTGGGCAAAGGCTACGCGCAGGCAGTCGAGCAGCGGATCACGAAAGGTGCCGACAGCCCCGGACTCGCCGCGCGCCTGATCGAGGACTTCGCGGCGCGGCCCGACGAGGCCGGTGCCCCGGCGCGGGAGACGCTCCTGATCGGAGCCATTCGCCTTCTCGAGCGCGACCTCCCCGATGGAACGCCGGAGAGGCTTCTGGCCCTTCTGGACGCCGGAGGGCCCCTCCGCGGCCACTTCGTGAAAACGAAGCCCCAGGAGATGCAGCGCGCGCAGCTGGAGAGCTCGATCCTCTCGTGGGCCGGGAGCGAGCGCCAGCTCATCCCGATCCTCGAGTTCGCGCGCGCGATCGGCCTCCCCGCCATCGCCGACGAGTACGAGAAGAAGCGGAAGGCCCGCGCGCATAGCCTCCTCGAGGGAAAGAGCACCGAGGATCTGGAGACGCGCTTCACGATCATGTCCAGGAAGACCTACGAGAAGCTGGAGACCGAGATGAAGCGACTCGCGCTCGAGCTCAGGACCTCGATCCCGGCCGCGATCGAGAAGGCGCGCGAGCTGGGCGACCTGCGCGAGAACGCGGAGTACGAAGCGGCGAAGCTCCGGCAGGCGAACGCGGGGGCAAGGCTGCAGGAGCTCATCAACACGCTCGAGCGGACGAGGCTCTTGGAGTCGATCGAGATCGACGACTCCCGCGTGGGAGTCGGAACCGAGACGGTGCTCGCCCCCCTCGAAGACAAGGGTCCGGCGTTGACCTACTGGATCCTGGGCGAGGGAGACGGGGGCCTCTACCCCGGCGTCCTTTCCTACCGGGCGCCGCTCGCGCGGCCCCTCCTCGGAAAACCGGTCGGGAGCGAGGTGATCCTCGAGCTCCCGGACGGTCCGCGGCGGTACCGGATCGAGTCGATCGCCCGGCGCGTCCCCGCCTAGCGAGGCGCGGGCCCGCCAGGGCCTTGGACCCGGCCACGGCTTCGCACATCTGATAGAATCGGAGCCTTCGCCGAAAAGCAGTCGGAGCCCCGCTCGCTCGGGTTCCGGAATTACGATCGAAGCGAAAGGAGATGCGCCCATGTCGAAGCACGGAATCAAGCCCCTCCCCTACGCGAACGACGCGCTGAAGGGAATCGGGGCAAAGACCATCGAGATTCACCACGACAAGCTCTACGCCGGATACGTCAACAAGCGGAACGAGATCGAGGAATCCCTGGCCAAGGTGGACCGCAGCAAGGCGAATCAGATCTACAGCGAGATGCGCGGGCTGAAGCACGATGAGACCTTCGCCGCGAACGGCCAGATTCTCCACGAGATCTACTTCTCGATCATGGGTGGGGACGGACAGGCCAAAGGCGAGGTGGTGGACAAGATCAAGGAGGACTTCGGGACCTACGCCGCGTGGGAGGAGGACTTCAAGGCCTCCGCCATGTGCGCCCGCGGCTGGGTCGTGCTCGCCTACGATCCCACCGACGGCCGGCTCCACAACTTCATCGGCGACTCCCAGAATCAGGGCGGCGTCTGGGGCACGTTCCCGATCCTGAATTGCGACACGTACGAGCACTCCTATTTCATCGACTACGGCAGTGACCGCAAAGCCTACGTCGAGGCGTTCATGCGGAACGTGAATTGGACCGAGGTGAACCGCCGCTACACCGCGGCGACGCAGATGGCGATGGCCAGGAAGTAGACGTTGGTTCATTGCAGCCCAGCGGGCGCGCGTGCATATTGCACGGCGCCCGCTTTTCGCTTCGGCGCCCGGCGTGAATCGGAACCCTCAGCCCTAACCCCTTCAACCATCTAGCCAGTTTCGCCCCCACCTCCTTTCGTGGCATGCACCTTGCTTTTCACGGCACGGGTTTCTGTAACCATTTGTGCTTGAGTGACAAGCGATGGGGATCGCGAATGCCTAAGGAGACCGACATGAAGACGGTGATGCGGTTCACGCTGGCGGTGTTGACGATCGGTGCGTTGCTCGGGATGAGCGGCTGCACCGACCTGTCGTCTCGGAACACGTTGATCGTAAATTCGGTGAACGGCGGCAATTCCTACTTGAGCGACCTGATCAACGTGATTGACCCGCTGAACCCGTTCGTCCCCGTGGACCAGGTCAAGGTCCAGTTCGGAAACATTCGAAACGGCGGGGGCGATCCCATCAAGGCGGGCGCGCCGTTCTCGGAGATCGTCGTGACCGGCTACACGGTCACCTACGACGACGGGATCTTCTCACCGGTCGTCGGAGGCTTGAACTGCCGTGTCGAGTCGGGGAGCACGAACGAGGTGACGATCTTGCTCAGCGACTCCGGAGAGAAGGGCGCCCTCATCGGAATGAGCGGCACCGTGACGACCATCGCGCGGATCCACTTTACGGGTTACAACTACATCAACGGCTATAACAACGGAGATGCGGTGTATGCCGACGCCGCCCTTTCGGTTCAAGTCGGGGACTTCGGCGACAAGTAGTCCCTGAGCTCCCGCAGCATCGCGATCCCCACGGCCCGGGCCGCCCGCTCGGGCCGTTTCGTTTTTCCGCCGGCGCGCCGCTAAGCGCCCGGCGGCGCGGGCTCCGGCGTCGTCAGCGAATCGGGCCGCGCCAAGGCGATCTCCGTCACGCCCCTCCGCCGCTCCGCGAGGATGTGCGCCCAGCGGCGGGCCGAATCAAGGAGGACGGTCGCCACGAGAAGCAGCAGAACGATGCTCAGGATCCCGTCGAGATAGCTCACGGCCGGACCCTTGTCCGCGATGTACGCGGGCGAGAGGTACCGGAACGTGTTCAACACCCCAGCCGTCATCGTCGTGACCGTGAGGAAGCAGAGCGGGAGGAACGTCGTGAGCGCGTAGGCCGGCGGCCGCTGGCGGAGCAGGAACGTCGTGCCGACCGCGAGCGCGATGACAGCCAGGAGCTGGTTCGCGACGCCGAAGAGGGGCCAGATCGTCTCCACGGTGCCGGTCGCGGCCAGGTAGCCCCAGCTCCCGCAGACGAGCGCGCCGACCAGGCCGACGCTCCAGACGTTCGTGGTGGAGCCGAGCGGCGCCCAGACGCGACCGGCGACGTCCTGAAATAGATACCGCGCGACCCGCGTGCCGGTGTCCAGAGCGGTGAGGATGAACACCGCCTCGAACATGATCGCGAAGTGGTACCAGTACGCCATCCAGCCGCCCAGGCCGGGGATCTGGCGCAGGATGTTCGCCATCCCGACGGCCAGCGAGACCGCGCCGCCCGTCCTTCCCTGGAGCGTCTCCTCCCCCACCATGCGCGTCAGCTCGTTGAGCTGCGCGGGCTGGATTCCGAGCGCGTGGACGACCTTCGGAACTCCGTTGATGAGGAAGTAGTCGGCGGGCACGAGCGTCGTCGCCGCGACGAGCGCCATGATCGCGACCAATCCCTCGGTGAGCATCGCGCCGTACCCGATGAAGCGGATGCTCGGCTCGTCGGGAATCATGCGCGGCGTGGTGCCCGAGCCGATCAGAGCGTGGAACCCGCTGATCGCCCCGCACGCGATCACGATGAAGCAGAACGGGAAGACCTTCATCCCGGGCAGCACCGGGCCGGACCCGTCGATGAACGACGTCACGGCGGGCATCTGGATCTTGGGGTGGACGATGGCCACGCCGACCACCAGGAGCGCGATCGTCCCGATCTTCATGTAGGTCGACAGATAGTCGCGCGGGCAGAGGAGCAGCCAGACGGGAAGCGTCGCGGCGATGAACGCGTAGAGCGGCAGGATGATCGAGAGCGTCTTGGGCGAGAGCGTGAACCAGCCCGCCGCGCCCGAATGAACGACCCACGGGCCGAGGAGCACCGCCGCCAGGATCAAGGCGACCCCGATCAGGCTTCCTTCGACGACGCGGCCCGGGCGGATCCGGTACATGTAGAGGCCGAAGAGGAGCGCCGCGGGAATCGTCATCGCCACCGTGAAGGTCCCCCACGGCGAATGGGCGAGCGCGTTCACGACCACGATGCCGAGGCCCGCGAGGAGCAGGATCGTGATGAAGAGAATCGCCGCGGTCGACGCGCCGTGGGCGACCGGGCCGATCTCGCGACGGGCCATCTCGGAGAGGGACGCCGCCCCATGGCGGACCGAGGCGAACAGGATGATGAAGTCGTGGACGGCGCCGCCGAGCGCCGCCCCGAGGAGGATCCAGATCGCCCCGGGCAGGTACCCGAATTGCGCCGCGAGAACCGGGCCGATCAGCGGCCCGGACGCGCTGATCGCCGCGAAGTGGTGACCGAAGAGAACGAAGCGGTCGGTGCGGACGAAGTCGCGGCCGTCCGCGCGTGTGACGGCGGGGGTCGCGCGGAGTGGGTCCAGACGGGCGACGCGGTGGGCGAGGAAGGCCCCGTAGTAGCGGTACGCGAACGCGAACAGCACGATCGCCGTGAGGGGAAGTACGAGCGAGTTCACAACGAGGCGGGACGTTCCCGGCTCACCGCGGCGCTAGCCCTTCTCCTTGTGCGGAACCACCTTGGTGATCACGATGCCGTAGACGCCCGATCGGTGGTAGACCCCGCCGGTCACGTCGACTTTCTGGTGGATGAAGTTGATGACCGGATCGTTTGGATTCTTCCCCGGCAGCTCGCCCGCGATGAAATAGATCCTGTCGTTCGCCCGGTCGTAGATCGCGAGCGTCTGGCCCGACCGCGCGCAATCGATCGCGCACTGGAAATGTCCCGGGCTGATCGATTTCGCGCCGGCTTCGAGGAAGCACGCCGGGTCCATCACCTCGCCGGTGATGGTCATCCGGACACCCTGTCCGGGCTCGGATTTCGCGGCCGCGGTCGTCGCGGGCATCGTGTGTCCTTCGTGCCCGGTCGGCGCCGATTCCTTGGCGGGTGGATCGGAGCCGTTGGCGCTCCCCGCGCGGTCGGCCCAGCCCACCGCGATCGCCACCGCTCCCACGATCAAGAGCGACGCCACCACGTGATGCGGACGCATCGTTGTCATGTTCGCTCCTTCGCGCCCCTCAGCTCGGGTTATTTCGCGCCGACCTTGGGGGCCGGCTCCACGGAGGCGACCTGAATTGCCAGGAGCCCTCCGCGCGAGTAGATCTTTCCCTTCGCCAGCACCGCCTGTCCGACGTAGTCGATCAGGCCCTTGTTCGGATCTTCGCCCGGGCGCTCCGACGCGAGAATGTAGACCTTGTTCGTCTTCCTCTCGAGAATCGCCAGGGTCTGTCCCGCCTTGGCACAGGCGATCGCGCACTCCTTGTGCGCCTCCCCTTTCGCGCCGTTGATGACCCAGCACGCGGGGTCGATGACCTCGCCGATGACGGAGCCGGGACCCGACTTCGGAGCCGCCGATGTCGCCTTGGCGGCCGATGCCGTCTTGCCGGCGGGCGCTGCGGGCTTCGCGGCCGATGCCGCGGGCTTCGCGGCCGGCGCTGCGGGCTTCGCGGCCGGCGTCGCGGCCTTCGCGGCCGGCGTCGCCGCCTTCTCTTGCGCGAATGAAACCGCGACGATCGCGAGCGAGACCACCAGCGCTCCGGCGATGCCAATCCTGGACATCTTCATTCCAGCCCTCCCTGTCGGTTCACTCGGCGGGATACCCCGCTTGGGTATTCTCCTCAAGCCTACCAGAGGGCCGCGGGCCTCGCAAGAACGCCCGGCGCCGCGACCGCGTCCGAGACGTCCCCCTCTTTGCTATGATCGGCGCTTGCGGAGCGAATCCACACCCGTGAGGAGCGCCCGATGCCGGAACCCTCGAAGCGCAGCCAGCTGATTCCCTTCTCCCCGATCCGCGTCATGTTTCGCCTCGCGGACGAGCTCGAGCGCTCGGGAGGCGGCCGCGTCATCCGTCTCCACGTCGGCGATCCCGACTTCGCGCCGCCGGAGGCCGCCATCGAGGCGACCGCTCGGGCGATGCGCGAGGGGAAGACACACTACCCCCCGAGCGGTCGCCTCGATGGCCTGCGCGTCGCCTTGGCGCGGAAGGTGACGCGAAAGAACGGCATCGCCGCGGCCACGGAGCAGATCGTCGTGACGCCCGGCTCGACGGAGGCGCTGCTCGCCGCGATGGAGATCGCGCTCCATCCCGGCGACGGGATGCTCCTCCCCGAGATCTACTGGCCCAACTACGTCCAGCAGACCCTCCTGGCGAGCGCGATCCCGATCTTCTATCCCCTCGGGGCGGGCTACCAGCCGGACGTGGAGGGCGTGCGTCGCGCGATCACGCCGAAGACGCGGGCCATCCTGATCAACAGCCCGAGCAACCCCACCGGAGCGGTGGTTCCCGAGGCGACGCTCCGCGCGCTCTACGCCGTCGCGCGGGAGCGCGATCTCTGGATCATCAGCGACGAGGCGTACGAGGACATCATCTTCGACGCGGCGCACGTCTCGCTCGCCTCGTTCGAGCGCGATCTGCCCGAGTCGGCGCGGCGCGTCTTCTCGCTCTTCACGTTCTCGAAATCGTACGCGATGACCGGCTTTCGCCTGGGGTACATGGCCGCTCCGAATCTCCTGATCGCCAACGTTCTCCGGAAGATCCAGGAGCCGCTGGTGGCCTCGACCGCCACGCCGATCCAATGGGGAGGGCTGGCGGTGCTCCCCGACGAGACGACGATCGCTTCGATGCGGGACGCCTACCGGCGCCGGCGCGATCTCGCGCTGTCGATCCTCCGACCGGCGGGGCTGGTCGACTACACCCCCGAGGGCGCCTTCTACGTGCTCGCGGACATCGCTTCGACCGGGCTGGACGCGGACGAGTTCGCGGTGCGGCTCTTGCGGGAGCATCGGGTGGCGGTGGCGCCCGCGTCGGGGTTCGCTCTCGCGCCGCGCATCGGGCCCGACGGGCTCCCGGAAGGCGAGATGACCGCCGCCGGCGCCCCGGACTACCCGATCAATCCGAAGGCCCGGAGCCGGGTACGGATCGCGTTCTGTGTTTCGGAGGCGGAGCTCCAGGAGGGGCTCACCCGCCTCGTGTCCTTCGCGCGCTCGTGCGCGGCCGTCAAGGCTTAGCGGCCGCTTTAGCCTCGGCGTACGTCCCGGCGAAGTAGGCCACGTTCTGGAACGCCTCGTGGGTGATCGCTTCGGCCACCGTGCGCGCCATTCCCGGATCGCCCCCCAAGACGATGATCCGCGTGTTGTGGTCCTCCATCGGCAGCCGCCCGTCGTCCTTGGCCCGCTTGACCTCGCCGACGTCCTTTCCCTCGAGGACCAGGCTGCGCGGGATGTTCCGGGCGCCCGGAAGGGAGCCGGCGCGGAAGGCGTCCGCCTCGCGCACGTCGATCAGGACCGCCGTCCGGTCGTCCGCGATCACGTGCTGGAGCCCCTCCGGCTCGATCACGGTCACTCCCCCGAGGGCCCGCCAGACCGGAATGCCCAGCTGATAGCGCCGAACGTCGGTGAAGCCGGCGGCCAAGAGCTCGTCGGCCAGACGTTTGCTCTTCCCGCAGAAGGGACCGTTGCAGTAAAGCACGAGCGGGGCGTCTTTCTTCCCGTCGAGGAGACGGCTGATCTCGGCAACGTCGGATACGTAGGCGGACATCGCAACGCCGGGCTTCGCCGCCACGTTGAGGGTGCCCGGGATGTGGCTCATCGCGAATTCCCGGGACGGGCGCGCGTCGAGCACCGTGGCGCTCTTGTCGGCGAGGACCTGCTTGAGCTCCTCGGTCGAGATCTCCTCCGTCTTCTGGCCGGTCTCGCCGAGTGTCGCCTGGGTGATGGTCTCCGCGGGCACGACCGGCGCGGCGGCGGCCGAGCCCAGGAGCGTGAGCGCCGACAAAACGATCCGAAGTGTCATCTCTCTCCTCCTTACGTTGACACCGTCAGGGGTCATCCGCCCGGGATGGTCGGCCTCGGCATGCTGAAGATCGTCTCCCGCGTCACGCGTGTGTAGAGCGGCCCGCCGAGCCGCGCGATCGCGTCGAGCTTGGCGGCGTCCACGCGGCCCTCGGTGAACACCGCCTCGGCGATGTGGAGGAAGACGACCTCCCCGATGACGTAGTTCGCGTGGTAGGGGCCTGCGCCGTGCTCCACGATCTTGAAGAGGCGGCACTCCATCGCGATCGGGCACTCGACGGCGCGCCACGGCTTCACCTTGACGCTGGGCGCCTTCGTGAAACCGGCTTCCACGAACTCGTCCACCTCGGGCGGATAGTCGGCGGAAGCCTGGTTCATCCGCTCGCGGATCTCGAACCGGACGATGTGGATCACGTACTCCCCGGTCGCGCGCACGTTGTGGAGCGTGTCCTTGTCCCGGCTTACGCCGCTCGTGACCGGCATGAAGACGACCGAGGGTGGGTTGGCGCCTCCCGCGTTGAAGAACGAGAACGGCGCCAGATTCGGGATGCCGTTCTTCGACAGGGAGGAGACGAACGCGATCGGCCGCGGGACGACGCAGGCCGTCAGGAGGGAATAAAACTCTCCCGGCGGGACCCCTTTGGGGTCGATCCCCCGGAAGTCGCCGGGGGTGGAGCTCCCACCGGCTATGGCCTCACCCCGTCGCGCCTTCGCCCGTGAATCCGCCCGTGGGCTCGAGCCAGGAGTAGGGATAGGCCTTGTCGTCGTAGGACTCGGCGTCCTTCGTGACGTTGAGCGGGTAGAACGTGTCGAGCATCACCGCGAGCTCCTTCGTCTCCTTGGCGCCCAGGGAGGCCTCGGCCGCGCCCGGGTGGGGCCCGTGCGGGATCCCCGACGGGTGAAGCGTGAAGGAGCCGACCTCGATCCCGCGGCGGCTCATGAAATTCCCGTTCACGTAGTAGAGCACCTCGTCGGAGTCCACGTTGGAGTGGTTGTACGGAACGGGCACCGAGAGCGGATGGTAGTCGTACATGCGGGGCACGAACGAGCAGACCACGAAATTCCGACCCTCGAAGCATTGGTGCGTGGGCGGCGGCATGTGGACCCGACCCGTGATCGGCTCGAAGTCCTCGATGTTGAAGATGTAGGGATAGAGGAATCCGTCCCAGCCGGCGACGTCCAGCGGGTGGAAATCGAATTCGTACGCGGTGATCTGGTCCCGCGCCTTGATCCGGACCTCGAACTTGCCTTGGTCCGTGAACGTCTCGAGGCGCTCCGGCCTCCGGATGTCGCGCTCCGAGAACGGCGCGTGCTCGAGGAGCTGACCGTACTCGTTCCGATACCGCTTCGGGGTCTCGATCGAGGAGGCCGATTCGATCACCAGATACCGCTGCGCGTCGCCGCTCGGGTGGAACATGTAGCTCGTCCCGCGCGGGATCACGACGTAGTCCCCCGGCCGATAGTGGAGCTCGCCGAAGATCGTCTGGATTCGCCCGGTCCCCTCATGGACGTAGTACATGTCGTCGCCCTGCCCGTTCCGGTAGTAGTAGGTCATCTTCTGGTCGGGGACGGCGATCGCCATCGAGACATCGTTGTTGTGGAGAAGGACGACGCGCGAGCTCACCGGGTCCCCGCTCTTCTTCAGGTCCTTGGTCTTGAAGTGGTGGTGACGGAGGCCCTGCTCGTCCGAATAGGTCACGCGGCAATCCTGGATCTTTCGGATCTGGCGGGCCTGGGTCGGCATGTTGTAGTGGTAGATCAACGAGGAGCGTCCCGAGAATCCGCGCGATCCCATCAGCTGCTCGGTGTAGAGCTTCCCGTCCGGGCGGCGGAACTGGGTGTGTCGTTTGTGCGGGACCTGCCCCAGGGTGTGATAAATCGGCATGACGTTACCTCGTGAGGGAGATCAGACGATTCGGTTCGTCAGGGCGCCCAGGCGCTCGATCTCGAGCGTCACCTCGTCGCCGGGTTGAAGCCAGCGGTGGACCTCGGGTCCCAGCTCGAGGAGGCACCCGCCCCCCACAGTGCCCGACCCGATCACATCGCCGGGAAAAAGATACACGTCCTGCGATGCCCTCGCAATCATATGCCCGAACGTGTAGTGCATGTCTCGCGCGTTCCCCGTGGAGAGCGTCCGCCCGTTGACGCGCGCCTCCATCGCGAGATCGTGCCGATCTCCCTGGCGGCGCGGCTCCAGCTCGTCCAGCGTCACGAGCGACGGGCCGAGCGAGGTCGCGAAGTCCTTCCCCTTGGCCGGGCCCAGGCCGACCGCCATCTCGCGGCGCTGCACGTCGCGCGCGCTCCAGTCGTTCATGATCGTGAAGCCCGCCACCACCGAGCGCCAGTCCTCGGCGCGCACGTCCCGGACCTGCTTGCCGATCACGCAGGCGATCTCGAGCTCATAGTCGAGCGCCTCGGTCGTCGCGGGCTTCCGGACCGGCTCGCCGTGCCCCATGAGCGCGCCGGGATTCGAGAAGTAGAAGACCGGGAATTCGTACCACTCGGGCGGCACGGGCAGCCCGCGGAGCGCGCGGGCGTTTCGGACGTGGGTTTCGAACGCGTAGAAATCGCGCACGGTGGGCGGGCGGGCGACGGGGGAATGGATCACGACCGACTGGAGCTCGTGCCGGGCCACGGACAGGAGATCGAGCCGCTCCCCGGCCGCGCGCTCCGCGCGGGTGAAGGTGTCGCGCGCGGCGGCGAGACCCCGGTCCCAGTCCGAGAGCAACGATTCCATCGTGGCGAGGAGCGCGGGGCCCGAATCGGGAATATCCAGGGCCGCGGCGGCTCGCGCCAGCTCGAGAACGGAGCCGTCCTCGAGCGCGCCCAACGCACGGGAGCCCGCCCCCTTCGGAGAGAAGGAGACCAGACGCATCGGGGAGCTAGAGGTTGCCTCGGAGAGCCTGTTCCCGCTCGATCGCCTCGAAGAGGGCCTTGAAGTTCCCCTTTCCGAAGCCGCGGCTTCCCTTTCGCTGGATGATCTCGTAGAAGACGGTCGGACGGTCCTCGACCGGTTTGGTGAACAGCTGGAGGAGGTAGCCCTCCTCGTCCCGGTCGACGAGGATTCCCAGGCCCGCGAGCGTGTCGATGTTCTCGTCGATCGTCCCGACGCGCGACGGGAGCATCTCGTAGTACGCGGGCGGAACCGTGAGGAACGCCACGCCGCTGTCGCGAAGCCGCGCCACGGTGTCGATGATGTCCGCCGTCGCGAGCGCGATGTGCTGCACGCCCGGGCCGCGGTAGAAATCGAGGTACTCCTCGATCTGGGATTTCCGTTTTCCCTCGGCCGGCTCGTTGATCGGGAACTTGATCCGGCCCGATCCGTCCGCCATCACCTTCGACATGAGCGCGGAGTATTCGGTGGAGATGTCCTTGTCGTCGAAATGCTGGAATTGGCTGAACCCCATGACGTCGCGGTAGTAGGCGACGTAGCGGTTCATGTCCCCCAGCGCCACGTTCCCGACCATGTGGTCGATGTAGAGGAGCGGGCCGGGCTCGACCCTGGCGCCGGTCGAGCGATAGCCGGGAAGGAACGCGCCCTTGTAGTTCGACCGGTCGATGAAGGAGTGGATCGTGTCGCCGTAGGTGGCGATCGCCGCCCGGCGAATCACGCCGTGCTCGTCCTGGACGTCGTGGGGCTCCTGGATCGAGCGTGCGCCGCGTTTCGTGGTGCCCTCCCACGCCCGGTCGACGTCCTCGACGTCAAGCGCGATGTCCCGGACGCCGTCCCCGTGCCGCTGGACGTGGTCCGCGATCGGACCGTCCGGGCCGAGCGCCGCGGTCAGGACCAGCCGGACCTTCCCCTGCTGGAGCACGTACGAGGCGCGGTCTCGGAGCCCCGTCTCGAGGCCGCCGTAGGCCGCGGCGGAGAGCCCGAACGCGTGCGCGTAGTAGTACGCCGCCTGCTTCGCGTTCCCGACGTAGAACTCGACGTGGTCGGTCCCGCGGATCTTCAGGAAGTCGTCCGGGGCACTCTGGCTTGGCTTGGCCTTGGGCGCCGCGGCGCTGCTCGGCTTCGGCGCGGCTGTGCTGCCCGTCTTCGGTTTCATCCGTACAGCCCTCGGAGCCTCGTCGCCTCCGCCACCCGCCCGACGCCCAGCATGTAGGCCGCGGTGCGCATGTGGACGTGGTGCTTCTGCGCGAGCGCGGTCACATCCGCGAACGACCGGCGCATGACGGTCTCGAGCTTCTGGTTCACCTCTTCCTCGCTCCAGAAATAGTTCGCGAGGTCCTGTACCCACTCGAAGTAGGAGACCGTGACGCCGCCCGCGTTCGCCAGGATGTCCGGGATCAGGAAGACACCGTTCTCGTGCAGGATCGGATCGGCCTCGGGCGTCGTCGGCCCGTTGGCGGCCTCGGCCAGGATCTTGGGACGGATCCGGGGCGCGTTCTCCTCGGTGATCTGATTCTCCAGGGCGGCCGGGACCAGGACGTCGACCTTGAGCTCGAGCAGATCGTGGTTCGTGATCTTCTCGGTTCCAGGCATGCCGACGACGCTCCCCGCATTCTTCTTGTGCGCCTGCACCGCCGCCGGGTCGAG
>Ga0193723_1000116_pt1 | contig 26661 bp, 17 predicted proteins | sample H2m2metaG_FD_143042 | JGI IMG/M metagenome (GOLD analysis project Ga0193723, IMG submission 143042) | Soil microbial communities from a riparian zone of the East river system, Colorado, United States - H2m2 | ecosystem: Environmental > Terrestrial > Soil > Riparian zone | place: USA: East River...
CGCGTGGTCGCGCGTGGCTTGGGAGGCTCGCTGGACACCGGGGGCCGAGCCAGGGCCCTGGGCGATTCTGGCGTGACAGCGGGTGTCGGCGCCGGCTGGGTAGGCGCCGGGCGCGGGAGGACCAAGTCCTTGGGAGGGATGCGCTTTGTCGCCCGAGTCGGCACCAAGCCGAGATAGGCTGCCACCGCAATGCCCAGGACGGCAACGATGAACGCCAGGAGCATCGGTCGATTGGTGGTTCCCGGCTTGGGCCCGCCCGAATGTGGTGGGGAGCTTTTCGTCACCGGCTTCACCGGCGCGCTCACCACTGTGGCAGTCCCGGTGCGCTCGCCGCTCACGGCGGCGGCGAAATCCTCCATGGAGGGAAAGCGCTGCTCCGGATCCTTCGAGAGCGCACGCTCCAGTGCCCGGCTCAGGTCCATCGGCGTATCCGGCCGCACCTCGATCACCGGCGGTGGCGGCTCGAAGACCTGCTTATACAGGATGCTATGCGCCGTGCCGTCGAACGGGACCTTCCCCGTCAGAAGCTGGTGGCCGACGATCGCCAGCGCGTACTGGTCCGCCCGTCCATCCACCTCCAGGCCCTTCGCCTGCTCCGGCGCCATGTAATGAGGAGTGCCGATGATCGCGCCCGTACCGGTGAGCTGCGACGACCCCTGGGCTGCCTTGGAGATGCCGAAGTCAGTGAGGATCACCCGGCCATCGGCCTCCAGCATGATGTTGGCGGGCTTGACGTCGCGGTGGACGACCTTGCGTTGATGGGCGTGACCCAACGCCAGCGCCGCCTCGCGGAGCACCCGGCGAGCCTGGGCCACGCTCAGTGGTCCGTCATCTAGAACCTGATCGAGCGGGCGCCCGTTCACGTACTTCATCACGAAGTAGTTGAGTCCCGCCTCGCTCTCGACTCGGTAGATCGGAATGATGTTGGGGTGATCCAGCCGCGCCGCGGTCCTGGCCTCCTGCTGAAACCGGGGGATGAGCTTCGTGTCGTGGGACATATCGGGCGGGATCACCTTGATCGCCACCTCGCGCTCGAGTACCAGGTCCTGCGCCAGGAACACGACCGCCATCCCACCGCGTCCGAGCAGCCGGATGATCTCGTAGCGTCCCGCCAAAGTGCGGGCCAGCCGCTCCTTTAACTCGTCAGTGGGATCCGCTGGACAGACATGGGACAGCTCCTCGGTAGGCGTGCCGCAATTGGAGCAGAAGCGGCCGTCCACCGGAAGCGGCGTGTGGCACCGGACGCAATCCTTCACTTGACACCCCCTCTCCGGAGCCCGTCGCGGGACGTATTCGCGCACATGAGGGCCCTCGGGGGGGAGTGGCGCACTGGGCTCCAGGCAGCAAATGGCACGTGTTCGGACGCCTCTCGGGGAAAACAACTCTGGTAAATCCCGGCATCATGTGGCGGAGTCCGCGAATGGCACGGCCCGCTGAGCCCGGGGCTTTACCCAAGGTGTTGAGATGAAGCGGAGTTAGAGCTACCGGGGAAGCGGGCGAGCAAGGCCTGTGCCGAGCCTGAGCTTGACAGGTGGGATATTCGGCGCACGTTCGCGCCGAACTACCTACCGATTCATCCGTCCACAAGTGAGGCGCCCGATGGGTCGTATCAACGTCAAGAGCGTGATCGTCGGTGGCTTGGTCGCGGGTGTGGTGCTGAACATCATCGACTACGTGGTGTACGGCATGTGGCTCGCCGGACTTGAATGCGGCCTTGCAATCGGCGGGGAAACAACCGGCCGATTCGCTGATCCCGCTGTTCGTGCTGCTCGACTTCATCTACGGCATCGTCCTGGTGTATCTCTACGCCGCGATCCGTCCGCGGTTCGCCGCGGGCCCGGGCACCGCGGTGCATGCGGGTCTGATCGTCTGGATAATCGCCGCGCTACTCCACGCCGTCGGCGAGGCCCCATTCGGGCTCCTTCCCATGAAGCTCTATACCAGGGGCACGCTGGTTGCCCAGATAGAGTTTCCGATTGCCACGATAGCAGGCGCAAGGTTTTATCGGGAGGTGTGAGCCACCACACAGAACCCCGCGCCGCGAAGACCGAAACTCTTGTGGAGTGCCGCCATTCAACACGGGAGGACCGATGAAGCGGCTCATTCTCGCCTTCGCTGCCCTGGCGGGTATCTGCCTGCTCTGACGGCCGCGAGCGGAACATTGCGGTGGCGAACCAGCCCGATCGGCCCCTTCGCATCGCTCAACCCGATACCTCGGATAGGGCAACTCGCGATCTCGCCTCCCAGGGCGACCAGCCGGTATCTCCGGTGGAGCAGCAGGCTCCCCGTGCCGAGCCGGCGCCGAAGGCTCCAGCACCGCGTGTCAAAAAGCGTGCGCCCGTCCCGCCGAAGCCGCCCGTGGACACGACCTCGGCCCGCGGATACGCGCCGACCACGAAGCCCGACAGCGTCACGCCCCCGGACACATCCGTGGTCCGCGACACCGTCTCGGCTCCGCCACGCGATACCGCAAGCGCCGCTGCTCCCGATACAACGACATCGGCCCCGGCCTCGGACACCGTGGCGACCGCGCACAGGGATACGCTCCCGGCCGATACCAGGCGGTTCTCATCCGATAGCGCCCTTGCATCGAGTGGGACGGTCACTGCGCCGGCAGCGAATGCCTCGGGGCTCGATAACGCAGAGCGCACTCTTCCCATCGGCACCGAAATCCACGCGGCCCTGGACGATTCGATCAGCTCCCGCCACGACTCGGCCGGACGCACCATCACCGCCCAGATCACGGAGAGTGTGACCGGTGCGGGCGGCAAGATCCTCATCCCCGCCGGTAGCACTGTTCGGCTCACTGTCACTCGTCTGGCCTCCGCCAAATCCAAAGGCTCGCAGGGCAGCCTGGCTCTCAAGGTGGATGGAATCGAGGTCGGCGGACAGCTTCAGAATGTGCAGGCAGACGTGCGGGCGGTGCCGCGCGAATTGCGTAGCCGCGGCGTCACCTCGGGCGATGCCGCCAAGGTCGGCGTAGGCGCGGTTGGCGGCGCGGTGCTGGGCCGGGTGCTCGGAGGAAATTCGAAAGGCGCCGTGATCGGTGGTGTAGTCGGCGCGGCCGGCGGGGCCGTTGTGGCGTCCCAGACGGCGACCCGTGACCTGGTGGTGAAGGCCAAGACACCGGTGACCTTCGTGCTCACCGCGCCGCTGGTGACGCCTTAGGCCCGGCTCACCTGACCCTCTCACCATCCTTCATCACAAACCGAACTCTTCGTAGGGCCGAGATATCCTGCGTTGGGTCACCCTCTACCGCGACGAGATCCGCGAGTAGGCCGGGAGCAACTCGGCCCCGGTCGCTCAGGTGGAAGATCCTGGCATTGCCGCTGGTGGCCGCCCGCAAGGCATCGAGCGGGGTCATCCCGTTCTCCACCATCGCCTCCAGCTCGCGCACGTTGTCGCCGTGGGGGAAGACACCGACGTCTCCGCCGAAGCAGATCGTCACCCCTTCGTCGAGTGCGGTCTTGAAGCTCGCGCGCTTGTCCAGTACGGATTGAGGAGGAACCTCCAACCCGCGGGTCCAGTTCTCGAAGTACTGGGCGTACGCCTCGGAGGCTGCCAGGGTAGGACAGAGTGCAACGCCCTTCTTGCGCATGAGCTTGAAGACCTCGCGCGTACCCTCGTCACCATGCTCGATCGTCGCCACGCCGGCGATCACGGCTCGGCGCATCCCCTCGGCCGTCGTCGCATGGGCGGCAACAGGACGGCCGCTGCCATTGGCGGTCTCAACCAGAGCATTCAGCTCTCCCTGTGAGAACGTGGGCCGGCCCTCGCCGTGGGGACCCCAGCGGTAGTCGGCGTATACCTTGACCCAGTCGGCCCCGTGTCCGATCTGGCTCCGGACGACTCGCGTGATTTCCTCGACCCCCGACGCCTCCTCCGCGCCCTGCCCCGGATCGAACGAGTAATCGGTGCGGCGGGGACCGTAGCTACCGGTAGCCACGATCGCCCGGGTCACGGCAATGATCCTCGGCCCGGGCACCACACCGTTATCGATCGCGCGCTTCAGCTGCACGTCGTAATCGAAGGCGCCTTCGGTGCCGAGATCTCGCTCGGAAGTGATGCCGGCTCGCAGGGTGCTGGCCGCGCTCGCCACCGCCCGCACCATCCGCTGGCCGAGCGGCTCCCGCAGCACCTGATCGTCCCAGGTGGCTTCATTGTAGGGATGAAGAAAGAGATGGGAGTGACCCTCGATCAGCCCGGGGATGAGCGTGGTACCCTGAAGCTCGATCCGCTCCGCCTCGCGCGGCACGGCCACGCTGCTGTCGGGACCGACCGCCTCGATGTGACCCCGCCGTACCAGGACCACCCAGCCGGCTTTTGGCTGATCTGCGACTCCGTCCCACACCGCGTCGGGCACGATGAGGATCGGCACCAACCGAGCAGCGCTGTCGGGGGCAGCCTGAGCCGCGGCACGGGTCCAGAGTCCTACTATAAGGAAGGAGAGAATGGCAATAGGACGTGCAGAAATATTCATCATCATCCCCTTGTGCCTTCTGGTGTGGTTTGTTTCACCACAGAGGGAAAGGAGGACACTGAGGTAACGTCAACCAATAAAGTCCTCGTCCTCGCCAGGCGAGCATCGGAGCTAAATGTGTTTACGTAACCTCTGTGTCCTCTGTGCCTCTGTGGTGAAAAGCTTTTAGGGTGAGCCCGCCGGCGGGCCGAAGAGGCGGCCGTCCCAGACGACATTGAACGATGGCATCACCCTGATCCGCGCGGCGTCGGGATGAGCTGGATTGATGATGAAGTTACGCTCCACCGGCTGACCCGGTAATGACGGAACGATGAGGACTGCACTACGACCCCCGGCGTGCCATTCGTCGCCGTATGCTCGCGCGACCGCCGAGTCTTCGGCATCCCAGCGGGGAAACGCGCTCGGATCGAACTCCTCGATCGGGAGATCGTCGGGGATCTCGATCGCGGCAGCGTGGTGCGCGCCAGGCAACTGAGTGCGCCCGGCGTGCACCAACTTCTCGAGGATCGCGGTTGCGTAGTGCTCGGAAGCGTAGATGAGGAGCCGTCCCGGCGAGTTCCAGCGAGCGCCTTCGAGCGCGGCGCCGCTCCCGTCATAGACGGGATAGCGGCGCTTGGCGAGACGGTAGACGATGGGCATGCCGCTGCCACTGCCGCGTCAGACGGGCAGGCTGTGCTCGAGCTTCCAGAGCAGCGTCTCGACCCGGCGGGTGCCGAGATCGGTGGCCGCGAGATCGAGCGGAGCCTGGTTGTCGAGCTGAGGATGCGGGGTGGTGAGAAACGTCTGCGCCTCCTCCGGCGACTCCCACACCTGCTCCGCCAGGGTGGCCAGGCGGGCGATCCGCTCCAGCCGCTCGCTCTCGGCCGGCCGAAGCCGCCCCTCTTCCTCCCGGCGCTGAAGCGTGGAGCGGGGCATGACGATCTGTTGGACCCGGGTCTTCTGCCGCGCCGGGAAATGCCGTACCACGTACTTGAGCGCGGCAAAGGGCAGGCCCTTCTCCACCGCGCGCTCCATGTCCGCCACGGTTAAGAGCTTCTCCCGCAGGGTCTTAAAACCACCCAGGGTCTGGCTGACTTTCAGCACGTCGGGGTAACTGGCCATAGATTCTCCGGGTTGCCCATCTGGGTAAAATATAGTCCCACATGGGCGGCAGCGCTAGGGTGTCGGTGGCGCCCTCGCTATCCCTTTATATTTACCCGATGCCGCTGTCCTCGTTTCATCCCGTCGTCGCCAGTTGGTTCGAGCGCCGCTTCGGTGAGCCCACCGCCCCCCAGCGGTCTGGGTGGGAGGCCATTCGGGCTGGCCGCGATACCCTGATCTCTGCCCCGACCGGATCGGGAACGACCCTGGCGGCCTTCCTTCACTCACTGGATCAGCTCTTCCGCGAAGGCCTCGAGGCGCCGCTGCCGGACGAGACCCGGATCATCTACGTCTCGCCCCTCAAGGCGCTGAGCGCCGACATCCATCTCAATCTGGCGGAGCCCCGGCGGGAGATCCGGAGGCTGGCGGAGGAGATGGGCTATGAGGCGCCGAGAATCACCGCAGCGATCCGCTCGGGCGACACACCTGCGGCCGATCGAGCCGCGATGATCCGGAAGCCGCCGCACATCCTGGTCACCACCCCCGAGTCGCTCTATCTCCTGCTCACGGCGCAGCGCAGCCGGGAAATGCTCAGGACCGTGAGGACGGTAATCGTGGACGAGATCCACGCCGTGCTCGAGTCTCGCCGCGGTGCCCACCTCGCGCTGTCGCTGGAGCGCTTGGCCCATGTCGCGCAGCAGCCGGTACAGCGTATTGGGTTGTCGGCGACGGTGAAGCCGATCGAAGAGGTAGCGGAGTGGTTGACGGGTTGCGTGACAACTTCTTCAGCAGCGATCGTCAATCAGGGCCATCGTAGATCCCTCGACCTCGCGCTCGAGCTTCCCGGCTCCCCGCTCGAGGCCGTCATGTCGGGCGAGGTGTGGGACGAGGTGTATGACCGGCTGGCCGAACTGATCGAGGTCCATCGCACCACCATCGTCTTTGTGAACACCCGGCGGATGGCGGAGCGAGTGGCCCGGCACCTCGCCGAACGGGTAGGCGAGGAGTCGGTCACGGCTCACCACGGCAGCCTCTCCAAGGAGCACCGGCTCGACGCCGAGGAACGGCTCAAGGGCGGCAAGCTGAAGGCCCTGGTGGCGACGGCGTCACTCGAGCTCGGCATCGATATCGGTCATGTGGATCTGGTTGCCCAGCTGGGCACTCCCCGCCGGATCGCGACCTTCCTGCAGCGAGTGGGCCGGTCCGGCCACACCGTCCGCGGAACCCCCAAGGGCCGGCTGTTTCCTCTCACCCGTGACGAGCTGGTCGAGTGCACCGCGATCATCCGTTCGGTGCGAAGCGGTGAGCTGGATCGCATCATCATTCGGGAGAAGCCGCTCGATGTGCTGGCCCAGCAGATCGTAGCCGAGGCTTCGGCGGAGGACTGGGACGAGGAGGCTCTCTATAGCCTCTTCCGGCGGGCATATGTCTACCGGCGGCTCGAGCGGGCCGAGTTCGATCAGGTCCTACGAATGCTGGCGCAGGGCTTCTCCACCCAGCGGGGACGCCGGGGCGCGCTGATCCATCACGACGCCGTCAATGGCCGGATTCGCGGCCGCCGAGGCTCGCGCCTGCTCGCGATCACCTCCGGCGGCGCGATTCCCGACAACGCCGACTTCCGGGTGGTGCTCGAGCCGGAACACACCTTTATCGGCTCGGTGAACGAGGACTTCGCGGTCGAGAGTCTTCAAGGCGACATCTTCCAGCTGGGCAACATGTCCTGGCGGATACTCCAGGTAGCACAAGGTGTGGTGCGGGTGGAGGACGCGCATGGCCAGCCGCCGAGCATTCCGTTCTGGCTGGGCGAGTCGCCGGCACGAAGCAACGAGCTCTCGGCGGCAGTAGCGGAGTTGAGGAGAGGAGTAGAGGAGCGGCTAGGGGACCGGACTGAGGCTACTGAATGGGTCAGTCGCCTCCTGGCTCCTCATCCCGAGCGCAGCGAGGGATCCGCCTCGAATGGTTCAGAAGTTCGTGGAGTAGGTCCCTCGGTCGCGGTGCTCCCTCGGGATGAGGAGGCAAGTGGTCCCCATCGTGTCGCCGCTCACCAGTTGGTCGAGTACCTCGCCGAGTCCAAGCGGATGCTCGGAGTCTTGCCCACCCAGAACACCATTGTGGCCGAGCGGTTCTTCGACGAGGCCGGTGGGATGCAACTGGTCATCCACTCCCCCTTCGGAAGCCGGGTAAACCGCGCCTGGGGCCTCGCGCTCCGGAAGCGGTTCTGCCGCCAGTTCAACTTCGAGCTCCAGGCGGCCGCGACCGAGGACGCGCTCCTGCTCTCGCTCGGTCCGCAACACTCGTTCCCGCTGGAGACCGTCTTCCGCTTCCTCGCTCCCGAAACGGTGGAAGACATTTTGGTGCAGGCGCTGCTCGACGCGCCGATGTTCGGCACCCATTGGCGGTGGAACGCGAACATCGCCCTCGCCGTTCCGCGAAGCCGGGCCGGGCGTAAGAACCCACCCCAGATCCAGCGGATGCAGGCCGACGATCTCCTCGCGGCCGCGTTCCCCGATGCGGCCGCGTGTCTGGAGAACATTCCCGGCGACCGCGAGATCCCGGATCATCCCCTGGTGCGGCAGACGATCGACGACTGTGTGCACGAGGTCATGGACCTCGACCTCCTCACCACGATCCTGCGCCGGGTTCAAGCCGGGGAGATCCAGGTCGTGGCCCGGGACCTGCCCGAGCCGTCTCCGCTGGCGCACGAGATCCTGAACGCAAAACCCTACGCCTTCCTCGACGACGCCCCGGCGGAAGAGCGCCGCACCCAGGCGGTCTACACCCGCCGCGCCTTCGAGCCTTCCTCCGCCGATGACCTGGGCGCGCTCGACCCCGCCGCGATCGAGAGGGTCCGGGATGAGGCGTGGCCGGAGATCCGGGACGCCGACGAGCTGCACGACGCGCTGCTCACCTCGGGCTTTCTCACCGAAGTCGAGGGCATCTCGGGTCGCGACGGCGTGTCCTGGAGCGGCTACTTCCGCGAGCTGGTGGAAGCGGGACGCGCCGACCGGATCGAGCTGGCGAGGGGCCAGGCGATCTGGGCGGCGAACGAACGCATTCCTGAGGTGCGCGGCAGCGGGGCAGAAACGCCTAGCCGTGAGGATGCGATCCGCGAGCTCCTGCGGGGCCGACTCGGCATCATCGGCCCGACTACGGCAGCGCAGCTCGCTGCCTCGCTCAACGTCTCCGAGGGCGACGCCGACCTTGCGTTGGCTGCACTCGAGGGCGAGGGAGTGGTGCTCCGAGGCCAATTCACACCGTCAACCAATGGTGCCTCTCCGCTGGAGTGGTGCGATCGCCGGCTCCTGGCCCGGATTCACCGCTACACGCTGAATCGGCTCCGCGCCGAGATCGAGCCGGTGAGTGCGGCTGATTTCATGCGCTTTCTGTTTGCCTGGCAGCGGCTCGATCCGGAACACCGGGTGGGTGGCCTCGAGGGGCTGGCCTCCGTCATCGAGCAGCTCGATGGCTTCGAGCTACCGGCTGCCGCGTGGGAGTCCGACGTGCTTGCGTCCCGCTGCGAGGAGTACGATCCCGCCTTGCTCGACACGCTCTGCATGATGGGACGAGTAGCGTGGGGGCGGACGGGCGGACGGGCGGATGGGCGGTCAGGGGGACCGATCCGGTCCACGCCGATCGCGCTATTTCTCAGGGAGCACGCCAGCGAGTGGCTCGCCGAGAAGAACGGCGGAGACTGCGAGCTGTCGAGCTACGCCGCGGCAGTACGAGATGTCCTGCAACAGCGCGGGGCCACGTTCTTCCACGAACTGGTGGCGCTGGCCAGCCTTCTTCCCACCCAGGTGGAGCAAGCACTGGGTGAATTGGCGGGACTGGGTCTGATTACGTCCGACAGCTTTGCCGGACTCAGGGCGCTGATCACCCCGGCCAGCAAGCGGAAGCCGCTCAGCGGCGCCCGCCGCCGACATCGGACGGCACCGCACGGCATCGAGAGCGCGGGGCGATGGTCATTGCTCGGCGGAGGAGCCGGCGGACAGGCAGAGTTCGTTGCCAAGACCTACCTCCGCCGCTACGGTATCGTCTTCAAGCGTCTCCTGGCTCGCGAGACCGGCGCCCCCGCGTGGCGTGACCTGCTGATGGTCTATCGGAGGCTCGAGGCCAGGGGCGAGATCCGGGGCGGACGCTTCGTGGGCGGCATGTCGGGCGAGCAGTTCGCGTTGCCGGAAGCGGTGGGTCAGCTTCGCTCGATCCGGCGGCTCCAGGGTGGCGGACATCTCGTCAGCGTCGGTGCAGCCGATCCGCTCAACCTGACCGGGATTCTCACTCCGGGTGAGCGGATTCCGGGCCTGACCTCTAACCGCGTTCTCTACCGGGATGGAGTGCCGGTGCTGGCTAAGGAGGCTGGCCAGGTGAAGTCGCTCACTCCCGATGAGGGTGAGCCCTCCGCCGAGCTGGTTCATGCCCTGGTGCGCAAGGCGAGCACCCCTGCCCTGCACCGGTATCTGGGAATGAGCGGGGCGCCGGCAGCCTCGGTGCCCCTCAACCGCCCGCCGAGACGAGGCCGCGGCCGCCGTCGCGACAGCGCGGAGAAGGCCGCCCGCTAGCGCTCTCCCCGTGCAGCTGCTCCCCGCCTTGACGGTCTCCCTGCGCGGGAGTAGCCTCGTCAGAGACCCGCGAATTTCCGTGCCCTTATGGAGGTCCCGATGCGACAACTCGCCTTTGCCGCGCTGGCGCTATTGCTCAGCACCGCCGGCTGCCGAAGCAAGCAGACCGCGAATGCGACCAGCGAGCTTGATACCTCAACCACCACGGCGGCCCCTGCGCCGGAGCCGGCTGCGTCTACCGCTCCACGTGACTTCTCTTTCGATCAGCGCCAGCAGTTCACCGAGTCGGTTCGCACGCAGCTTGCCACCGCTGACCAGCAGATCAAGGAGTTTGCCGGCCAGGTGAAGTCGAAGGGCGGAGCCGTGAGCGACCGGGCGCTGGCCAACATCCGGGCGAACCGCAAGACCGTGGATCGCAATCTGAAGCGAGCGGACGCGGCGACTGCGGCCAACTGGGATCAGGTGAAGAGTGCGGTGACCCAGTCGGTAGATCGCCTGACCGAGTCGATCGAGGCCGCCCAACCCAAGTGACCATCTGATGCAGCTGCCCTGGCTGCTCCAATTCAGCGACGCCGCGCTCCTCTTCATGCGGCTCCTCGTCGGCCTGGTGTTCATCACCAGCGGGTGGAGACACGCCAAGGACCCCGTTACCCGGGGCAAGAGCATCGGGCTGAGTCCGGGCTTCGCCCGGTTCCTTGGCCTGGCCGAGCTGGCCGGCGGTCTGGGCGTGGCAGTCGGGGTGCTCACCCAGCTCGCCGCGCTCGGACTCATCCTCGTCATGCTCGGCGCCATCCAGAAGAAGATCTTCGTCTGGAAGACCGGCTTCTGGGGCAAGGCGAGCGAGGGATGGCACTACGACCTGTTGTTTATCGTCATGTGCCTGGTGATCGCGACGACCGGTGGCGGAAGGTACGTGCTCTTTGAGCAAGCGCTGCCACCCTGAGCGAGCGTAGCGAAGCGAGGGGGCCGGAATCCTGACATGCCAGTGAGCGATCCCCTCGCCCGTCTCCAGAACGCTTTGTCCGACCGCTACCGCATCGAGCGCGAGCTCGGACGCGGGGGCATGGCCACGGTCTACCTGGCGCACGACCTCCGCCAGGAGCGCCTGGTCGCACTGAAGGTGATTCATCCGGAGCTCACCGCCACGCTGGGCCCCGAGCGCTTCCTCCGCGAGATCAAGCTCACCGCCAACCTCCGCCATCCGCACATCCTGCCGCTCTTCGATTCCGGCGAGGCGGGCGGCCAGCTCTGGTACACCATGCCCTACGTCGAGGGAGAGTCGCTGCGGCAGCGGCTCCTTCGCGAGAAGCAACTCCCCCTGGCCGACACCCTCCGGATTGCCGGTGACGTCCTCGCCGCCCTGGCCTACGCTCATGAGCACGGCATTGTGCACCGGGATATCAAGCCCGAGAACATCCTGCTGGAAGGGGGCGAGGCGGTCCTCGCGGACTTCGGGATTGCCCACGCCGTGAGTGCCGCGGGAAGCGAGCGGCTGACCCGGACCGGAGTGGCCGTCGGCACCCTCACCTATATGAGTCCGGAGCAGGCCAGCGGCGAGGACGCGATCGACGGCCGGAGCGATCTCTACTCGCTCGCCTGCGTCCTGTACGAGTGCATCACCGGCCAACCGCCGTTCACCGGTAATCCTCAATCGATCATCGCCAAGCATCTAACGGCCCTACCGCCGCCGGTCACCTCAGCCGACGGGTCGGTGCCGCCCTCAGTAGTCCACGCGCTGGACAAGGCGCTGGCCAAGTCACCGAGCGAGCGGTTCGGCAATGCGGCGGCGTTCGCTGCGGCGCTCGGCACCGGCAAGGAGGCCAGCACGGCCTTGGGTGGGCGACGTCGAATCGCTCTCGCAGCGCTGGCTGCGCTGGTGCTGCTGGGGCTCACCTTCTACGCCGGCCGGAGCGCGCCGAGACGAGCGATGACCAGCGGCACCGTCGCCTCGGGATTCCACCGTAAGCTGACTCAGCTCACCTTCGGCGAGGGCGTGGAGGAATGGCCCGCCTGGTCGCCCGACGGGGCTCGGCTCGCCTATGTGGGAGAAGTCGACGGCTTCCGCCAACTCTTTCTCCGCACCGTCGCAGGCGGCGCCGAGCGGCGCCTTTCCCGTGACTCGCGAGACCATATCCAGCCGGCCTGGTCCCCCGACGGGCAGCATCTGGCCTTCGTGCAATCGAGGATGAACGGGGGGAAGCTGGAGCCGAGCGACATTAACGGCTGGTACCAGGAGAATGGCGAGATCTGGAGTCTCGAGCTCGCGACCGGACGGGAGACCAAGCTCATTGAGGATGCCTTCAACCCTGCATACTCGCCGGACGGGCGCCGGATCGCCTTCGACGCACCGTGGGCCGGCGCGCGGCGGATCTGGATTGCCGACGCCGGCGGACGCAACCCGCGGCAGGTCACGTCGGACTCGAGCGAGGCCGTGGTACATACCACTCCCCGCTGGTCTCCCGATGGCACCAAGCTGGCTTTCCGCCGGGTGGAAAAGATCAAATCCGACATCGACGTCGTGGACCTGTCGTCGCAGGCGGTGACCCGGGTAACCAACGACAACGTGCCGGACATGGACCCGGTGTGGGCGCCGGACGGACGGCACATCTACTTCGCTTCATCCCGGGGCGGCGGACTGAACCTCTGGCGGATCGGAGTCGGGACCAATGGGGAGCCCACTGGCACACCGGAGCAGCTCACCACCGGCGCGGGCGACGATGTCGAGCCTACCGTGGCGCCGGACGGAAGCCGGGTCGCTTTCGCGGTGCGCGGTATCAACTCCGATCTTTGGCGCCTCCCGGTGGTCCCGACGACCGGTCAGCCGCGCGGCGCACCGGAGCCGTTGGTGATGACCACGCGGGTCGAGAGCCGGGGCGCCTGGTCGCCCGATGGCCGCAGCATCGCCTTCAATTCGGACCGGTTGGGCGAGATGAACATCTGGCTCCACAGCATGGCCGACAGCTCGGAGCGTCAGCTCACCGGCGGACCCGGAGGTGACTACCAACCCAACTGGGACCCGAAGGGCGGGAACCTCGTGTTCTTTTCTGCCCGCGATGGGAACCCTGATATCTGGTCGGTCCAGCTGAGCGGTCGGCGCCTCACCCAGTTGACCACCGATCCCGCGACCGACACCAACCCGTTCTACTCGCCGGACGGCCAGCAGATCGCGTTCCTCTCCGATCGCGGGGGACGCTCTGAGGCATGGGTCATGGGCGCCGACGGCTCGTCGCCGCGCCGGCTCACCTCGATCGGTGCCGGTGGGCACTTCCTCCGCTGGACCAGGGACGGCAAGAGCATCGTGTTTCGGGCGGAAAGCGGAACCCAGATCCGGATCTTTCGGGTCTCGGTGGAAAACGGATCGCTCACCCGGCTGCCCGACATCGCCAGCGGGGCGCACATGTCCTTCTCTCCGGACGAGTCGCTGATCCTCGACGTAAAGAACCACAAGGCACTCTGGGCCTACCCCATGAACGGAAAGCCTTCCTACCAGGTCTTCGCCTTCGCCGACCCCGACGTGCGCATCGACTATCCGGTTTGGTCGCCGGATGGCGGGTGGGTGCTGTTCGACCGGGCTGCCCCTAGCGGTGGAGACCTGTGGCTCATCGAGGGGACGAAATAGCATGCCCGTCTTCGAGCTGATCATCACACTGCTCTTCGTCGGCGCCATACTTGCGGCGGTGGCCCGCAGGATTAACGCTCCCTACCCCGCCCTCCTCGCGCTGGCCGGGGCGGGCGTGGCGCTCCTCCCTGGCGCGCCGAGCGTGACGCTCGATCCTCAGCTCGCGCTGACCCTCTTCGTCGCGCCGGTTCTACTCGATGCCGCCTTCGATGCTTCGCCCAGAGACCTGAAGCAATACTGGCGACCCGTTGCGAGCCTGGCACTGGTCACCGTGGGAGTCACGGTCATTGCCGTGGCCATCGTGGCGCGATGGGTCGTGCCGGAGCTCCCCTGGCCGGCGGCGATTGCGCTCGGAGCGATCGTGGCACCGCCCGACGCGGCGGCGGCAACCGCGGTGCTCAAGCAACTGCATCCGCCGCATCGAGTCCTGGTCATTCTCCAAGGCGAGAGCCTCTTCAACGACGCGACCGCGCTGCTGATCTACCGGCTGGCCGTTGCAGCGGCGGTGACCGGTGCCATCTCCGGATGGAGCGCAGTGCCGATTCTCGCCGCGGTGGCGGTCGGCAGCGTGGTGCTCGGCGCCCTACTCTCGCGGATAGTGCCCAGGGTCTTGGCCGGGATTGAGGACATCGCCACGGCCGTCATCGTGCAGTTCCTGTCCACGTTTGCGGTGTGGATCATTGCCGAGCGCCTGGGTCTCTCGGGCATCCTCACCGTGGTCGTCTTCGCGATCTTGATCGCCCGCACCGCACCGGACCTGATACCAGCGCGGATCCGGATTCCGTCCTACGCGGTCTGGGAAGTCGTGGTATTCGTGTTGAACGTTCTAGCCTTTATCCTGATTGGCCTCCAGCTCAAGCCCATCCTGCAGCGACTCCATGGCGCCGAGCTCATCACCTACACGGTGGTCGCGGCGGCAGTCTGCGCAACGGTGATCCTGATCCGAATCGTATGGGTAATGGGCTATGTGGCGGTTGCGAGGTGGGGCACCAGGGACTCCGTGTCTCGGAAGACTCCCAGGCCATCGTTCCGGATAGGCTCCGTGATCGCCTGGTGCGGGATGCGAGGAATAGTCACGCTTGCGGCTGCCCTCGCCTTGCCGGACGGAGGACCGGGCCGGTTCCCCTATCGCGACCTCATTCTGTTCACCGCGTTCTGCGTCGTACTCGTCACCCTGGTCGTACAGGGCATGACGGTAAGCCCGCTGATGCGCGTGCTCAAGATTCATGACGACGGCTCGGTGGAACGTGAGGTCCGCCTCGCGAGAGCAGAGACGGCGCGGGCGGCGCTCGCTGCCGTCCAGGATACGGAGAGCAAAGCCGAGTTCGCTCCGCTGCTTCGGCGCAAGTATGAAACCCGACTGCAACGCGCCGAGACCGGGACTTCTGAGGATTACACCGCCCTTCACCGCAAGGCCCAGGCAGCGGAGCGTCGCACCCTCTCCAACCTCCGCACCGATGGCGTGATCGGCGACGATGCGTTTCATCGGGTGGAGGAGGAGCTGGACTGGGCCGAGTTGAACACCGAAGGAATGGCGCGAGAAAATTGAAGCTCGCACATCTGGTGGAGACTTCTCGCCGGGTCACCGAAGCGAGTAGACGGCTGGAGAAGGTCGGTTTTCTGGCCACGCTACTCGGGAGCGTGGAGTCAGCGGAAATCGAGATCGCCGTCGCCTTTCTGTCCGGATCACTTCTCCAGTCAAAGCTCGGCGTAGGCTATGCCGCCCTTCAGGCCGCGAGGCCGGACCGCGTTGCGGATGCGCCATCACTGGAGCTAGCCGAGGTCGACGCCGCCTTTGATCGGATCGCAGACGTGGCCGCCGGCAAAGGCTCGACCGGGAATCGGCAGCGACTCCTTCGCGAGCTGCTCGCCCGCGCCACTCAGGAGGAGCAGAGCTTTCTCATTCGGTTGATCACCGGCGAGCTGCGACAGGGTGCGGTCGAGGGCCTGATGCTGGAGGCGGTGGCGAAAGCGGGAGGGCAGTCGGCCGAGGGTGTCCGGCGTGCCCGGATGATGGCGGGAGACCTGCCGAGCGTGGCGAGGGCGGCGCTGACTGGGAATGCAACAAAGCTGTTCGCCTTTGCCGCCCAGCTCCTTCGGCCAGTGCATCCCATGCTTGCCGGGTCGGCCGAAGACCCATCGGTTGCAATCAAGGAGCTGGGCGAGGCGGCGCTGGAGTACAAGCTGGACGGCGCGCGGATCCAGGTCCACAAGAACGGCGACCAGGTGGCGGTCTACTCCCGCCGGCTCAACGAGGTGACAGCCGCGGTGCCCGAGGTGGTGGAGCTGGTCCGTGCCCTGCCCGCCCGCGAACTCATCCTCGACGGCGAGGTGATCGCGCTTCGGGAGGATGGCACTCCCCATCCATTTCAGACGACGATGAGTCGTTTCGGCAAGCGTCTCGACGTCGAGCGGGCGCGAGGCCAGGTCCCCCTCACCGCATTCTTCTTCGACCTGCTGTACCTGGACGGCGCCTCCCTGATGGACGAGCCGGCTCGCCGGCGACTGACCGCGCTGCATGAGCTGGCTCCGGCCCCGACTGTGGTGCCGCGGCTGGTGACCTCATCGAGTGTCGAGGCCGATCGTTTCCTCCGAACCGCGCTCGAGCGAGGCCACGAGGGGATCATGGCCAAGGCTCTGGACGCTCCCTATCAGGCGGGACACCGTGGCCGCCGTTGGCTCAAGATCAAGCCGGCGAACACGCTCGATCTCGTCGTCCTGGCGGCCGAGTGGGGTCACGGACGCCGACACGGCTGGCTCAGCAATCTCCACCTCGGCGCCCGCGATCCGATTGCCGGCGGTTTCGTGATGCTGGGCAAGACCTTCAAGGGGATGACCGACGCGATGCTCGAGTGGCAGACGAAGAAGCTGCTGGAGCTCGAGGTCGCCCGGGACGGAATCACGGTCTACGTTCGGCCTGAGCTGGTGGTGGAGGTCGCGTTTAACGAGGTGCAGGCGAGCACCCAGTATCCCGGCGGAGTGGCGCTGCGGTTCGCCCGGATCAAGCGGTATCGGACCGACAAGAACGCGAGCGAGGCGGATACGATAGCAGCGGTTCGGGATATTTACCGCAGAATCACCGGCGCGGAGGTGCAAGCGTAGCGTGCTCGATCTTGGCCCAGGTGTCTGCGCCCGCCCGGCCGGGTGTTGACGCGGGTGGGTCTCTAGCGGACCTTATGCGGTGCCCGATCTCCATAACCTCTGATCCGGAGCGCCCATGGTACCCCTCGGCTCCCTCTTGCTCCCCATCGTCCTCTCGGCCGTTCTGGTCTTCATCACCAGCGCCATCATCCACATGCTGCTCAAGTACCACAATAGCGATTACCGCAAACTGCCCAACGAGGACGCCGTCCGGGCTGCCCTCCGGGCCGGCAACCCCCCGCCCGGGCAGTACATGATCCCCTACTGCATCGGCATGAAGGAGATGGAGAAGCCTGAGGTCAAACAGAAGTACATCGAGGGACCCATCGGCGTGCTGAATCTCCTCCGCCCGGGGCTGCCCAAGATGGGCAAGAACCTGTCCCAATGGTTCGTCCTCACGCTGGTGGTCTCCTTCTTCATCGCCTACACCGTCGCGCGAACGATTCCCCCAGGTGCCCGCTACATGGACGTGTTCTGCGTCGTCGGCCCGATCGGCTTCCTGGCATACGGCACGGGGCAGTTCCTGGACGCGATCTGGATGGGAACGCCCTGGTCGGTGGCGTTGAAGTCGGGTTTCGACGGGCTTCTGTACGGGATGATGACGGCGGGAACCTTCGGATGGCTGTGGCCGCGCTGAATCACGAGTCGAGAGTCGCGAGTCGCGGCGTATTACAAACCCGTAACCGTTTCACTCAGCACCTGCATCTCACGCCGCTGGGTCGGACGGCTATACTATCTCCTTAGAGTGGAGCGTGCGGCAGTTCGGACTGAGGAGGCCAGATGCGTAGCAGTCTGGTTCTGATCGCAGGTGGGGCGGCACTGGTGCTCGCCTGCGGCGACGGCGGAACCGGCCCCGCGGCCGACAACGAAGGCCGTCGACTCGCCGCGCAATTCGATCGTCTCGCCGATTCCGTCGATGCCGGCGGCTACTCTCCCGCCGCCGAAGCGTTGCGGCATGCTGCCGAGATCGCCCGGCTCACCGGCCACGCCTCGCCGGTCAGTCTCACCATCGACGGTGCCCCACGGAACTTTCTCGCGGTCGCCGAGCAGATCGACTTCCCCAATCTCGAGTGCAGCTGGCCCTCCGATAGCGGTCGGGTCGAACCCGGGGATACCGTTGTGGTCCCTCCGGGCGACAGCACGGGCGTAGTCCCGCCCGATAGCGGAGGTGGCGGCGTCATGCCCCCTGACACCGTGGTCCTGCCTCCTCCGGGGGAGCCCCCGCCTCTTCCCGAGTGCCACGTCGTGGGCACCTACTCCATGCGGACGCTGATCGCCTGGGAGCCGGAGCACATGGCGGAGGTCGTACGGATCGTGGCAGATGTGGGGAGCAATGCAGTGGCGCCGGGGGTGCCGGATGTGATGACCGGATTGCCGAGCACCGCTGCCGCCGATCCCTCGGGGCCACCCACCGCCCCGCCGGACAGCGCTCCAGGCGGCGGCGGGGGCGGCGGCGGTGTCGGCGGCTATCCCGGATTCATGGGTGAGTATCTGGTGCGGGACGTGGGGAGCTGGTGGGCGGTGGAGGGCAATCAGTCGAATGATCTCGTCAGCGCATCGGGCGCGTGCACCGAGGATAGGGCGACGTTTGACTGGGCCGAGTTCAGCTGCGAGGCGGCGAGCTTCCGGTTCGAGTTCGGAATGACGGTAGAGCCGCTCCGCTACGAGCCGCTCACCGGGGTCGCCAATCCACCGAATAGTCCGGAGGGGAGCCACACCCTCTCGCTCGGCTCCAGCAGTGTGGACGGGGTCCGGCTGGAGGTGATCGCCTGGACACCGCCGCCGCTGCCACCGGAGCCGGGCCCGGATCCGGTGCCGGTGCCGGTTGATTCCGGCGTGGTGCGGACGTCATTCCGACCCTGAAATCGATCAGGCTGTGTTGTCGGTCTGCCGCCGTTCCGCCAGCAGCTGCTCAGTAAAATCCAGTCGCTGCTCCAACTCGCTCACCCGGCTCTCCAACGAGTCAATGTATTCCTGACCATCCTTTCCACTTCGAGCCGGCACGCTGGCCCGGGTCATCGGAGGATCGTACCGCTCTCTCGAGTACCAGCCGGGGACGTACCCTCGTGGTTCCACCGCGGCGCAGTACCCCCGCCGGCGAAAGGCCCTGAAAGCGAGCCAGGCCACCGCCAGCCAGAACACCAATCCGAAGAAGCCCATCGTTGCCCCCTATCTGCAATGATCTTGATTCGTGACAACCGGGATGAGGACTCAGGACGCCTGCCCACCCGCTTGGCTGGTACCGCCATCCGGCTGCCCCGCCGTCCACGCCTGCTCGATCTCGTCCGCGGCTTTACGCAGAATCTCCGCGACCCGTTTCAGCGCCGGATCTTCCGGCCCTCGCCGCCAGGCCCTCTTGAAGGTGACTCCCGCGAGGTGCACGAAGGCGCCCTGGAGCTCGCCGATCCCGCCGCCGGTAAAGTCGCGCACGGTCTCCCGTACCCGATCGAGAATGTCGTCCAGCAGACCCCGATTCTCCTCGAGATAACGCTCCCCCTCGGGCGTCACGTGATAGACCTTCTTGCCGTCAGCGTCGTCCGCCTTGATGTAGCCCTCATCTTCCAGCAGTTGAAGCGTCGGGTAGACCGTGCCGGCCGAGGGGGTGTAGTAGCCGCCCAGCTTCTCCTCCAACCCCTTGATTACCTCGTAGCCGTGGCGCGGCTTCTCTTTGAGCAGGCGGAGGATCACAAACTTTACCTCGCCCGATTCGAACATCTGGCTCCGGCGTCGCGGGCCTCGCCCCTTGGCCTGCCAGGCACCGGCCCACCAGCGGCCGCCAAAGGGGAATCCCGGGCCGAAGCCCCAGTCATCACGCGGGTTACACATTTTGAAGTCTCCGTTAGTGCTTCCGATATACCGCACGAACCTACGTACGATATATCGTACGTACTAACGCAACGTGCGTCAAGGGGCGTCTCAGGTTAAGGTTGTCATCCTGAGAGCCTGCCCCGAGTGGAGCGAGGGGAAGCGCCGCGACCGAAGGATCTCTCCGCAGTGTGCGTCCGCCCCCGCACCGGTCGTCCTGAAAGCAGTTGCGGCGCGCGCTTCCCCTCCGCGCCTGGATCATTAACCCGAGGAATAGCTATGCCTCGAATCCACCTCGCACTGCTCGCATTGTCGCTCGGCTTATGCGCCGCCTGCGGCAGCTACACCGCTCCCACTAACTCGCAGAACCCACCTCCGCCCATGGTTCAGGCGAACGATGTCAGCATCGTCGTCGGTGCCTCGGGACTCACCACCACGGCGTTCAGCCCCAACCCCAAGGTGGTATCACTTGGCGGAAGTCCGAGCGTCACTGTGCGCTGGGTGAACAAAGACATTACCGGCGGCGATTACACGAGCGGCAGCGCCACAGTCCACGACATCACTTCGGACAACGCTGCTTTCACAGCCTCGGGGAATTTGGGCGGCAACGCGACCTACTCAGTTGCCCTCACCGCCGCCGGCAGTTACCCGTACCACTGCGCGATTCACCCCAACATGGTTGGGACCATTACGGTGAATCCGTAGCTCTGCCCAATCAGAAGCTTGAGCCGATCGAGAAGTGTAGATGTAATCGCCGCCGGGACTCGGTCGGGACCGAGCTGAGCGGCCGGCCTTCCTCGAGTGCCTCGAGCACGCCCTGCGGCGAGCGGAGGTCCAATGCCGACGGATTCAGCTTGTACCCGACGGCGAATTCGATCGCGCCGACCACCGTTTCATAGCCCAGGCCTGCGCCAATCGAGGCGAAGTAACCGCCCTGGTCGAGCTCGCCCGCCTTGAGCGCGAACCGGCTATCCGGAGTCCAAACCCGGCCGCTGTCGAAGAACAGGAAGCTCTGCCACGCGTCACCGAAGCCCGGAAGCGGGAGCTGGACCTCGGCGCTTCCGAGGAGCCGGGCCAGCCCGCCCACCGGAGCATACCGCTCGGCGATGGTCTGGGTCTGACCCCCCTCCGATATCAAGCTGACCGCCGGGAGCTTGGGGCCGACGAGCTGACTTCCCCATCCCCGTACATCCCGCGTTCCTCCCGCCGTGAACAGCACGTCCCTGAGCCTGAGCAGCGAGACGAACGGCGACTCCTCTCCGATTTGCCGAAGACTCCGGCCGAAGGGAAAGATGCGTCCCGCACCCAGGCGCACGCTGAAGCCGACACGTGAGGTGAGCGGCAGAAACGCGGTGCCACCAAGGTCGAGCAGGAGGTACTCGCTCGTGTTGAACCCGCCCGGGGCCGTGATCTCGATCCGCGGCCGGAGGACGTAGCCCCGACGCGGATTGGCGAACTTATCGAGTCGGCCGTAGCTCCCCTGCAGGCTGACGGCGCTCCGGTTCCTCGCCGTGCCCAGCTGCCCGGCGGCATCCGGAGCGGCCAGGCCGAGGAGCGGGAGGTACTCGATCGGAGAGAGGTCATTGCCAAACCCGTAGTCCAGGATTCGGCGATGAGAGATGGAGTAGCCGAGTGAGATGGACCGGAGCGGTCCCGCGGCGTACACCAGTGAGCTCTCGAATCCGACTGCGCGGGAGCGGTCCTGCAGATCATCGCGGTACTCGGCGAATGGGCCGGCTGCCGCGGAGAGACGCCGGTCGCCGACGTATGGCTGGAACGCCGTCAAGGCGACCCGATAGAGCTGCTGGGCCGGGGTCTCGAACGACAGGGCGCCGGTCTGGGCAGAAGCGGCTGCGGTAAAGGTCCGCAGCCCACCAAGGAAACTGCGATGAGTCCATTCGACCTCGCCGGAGAGCCCGCCGCCGGAGGCGAGGCCCACCTCTCCCCGTACCAGTCGCGGTGGGTTCTCGGTCACGTCCAGCCGCACCACCACGCTGGAGTCATCCGCACTGGCGCGCGGCACGTCGAGCAGCGCCAGCCGCACCAGGTCGAGCTGCACCAGCTGCTGGCGTCCCCTCTCCAGCTCGCCGGCGTCGTACCAGTCACCCGGCTTCACCGGCAGTTGGCGGGTTACGTGTCGCGCGGGAATGCCGTGGTTTCCGCTGACTGCTATCGCCCGGATCCGGGCGCGGAGCCCGGGACGGACCCGGACAGTGACATCAACCCGGTCGGCCGCCGTGTCCACCGCTCCCAATGGATCAGCCATAGCGAACGGATAGCCCCGATCGCGCAGCCACCGGGTGGTGCTGTCCGCCAGCTCGCGCTGCTCGTCCTTGCCGAAGCGATCGGCGTTCCGCTGCTCTCGCCGCACGAAGCTGGCCCAGTCCCGGGCGAACTTTGGGGGAAGACTCAGCCCACCGGTGTCTCCCACAAACCGGAGCGAGCGCACCAGCAGAGGTGGCCCCTCGTCGATGATATAGGCGACCTGCACCAGGTCTGATTTTGCGTCGTAGCGCACATCGTACTTCACGTCAGTCTTCAGGAAGCCCGACCGCCAATAATGATTGCGCAGCCGGGCCACGTCTCGCTGGAGCTCCAGCGGATCGAACGGGTGGACACCGACCGGGGCCACGAAGGGCAGGAATCCGAAGAAGCGGCGGATCCCCACCATGCCGCCGCGAGCCGTGAGCGCGATCTTCCGGCGCAGGTCCTCCTCTGGGATGGTTTGCTTACCCGTGAACCGAAACTCGATGGACTTCACCTCGGTCCGAGGGCCGACCAGGCTGAGCGCGTCCTGGGCGCGAAGGGGAACGCCTGCGACGGTCAGCACTGCGAGCGCGAGCATCAAACGGTCAATACGCGTAGCGGCTCCGCAGGGTAAACCGGGGGGGAACGTTGCCACCCCGGACGTTGGCGCGGAGCCAGCGCTGCGCGACGTACTCCAGCTCGAAGCTTGGGCCCAGGTTGGCGCCGGGCGTCTGCTGCGCATCACCGCCGAGCTCGATCGGAAGATGCATACTGAGGAAGACCCGAGACCCCACATAACGCCCGGCGGTCAAGGTCAGACCGTGAAGGCCCTCCTGCCGGATCTGGAAGACATCGAGCCCCAGCTCCTCCTCCGCTGCGTTCGACAGGCTCTGCGAAAGCCCGCTGAGCGCGACCTGCGCACCCATCTCGCCCGCGCTTTCTCCGCCGCTGGCACGCTCGGCCAGCGGATTGTCCGACGCCGGCTTACCGGTGACGATGTAAGACAGCATGTCATCCTGGCTCATCTCCGGATCCCCGGTGAACTCGAGTGCGAGGCTGTCCGGATGCCCCTTCGCGGTGACATCGATGAGCACGCCCTCGTCGTCCGGTCCACCCTGCGTGGGCACCTGATATTGGGCCGTGACGTCGAGCCTGGTCGAATCCGTTGGCCCGGCCAGAGTGATCTCGCCGCCGGTGAGCTGGAACTCGCGTCCGTAGATATCGAGACTGCCACGGCCTGGGACCGGCTCAACCCGGCCGAAGAACTGCATGGGCTGGCCCGGCTCTTGTCGCAGCCGGATCCGCCCACTCAGCTCGATGTCAGCCTTGGGGCTCGTTCTCCGGCGAAACCAGACGCGCCGGGGGAGCCGCAGGTCCAGATCCAGACGAAAGCGATCCACCAGTCCCGGACTCTTGTCCACCCGCGCGAGCACGCCCGGTCCGAACTGCCGCGCAACCTGACGGAGGTCCTCCGGCGTGAGCTCGACCTTTTCCACCGTCGCCGCCGCCTGTCCACCTCCGACGATGATGTCGGTCCGTCCCATCGTCAGCCGGCCGGTGAGGAAAGGCGCTCCAGCAGTGCCTCGGAGGCGAAGCTGTCCCGAGGCCACCGACTGCAGCGATGCCGAATGGGAGATGCGGAACTTCTTCAGATCGGCCGTGAGGTCGAACGATGGGTCGGTCAGCGGCCGGAGGCGCACGGTGCCTTGGGCGGTGAGCATTTCCTTCTTGCCAGTACTGAGCCGAAGCCGATCGATCCGCAGCTCATCGCCCGCCATTCTTCCGATGAGCTCGCCCCCCCGATAGGTCACGTCCATCGTTGGTAGCGTCAGCGCCACGCGGGTGACCTGTATGGTGCCGTTTGCCCGCGGGGCGCCGGGCGTTCCGCTCACGTGCGCGTCGGCCACCAGCCTGCCGCGGAGGTTCCGTGCGGTCTCTGGCGGGAGCAACGGCTCGAACAGTCCCAGGTCGAAGCTGTCGGCCCGCACTGCCAGGGCGAGCGTGTCGGCCGATGCGCGCACTGTCCCGATCCCCGCAGTGGTGTCGGCCGGAGCGAGGGTGAGCCGCCAAGGAAGCGTGCCATTCACCGTGAGACGCCCGCCCTTCTGGGGCGCGGCCGTGGCGTCGATTCGTAGTCCCTCGCGGGTCCACGCCAGATCGGTGCGGATGCGGCCGATTTCACTTCCCATTCGGCGGCGAATGGTGAGCCCCACGCTGCCCTCGAGCGTCGGCCCAGCCGCCGGTCCCGTAAAACGGAGCCACCCATCGAGCCGGCCTCCGATCGGTGTCAGCTTGACCTCGCGAAACACATCGAGGTCCACGTCGGTGACCCGGAGTGCGATATCGCTGGAGTGATGGCGGTCGAAAGTTCCGTCCACGATGATGCGACGCCTGCCGGCATGAAGCGCCAACCCGTCTGCCACCAAATAGGGACGCAGCATCAAATTGGCCGGTTGCTCCAGCGACCAGTCCCGTCCGCCCTCGGTAAGGTCAAGTCGCTGCAGCACGGCTCGTACGGTGTCGGGACCGACGACGCCGCGCAGGCCAGCCGCAAGGCGCACGCTATCGCCCACGGCGACGTTTGCCTCGACCGTTATGAGGGAGTCATAGCGCCCGGCAAGCCGGGCTTCGGGAATCCTCACCTTGCCGTAGGCCGCGTCCTCCACACGGAGCTCGCCAGCCACCGACGAGACTCCGGTGCTGTCGAGCGTGGCGCCGGCCTGCACCGTCATCAGCTCGGCAAGGTTGCCGACCGAGAGTATTCGATGGACATCGGCCTTGCCCTCGACCCGCCAGTGCCCTGCCGGGCCACTGACCGTGAGCGCCATGCGTGCCGAGTCGAGTGTGACCGAGTCCGCGCCGGCCAGTGCCGCGAGCGGAGCCACGTCGGCGGCGGTGCCGGTGAGCCGCAGCGTATCGGCCCCCGAACTCTCACGGAGCGCTATCCGTCCGCCGCCGTCGAGCGCAGCAACGTTGGATCTGACGAACATGGTGTCCACTTGGATCGCGCCGAACTCGGGTCGCAGCGACAGGTGCACAGTCTGGAGATGCACGCCGCCAATACCGCCAATCGCGTCGAGGGTGCCGCCGAGAGAAACGAGGCCGGTGCTGTCGCCGACTGCATCCAGGATGAAGCGCGACTCGAGCCGCCCACCCGCATCGGGGCGGCCAGTCCATCGGGCGAGGCGCTCGAGGCGGAGGGTCCCGTCGGTGTGGACCTGTTTGGTGTCGCCCACCCTACCGCTCAGCGTGGCACCGAGCTCGCCGTCCGGACCCGCCAGGCGCAGGTCGCCACGCACCGCTCCGCGCTCCAGCTCCAGCCCGAGCCGCCCGCCGGTGAGTTGGGCCTGATTGATGGTGGACGGAAGCAGCTCGACTGCGAGCCGGCCCTGCACGCTGTCGGCTGAGCCTTCGGTCATGGTGCCGGTGAATCGTGCGTTGACTCCGGTCCGCAGGTCGGGCCGTCCGAACAGTGTGCCGAGGTCGAGTGAGTCGGCGCGGCCGTGGCGAATCGCGAACGAAGGAATCTCCGCCAGCGGCCGTCCATCGCCGGCGAGCGAGAGCCCGCCGGCATTGGTACGGAGCGAACCATCATAGGCGAGCCGGTCTCTACTCAGCCTCGCACTGAACGATCCGGCAGTGACCTGGACTCGTCCCAGTCGCGACGGGTCCACGGTCACCCGTCCCTGGAGCGAGCGGGCAGCGCCACGCCATCGTCCGCTCCCGCTGACGTGCAGAGTGACCGGCCCGGCCAGCTCCGGTCGGCCCAGGAAGGTGCCGAGATCCACCCGCTGGATCGACGCGCGGCGGAGATGGAAGGCCGCCGTGGAATCGAACGGCCGCGCCTCGGCGTCGATGGCGAGTCGCCCGCCCTGCAGCGCCCCGCTGAATTCGAGGCGAGCCTTGCCGCCGGCGAGCAGCGCACGTCCGGCCATATGCTCCACCTGCCGCGGGCCATATCGCAGCTCGTCGAGCTCGATCCGGAGGGACGCAACCGCCTTGGCCGGTGCTACGCCCCGTCCAGCGAGTGAGAACCGTCCCGAGAGGGGTGCCACCGCGGTATCGCCGAGCAGCTGGCCGAGATCCACGCGCTCGATCGTTCCGCGCCGCACTTCGTAGGTCAGCGTGTCGCCGAGCCGAGCGACGGCGTGAGCAGTAATCCGACCTCCACCTAGCAGAAGCTCCGGCCGAGCCTCGAGCCGCCCGCCGGCAAGAGCCAGCGTGCTGTGGCCGAGCTGCACACTGTCACCGTCGCGGCGCAGTGCTGTGAGCTCCACGCGGCCGGTGAGACGCGCGGACGTGGGGGAAAGTCCGGCCCCCGCGAGATGGAACCGAACATCGAGCACCGGCTCGCCGGACTCGCCGGCCAGGCCACGCGCGATGGCATCGGAGCCGGGGAGCCCGCTCGCGGCGCCGGTCAACCGATACTCAGGCAGGGAATCAAAGGGTCGCATCCGGCCGGTGACAGCGAGCGCCCCACGCCCGGCCACACCGCGAAGCCTCACCGCCGCGCTTCCTCCGCGCAGGTCGGCATGAAGATGGAGGCGCTCGAGCGCCGCTCCGGCGAGGCGCGACGCGATGAGCCGGAGGTCCACAGTTCCGTAAGCCCGGGCGAGCGTCGATCCCTCGAGGTCGGCTTCGATCCTGCCGTTGAGGCTGCCCGAGGGAGCCGCCTTATACAATCGGGAGGGATCGAGCCGGCGGATGGCACCGTTCAGCCGGTAGCCGGT
>Ga0193723_1000117_pt1 | contig 26650 bp, 32 predicted proteins | sample H2m2metaG_FD_143042 | JGI IMG/M metagenome (GOLD analysis project Ga0193723, IMG submission 143042) | Soil microbial communities from a riparian zone of the East river system, Colorado, United States - H2m2 | ecosystem: Environmental > Terrestrial > Soil > Riparian zone | place: USA: East River...
GGCAGCCCGATGATTGGCAACCCCAGCGCGAGATAGGCGGAAAGGTTCCCGGCGGCGTCCCTATCTACGTCTACCATGGCCTTGCGGATGACACGGCCCCACCGTCGCATGCCGAACTGTATGCGCGCGCGATTCCACAGGCCAACCTCTGCCGCCTGCCCGGCCGCGATCATCAGCTCAACAATGATCTGAGGGAGATCGCTGCTGTCATCAAGGCGTTGGCAGCTACGGCATGAGCGGAGCCGTTGCGCACGACGCTGCGCGCGAGGACCCGTCCGGTTCCTCGCGCACGGTGCTCACCGTGGTTGCAGACTCTTCGGATGCGGCTTCGCCGCAATGGTGGTAGTGTGCTTGCATCTGAACTAAGGCGTTAGGCCGACAATCCCGACGTTTGCAAGATAGCTCACCACTCACCGCGAAACGTAACTCATGTCTTCAATCATCCATTCGCAGGCAGCAGACATTCCGGCCAACATGACAACGACCGGCTTCGACGTGCCTAAATTCCGAATCGTGGATAATCTTGGCGTGGTACGTGGTGTTGTCGTACGATCCCGATCGGTTTTCGGGACCATCGGCGCGAGCTTGCAGACGATGCTTGGCGGCAATATCTCGCTCTTTACAGAACTCGCTGAGCGAACCCGTAAGCAGGCATTCGACACAATGTTGGTTCAAGCGCATAGGGCGGGGGCGGACGCAGTGATCGGCATCCGCTATGACGCGAACGAGTTGATGAAAGGCGTGACAGAGGTATTGTGCTACGGGACGGCCGTTCGCGTCGAGCCGCTGGAAGGCTGAGGAACATCGAGATGCGATCTCGCCATTCAGCCATGACACGCCCCAAAAACGCGTCCGTCCTGCTCGCGCTCCTGGCATTGCAGCTGATCCCCGTTGCGTGCAAGGACAAAACGCCGCCGGCACCGCCCCCTGAGGCCGCAGCGCCCACTCCGCTCCCGCCCACGCCTGACGCGGCGGCTCCCGAGTCATTTCGGGTAAAGTTTGAGACCACCAAAGGAGATTTTACGGTAGAAGTCACCCGCGCATGGGCGCCACGAGGCGCTAACCGATTCTACCGTTTGGTGACAGAAGGATACTTCAAGGACATCCGCTTTTTCCGTGTTTTACCAGGATTCATGGCGCAGTTCGGCCTGAGTGGCAATCCTGCGCTCAATGCAAAAATGGACTCTCTGAGAATTCCCGATGATCCCGTAACGCAGAGCAACAAACGCGGGATGCTCACGTTCGCTACGGCGGGCCCCAATACGCGGTCGAACCAGTTTTTCATCAACTACGGAGACAACGCGTCGCTTGACGTCCAGGGCTTTTCTCCGTTTGGAAGGGTGGTGGACGGCATGACAGTGGTTGACGCGATGTATGGCGGGTACGGCGAAGGTGCTCCAAATGGCCACGGACCGAGACAGGACTTGATCGCGACACAAGGGAATGAATATTTGCAACGTGCGTTTCCCAAACTCGACTACATCAAGTCAGCCACGATCGTCAGATAGCGACGCTATTTCTCGCGAGGCGCCTTCGCTCAGCCGTTTTGGAAACCGCCGCTCGGGAGACCGGGCGGCGGTTATTCCTCCTTCGCCAATTCCAGATCCTGCAACGCCATCCACGGCGTGAACAGCTTCGGGCCGCCCTTTGCGAGCTGCTCTTTCATATTCGCGTTCGGCGTTCCCAGCACTTCGCCCGTGACGGAGGCGGTGGCCATGATCGGCTCCATCAAATGGCTGATGTTGGAAAAGTGCTCGATCGCGGCGTCGGCGTCGCGGTAGCGCTCGAACACCACCGCCTCGGTCTCATCCTCGTTGAAGAAGATTTCGTACTGGAGCGTGCCGCTGTCCCTGGTCCGCACGATCTCCATGGCCTCTTCCGTCAGGCGCTTCCATTCCTCGACCTTGCCGGGATAAAATTTGACCCGTGCTATTCCTTTGATCTCGTCCATTGTTGCTCCCTTTCGAAGTTCCCGGCTCAACGGTTTGGGAGCCGCTTGGTTCCAGCCGTAACTTCGCCAGGGAGCAATTTTGGTTCCCAATGCTGCAAGCGCCGCCGCGAGGAATTTCATGGCAAAACGGTGCTGGCTGAGTTCTACAACGATCACCTGCATAGCGCGGGTCTAGCCAAGGTCGTGTTCACCTCGAAAACGGCAAGGCCGTACTTCTTTTGAGAATGGCCACCCACAGATTTGAGCTCTTCGCAGACTACTTCCAGTTCTATCTGTCAGACGAACAGTTGCAAGGTGATTTGTCAGACGCCTGGACGGATGAAGCCGTCGCTCAACTACTCGCTCTCGCTCCTGGAGTCGTCGGAGTTGGCACGGTGCGCAACATGCACGTGCCGGTAGAAGTCGAGACGGTTGACCAGGCCCCGGTCGATGATCTTCTCGGCTGGGACCGAGTTAACGAGTGCACGCTGGAAGTGCCTTCGGGCCGGATCGTCGTCGCAGGGTGCACCGACTACTGGCCCAACGCTGCACGCATTCCCGTGACTCCGGGCACGTATCGGGCACGGATCTACTATGGCGACTTGGATTCACTGAGCGAGGATGGGCTGGATGGTAGGGACCACTACCGCATTGTCCTCTGGCCTGCTCCCGCGGCGCTCCCCTTGGCCGTCGTCACGCCGCGCGTCACCTAACGAATGTTGCAGCTGACAAGCACTTTTCGGATGCGGCTTCGCCGCAATGGTGATAGTGTGCTTGCAGCTGAACCAAGGCGTTAGGTAGCCACAATCCTAAATGACCGCAACCGTAGTCGGTTGGGCCTTCTTGGGTATCGGGATATTCTTCCTGCTCCGCACAGCCTGGCTCGACCGACGCTTGCAACGGTTCCGGTCGCCAGGGGTGCCAGCGTCCTCTTATCTGGGAAAGTTTGGTCGATGGCGGCGGGATCTCTACACGTCCGATGGTCAGCCGCTAATCGCGTCAACGCGACGGGCGTTCGCCCTATTCTGTCTCGCTGCTCTCCTCGGCGCTCTCATCATTGAGAATGCGCCGCGCTAGACGGCTTCCAACCGCTCATGCACATCCGACGAGCAAGATCTGTGGACGCGAAGGCACTAAAGATCCTTGACGAGGTCGCTCACAACCAACCGTCACGGCAGGCATACATCGATCGTGCAGTCGAATCAAAGCAGTGCTTCATCGCCTTGGATGACTCGAAGCCAGTTGGTTATGCTGTCCTATCGTATCAGTTCTACGACAACGGCTGGGTCGATATGCTGTATGTCGGCCGCGATTCGAGGCGGCGCGGCGTTGGCGTTACCCTCCTTGCCCATCTCACGGAGAACTGCACCACCCCGAAACTTTTTGCTTCGACGAATCAGTCGAACAAGCCGATGCAGGCTCTCCTTGAGAAAGTGGGGTTTGAGCCGAGCGGCGTGATTCACAATCTTGATGCCGGTGATCCTGAGCTTGTGTATTTCAAGCTGCTCGACCGCGACCCGATGTTCCGACGGCCAGACAGTCGCCTGCGAGGACTCCGCTAGCTCGCGGGAATCGGCCCCAGCCCGACACGAAAGGGACCGCTCAGATCGAGCACCATTCCTTCTCCATCGGTCTGTTTCCACGCCTGGTACAGGGCGTAGCCCAGCGCCATGACTCCCATGGCGGAAGCCATCATGCCGAACTGCATCATCCCAAAGACAGGGGAGAAGAGCAGCAGCACGAAGGCGAGCCCCGGCCCCGGACCAATGTGCTCTTCGGCGGCCTCCCTCTGTGCTGCGGCGGACTGCTCCTTCGATCGTGAGGCTTCGCCAGAAAGGGGATTGGCCGGGTTTCCCTGCTGTACGTTCAGTGCCGCCAATTCGTCGCGAATTGCGTCCGTCTCGGTCGCCAGCGTCCCCTGCATCTTGGCGCGATTCACGGCCCGACGGTTGCGCGCTTCTTGTTCCGCACCAATGGCCGGTATTGTGAAGCCGATCAGAAAGCACAGATACGTGAGGGTTACCGCGAGGTACTGGTAGCGACGAGTGCTGTACCCCTCGAGGGACCTCATCATGCGCTTGCCGATGTAATAGCCGATCGGGATGAGGAGAAAGATGCGAGCGGGCGGCACAAACTTGATCACCACGACCAATGCAACCACGCCCACCAGGGCGACGAGCGCGCCCTGCAGACCTACGCGCCATATTGCTCCTGCACCGTCCGTGCGCTTGATACGCCGCGCATACCTGGGACAGCACTTCGCGCAGATGGGCCGCTCGTTCAGGGAGAAGTATTTCTCACGCATCGGTGCGCGACACTCTGAGCACGACAGGTAGAGATGGGAATCAGGCGCCGCGGCCGGCTGGTCCACCATAGTTTCTCCTCAATTGGTGATGTACGGTCTCTAACGACGCTCCGGTGTGGAACCGGCAACCGTTGAGGACGACCCGTATTTCCCGACACGATGTGAGTGAGTCGTAACGAACGTTGCAGCCGACAAGCACCTGGATGTGGCGTCGCCGCAATAGTTGTAACGTGCTCACAGCTGAACCAAGGCGTTAGGTAGCTCCAAACCACACCGCTGGCCAAGTACGCTTCTCGCCCATGCGATTGACGGAACGGACATCTCCGAACTCATGCCTCTGTTGCATGACGACGGATTGTCCGAAATTCGCGGTTACAGGGCCCAGAACGAATTCAGCCATTGTTCAGATTCCGCTCTCTCTTCCGCACGAACAACACACGCGCAGGGATTCTTGCGCTCGTAGCCGGATTATCTTGCGGCCGTCTGGTCGATCCGCCCCTCCCCGCCGACGCGGAGCTGTTTGTTCCTCCGCCCGTTTATGCACGCTGGTGGGCGATGGTGGAGGAGTGTTCGGGTCGTCGGGGATCGCTGGACAGGATCCAATGGTACTCAGCGGCCGAAGAACTATCGAACCCAGACAACAGCGGAAATGGTGTCGAAGGGTATTGGTCTCGCGCGAGTAACCGAATCGTGCTGAATAGGAACCGTACTATCGACGGTCCAGTAGTTCGGCATGAGATGTTGCACGCCCTGGTACGTTCCGGAGGACACGCGCGACGCGAGTTCCTTCAGGATTGCGGTGGGGTCGTTTCCTGCCCCTCTTCGTGCATTCGTGACGCTGGTGCTCCTCTCCCGTGGGGTCCTGGCACCCCGACGATTGCTCCGTCAGAGCTCCAAGTCACCAGTGTGGTCTCACCCGCATCGCCGAGCCCGATGATCGACGAAGGGCTGGCGACCTTTACGATCTCGGTCCGCAACCCGTTTCCTCATCCGGTAGTTGTTCAACTTCCGAGCGGGTTGGGCGGGGGCGTCGCCACAAGCTACCGTTATGCAATTCGTCAAATTCCCGGTGGTGGGGTGAGCTCGGGAGACTTGGCATTTGACGTCGGCGTCACTCATTTCGCACCAGGAGAGACCAAGCGCGATGTGTTTGATTTCGCCGTGGTACCAATTCCGGCTCCGTCGTACGGCGCTATCTCCGGCATAGGCAGTGGCATCACGCTTCCGCCCGGGACCTACTTATTTCGTGGCGACTATGGGGGACACTCTGCCACCGATCTTGGCGTGATACTAAAGCCATAGTGTACGCCATAGTGTCGAAGCGCCAGGCGTGAGGCGACTCTAGTTCAGTCGCGCGCCACCTAACGAACGTTGCAGCTGACAAGCACTTTTCGGATGCGGTTTCGCCGCGATGGTGATAGGAGATTGCGTGCCTAGGCCGGTGCCAGAACCCCGACGCGCTGCGAATAGAAACGCCGAATCTGCGTCGCGATGTAGTCGAGGTGATCCTCGACAGCGAAGTGACCCGCATCGAGCCGGTGGATCTCGGCGGCGGGGAGATCGGCCAAGTAGGCGTCGCCGCCTTCAGGCGTGAAGAACATGTCGTGCTGCCCCCAGAAGATGATCGTTTCGGGCTGCCGCTCCCGCAGTAACGCCTGCCACCTGGGATAGAGCGGAACGTTCGTGCGGTAATCGTAGAAGAGATCGAGATGCAACCGCGCGGCGTTGGGGCGCTGCATGAACGCGCTATCCGATTCCCAGCTGTCCGGGCTTACGAGGTCGGGCCGCTTTGCGCCGTGCAGATAGATCGCCTTGATCGTGTCGCGCGCGAGGAGTCCGAGGAGCGGCGCCTCCGTCTCGGGCGAGCGGTTCTTCCACAGGTTGCGTAGGCCATCCCACGCCGCTGTAAAGCCCACCTCGTAGGCGTTCGAGTTCTGAATGATGAGCCACTCGAGCGCATCAGGCTCACTCTCGATGAGGCGGAAACCCACCGGTCCACCGTAGTCCTGCACGAACAGGCCGTACTGGTTGAAGCCCTTGAGCGCGAGGAACCGCTTGATGACCTGAGCGATGCGGTCGAACGTGTACGAAAACGTGGCCGGATTCGGAGTGTCGCTCAGCCCGAATCCCGGATAGTCCGGCGCGATCAGGTGAAAGCGGTCGGCAAGCAGCCGAATGAGGTCGCGGTACTGGTGGGAGGACGCCGGGAACCCGTGCAGCAGCACGACCTTGGGATTCGTGGGATTGCCGGCCTCGCGATAAGCGACGTTCAGTCCGTCAACCGCGATGCTTCCGTAAGTGACGGTCGGGGTATCGTTTGACATCTGAGGCTCCTGGACTGTTCCTCAGTTAGCGGCGTGGCCGACCGAAATCTTACCCCGTGTTCGTTTTCTCCTGTTCCAGAAGCAGCGCCAGAAGACTTTCCGTGTCCTCACGGCACGCGACGCAGTTGGCCATGTGCGTTAGAAATGCGGCGAAGCGATCCGGCAACGGCTCGCCACTGCACACCAGCTCGCAGTACTCGTCCATAAATTCTCCCGAGCCCTCACATCCCGGATCCGGGGCAGTACTGCCGAGCAACTTCTGAAGTTGGGACTCGGTCATGAAACGGGCTCCCCGTGACCTGCCTCGATCAACACTCGCCGGAGCTTTGCGCGCGCGTCGTGAAGCGTCTTGTAGATGGCGCCTCGAGAGGTTCCGAGGCGCTCCGCGAGGACATCTATCGGTACATCATCCATTGTCACGCTCTGAAAGATGAACCGTTGTCGCTCGGTGAGATGGTCGCGAACGGCGCGGTGAAGCGCAACGATCAGTTGATCGTTCTCCAGGCGCTGAAGGACTGGCGGCGCAGCATCTGGCAATCGATCCCAGATTGTGTCGTCGAGCTCCACTTTCCGCTGGCGCCACGCGTGACGCCGCAAGCGAGTCGATGTTTCGAAGATCGCGAACTTGCACGCCCAGGTCGTGAACCGGGCAGCGCCGCGGTACGTGCCCAGCTTCGCGAGCACCGCCATCAGCGCATCGCTCGCGGCCTGTACGCAGAGGTCGTCGACGTCCTCGATCGCGCGACCCGGTAGTGTCGAGCGCCGGCGCGACGCTTCTCCCCGCGCTACGCGAATGAGCAACGCGTGAAGGCGCGCGGTGGCGTGTTCGCGCGCCGCACCGTTCCCCTGGAGGTCACGCAGCCACTCGGCGGATTCCTGATCGATAGCGAGAGTGTTCACAGAGCTCGACCAGCGATCGGTCCACTCACGGCCACGCGTATTGGAACGGGCCGACCGCCAGGTACTTGCCTGAATGATCGTACTCTATGCCGTTGGAGACCCGGAAAAGAGTGCTCGTGCCGAGATCGCCGCGCTTGAAGATGATCCCTTCCGGAAGAACGACGCCGGGATGAGATTCGGCACCGGTTACGGGATTTCGGATGGGCCGACCCTGGACTTCGAAGTGCTCGCCGCCTCTGATGCTTGTATTGACGCCATCGAACGTCAATGCGTACGCGACGGTGTAAGGACCGTGCACCTTTGGCCAGGTCCAGCCCAGAATGCCCCACGGCCCGCCGACTTTGCCTCCGACAAGAGTTTCAATCGCCGTGCGCTGCGCGGCATCCGCGCGCTCGTCGATCAAAACAACTCCCTCGCCGTTCCCTTCGTGGATCGCCCCGGGCCAATTGACGAACACGGAGAAGTTCAACCCGTCGAGCCGGACATCGCCAAACGCTCCCTTCTCGACGTGCCAGCTCCATCCGCCTTCGCATTTGCCGCTCGTCGGGGGCGCATTGAAGTTGCAGGGGCAGCCCCAATTGCAGTTGCACGCGACAAGAACTTTCCCGTTCAGGTACCAGCTATCCGCCATGTCACACCTCGTGTGCCGCAACAGTGGATTGCCACGGCTGGAGTTGTCAAGAGAGGGCCGGCTCTGGTCACCGGGTTGATTCAGGCGCCGCTCGACGACAGCGTTTCATGATGAAAGTCCAGAATCTGACCGGCGGGCGAGGCATTGCACTCTCCGCCCTCCTGCTCGCTGCAACAGCATTCGCGTGGCTCGGCGTCATCCGATCCGCGACGGTGATGCGGATGCCTCAGATGGAGCCGCTGTCTGGTGCGGCGATTCTGGCGTTCACGCTGGAGTGGGGTGTGATGATGACAGCAATGATGCTTCCATCGGCGGCGCCGATGATTCTGCTCTACGGAACGGCCAGCTCGCGTCCGGGCAAGTCGAGCGAACGCGTGATTCCGGGGGAGGTATTTGCGATGACGTATGTCGCCCTCTGGTTTTTGACCGGCGTGCCCGTCTACCTGGCATGGGTCGGAGTCGGCGAGATAGCTGCGCGTTCAACGACATTTGCAGCTGCAATGCCGTACGCCATCGCTGGCACTCTGTTCGCCGCTGGCGTTTACCAGCTCAGCCCGGCGAAGCACGCGTGTCTGCGGCAGTGCGAGGCACCGGTTGATTTCCTGATGCGTCGCTGGCGCCCGGGTTACGCGGCATCACTGCGGCTCGCTGTGACGCACGCGGCGTACTGCGTCGGCTGCTGCTGGGCGCTCATGGTTCTCCTCGTGGTGGCCGGGGCGATGAGTCTGCCGTGGGTGCTCGCCATCGCGCTGCTCGTATTCGCGGAGAAAGTGCTGCCGGGAGGCGAGCGCACCGCACGGATCACCGGAGTGATACTAATGGTGGCCGCACTGGCGGTCGTGATATGGCCCGAGCTCACCGGTGCGCTGAGGCCACACGGGTTGCATTGAGTTCGCGATAGAATCCGATTTCGATGGTCGGAGCGAATCATGGCCTCGGCCACAAGAGCAGCACGCCGCAACCGCTGCCTAGCTCCTGGTACTGCGCGGGTATAGTTCCTGGATTGTAAAACTCTATGCCACCGATGAACGCGGTGGGTATATCGACGGCGGCGTTACGAGCATTCGTGATGCGCACCCCATTCCAGTACACACTGATATAACACAAACCCTTGAAGTTGTTCGGCCCTCGAGCGCTATATGGAGTGAAGGCACCACTCGGGTCAAGCTTCACCCTGACCCCGCGAAGTCTCGACGTCAGGATGTTTTCAAGCGGGCTTCCGAGCGCGGCACGGAGCTCTGAATCCGTGATATACTGACCCTTATCCTGTCGCCGCCGCTCTTCAAACTCCTTTAGAAATGGCGATGGTACGGTGGCGTCGACCGTGACGGGAGCGAGTTCATATGTAATGGGCGCCATCAGCAGCGTGACCTCCAAGCTGTCGCGGCCGGAGAGCTGGACGTCCGTAGCCCGTGGCTCGAAGCCCATGCGGCGGGCGTGGACCGTGTAACGTCCCTTGCGCAGGCCAGGAAAGCGCGCGTCCCCAAAGTAGTCGGTGATGCCCTTCAGGCCGAGGGGATCGATGGTTACTTCAGCGTCGAGGATATAGACGCCGGTCCTGGCATCGGCGACAGTCGCGTGAAGGATTGTGCCCCGCGCTTGAGCAGTACCGCTCGCGTAGAGGCGCACCGCGAACAAGCAAATGGCGAGCTGGCGAACTGTAGGCACCGTCACATCGTCGCAGTCTTCCTTAACTCTGCCACGACCGAATCGACCTTATTCAAATACGCCGTAATCAAGTCCCGCCGCAACGTGATCGTCCACGGTTCCTGCACCCTGGGATAGAACGTCACGACGAGGCTATCCCGATTAGCCCGCAGGAGCGAATCCGGTACGCGCACTCCCACTGTCACCATGGGCGAGCACTCCTTTCCGTAGTAGCACGAGTAGGGATCCCCTTGCCAGCCAGTTCCCAACAGCAGGTGCCCCCGCGTGACTGCCGCGTACTTGAAGCCGCCCATGTCGCGCGCGTAGAGTGGAGTCATGTAGAGGCGGTGGTCGCCGAACCGGAGGCCGCCGACCAATGTTCCGGTTCGGCTCACCGAGGTACGCAGGCCGAAGTCGGCATCGTCATTGTCCCAGGCGACGACAGAGACGACGGACGAACGCCAGAAGTCGCGCACCTGAACGACCGGCGGTGCAACGGATGCGATATCTGTCGCCACAGCGTGCAGCGTGGGCGTCGCAGCTGAAGGACTGCTGCCGATCACGGGCAGTGAACAGCCGGCAACACCCGCAACAAACGTCGTACAGACGAGTCTGAGGCTCTTCATAGAATCTCCTGCCCAGGGGGTCGGACCGGGGGGAATGGGTGACCCGTCCAAAAAATTGCATACAATAGGCCATCGCGCGACAGCGGCACTGAGGACTCGCCGCAAGCTGAGCTAAGCCTGGCTCCGTGGCGCGCGCGGCCTAACGAACCTTGCAGCTGACAAGCACTTCTGGATTACGCGCTGCGCGCGCATTGTTAGGTGTGCTTGCAGCTGAAATAAGGCGTTAGGTAACAAACAGATCGACCTTGCGATCCGAACGCCTCGGTACCGTTTTACTTTCGTTATCGTCTCTTATGCGCGGAACGGCGTCCAGCATCTACGCAGTCCGGAAGATACTGATCGTTCCGGTGGTCGCGGCCATCCTCGGCCTCGTCGCATGCGATGCGCTCTTGGGACTTGTGGACCCAATGTTCCCGTCTGACGCGCAAGAGTTTTCACCGCCCCCGGTCTATTCCACTTGGTGGAACATGACGCAGGCATGTTCAGGATTGACGGGCTCGCTCGGGGCCGTGACCTGGTTCAAGACCAGTCAACCGCTGCGCAATTCCCGGACTGGAGAACCCGCGGGGGGTTATTGGAGCTCCTTCACCAATAAAATCGTGTTGACCACGGCTGCAATGCTCGATGGCGGCAGTGTGAGGCACGAGATGCTTCACTCGCTGCTGCGAAAAGGAGGGCACCCCCGGAGCCAGTTTCTTGGGAAATGTGCGGGGACAGTCCATTGCCAGGGATCCTGCATTAGGGATGCTGGGCCTTACCCACAGCCGTCAGAATCTCCCATTCACGTCCCGGGAGACTCGATTGAGATCAGCGTGGACATTGAGCCCGGAAATCCAAACTCTGCGCAAGATGGCGGTTTCTTTTCAATGACCGTCATCGTTCGGAACCGTTCGGCGCACTGGGCAACGGTTCCGTCCTATTATGCGTCGGTTTTTCCCGAATACGATAGTACGCGCACCTTCGAAGTCGATGTACGTGGTCCGGCCGGAGGAATCACCGATTGGGACGTCCGATTTGACCCATCGGAATGGATCTTTGCGCCCGGTGAAACCAAGAAACAGGTCTTCGATTTCACGATCGGCAATGACCTCATTGCCCATAAACTTCCACCCGGCAACTACATTGCTCGCGGTGGGTATTCCGACTATTGGTCCACCCATAGCACGTTCGTCATCGGACCGTGATGCTTGATGTATTGACCACTGGACCCGAACTGAATGTCCCGCGCGGCGTTAGGCATCGCTCTCTGAGTCGTATGTGATTCTTCTCGCGTTTTTGTCCACCCTTCAGTTTGCGCATCATGCGCAATCGCCTGCCGACAGTGCTCGCGTAGCTGACGGTCGGTTGGTCATCGAGCCCCTGGGGGTATCCTTCGAGATTCCGCCGACATGGCTGGCGCCAGCCATGGGCTATGTCCCCGAGGGTTGCGGCACGCATCCACTGCTTTGCAACCGCATCCACGTGAGCAGGCAGTCCATCGCCGAACTTCGCAACGCCGTCGGTGAATGGGATAGGGAATTCTCCAAGATCGTCGACAGTGTTCTACCTTTTGACGCCACAGTCGCCCAGCTTGGAGCGGAGGGCTGGAGTTGGGGCTCTAGTTCCTTCGCTGATCTACAAGTCCGCGCGTACGTAAGCGATCTGCCGTTGGATGCAATCGCAGCACGTGTGAGGACAACTGGCGTAAAGACTGCGAACAAGACTTTCCAAACCGGTGCGGCGCAAGAAAGCGACACTCTCGGTTGGCATACGCAGAAGATTCAGTGGGACGCGTGGTACTATGACTACGGCGCTACGGCGCACGTCGAGTTTCTCTCTCGGCGAATTGGATCCCGAACGTTAACGCTGGTGTTCATGTACGCCGAAGGGTTTAATAGGGCTATGTCAGATCGCGCTATCATCCTGCAATCATTCCGGGCTCATTCCTGAATACGCTCTCGCCGAGGTCAGCGGACGCTATGGCTAAAAAGAAACCAACAAAGAAGGGCACGCAGAATTCCGCCAAGAGCACCACCACGATTGGTAAGGCGTCCAAGGTATTCACGGACGAGGAACGAGAAGCGATGCGTGAGCGCGCACAAGAGCTGAAGGCCGCCGCGCGCGCCGGAAAGGCGGACGAGGAAAGCGAAGTGCTCGCCAAGATCGCCGCGATGCCCGCACCGGATCGCACCATGGGCGAGCGGCTCCATGCCATCATCAAAGCCAGCGCTCCAGGGCTCTCGCCGAAACTCTGGTACGGGATGCCCGCGTACGCCAGGGACGGCAATGTCGTCTGCTTCTTCCAGGGCGCGCAGAAGTTCAAGACGAGGTACTCAACGCTCGGCTTCAGCGACAAGGCGAACCTTGACCAAGGCAGCATGTGGCCGACCAGCTTCGCGCTGAAGGAGTTGACCGCCGCCGACGAGGCACGGATCGGCGCGCTCGTGAAGAAGGCAGTGAGCTGAGGACTCCTTCTTCGTGAGTTCGGTCAGCAATCAGTTGAGGGCGCGACCGTTCTCGCTCGACGCATACCTGCTCGATCCAAAGCCGCGATCGAGCCTCTCTGGGGTGCGACGAGCGGTGGTCGAGTTCCTCTGGTTCGGCATCAAGGAAGCACGCGCGTGCCTGTTCGCGGGGTTGTTCTTCCTCGCGGTGTTCACTGTGCCGCGCGCAGGCATCCTGGGCATTCCGCGCTACGACCTTCTGCTCCTCACCGCGCTCGCAATCCAGGCATGGATGGTGTGGGCGAAGCTCGAAACGTGGGACGAGCTGAAGGCGATCACTCTCTTTCACGTCATCGGCTTCGGGCTCGAGGTGTTCAAGACGTCCGAAGCCATCGGCTCGTGGAGCTATCCCGACTTCGCGTACACAAAGTTGTTCGGAGTTCCACTCTTCTCCGGCTTCATGTACGCGGCTGTGGGGAGCTACATCATTCAGTCGTGGCGGCTCTTCGACATTCGGATCCGTCATCACCCGCCGTACTGGATGGCGGGACTCGTCGCGATGGCGATCTACGCGAACTTCTTCACGCACCACTACATCCCGGACCTGCGCTGGTACCTCGCGGCACTGGCGTTGGGTCTGTACGCCCGCACCACGGTGGTGTTCCGTCCACTCGATCGCGACCGCACGATGCCGCTTCTTGCAGGGTTTCTCCTCATCGGCTTCTTCATCTGGCTCGCCGAGAACATCAGCACATTCTTCGGGATCTGGCGATATCCGGATCAGCTTGGGGCGTGGTCCAAGGTGCACATCGGCAAGTGGAGCTCGTGGTCGCTGCTGGTGGTGATGACGTTCACTATCGTGGCGAATCTCAAGCACATCAAGGAGCGCGTACACGTTCCGGTCTGAGGCCGCGCGTGACTGACCTTACAGGGCAGCGACGAGCTGCTTCAGCGCGGTAAGACGCTCCTGCAACGCGCCGCGCCCGCCCGCCTTCTCCATCGCTTTCACAATCGGCGGCGGCAGGAACTCACGGTCGGTGCACTCGATGATTGCAGCCGTCTCCTGCAGCTCCTTCTCCAGCCCCTGCGTGGACGGCATGAACTGCGCGACCACCTCCGCAAGCGCTTCCTTCGTGATCTGATTCTTCCCCGCAATGAGCGACTTGCGCATCGCGCGGCCTACGATGCCCTCGATGTCGGCGCCCGACAAGAGTCCCTTCTGCGGAATCGGCGGCACGTCCTCCGCCTCGAGCGACGTCCCGAGCTTCTTCGCGAGCATCACGAACATCTGCTGCAGCTCCTCGTCCTTATACGGGTAGAAGAGCGGGATGTGCACCTCCGCCCTCCCCTGCCGCTTGATGTCGATGGGCAGGAGATCGGGGCGCGCGGTCAGCAGCATCCACAGAATCTTCCCGCGATATTGGGTGTCGCCCATCTGGGTGGCGATCATGCCGAAGACGCGGCTGGAGGTGCCCGCGTCGCCGTCGCTGTCGCGATCTCCCAGCGCGGCATCGGCTTCGTCGATGACCACCAACACCGGACCCATCGCCCGCAGCATTGCCAGCACACGCTCGAGGTTCCCCTCGGTCTCGCCGACATACTTGGAGCGGAAGTTCTTAAGCATCACGCACGGAATGCCGATCTCGCCGGCGGCACACATTGCCATGAACGACTTCCCGGTTCCCACCGGTCCGCACAAGAGGTATCCCATTGGCATGGAGTCCAGCGCGCCACGCGCAATGAGCATCGCGTCGTCGCGCAACCTCTGCTTTGCGGCATCGTGCCCGATCACGGTGTCGAGCTTCCACTTCGGCTCGATGAACTCGAGCAGCCCCTGACACTGGCGCTCCAGTAACCGCTTCTTGGTGTCCTTGAACAGCTTCGCGTCCAGCCGTTGCCCCCCGCCGAGCGCTCTCGTGATCACCACACCGAGGTCGTTGAGTGACATTCCCGCGCCGAGGGCGGCGAGCTGCTCCGGCGGGTAATCCGATGCCGACTTCCACTTGTCGGCCGATCCTCCCGCCGTCGCATCGCGAATGAATGCGAGGCGCTCGCTCTCGCCCGGCATCGGTACCTCGATCGTCGAGACGTACGGGTTGCCGGTAATGCGGTCGGTCATGTCGCTGCGCCGCTCGTCGATGAGCACGAACGCGGTCTCCATGCTCTTCACATGCGGGCTGGTCGCCCAGTTCAACAGTGTGACGGCCATCCCCGAGGCCGAAAAGCTTAGTCGGCCAGGCTCACCAGCTGGAAAAAGGTACGATGCGTGGCTGACGATGACCGCCACGCTGAGCTGCTTGTCCGCCGGCGCCATGATGTTCTCCCGCACGAACAAGTCGAGAACTCCGAACACGATCGCAGGATCATTCTTGACGGTCGAGAGATCGCCGATCCGCCTGGTCGCGAGCGCCACCATGTCCTTGAGCCGTTTCTCGCTTCGTCCAGCGAAGGCGCGGAGGCCGCGGCCGAGATCATAATGCAGCACCAGGTCCCACTTCCCGAAGAGCTGTTCGGACAGAAACTCCGGAATCCCTCCGAACGGCGCGCGGTCATCCGCGTCGACATCACCGAGTGGAACGAGGTCGTACGTGTTGCCGTGCAGCACGAACACCGAAGACGCGCGAGAGAAATACAGATCGGCCATGGTGCGTGCCCACGACGGATACCAACCCGGCAGCTCAGCGGACACGGAGCACGTTCTCCAGCTCGGCGTCCAGAATCGCGGGAGGTTCCTCGAGCTGATCGGCGAGTCCGGTGAGATGCTGGAGCTGGTTCACCGTGCTCTCCGTCTGCTGCATGCTTTCGGCGGCCGCGGTCACCTGGTGGCTGAGTGTGTCGGGATCCTGACTGCTCACGCCCATCTCGGTGAGCGCCTGGATTTTCGTCTCGATCCGATCGAGCTCGATAGCCACGAAGTCGGCATCCTTCCGACTCTTTCTGTAATTGTCGAGCCGAAGCTCCGCGTCCGCCAGGCTGTCCTGCAGCGAGCGAATCATCCGTTCATCCTTGCTCTCCTGCGCCGCCGTGAGGCGTTTGCGGACATCATCCACCTTGGCACTCAGCATCACCTCACTGGTGCTGCGCAGAAATCGGTCGAGGCCTGCCTGCGACATCAGCAGCTTGAGAAAGAGGAAGAGCAGCCGATCGAGCGCCGGCGTGCGGATGGAATCCGCGGAATCACTCGACCTGGCCGTCTGGCCTCGTACGCCGCTGGCGATGTCACGCATCTCGAAGCAGCGCTTGCGAAGCGACGCAAATCGCTGGACCGACATCGCAGGCAGCGAGTTGACCATGCGCTGCAGCGACTCCTGTGCGGCGGGCCCAACACGCGCTCCGGTCGCTTGCTGCCGCTCACGCGAAGCGATCTGTGCATCCACCGCCGTTCGAAAACGGGGGATGGCGACCATGCCCGACAAGTAGGCCAGCTCCAGCGCGCCAACGATCGGGAGGAGGGCATCGGCCTGGCCCGACAGCGCAGCCAGCGCGGCGCCACCAGCGAACAGGAGCAGATTCCAGTGATACGTGAACGCCGCCTTCACGTAGGCGCCGATGCCGGAGCGTCGAGAGCCGGAGAACATTGGCGTCATCTACTCGTCGCCCGCCCGCGTGGAGCTCTCGAGGGATTCCATGATGTCGCGGATGTGAAACACGATCTTCATGAACTCCGGCTTCTGTTGCATCACACGCGCCGGAAAATCCGGCCCGGGCACCGGCATGTCGTGGAGAATCGTGCCCGGCGCCGACGAGATGATGAACGTCCGGTCGCCTACGTACACCGCCTCCTCAATCGAGTGGGTGACGAAAAAGACCGTGGCCTGCGCCTCGCGGGCAAGCCCGACGAGCATGTCCTGCATGTTGAGCCTGGTACGCGGATCCAGCGCTCCGAAGGGCTCGTCCATGAGCATGATTTTCGGCTTGAGAATGAGCGACCGTGCGATCGCGACGCGCTGGCGCATTCCCCCCGAGAGCTGGTGCGGATACTTCGATGCATCGCGCTTGACCTCGAGCCCCACCTTCCCGATCCATTCGCGCGCTCTCTCCCGGCGCTCCTTCGCCGGTATCCCCTCGCACTCGAGCCCGAAGGCGATGTTGTCCTCGACCGTCCGGTTGTCAAACGAGGTGTAGTCCTGAAACACCATGCCCCGGTCGGCGCCCGGCTCCACCACGGGCTGTCCCAATATCTGAACCGTCCCTGTTGTCGGCGGAAACTGTGGGCGAAGCCCCGCGATGAGTCGCAGGATCGTGGACTTGCCGCACCCCGATGGCCCCAGGATCGTGATGATCTCCATCTCGTTGGGTTTGTCGTCGACTTTGAACGTGACGTCGCGAATCGCGGTGAAGCCGTCGTCGAACGTCTTGCTCACCTTGTCGAACAGCACGATCGGCGGCGGCGGATCGGCGGGCACCGGTGCGGTCACTCCTCGGCCTCGCGGTAGGGGAAGAACCCGCGTTGAAACCAGAGCAGCAGGCGATCGATACTGAAGGCGAGCAGGCCAATGAGAATCAGGATTGCGAAGATGTGCTCGGTGAGCCCGCGCCGTTGGCTGGTCATGAGCAGAAAGCCGAGACCGAACTTCGCGTTCACGAGCTCCGCCAGCATGATGTAGCCGAAGGCCAGGCCGAACAGGCTGCGCAGGCTGGAGAAGATGTCGGGAAGCGCGAGCGGGATGAGCACTTTCGCAATTACCTGTCGCGACGACGCGCCCAGCGTCTGCGCCGTCTCAACGTACCGCGGTTGGATAGTGATCACCGCGCGCATGGCCTCGAAGAAGACGAACGGAACAGTCGCGATGAAGATGAACATCGTCTTCTGCGTCTCGTCGATGCCGAACCAGAGAATCGTCAGTGGAATCAGCACGGCAACCGGGATGTTGCGCGCGAACAGCGACAGCGGAGCGGTGAGCGCATCGAACAGCCGGTACGAGCCGGCGAGAATCCCCAGCGGCACGCCGATGAGGATCGCGAGGCCAAAGCCGCTCAGAACGCGCTTGAGCGTGGCGAAGATGCTCTCGACGAGCGCGCGTTCCCGAAAGAGCACCGGAACGCTGGCGACGACTTCGCGGGGACTCGGAAGCAGCACCGGAGACACCAGGCGCTGCTCCGGGACGTCGCCGTAGGTCAGCGCGCCCCACATCAGGATGACGATCACCACGCCAACCACGCCGAGCAGCCGGCGGAGCGTGGCCGGCGGATCGGCGCGGAGCGCGAACAGCCCGCGCCGAATTGGAGCTGGCGTCACGTCATTTGGACTCGACCGGATACACCTTGATCTCGACGCGCCGGTTCTTCGCGAAGTTGTTCGGATCGTTGGGATCGGCGGGGCGGTCCCACCCCTTTCCAACCGTCGTGAACTGGTTGGGCTGCAACGTCGGGAACTTGCGCAACAGTGCCTGCTTCACAGCGTTCGCGCGGCGCAGCGATAGCTCCTCGACATCGGCGGCAGTCACACCCCCTGATCCACGCATCGAGGCATCGGTGTGGCCCTCGATCACGATCCGCGCCGCACCGAACTGTCCGGCGAGCTTGCCCGACTCCTCGACGACGAACGGCGCGTTCGGATCGTACAGCTGCTTCAGGACCTTCCCACCGACTTCCTTGTCGACCTTCATATCGAGGTCGTCGGAGTTGGGGAAGAACTGAATGACGACGGTCTTGGTGAGTATCTCATTGCTCTCCGCCTGGAGCGCCGACGCCGAGGTCGGGACGAACTGCACCTGGTACTCGTTCTTCTGGTTCGCGAACAGCGGTTCGTTGCTCAGCTTCCTGATAATGGAAAAGTCCATCACCTGGTCGAACGGAACGGGATTGCCGGAGACACTGCCGATCTTCCGGTAGAGGAAATAGGCGGTGTTCCAGGTCCGCTCGAAGTTGGTCGGGTTGTTCTGGTTGAGGAAAAACTCCCGGTTCTCGGCGTAGTTGGTGGAGTGCGCGTCGCCCTGCATCGAGAGCGCGTCCTTTTCGGGGATGGAGTAACCGGCCGCCATGAGCCGCGCGGCCTTCGCTTTCGATTCCTCCGTCTTGAGCGACTCCATCGCCCCGAAGATTCCGCGCGTGAGGCCCTCCATGATGGCGGGATTGTCCTTGGCGAAATCGGCGCGTGCGAACCAGACGTCGGCGATGAGCTTGTTTGCCGTCTGGGTGTTCACGAGCATCCGGTTTCCCCTCGCTTCGGACAGCGTGTAGATGTCGGGCGCCCAGCTCACCACACACGCCACCGACTTGTCGGCGTTGAACGCGGCCGCGGCCTGGAAGGCGTCCTGCGTGAACTTGTACTCCACCTCGCCGGGCTGCACACCGCCGCTGATGAGCGTGTTGAGGAGGAAGAAGTGCGACGGAGAGTTCTGCGCCAGCACCACCGTCTTACCGCGCATGTCACTCACCGACTTCACGGTGTTTCGGCAGACAATGCCGTCGCCGCCATTCGACCAGTCGACCTGCTGGAAGACGCGCGGCATCGTGCGCGAATCCTTTTTCAGCTGCTCGACGAACAGCGGGATCATGTCGAGCGTCGCCCAGCCGATATGCACTTTGCCGGAAGCGTAGGCGTCTCTCATCGCGATCGGGTCGTCGATGAGCACGAGCTCGAGTTTGAAGGTCTTGCCGCCAGGCGCCGTCCAGACCTTCCCCGCCTTGAACCCATCGTTGGCAAGAATCACCGGGGCCCATCCCGCCCAGACGTTGAGCGCCATTCGCACCGTGTTGTTCGCCATCGGCGAATACGATGACGAGCCCTTGACGTCGGGCAGCCTGCTGCCTGCAACGTAGGAATACTCCTTCACGGTCGTGAGGCTGGCGTTGTCGGGCGCCTCGATACCGCCCTTCATCTTCGCCAGCTCGTCCGCGGAGACGTTCGAGCTGTCGCGGCTGCCGAGCACCGGACGCCCTGTGAATCGCGAGAAGCCCACGTACAGTAGCCCCGCGACGACAAGAAGCACGACGGCGTAGAACGCTGGTTTCGGTCGGCCGGAGGTTCCGGGCGTATCGTTCATGTCAGGATACCTGAGAAGTTGAGGGGGACGGCACTATTGCCGTTCAGTAATCGGCCCGAGCGACTTGGCGGACTCGGTGATCGGTGAGGTTTCCGGAGACTTCAGGCCAAGCTGCTGCTCGAACTTGCTGAGGAGATCCTCGGCCATCGCCTTGTCGACGGCTTCCTCGGCTTTGATCTCGGCGATGCCTTTGGACGACATGTCCACCGCCACGCGAGTCTTGCCGCGATTGGTGTCGATCTGCCTCTGGATCACCGATTCGATCTGGCCGAAGTCGGTCGTCACATTCATGTCGAACGACTCGGAGAGTTGCGCGATCTCGGCCTCCGCCGCGCTCATCTTCAGCTCGGCGTCGTACTGCCGGATCTTGTCGCGAACCTTCACGATGTCCTTGTTCGCCTTCTGGATCTTCAGCAGGTTGTTCTGGTAGCTCGTCTCGTGCATCTCGAGCTGCTTCTGATTGGCTTCCAGCTCGGTGTTTGTCTTCTGCAGCTGGACGGCCAGTTGACCGGCCATCTCGCGATTGCCGGCCTTGAGATGCGCCTTGATCTGCGCCTCGAGCTGCGTCGCGTTGGACTTGCCGCTCAGGACCTGGCGCGCGACGGTCTCGACGAGCCCGCGGTACAGCTCGAGTCCCTTGCGTCCTTCCTTTAGTCGCGCCGTGGCCTGGTCGACCTCGAGCTGCATGACCGCGATCGGATCGGATTCGAAGAAGATGTTGGCGATCTTGTTCAGCTGAGCGCGGATCGCGCCGAAGAATTTTCCGAGAATCATCGTTTTTTCGCCCGGCTGGAGTCGGAGGAGGTGCGGCGGCTACGTGAGGAGTCGGTAGAGGGCGCCTGTCGCTCGCCTGCGTCCATTGCTTCCGCGAGGATCTTTCCGCGGTAGATCGAATCGAGGCTCGCCCGCAGCGCGACGGCATTTCCGGCGCCAAGCACTTCCCCGCGGACATCTCGCACGAATGAGAACTTGGCGGCGTCGACGTCGAACGCCACAAAGTGCATGCGCACCGCCCCTTCGCTGCGGCGCGCGATCTCCCGCGCGACCTCCTCCGGGGACCGGCCCGAGGTATTCTCGCCGTCGGTGATGACCAGGATGTACTTCCTGATCACGCCGGCGCGGTAGAGGTCGCGGCGCGCAGCGTCCAGGGCCTCGCCAATCGCCGTCCCTCCGTCAGGAAGTGGCATGCGCATCAGTGCCCCGCGGAGTGCCTCGCGGTCGTACGGCTGAATGTCCACCAAACGAGCAACGCCGCTCGCAAATTGATAGAGTCCGACCTTGATCGGGAAATCCGGGTGGCCGAGCGCGAATGAATCGGTGGCGGCGAGCATCTCGGCGACCGCCTCGCGCGCGACTTGGTACTTCGGGCGACTGTCACCTGGCGCCGACTCCTTCATCGACCCGGAATTATCCATGACGATCGCCACGGCGGCGCCGAGTCCTTCGTCGCCTGCACTTTGGTACTTCTCCTCGGATCCGGGCTGCATCGTGACCGCCTGGTCCTCGCGATCCTGCCCATCGCGGCTCGTGCAGCGCGCGATCGCGATCGTCAGGAAGATGAGGAGGAGGAGGATACTGCCCCGGCTCATGCCGGGACGTGCGCGAGCCCTGCCATTAGCGTGATGTTTCACAGCTAGATAATACCGCCTACGTCGGCCTTGCGCGACAAATTCCTGCCAATGGGCTCCGACTGGAAGTGGCGCTGCACCTCACAAGGGATGAGTCGTAGCGGCTGTTGCGCCGCGTTCTATTTGGCTCGCGTGCAGGTGGGTTGTGTGTCAGGCAGCTTCCAGAGGCGCCTCCATGATTTCCGCCGGCGAATGAAATATTGACCGATCGCATTCCGTCAAGCACATCAAGGAACGCGTGCGCGTTTCGCTCTGAGCGCGCGTGACCGGATGCTGGCGTCGGACGCCCGCGGCACGATTACTTGTCCCTGAGCTCCTGCCTAACAAAATTGCAGCTGACAAGCACTATTTGGTTTCGCGCGACGCGTGCATTGTTAGATGTGCTTGCAGCTGAACCTGGTGTTAGGTAGGTCCCGGGGGCTCCTCGGAGGGTGAGTGCAACGTGACGACGTTGGACACGTACGACGCTATCGGCCGCTCGTATTCGAGGCGACGCCAGCCTGACCCGCGGCTGGCCGCGCGAATCGAAGAGTGGATCGGCCGCGACAGCAACGTCCTCAACGTCGGTGCCGGAACCGGCTCATACGAACCGGTCCGAAGTGGAGTTGTCGCCGTCGATCCATCGGCTGTGATGCTCAGTCAGCGCGCGCCTTCGGCCGCGCCGGCAGTACGGGCCGTTGCTGAGTCGCTACCTTTTCAGGACCAGGCATTCGACGTCGTGCTCGCCATCCTGACCGTGCACCATTGGAACGACCAGAGACGTGGGCTTGAGGAGTGCGCGCGCGTTGCAAGAGACCGCGTTGTCATTCTCACGTGGGATCCCGGTGCAGAGGGCTTCTGGTTGGTTCGGGACTACTTCCCAGAGATTCTTGCGATCGATCGGCGGATTTTCCCTTCGATGGAGTTGTTGGGCGCCGTGTTTGGTCAAATCGATGTGCAGCCCTTGGCAATTCCGGGCGACTGCGTCGACGGATTCCTCGGCGCGTATTGGCAACGACCGGAAGCGTATCTTGACGAAGAGGTTCGTGGAGGAATATCCAGCTTCGGTCGGTTGGCGAGCATCAATGCGGGGCTTCAACGCCTAAAGCGCGATCTAACGTCTGGCAATTGGGAACGGCGCAACGCCGAATTGCGTTGCCGCGTCAACCTCGACGTGGGCTACCGTTTGGTTGTGGCCCAGCGCCGCCGCGCCGAGCTACCTACCGAACGTTAGGCAGACGAGAAACAGAGAGGAATCAAATGAGATACGTCGCGATTGGTTTTTGCTTCTTCCTCGGATGTCAGCCCTCGGCAAATACAGCGGCTAAGCGATCCCCAACAATGACTGCTTCAACGGTCTTTACCGATTCGGCTCTTTACCGGGCGCGATGCAAGGAAGCGGACTCGCTCCCAACATTGGCTGTGATTCCCCAGAAGTGTACTCCGCGCGACCAACGCGTGGAGATTCGTTAGCCGCTGCGGAGGCGATTCGCTTGGGCCTTGGCGATGAGTTTCAGATGACTGGGTGCCCAGCAATCGTGGGGGGCGGAAAGCGGTTCTTCCCAGAGGGTGTGCGGCTGGAGCTGGAGCTAATGGAGGAACGTCGTTTTGACAGCGGCGTGATTGCTCTGCGTTACGCTGTCCGCCGCAACTGAGCGAAGACCAGTCAGGTGTGACGGCAGAACTCATGACGCTCGAAGTTCGGAGTCGCCGACAGTGGCGAGCGTGGCTGGCGACGCACCACAAGTCAAGTTCCGGAATCTGGCTCGTGTTCTACAAGCAACACACGAAGCTGAAGTCGATGCCGTACGAGGACGCCGTCCGTGAGGCGCTGTGCTTCGGATGGATCGACAGCCTCGTCAAGCGACTGGATGACGACCGATACGCGATCAAGGTGACGCCGCGAAAGCCCACCAGCAAGTGGTCGGATCTCAATCGAAAACGTTGGATGGAACTGAAGGCAGCCGGCTTGCTCACATCAGCAGGAGTCGCGGCCGCACCGACTGAGAACACCTACGGGCCACGACCTATAATCCCAGACTTGCCGAATTACATCGCGAAAGCGATAAAGGGCAATGCCAAAGCGTGGAAGTTCTTTCGGGAGATGGCACCAACCCACCGGCGAAACTTCGTCGTTTGGATTCACACGGCCAAGCGACCGGAGACCCGGGAAAGGCGTATACGCGAATCGCTCGCATTGTTGGGAGCGGGAAAGAAGCTCGGTTTGAAGTAGACGGACTAGGAGAACCAGGATGACGACGCAAACCCACGCAGAGCAGATCACGCACAGGTGGTACATGCGACCCGTATTTTTTGTTGGCGACGTAGAGCGGGCGCTGCGCTTCTACGAGGACCTGCTCGGCTTCAGGAAGTCCTGGCACAAGGGCAAAGTCTGCCAAGTCAATCGTTCGGAGTGCGAGATCATTCTGTGCGAGGATGCCGGTCGCAAGGATAAAGCACGTCTATTCGTCGAGCTGACGCAGGATGGCATCACGGAACTTCGCCATGAGATCGTCGAGCACTCAATTCCGAGCAAGGAATCGTGGTGGGGCTATGACTGCATCCAGATCGATGATCCCGACGGCAATGAGTTGCTCTTCCCGCTCGATGAGTAAAAACTAAGGCGGTGGACAGACACTAACCCCTGGATAAACGTGACCTCGACGCTCGCATTGATCGCTGTGCTAGCGGTTTTGATCGGCGCGTACGACTACGTTCGACGCGCGCGATCGCGGCGCGACATTGCTTCGGCCTCGGACATTCAGAAGCACTTCGGACTGTACGCCGAGAACCGACCGATTGTGCGTCTGGATCCGGTGCAAGTCCCCACTGACCTCCGGCACCTGGTCCCGCTGGCGGAGAAATGGGGAATCGGGGATGACATCATTCGAAACGATCTCATTAACAGGTCGAGCAGCGCGGAGAAGCGGGAATTGCACGATAGCCTGTACGCACCGTTCGAGAGAATCGCCGATTGGCTCACGTCATTTGCCGGGCGTCCGCTATCAGCGGAAGCCGAGGCATTCATGTACATGCAAACCGCGCTCGATGAAATGGGCTATTACATTCTTGAAGAGAAGCGCGCCGCGTCTCCAGCCAGCGAATGAAAAAATTCAGCGATCGCATTCCGCACATCCTGCTCGCCGCCTACGTGGTTCTTTTCATCTGGGGCGCGATCGCTCCGTACGACCGTGCGGTGTGGTGGGCGGAGAACATCCCCATTGTCCTGGTCGTGCTTACACTCGTCGTGTTGTACATTCGCGGCGTGAGGTTCTCCGCCCTTGCCTACATTCTGATGTCGATTCTTCCGTATTGGCACACGATTGGAGGGCACTACACATTCGAGCGGGTACCGTTCGACTGGTTCAGCCGCGCCTTCGGGTTCGAGCGGAACATGTATGACAGGATCGGCCACTTCAGCGTGGGCTTTTACGCGTTCGGCATCGCCGAGTACCTGATTGTGCGGAAGCAGATGAGCGTGACCATGGCATGCCTCTTCGCCATCTTCGCGATCAGCTTCGTCGCGATGTCGTACGAGCTAATAGAGTGGGTGTACGCCGCGTATGGCGGGAACGCCGAGGCAGGGGCGGACTTTCTGGGGAGCCAGGGTGACATTTGGGACGCTCAGAAGGACATGCTGATGGACACATTGGGCGCGGTCGTATCCATCCTGCTGTATCTCGCGCTACGCAGCCGAGCCGGAAAGGTGCGGGACCATCCCCAGCGCGCGGCCTAGGGTCTCGGAGGAGAGTCGAATGCGCCCCGTTCAAATCTTTCTGGGCCTGACGCTGTTCATCTCCACGTCAGTGGCCGCTCAACCAACGAGGCAGTGGGAGGTACGAGGAGACACGACGGGAGCGCCTGCCGGGTGCAGCGCCCGAGCTGGGCTCGATGCGATTGATTCCTGGTTTGCGGCCATGGCGCGCCCTGATTCGGCCGGCTTGGCGCGGGTGATGTTGTCACGATTCGTATTCAGCACGGGTAGGTTTACGCCGACCGATGCCTTTTTCGTCGGACGCTCCATCGGTCAACTCGTCGACTATGCGAGACGGCGCGCGAGTCATCGCGAGCGCCTGGTGCTCCAGGCCATCACATTCAACAGGTGGCGCGGCCAAGGGCTTGAGTTTGGCCCGGTGTACTTCCTGCGCACTGCGGACGATCTTGGATCCACGCCTCAACCCGGCATTGGCAAAGGAGAGTACTTATGCAATCGCGGACTGTCCGTACTCAACTTTGCCCCTCGACCAGCTGGAGATGATGGTCGAAGCTCGATGCGTCGACCCAGATGAGGGATAGTTGACCACGGTTTCTCACGCAAAGCCCTCAAACGAGCGGGAAGAACTCTCTCTGAACGACGCCGCTTCGCACGTGCTCGAGGAGTGCCGCACCGTGGTGCCGGGTATGCAGGCGCTCTTTGGGTTCCAACTCATTGCGGTCTTCAGCAGCGCGTTCGGCGAGCAGCTGTCATCGATGGAGAGGATTCTCCATCTCATCGCGATTGTGCTTGTGACGATCGCCATCGCTCTCGTGATGACTCCCGCCGCTCTTCATAACCAGACGGAGCCGCTAGCGGTGTCCCGACGTTTTATCCGTATCTCATCTCGACTGCTGATGGCGAGCATGGCTCCGTTGGCTCTGGGCCTCTGCCTCGACATCTATCTGGTAGCCCGCGTTATCGTTGGCACGCGCGGAGTCGCGGCGACCGTCGCGGCTTCCCTGCTCGGCGTCTTCATCGTGCTTTGGCTGCTGCTCCCGCGCATCTCTCGCAGCCGTAGCATTGCGTCCGCGCCCGCTAACGATCATTGAAGCCGACCCGGCCTACGAACCCAGATAAACCCCGCAGTCCCCGCCGGCATCCTACCCCTGGCCAGCGTGGTCCACTTAGGGCTGCCTATTTTTGGGAGGCAGGTGATGACACATCTCTTCCATGTTGTTCAGGGCGCAACATTCTTTCTTGTGGTCGGCCTCTGCCCGAGCGATGCCGTACCGCCGGCCAACGGGCGAATCGAGCGCGTGGCGTCCCTTCAAACGGCCCGCGCTGCGCACACCGCCACCGCGCTGACGTCAGGCCAACTTCTCGTGGCTGGTGGAATGGGTCCAGGTGAGAGTAGCCTCAGGTCGGCCGAGCTAATCGACCTCTTAACCGGTCGTGTTAAAGAGCTATCGCCGATGGCTGACGCGCGAGCTGGTCATACCGCGGTCGGCCTTCCTGACGGGCGAGTGGTGCTGGCCGGCGGGTACAATGGCAGCTACCTCAATTCGGTAGAA
>Ga0193723_1000118_pt1 | contig 26644 bp, 22 predicted proteins | sample H2m2metaG_FD_143042 | JGI IMG/M metagenome (GOLD analysis project Ga0193723, IMG submission 143042) | Soil microbial communities from a riparian zone of the East river system, Colorado, United States - H2m2 | ecosystem: Environmental > Terrestrial > Soil > Riparian zone | place: USA: East River...
GCGCTCGGTATGGCGCGGCGCTTTCTAAAGATTTAACTCCCCACTAGAAGCAAAAATAATAATTGACCGGGCAGGGTAAAACCTGCCCGGTTTTTTTTGCACCGGACAGGAAAGGGGCTTCCGTGAGTAAAATGCGGCGTGCAATGGTTTTTTGGGAATAGGACCAGAAGCGCAAATCGAGGTGTTCGGCGAAATCGTATGTTCTCCTAGCCGTAACTGACTCTGCTGTCCTTTGCATTATTAATCTAATGCAGGAATACTTTACGAAAGTACCGAGAGACCGCTTTCCTAAATCTCCCTCTGCGTTCGGCCAGCTTTGCTCTCATTATTCAAGCGACGGCTGCATGTAATACGCCAGAGCGTACTTTGTTATGCCTGCCCAGCGTGAAGGTTGATCAGAGTTTAGACCAATCGAATTTTCCTCTGACGCCCAGCAAAACACCCCGGCGGTGCCACCGAGTCTTTCAATTTTTGCCAGACTTCGCAAAGCCGACAGAACGTCACCGGGGCAGAGAGGGTCCGCCGCCCGGGATTGATCTGCGGTTGCGCTCTCTTTTCCTTCGCCCTGTCCTCCTGTTCGTCGGAGTTACAATGGCCTGAATAAACGTTCCAAAGTCTGAGGGGGTAACAATTTCCCGTCCTAGGTTGCGAGTTGTGCTCTCACCAGAATAGATAGATCTTGTTGGGCCAGGTAGCGTAGTCGTTCCTGACAGCGGCCCCATAGGGATCTCGCCAGCCGTGGCCCTCGGCGCTGGGGCGGGCAGAGTATTTCACAACCGATCAACGGTTGACGCTTAGTTGAAAATCCTGCCCGTTTTTCATTGACAGCGAGGCTCTTCGCCTTTGGGCACGCGTTCTCGGCTTGGACCGTTGAGCTGTTGATAGCCGAGCGCAAAACGTCGGAAATACTTACGTCGACGGCTGCGCGCTATAATGTCCATTCTTAGTAGCTGTTATGCGCTTCTCGGTTAAACCGACGAATAACCGTCGGAATATTTTACGAGTTTTCATGCAATGCAATGCTAGTATCGAGAATTTTCAGTATTACCTAACTACATACAAATTAGGTTGTTGCGACATTTATGGGGTGATTCGTTTTCTGTTGGCATAGGGTTTGCTTTATTCTCCTGCGACATGAAAATAAATAGAAGTTCAACAACTAAACTCGCACTGCTCTGCACAGCCCTTTTTGGCGCATTGCTTGCGTTTAGCAGTAACGCCAAAGCCCTTACGATTGGCGACGCCCATGAGCTGGGCTTCGTAAATTTCGGCATACCGTCCGGTGATCAGGACAGAACAGATTATGTCAACCATTTGATTGGCATGGCTCTTGGCACTACGGACCAGGCATTGGGTCAGACCTTCACGCGATCAAACAATGATTTTGGTCCGTTGCCTACGGCCGTATTCTCTCATAATGGCACCGGAACAAGCGTAGATCTTGGTGGCGGCGGTTTGTATACCTACCTGTTTGCGAAATACGATGGTCCAAACTACGGATCTGAGGTTTGGTACGTTGGCGATCTAAGCGGCATTATTACAATTCCGGCGACAGCTGGTGGATATGGTCTTTCCGGCTGGACGCTCTTTGGCCCGGGTGGTCAAGGCGTTCCGGATGGTGGCACCACAGCCATGTTGCTCGGAACAGCGCTCGGTGCGCTCGGTATGGCGCGGCGCTTTCTAAAGATTTAACTCCCCACTAGAAGCAAAAATAATAATTGACCGGGCAGGGTAAAACCTGCCCGGTTTTTTTTGTACTGAGCAAAGAGCCACAGGCAGGACGGGCGGACCCTCCTCATTGGTGAAATGGGCCATATGTGCAATCTTGCCTTGTTTACGTCGTACGGTCTCTTCCAGCGGCACTCCCTCTCTGCGGCTTCTTGGAATTGTCGTCGGAATACCTTACAGAATACGTGAAATTCTTCTGGTATGTCGGTGATCTGCATGGGGTCATAACGATCCCTGGAATCTTTAACTTGTGCGGCCTCACTAAATGGACGCTTTTTGGCCCTGCCGGTGCCGGGGTTCCGGACGGTGGCGTCACGGCAATATTGCTTGGGGTAGCCCTTGGCACGCTTGGTATATGCCGCCACTTCACGTTCGGTTTGCGGGCAAAGCCGAACGCTTAAACTGTCGGAAACCCTGACGTTTTCAGGGGGGCCGCATAATATCCAGCGCTGATGCTTGTTAGCTATTGTGCTCGGAAGCGCGCAAAAAATAGTCGGAATACTTTACGATTTATCACCTCAACGGAGTGCCATTTGATGAAATCATTTTGCATCATAAGTCTTTGTAAGGTCAGGCCTTACGCCTATCGTTAGACAAAGGTTGTTCTTTGGCACAGACCGTGCTTTCTAACCTAGGATACAATGAAAATAAAAACAGTCCCAACAACCAGGCTTGCCTTGTTCTGCACGGCCTTAGTCGTCGCATGGTTTATGCTCAGCGACAGAGCCAATGCCGTAAGCATCCGCGACGCTCACGAACTTGGCTTGGTTCAGTTTGGCGCATCTTCACGTCATAGCGACGGATCAACCTACATCAATAATTTGATTGGCATGGCCCTTCGGAGCAACGAAATGGCCAACCGACAGTACTTCCGTTCAGACACTTCAACGCCCCATACTTTCGTGATTGATCGTGCGCTTAATAACCGTGAAACCATCACGATCCCCATCATCGGCGGAGTCCCAGGCTCTGGGGCGGTTCCTGATGGTGGCATCACTGCAATGTTACTCGGTGCAGCCCTCGGTGCGCTCGGTATCGCCAGGCGTTACCTAAGGACTTAATAGGGCACTCCGACCTCGCTAAAAAAGCTTAGATCAGAAGTGGCCGTCCCGTTTTGGACGGCCACTTTGCTTGTACCTTGGAACTCCGACGTGGCCTTGGAAGATTTGAAATCACGCGAGTCGGGCCAATTTGGCTAATGGGCGCAAACCGATTTGTTCGGCCCATCAATCGATTTTGATTTGAGGTTGTCTGCCCGTTAACTTCCGCGACCCGCACTCTTAGGCTGCGAGCACTTCTAACGTGGAAATTTCCATTTCCATGGACCGCCCGAGAAAGTCAAACAAGACGCGGATCCGTTCTTTTGCCGGAAGTAACTGAGTAACCATGACTTCCAGACCGTGAAAGGGTCCGGCAACGATTTGAACAGATTGGCCGACTTTGATGGAGCAATCGAGCGTCACGATCTCTTCCGCACCCACTCTCGATTGGAGCGCTGTCACAATATTTTCAGGCAAGATTGCCAGCCGATCGCCAAAATGGACGATCCCTGAAACTCCATGAGAACTCTCTACGGCGCGATGTTGCGTCGAATAGATAAATTTTGCGAACAGATAGCCAGGAAACATGGCCTCTACGAACCAAACCGGCCCCCTTTGAGTCATTCTTCGGAAACGCAATCGAGGCGAGAAACACTCGACGCCAAACTGGCGCCGGAGCGCGGTGGCGGCCAAATGCTCGCGCTTTGGCTGCGTCTTTAGGCAAAACCATACTGGTTCAGGGACCAGCGCGAGCGAGGCGGATGACTGGGTCACACTCCGAACTACGGAATTGGTGATTCCAAGTTCCGAAAAATCGTAAAGTTTTCCGTCGAATTGTTGGGCGTCGCTTCAGGCGAAGGGCAACTCGTCGGCTGGAGCCCGCTTAAAAAGCACCACATCCACAGCATATTACGAGACAATCTCGATCAAAGAGCGGCCTAACGTAGCGCTCGACTCACCGTCTGGTTAGGAATTGCAAAGGGAACCAACCATAATGGGTTTCAGCCGATCGCCAGAAGTTCGCCCTCAATTAAGACGCTCCGAACAAACGGAATACGACTGCCGGAATACTGAAAACAGCGATGATGAGTGCCAAGGAGGTTGTTTGACGAAGGCGACGATGTTCACCCCGTAAAAAAAGAACGCAGACTTTGGCCGTGGACTTGCGCGCCCCGCTTGCACGAGACGCGCGCTTGGCGCCTTCGGCTTCGCCAGGCTCTCATTCATCATTCGTCCCAAAGATATTCTTAGTCGTTTGGGACATTGGCATGTATCCCCGCTTCTCGCGGCTGAAAAGATTCGAACGTTTCGACCGCCCACCTGCTGGAAGAAGCTGCGCGTGAATAAACTGCCCCGCTGCGCTCCAAAATCGGGCGATTTTCGCAGGCTGCCAAAATGCTACATTAAGGCACCTTAAATAATTTTCGCGCTTCGCAAAACCTCATTATAAGCAATGTACAATGGTGCGCGGTACAGGGTTCGAACCTGTGACCCCTACCGTGTCAAGGTAGTGCTCTACCACTGAGCTAACCGCGCGATGGGATCGAAAATGATAACTGATCGGGGACCAGAAACGAGTCAAGCGAGATATCGACACCACGGTGACTCAATAAAATTTTGCGCACGGAGAAAGCGTATCGTTTGTGCCGCCACTTCGCGACTGGACAACTTCGATGTGCAAGACGACTGTTCGCGTCTCGTGAGTGCTCTGTTTTTCAAGCAGTTTTTGAAGCGACCGTTTCAGATCGCATCGATCGTCCCCAGTTCCAAGGCGCTAGTGGATCGTGTCGCCAGCAAGATGGATTTTAGCCAGCCACGCGTCATCGCGGAGTACGGGCCGGGCGAAGGAGTACATTCGCGCGAGATTGCACGACGGATGTGTTCGGATTCAAATCTGCTTCTGTTCGAGTTGGACCGAGCGTTCGCGCGCGATCTGGAACGCCAGTTTACCGGCGACCGGCGTGTGCGCGTGGTTCATGGCGATGCAGCCTCGTTGCCACACGAACTGAAACATCGCGGCATCGATTCCTGCGACTATATCCTTTCAGGTATTCCGTTCAGCATCCTTAAAATTGAGAAGAAACGCGCGCTCTTGCAAAAAACATATGATGCGCTGGCGCCGGGTGGCAGTTTCATCATCTATCAAGTCACCAACGAATTGAAGCAGCACGCGACCCACTTCGAAGGCGCCGAATCAGAGTACTTCCTGCAAAACATACCGCCAATGTTCATCACTGTTTTTCAGAAGGCGCCTCCGCTCGATCACCATGAACGTGGGTCCCTGCCTGGGGCTAACCTTAGCGTTAGCGCACACCGTTCGGCATGACGGACAAGCCGACCCGAACAGAAAAAGATTCGATGGGAGAGATGACGCTTCCGGCGTCTGCTCTCCACGGCGCATCGACGCACCGCGCAGTGCTAAATTTTCCGGTAAGCGGTTACCGGTTTTCACGGCCGTTCATTCGCGCGCTTGGCTTAATTAAATGGGCTGCAGCGCAAGCGAATCATGATCTGGGTCTGCTTGATGCGGAGCGTTCCGCGCTGATCGTGCAGGCGGCTAAAGAAGTTGTTGAAGGAGAACTCGACGACCATTTTCCGCTCGATATTTTCCAGACCGGTTCGGGCACGAGCACAAACACCAACGCGAACGAAGTCATCGCGAATCGATGCGCCCAGCTCGCAGGCAAGCCAATCGGCTCGCGCGAATTGGTGCATCCCAACGATCACGTCAACATGGGCCAGTCTAGCAACGACGTGATCCCGTCTGCCATTCATATCAGCGCGGCGGAGCAACTAAAGAACTGTCTCATCCCGGCTCTCGCAAAATTGCACACCGCACTTGCGGCTAAGGCCAAGGAGTTCTGGAATATCATGAAGATCGGTCGAACCCATTTAATGGATGCGACCCCAGTTCGGCTCGGGCAGGAATTCTCCGGTTACGCGCAACAGGTTGCTTATGCCAAAGAACGCGCGCAGAAATCGATCGAAGCTTTGCGTGAGCTTGCACTGGGCGGGACCGCGGTCGGCACCGGTCTAAACCGTCACGTTAATCTTCCAGAAAAAATGCTGCTGCATTTGGAGCAACACACTGGCATCGCGTTCTACGAGGCAAAAGACCACTTTGAAGCGCAAGGCGGAAAAGACGCGGTCGTTGAAGTGAGCGGTCACTTGAAAACGATTGCGGTCAGTTTGTTTAAGATTGCAAACGACATCCGCTGGCTCGGGAGCGGTCCTCGATGCGGGATCGGCGAAATCCAGCTTCCCGCGACGCAACCCGGCAGTTCCATCATGCCGGGCAAGGTGAACCCGGTAATGTGCGAATCAGTGATGATGGTCTGCGCACAAGTGATCGGCAACGACACGACCATTACCTGGGCCGGAGCCAATGGAAACTTCGAGCTCAACGTCATGATGCCAGTGATGGCGCATAATCTTCTCGAGTCGATTCTGCTGCTGGCAAATGTGGTCGATGCTTTCTGCGACAAATGTGTTCGCGGCATCGTGGCGAACGAAGAGCGCTGCCGTGAATTGATCGAGCTGTCCATGGCGATGGTGACGAGTCTCGCGCCCAAGATCGGCTATGATCGCGCGGCCGAAATCGCGAAAGAAAGCGCAAGAACCGGCCGCACTGTGCGCGAAATCGCCCGCGAGAAAAAGGTCTTGCCCGAAAAAGAACTAGAACGCGCGCTGGATCCAGTCAAAATGACTCAGCCTGGTGGAACGGGCTCGGAGTGATCGAGTCGTGGAGCATTGAAACAAGTTAAAAGGTTAAAAGAGTTGCAACGTATCGGCGGATCGCTGAGCTGAATCTTTACCCCTTTTTAACTTTCTAACCTCTTAACTTTCTACCGGCTCAAAAGTATGGTTGCAAAGCTCGAAGGCCCGCAATTCTCCGGCGGAGCGAACATCGCGATCAAATGCCCCAGTCACACGTATGACCAGACGGTGTGCTTTTATCGTGACACGCTCGGGCTACCTTTAATCGAGGAAGAAAAAGACGGCTGTATTTTCCAGTTCGGCCCAAACCGGCTCTGGATCGATAAGGTACCAAACCTGAGTCATCCGGATATCTGGCTGGAGCTGGAAACAAACGACAGCGAAGCGGCCGCGTCTTTTCTCAAAGTGCATGGTGTCACGCGGTGCGATGAAGTTGAGCAGCTTAGCGAGGACTTCAACGGCTTCTTCATTTCAGCGCCGAACGGTGTGATCCATCTAGTCATCGGCCCCGAAGCCTAGCCGAATGAAAACGTTGAGACCGTTGCAACGTTACGGTGGGTGCGATCTTCAACGTCTAAGCTTCTAAGGAACAACTTCACCGTTGAGGGCCACGCCAGCGTCCGACCCATGTGCTCCAGCCGTAAAAGCCCAGTGGCTGCAAACAACCCGCCGTGGTCAGCGAATCTACGTCAGCTCGGCTTGGAGTGATCTTTGCGTTGGCATCAGTGCCGTAATAATCGTCGATCACCATCCAACACCCGTCTGCAAATCTTTTGCCGTAGCATTCGATGTCGCGCCGCTTGGCTGCATCGGCGTCAAGAATCAGGAGACCAATCTTGTCTGCACCCAGCATTTCATTGACTGCGGCGATTGTTGTCGGGTCAAAGGAACGGCCCTTGATAGTGGTGACTAATTCCGATACGCGCTGCCTGGCAAGGTTCCGTTCCAAGTCGCGGAAAATATTGCGCGTACCGAGCCGCTTGTGTTTAACGCTGCCGCCCGGCTCGATGGCGATGAGCTTCTTCCGTGTCCCCGAATCGCGTACGCCGAATGCCGCAGCAATCGTGGCTCCACCGACGAAGGCGCCGATCTCGAGAATATTGCCGGAGCAAATTTTCGCGAAGTGATAAATGAGAATCAGCACGTCCAGATGCAACATGGAATATTTGTCGCGGATTTTAAGTAGCTTCGAATGAATCGGCTCGTGCCGGTACTCCATAAGCGTATGCATCAGGTTCAAGCAGTCGTTGAAATGGTTGGCGATTTGTGATTGAACCCGCGATTTCGCGATTGCCGGGGATCGTGCGGAACAATGTCGACCCATCACTACGAGATCGCGCTCGACGCCATCGAGTTCCGCTATCCCCGGTAAAAATGCCCAGCGCTCAAAGCTGAGACGCTGAAATATTTTCAAGCTCGGCTCGTTATGCCCGAAGAGGAGACCGACCAGGGCCGTGATGCCCAGCGACGGTGCGCGGGCAATCGCGTGTTCTAACAATCGCTGCCCGACACCGCGACGCCGGAATTCTTCATCGACATAAACGCTGATCTCGGCCGTGCCGCGATACGCGCAACGCGGTAGGAATTTTTTGAAATCGAGCCAGGCAATCACGCGACCTTCCAGCTCTGCGACCCAGAAGGGATATTGCCCTGGTGAATGTTCGCGGAACCACGGCAATCGCGCTTCGACCGTGGTTGGTTCAAGCTCGGCCGTCACCATGCGCGTTGGCACCGTGGCGTTGTAAATCTCGACGATGGTCGGCAGATCAGCCTCAACAGCATCACGGATGATCATTCGTAGGAGGTAATGGTTTTGAACCGCGGTGAAGTTAGACAGCGCAGCCCGTATTCGACGTTCACGGCTTGCGTTTCTTCTTGATCGGGCTTCGCGTTGCAGCGGGTGAACTCGTCGGTGCAAGCGTCGAATTAGGCGGTGTCGTCGCTACTGGGCTGGGAACGGGGAACGCAAATGTTGGCGATAGTGAAGCAGAAACTGTCGCCGATAGACTTGATGAAGGAGACGCTGTTGCACTCGGCGACGCCAGGGGACTCGATACCGGACTGGGAGTAGGCGAAGGCGGGATGATATTCTCCCAGCGATGCAGCGGTACGCTTGCTCCACCGATTTCTTTGACGAGCGTTTCGCAGCGCGCCTGAAGCTTTTCCAAGTCCGGAGGACCAAACGGCTTGTCAGCGGTATCAGGAAAGATCAGATAAGTTACCTTGAGATCGCTTACCGGGCGATTGTACGGCGTCGAAAGCGTGTTGATCTCTTTTGCAATACGCAGCGATGCCTCGCCGACTTTGTCATTAGGCCCAACATCACCAACGAGGGCCGGGTAAATCGAGTTTCCGAAAATGACGAGCGCGTAGTCCCCAAGTTTAACCGAATCGCTGCCATGCGTAAATGCACCTGGTACCACGATAAAGGGGTCGGTTGCGCCGATCAGGAAGCTATACTTTTTTAACGTGCCGACTTCCGCATGCAACTGAGCGATCATGTTGCGCAGATCACGTTTGCGGGCGGGAGTCGTAGTCGAAAGCGCAAACTCAGCTTCCGCGTGCTTCAATCCGTCTTCTGTAGCCGCGAGATATGGATTAGGGCCCGATGCCTTCTTTGGCCAGCGATAACTTGTCGACGGCTTGAAATTTGCCGGTGTGCCAGTGCCAATGGGCGTCCGATCCGCGTCAGAGCCGTCAGCGTCCACATCCATATCCGCCTGGAGCAGGAGGGTTTTTCGGTGCGTCTGGGGATGCTGAAGCTGCAAGACGGTTTGGCAATCGAAAAAGTTATGCCGCGAAAGAAGCACATCGAGGCGACCGAGGTTTTCGCGTAGCATTCTGACTTTCGTATCGTACAGCTGGGTGTAGAGTGGTGAAACCGGATCGGGTGGCAGCATCGTCGACAATCCGGGCAAAAGCGCTGGTAATTGCGGAGTGACCCCCGCCAGCTCTTCAATGGTCTTGTTTGGCGAAGGCACCCGTGCCTGCAATTTAAGGTCGAGCACATAGCTGTCTGCCTGGCCCCGCTCGGTAGTTGCATCGGCGCCAGGTATCGTCTCGACTGATGAATGGAGTGTGATGCCATTGAACAATTTCGCGGTGTCCAGTTTTCCAGTGATGAGGGGCGCCCGCGTCGGGGTGGGAGTGGGTGTGGTAACGACCTCCAACGGGGCAACGTGCTGCAGGCGTTCGAGTGAGATCCAGCGATAAACAATCGCAGCGAAGAGCGCGCCGAAAATCACCAGCACCAGCCGCCGCCACGTCCGCAGACGAATTCTTCCCACGCGATTACTTTTTTACCCAGGCGACAATAGCCGCGATGAGCCCGATCACACTTAGGATCGACATCATCCCTGCAGGCATGACTCCTCCGGTTCGTATGAATTTGGGGACAAACTGCGCGGCGAGTAAAAGCGAGATAATGAACGCAGTTGCCAACCCGATTGCGCGATGTTCGGGAAGCAGGAATGCGGCAACCAGTAGTAGTACCCCAGTGATTGACCCGGCGATGATCGACGCCATGCTGCCTGCCCTGACGTAGCCGACAATGCCGCCGGCGATCGTCAGAACGCCGAAAGCAATAAAATAAATTTTCGCTGCTTCCATTTAACTACGGCTGGCGCATTGGTAAGCTAACAGCTCTGCGCTGTCCAGTGGTCGTTGTAACCGGCTACAGCGGGCGTCAGCTTGCGTCATTGTAGAATTCGATCTGCCGCCCCCCGAGACGACGTATCACACCCCAGCCGTGACTTTTTGCAAACTCTCTAACATCCGCCTCCGACATTTCTCGAAGAATTCGCAACTCCGCAGGCTGTGTCACCAGGTACTCCGGCTTGATCGACAGCACCTTTGCCATCTTCGCGGCGAGAGCTGGCAGGTGCTCGTGCATGGCGATGACTTTCTAACGACTCGCCGCGGGGCCTGTGGTTGTGAGAGTTTTCTTCGCAGGCAGGCGTGGTGGTCGTTTCGGTTTTCGATTTAGAACCTGTCCCAGCGCGCGATGCGCCTTGCGACTCGGCGAAGGACCGCGCGCGCTCGGTTTTTCCATATCGGAAGAGAAATTGAACCATGGGATCGGAAATTGCGAGCAGGCTTTCTTGCACAACTGGCGCGGTCACTCTGATCGGCTAAGTTTTACAAATGGTTTCGGAAACGATCGAGTTACGCGGGCATATTATTGATTCCCTCATTTTGCCGAAGGTTCTGGATCAAATTCTGACCCATGGCGCGAATTTCAAGATCGCCGAGATCAAGATTGGGGAACGACGCGCGGACCAGAGCTTTGCGCGGATTGAAGTGTCCGCCGAAACAAGCGAAGCGCTAGACGAATTGATGCTGCGCCTTCGCCAGCACGGCGCCGAAGTGATCGAGCGTGCAAATGTGCAACTCGCCAGTGCGCCTGCAGACGGAGTTTTTCCCAGCGATTTCTACGTGACGACCAATCAGCAGACGTTTGTTCGGTTCGGCGGCAAGGAAATCGAGGTGCGCCCCGCAATGCTCAACAGTGCGATTGCGCTTGATCGAAAAAAAGAATCCGCCCGGGCGGTCAAGTTTTTCGACGTTACCAAGGGAGACGAAATTGTGGTCGGTCATCAAGGGATCCGCGTCGTGCCGGTGCAGCGTTCAACCACCCGCACTGATATCTTTCAATTCATTAATACGATTGTTGACGCCGACGAACCAAAATCGGCCATCATTCGCGAACTCGGTGAGGAATTGCGGCGCGCACACACAGCGAAGGGTAAAATCGCGATTGTCGCCGGCCCTGCAATTGTACGAACTGGCGCAGATCACCATTTAGTGCGCCTCATTGAAGGAGATTATGTCAATCGCCTTTTCGCCGGAAATTCATTTGCGGCGTATGATGTGGAACGCGCTCTGTTTGGAACCTCGTTGGGAATGAATCCCGATCTTGCCTTTGCGCGAGGTGGACATGAGAACCATCTGCGTGCCATCAATACGATTCGCGAGGCCGGTGGGATTTCCGCCGCCGTGCGGCAAAAACTCCTCACTCGCGGCGTCATGCATGCCTGTGTCCGCCACGACGTTGATATTGTACTCACTGGCGCAATTCGCGACGAGGGACCGATTCCTGGGGTAACCACCGATGTAATTGAAGCTCAAAAGGTCATGCGCCAAAAGCTCGCCGATGTAACTCATGTGATGCTGTTGGCAACAGTCCAGCATTCGCTTGCCGTGGCGAGCATGCTCGCGCCCACGGTGAAAACAGTATGCGTCGATATCGATCCAACTGCCGTTGAGAGAGCGGTCGAACATCAGCCTCTGCAAGCGATCGGCCTGGTCACGGACGTGGAACCGTTTCTGCAAGAGTTGGCCGATTATCTTACTGAGTCCCGCATTCGCGAGTAGATTGCCAGTCCTATGCGCGAGCTGCTTCTCTGTCCGCCCGATTACTACGGCATCGAGTACGAGATCAATCCCTGGATGAACCGCGCACACGGCGCCGAGGCAGGTTTGGTCCAAGAGCAGTGGAAACAATTGCATGCGCGACTCTCGAATCTCGATTGCGAGGTTCATTTGATTCCACCTCAGCCCGGACTTCCCGATATGGTTTTCACAGCGAACGCCGGGTTGACGGTTGGCCGCAAATTTATTCCCAGTAATTTTCGGCATAAGGAGCGTGCGGGCGAACAGCCGTTCTTCGCGAAATGGATGGAACAACGCGGTTATGAAGTGAGTTGGTTGCCGGAAAATCTCTATTTCGAGGGTGAAGGCGACGCGCTTTTTGGCGGTGATGCACTATTTTGCGGTTACAAATTCCGGTCCGACATTCAGTCTCATCGCGCCCTGGCGGACATCCTTGGCTGTCTCGTAATCTCAGTGGAATTGGTCGATCCGCGCTTTTATCATCTCGACACCTGCTTTTGCCCGCTGCCGGATGGTGGAGCGTTTTGGTTTCCGTCCGCGTTCGATGAATACGGCCAACGCGCAATTCGCGAACACGTCACTGGTTTGATCGACGTTTCGCCGGAGGAAGCAACGCACTTTTCTTGCAACGCGGTCGTCATCGAGCGGGATATTGTTCTACCCGAAGGCGCTCCGCGGCTCGTCGCGGCGCTTCAAGATCGCGGCTATCGCTGCCACGAATTGCCGATGAGCGAATTCATCAAGGCCGGCGGGGCCTGCAAATGCCTCACCATGTTTATGCCGCAAAGAGAAAAGTGTTAGGCTTAAAGCCTAATTATCTAAGACTTTTCTCGCTTCGCTCGCAGCGCGCTCTCGATCTTGCCAAGCGGTAAGCAATTCATCACATCCGTTTTGGTCAGCCAGCCTTTGCGGGCGATCCCGATTCCAAACCACAAATCCTGCAATCGCTCTGTGCGATGCGCGTCCGGGTTAGTCACACATTTAACACTCTTTTGTTTCGCCAATGGCCACCATCTCCAGTCGAGATCGAGGCGTTTCGGCGCAGCGTTGAGCTCGATCCATGTCCCGGTGCGCGCTGCTGCATCGAGGATTTTCGGGATATCAATTTGATACGGATCTCGTTTCAGGAGCAATCGGCCAGTTGGATGCGCCAGCATCGTAACAAACGGATTCTCCATGGCCCGGATCACGCGCCCGGTCATGTCCGCTTCACTTAAATTGAAAACGGAATGAACAGATGCCACCACATAATCGAGCTCTGACAAAATTTCGTTTGGAAAATCAAGCGAACCATCGCGCAGAATGTCGCATTCCACACCCGCAAAGAGGCGAAAGCCGCGCAACTGCTTATTCAGCGTCCGAATGCTGGCGATTTGGAAGCGCAGCTTCGCTTCGTCGATTCCATGTGCCTGAGTCGAGCTGCGGCTATGGTCGGCGATTCCGAGGTACTCAAGTCCCAGTTCTTGTGCGGCGTTCGCCATCTCTTCGATGGAGTTGTGCCCGTCGCTTGCAGTGGTGTGACAATGAAATGCGCCGCGCAGGTTTTCCTTTTCAATGAGTTTTGGCAACGCATGGTTCTCGGCGGCTTCGAATTCCCCCCAATTCTCCCGTAACTCCGGGGGAATGAAATCAAGATCGACTGCGCGATAAACACCTGCTTCATCGTGCACTTGTGGGATTTTCTTTAACGGCCTTTTCTTTTTTGCTTTCGGATCGACCGGAAGCGGAGCGAACCGATACTCGTTAAGCGTCCAGCCACGCTGAAGCGCGCGGCTGCGTAATTCGATGTTGTGTTCCTTGTTTCCGGTGAAGTAAGCCAGCGCGAAAGGGTATTCTATCGTGCTGACCACTCGCAGATCGCACTGCACGCCCGATCGCAGTCGCACGCTCGATTTGGTGGGCCCTTGAGCAATAATCGATTCCACCAGTGGATGGGAAACGAAAAATTTTGTGATGCTCTCTGGTTTCTTTGTCGCCACCAAAAGATCCAAATCGTGTACGATTTCCTTTCGCCGCCGGTAGCTTCCAGCCAGATCGACCTGCAAAGCGTCGCTGTGCGCCGCAAGATCAGACCGTAATGTTTCCGCTTCCGCGGCGACCTGTCCAAATTGGAATGAACCGGCGTGCGCCGCGCGTTTCGCAATGATATCACAAAGCTTTTGCTGGGTTGTTTCGCCAAAACCAGGCAGTTCGGCGACACGCCCGGTTTCGCAGGCCTTTCGCAGCTGCTCGATGGAACTGATCTGAAGTTTGTCGTGAAGAGCCTTGATCTTCTTGGCGCCAAGCCCGGGCAGTGAGAACAATTCTAAAATTCCGGACGGGAATTCTGTGGTCAATTCCTCCAGATATTTCAGCGAACCATTCGCCGCGAGTTCCTTGATCTTAAGAGCAATGCTCTTCCCGATTCCTGGAATTTTCGACAGCGCTTCTTCATCCTGAAAATTCGTGACATTCCCCCCAAAGGTTTCGATCGCACGCGCGGCATTGGTGTAAGCCCGGATTTTGAAAGGGTTTTCGTTCTTCAATTCGAGCAGCGTCGCGATTTGCTCCAGCACGCCGGCGATTTGCTCTTTAGTCATTAACAAAACCGTTAACCCAGATTGCCGCGTCGTCGATAGTCAACCGGTGCACGCGCTCCAAGATGGCACGGCAAGAGCGGCACGTGCGCCCGCTAAAAGATAAAGACGCTTAAACCAAGCGGCACCGGTCTCAGGGCGCGACCAAGCTCCAGCCGGCTGGAAGAGTTGGGCCATACGCGCCACCAACGTAAATGTTGTTGTTCAGATACCAGATTGCTGTTTGTCGCGTGCCGGCATTGTAAAGCACATAGTCCGGATTGCCGCCGCCGTTAAAGTCTCCTGTCGCCACCAACGCCCAGCCATTGGGAACTCTCGGCCCATAAGCGCTCCCAATGAACGTTGGCCCAGACAAATACCAAATCGCCGTCTGCCCGGTGGCGGAATTAAATAGGGCATAATCTGGATGTCCGTCGCGATTAAAATCCGCGTCGCCTGTCAAATTCCAACCAGGGGGAAGACTTGGGCCGTACGCGCCATTAATGAAAACGTTGTTGTTTAAATACCAGATGGCTGTTTGGCGGGTATTCGCATTGTAAAGCACATAGTCCGGATTGCCGCCGCCGTTAAAGTCTCCTGTCCCTACCAACGCCCAGCCACTGGGAACGCTCGGCCCATAAGCGCTCCCGATGAGTGTTGGTCCAGACAAATACCAAATCGCCGTCTGACGCGTGTTGGAGGCGAAGAGCGCATAATCTGAATGGCTGTCGCGATTGAAATCAGCGAGTCCCCTTAGTGCCCAACCAGCCACAAGAGTCGGACCGTAGGCGCCGCCGATATAAAAATTGTTGTTTAAATACCAGATGGCTGTTTGGCGCGTGCTGGCGTTACGGAGCACATAGTCCAGGTGGCCGTCATTGTTGAAATCACTTACCGTTGCTCTGGCAGCACCTCCACCTTGTGGCCCGTTCACTAAATCGTAACCGACAACATCAAGATTGATACCTTCCGGCGACGTCGCTGCGATGTCGGAATATTGCCCCGCGCAAACGAATGCGTTCTGGACGTATGGATGCGCCTGTGGGCAGGCCGTGCTCAGCCAATCACCGAAATCGCGGTCCGGATTCTGATTGAAATTGACGATATTCGTGGCCCCGCCATTGATCGAGAAATAACGGGTACCGCTGGAGGTAATATTTCTGACGCCAGGCGACGACCAACTGAACAAGTCCTGCGGATGAACATCGTTCCCATTACGGCCAAGGTGGGACCCAAGACCAATGACCTCGTCCACTTCGTGCTCCGTTGAGCGCTGGGCATCCAGATTGCCGGGGGTGGGAGGTCGGGTGAACCGATAAGGCGCCGAGGAATTTAGGGTAACAATTCCATCGTATGGTCCGCCTTGGCCGATGGTGCCGTTGGGGAGCATCGCCGGTGGCGTGTCCAATCCAACTGCACGTCCGCCCGCACTTCGTGATTTGATGTTTGGCGATAACGCTGTTACTGGGAGACTTGCGTTTGCGACGCTATCGTTGCTGGTTCTGGCATCCGCTGTCAACGCGTCGATGTAAATGCTCCAGGGAACCTGGTAAATAACAAAGGTACTTTGGGCGGCAGCGCCGGCCGGCAGAGGGGTACCGTCTGGACCAGTGGTCGAATAGCGGAAACGGATCTGGATTGTGATCGGATCGCTAAAAAGCGATTCGTGAAACGAGATGGCCCGGTTAATCATTGCTTCGATGGCTGCCGCGTTTGGATTGCCGGTAATGGAGCTGTCAAACGTCGGGTTAATGATCAGCCCGGTAGTAGGCTCCGTCGTAATTCTCATTACTGCGGAGTAGCTGGCGGGATGAGTAGCACCGTAAGCGCGCACCCGGTAGTAGTAAGTCGTTCCCCGGTTCAACCCGGCCACAACTCGAGCGGTCACGTTGCCGACGTCCAGGTCGTGGTAACCATCCACGTAAGTGCTGAACGAGTCGCTCGTGGAAACATCCAACATGTAACCGAGCGCACCGTTCACACTAGGCCAGCTTGCCATAAAGGTGCTGCGCGTCGGTGCCGGTATTTCAATTTCACCTTGTGCAGGCATTTCGGTGGCGCTTGGAAAACCTGGGGCTGTTTGGAGCTCAATAGCCGTTTGGTGCGTCGCAACGCCTGCCTCGAACGCAGGCGATGCGCCGGAAAAATGGTTTTGTCCCGGCAAGTTTGTGTTGGACGCGCCGAGTGCCAACACAACGCCACCAGCAAGAATAATCGCACCCCTTACGGAAAAACCCATATGCAGCATTGTGTCACTATGAAAGGCGCGAGTTTAGTGGACAATTCTTACCGCACAAGCCGAAAAATTGTGTCGCCGCAGGCTTTCGGAATCTGGCTGTGCGTGCGCGTTCAGATTCGTCACATTTGCCCTCGCCGCTGGTAAAATTCGTAGCGCTCGATAATTGAGTCGACGTACTTCCGCGTTCCGGGAAAGTCGATGTTCTGTAGGAACTGCTTTACCGGGATGTCAGTGGTGCTTCCGCCGCTCCACCGTTCCGCACGACTGGCGCCCGCGTTGTATTCGGCCAGCGCAAAAGGCGTGGGATCTGACTGCGCTGCCCAGCGTTCAAAGGCGCGATGCAAATACCATGTGCCAGCCTCCAGATTGGTTTTCGGGTCAAAAAGTTGGTTCACTTGGAAAGTGGTAATCTTGCTTTCGCGTGCCCATTCGCTGGCCGCTTTTTCGCTCACTTGCATGAGTCCCCGTTCTCCGTGGGTTCCATGTTTTCTGGGGTCGAAGCGGCTCTCACGCCAAACGACCGCTTTCACAAGCATCGGGTCGAGATGATGTTCGGCTGCGACAGCGCGAATCAAGCGATCGTACTGATGAAACCGCGCCGGGCTCATCCATTCGTAAAACGTGTAAACCGGATCGCCTGATCGCACGGCGAGATAAGCGAAACCTGCGGCCAGCGCCAGCATTACGCAGAGGAGCAGTTTGAATAGGAATCGTATCACTTCTGCATCAAATCTCGTGCTCCTGCTCTCCCGAGCAATTAAATTAACGCCGTCTCCATGACGAAACCCAGTTACGTTCGAGTCATCATTGATCGGGCAATTCACCGCGAGCTCGACTATGCCGTGCCAGAAGGCTTGATGAACCGAGTCGGAGTCGGCTCCCGCGTGCGCGTGCCGTTTCGAGAGAAATCCGCTCTTGCGACGGTGGTCGCTGTCACAGAACAGAGCGAAGCGAAAGGCATTCGGCTGATCGAAGCGGTCGTGGGCGAAGCGCCGATCCTGAGCGAACAATTGCTCGAGCTAGGCAGATGGATCAGCGCCTATTATTGCTGCCCGATCGAAACAGTGATGCGCAGCTTGTTGCCCCAAGTCATCCGGCGCGCGGAAGTCGGATGGAAAAAGCAATTGTTCGTCCAACCCGAGCGCGAGATCGACAATGAAGAACTTGAGAAGTTGCGAAAACGCGCCCCCCGCCAGGCAGAACTTCTGGAGGCGATCCTGCGGTTGGAAGCGCCGATCCGCGCGTCGCAACTTCTGCGGGAAACTTCTCTCGATAATCAGACGCTTCGCGCGCTGGTGAAACGCGGTCTGGTGAAGTTGCGCGAAGAAGCAGTCGTGAGGGATCCACATGGTGACGAACAATTCATCGCGACGTCGAACCTGATTCTCAACCAGGAACAAGCGCATGCGCTTAAGGAAATCATACAAGCGCTCGATTCACCGGAAAAGTCGGGCCCGATCTTGCTCCACGGCGTGACCGGTTCCGGTAAGACCGAAATTTATCTGCAGGCAATTCGCACTACACTTAACCGCGGGCACACCGCGATTGTTCTCGTTCCCGAAATTTCTCTGACGCCGCAAACTGTTGAGCGTTTCAAAAGCCGGTTTGCCGATGTGCAGGACGCGGTCGCGGTGCTGCACAGCCATTTATCTGAGGGCGAACGTCATGATGAGTGGCACAAAATTCATTCTGGCCGCGCGCGCATCGTAATCGGCGCACGCAGCGCGATCTTCGCGCCGTTGAAAAACCTGGGACTCATTGTCGTCGATGAAGAACACGAGACGACATATAAACAGGAAGAAGCTCCGCGTTACCACGCGCGCGATCTGGCGATCGTGCGCGCTAAGATCGAGAAATGCGTGGCGGTGTTGGGAAGCGCCACGCCATCACTCGAGAGTTATCACAACGCTGCAATTGGAAAATACCGACTGATTACACTGACTCAGCGGATAGACGAAAAGCAGATGCCACTGATGCGGATTGTCGATCTTCGCCAGGAGCGGCGAAAAGGAAAGTCAGCGGCGATTTTGTCAGAAAAGCTGTCGCAAGCCATTGCCGATCGTTTGGAAAAACGTGAGCAGACCATTCTGTTCCTAAACCGGCGCGGTTTTTCTACTTCGCTCCTGTGCAGCAATTGTGGCGAAGCCCGCAATTGTCCCAATTGCAGCGTCGCACTCACCTTTCATCGGCATCCCGCGGTCGCGGGACGGTTGGCCTGCCATTTGTGTGGGCACACCGCCGCAGTCCCAAAGAAATGTCCGGCCTGCGGACAAGATGCCCTGATTTACGCGGGCTTTGGCACAGAGAAGGTCGAATCAACCGTGTCGCAAATTTTTCCCAAAGCTGTCGTGCGCCGCATGGATGCAGACTCGATGACGCGCAAGGAAGCGTATCGCGAAACTCTGAGAAATTTCCGCACCGGCAAGATCGACATCCTGGTCGGTACACAAATGATCGCGAAAGGACTTCATTTTCCAAATGTGACGCTGGTCGGAATCATCAATGCGGATCTCGCGCTGCATCTGCCCGATTTTCGCGCCGGCGAACGCACGTTTCAGCTTCTCACACAGGTAGCTGGACGCGCGGGGCGCGGAGAAACATCGGGTGAAGTCTTTGTGCAAACCTATACGCCGTTTAGTCCCTCAATTCAGTTTGCGCGCCACCACGATTTCGCCGGTTATTTCCAACAGGAACTCGAATTTCGCGAACGCTGCGATTTCCCGCCATTCAAACACGCAATTCTGATCACCGTCCGTTCGGCACACGAAGGTCGCGCGAAACTCTCAGCCGAAACCTTGAAACGCCGTCTAAAAGAAGCGCTGCCGCAGGAATTCATTTTGGGTGACGCAACCCCCGCGCCGCTCGAAAAATTACAAGGTCAATTCCGCTTCCACATCCTGGTCCGTGGCGAAGCCATCATGCGTCTGAGCCGGCTCGTGCGCGAAACCGTCGACAAATTGCCCTTCCCCGAAGACGTCACAGTCACCGTCGACGTCGACCCTTATCAGTTGCTGTAATCTGGCGAACGACACCTTTTCTTGCGGCGTGGGAACATTCTGATCGCGGCGCCCAGGGCTGCAATATCGATCATTTTTTCTCGCAACTTTCGAAGTCCGCGGCGGAATCGAACGCTGGCGTTCTGGGTGAGGAATATCTCTCATCGAATTTCTCTATCGTCGACGTCGGCGGCAGGGCTCTTTATTTGCGTCATCCCGATTCCCGCTAAGAATTCGATTGTTACTCAAACAATCGCTGAACACCCGACCGGCAGAGTGGGAATTCCGCTCGGGCTCCGGTGAATGTCATCGAGACGCATTTGAGGCAAGCCGTTCGCCAAGTTCCACGAGCGCCCATTTGGCGAAACCTTGCGCAAAGAGTTTCGGATTGGCGGAATGCAATTTGAAACCCGGGATCAGGCACCGGTGCGCGCGGTTCGTCTTACCCAGCATTCGACGTTTGCGACGACGACGCGCAATCTCAGCAAAACGGCGGTTATAGGTTCGCATAAAACGAAAAATCGGGCCGATCCCCACACCTGAAAACGGCGGAACCAGCAGAGCGTTCTCTCCATACCTGAATATTCGGGATACTACGCCCAGATAGTAAAGGCAAAGATCGAAGATTAGGGCAGTGCTCATCAGGTCAAATTCGCCCATGTATTCGTACTTGTCCTTGTAAACTGCCTCGAACCAGCAACGATGACATAGTGCGAAATCTCGATTGTGGCGCTCTACTAACGCATTCATCGCTTCGCCTCTCCGCTGCGCACCGATCAGTGCGGCCGCACGCGACGTCGTGAACGAGATCCAATCCATACCTGGGCTGTAAAATGGATCCATGAACGCCGCCGCATCCCCAACTAGAACAAAGCCGTCACCGGCAAATGTGGTGCTGTAATAGGCGAGATTTTTCCGCCAGTGGACATCTTCCTCGTTAAATTGCGCATCAACCAGAATCTCACGCGCGACCGGATGCTTCATCAGGAAGGCTTTGAGCCGTTCGCCAAGTTTTCCGCCATCCTGGGGCCAATCGACGAGTCTTTGATCAAAGACCACCCCGACGCTCACGTCACCGCCTTTAAGAGGAATCCACCAGCTCCACCAGCCGTCGCCGATCACATGGTTGGTGGCAGTGTTACGCGCCGCGTAAACGGCGCGCGACCATGAGGGATATTTCTCGGCTAACTCGCGGCTGTCCCAGTCCTTGACGCCTTTCCATCTCGACCACGCCGCCGCGGTCGGATGTTCCGTGTTGGATTTCCACCAACCTTCTTTTCGAGCGATGATTGCAGCCACGCCCGATGCGTCAGCAATCCAGCGCGAACGAACCGTCCTGGTGCCTTCGCCATTACGAAATGTGACCGTTTGTTCCTTTCCAGGCTGCAGTTGTACATCAATTATTGTTGCAGGACGCAGAATCTCAGCGCCAGCAACACCGGCGCGGCGCAGCACCTCTTCATCAAACGCGGCACGATCCAATTGATACGACGGCACACGCACCTGATAAAGCGGCCCGAGCTCGCTTGCTTCGGCGAGCGTTTTTACTTCGCCGTTTGTAAACCAAAACCGCAATCCTTGCTTCGCGAGATGCGATTCATTGAGATATTGCGTCAATCCCAGCACTCGGCCCATGAAATAGGCACTGACCTCGACAGTTGCTTCGCCGACGCGCCGCGAAAGTTTTGTCGATTTTTCCAGGATCAAAATGCGAATTCCCGGATTTTGCCGCAGCAACAAGATCGCGGTTGCGCCTCCGGAAAGCGCGCCTCCCATGATTACGACGTCGTAAAAGTCCATATCATCGGATTGAGGCGGATTCATATGGGCTTCCATTTTACGAACAGATAGTTTTCTTGGCCCGGCCTTATTACGTCAAGTGTGCAATTGATTATCAGTCGAGTTGCTAGTCTATGAGACGCCATGTTCACCTTGTCCGATTTAGCCTCATTCGCTAACGTCAAGCCCGCATAGCTCCGTCTAATGAACAACACGCATCTTGCGATCCAATTTTTTATTCAGCTTGCTGTCATTCTTTTATTCTGCCGGTTGGTAGGAGCGATTGCTTTGCGGCTCGGCCAGCCGCAAGTCGTAGCGGAAATGGTCGCCGGCGTGCTTCTCGGACCATCGCTTTTCGGTTTGCTCTGGCCAGAGGCGCAGCATTGGCTTTTTCCGTGGGACCCCGCTCAGAAAATGCGGGACACCCAGAGTTATTTGTTTCCAGCATCGCAACTAGGTCTCGCGCTTTACATGTTTGTGGTTGGAATGGAATTCCGCGTCGACATCGTGCGCCGCAGATTGAGAAGCTCAATCGCCGTGTCGGTGGCGGGAATGCTGACCCCTTTCGTCTTGGGTGCCGCGCTGGCTTGGATTCTATTTGATCACACGACGCTCTTTCCAAGAATGACTTCGCGCCCGGAGGCGATGCTCTTTCTTGGTGCGTCGATGTGTATCACCGCTTTTCCCATGCTCGCACGGATCATTCACTTCAAAAAACTTACCGGCACAACCATGGGAACTGTGGCGTTGGGCGCCGGGGCAATCGACGATGCAACAGCATGGTGCCTGCTCGCAGTGGTGCTCGCGAGCTTTGAGAAAAATTGGGGCCACGCTGTGGTGAACATCGCCGGCGGCGTCGCCTACGTGACTTTAACGCTCCTAGTCGTGCGCCCGTTGCTGCTTCGTGCCAAAGGTTGGTTAGCGAAAAACGGAACACTCACCGAAGCCGGATTAGTCGTCGGACTCGCGCTCATGGCCCTGGGTGCGTGGTTCACCGACCTCATCGGTTTGCACGCAGTATTCGGTGCGTTCGTCATGGGCGCCGCGATGCCGCGCGGGGTCGTCGTGCGCGACCTTGTTGGCCGAATTCAGCCGCTCACGGTCGCGCTGCTGCTCCCGCTCTTTTTCACCTACTCGGGCTTGAATACAAAGATCGGTCTGCTCAACACGAGTTTCCTTTGGGCTATGTGCGGCGCGGTGTTGATCGCAGCTGTTCTGGGCAAAGGCGTTGCGTGCTGGCTAGCGGCACGGGCCACTGGCATTCCGAATCACGAAGCGCTCGGCATCGGCACACTAATGAATGCACGTGGATTGATGGAACTGATCGTGATAAACATCGGGCTCCAGCGCGGAATCATATCAGAGGGACTTTTCGCCACGCTCGTGATCATGGCAGTGCTCACGACGCTAATGGCCTCGCCGCTCTTCGAACGCCTCGTGGGAAGCGGGACGCATCAACCCATTCCCGAACCCGAGGCTGAAGAAGCAACCGAACCTAAGTTCGGTCCGTTAACGTGACTGACGTCCAAGTGCACGAGAAGAAATTTTAAGATAAACGTCTTACGACCTGGAGATACAAGCTCATTCGCAAGAGCGCGACTGATAGCAGTGTTGCTATCGTTGGCCTACGGGAGGCGCCAAAGGTCGAACCTCATTCGCAACGGGTCTTCGGAGCGCGTTTGGATCGGGTAACCAGCATCTCGGTCGCGTCGGAAAACAGGGGGCGTTATGTTGAGCCGTTTCTGGATCGCTATCATGGCGAAGAACAGCTGGTTCAGAAAGCGGGTCCACAAACCAGCATTCCACCTACCCGCAAGCATCGTGACGACTGACCGAAAGATGAGCTTCGGAGGCTCTGGACTGAAAAAGACATCGCGAAACTGTGGTGTGTAGAATCCCACCACAAACCGGCGAAACGTCTCGAACCTTTTTCGCTGACGACGAGAGAACGCCGCGAAGCTGGAGGCTGAAAAGTCATTTCTCGCCAACGCCCGATGGAGCTCGGCAGCGGCTTCTATTCCAGATTCCATAGCAATTGAGACTCCGGTCGAGAATACCGGATCGAGAAACGATCCTGCGTCTCCGGCCAGGATCCAGCGATTGCCAGCATATGCCGAAGCGCTGTACGAGAAATCCTTCTCAACGCGTACTGGCCACTCGCGCCGGGCATTGCGCATTAACTCATCGACAATCGGCGTATCGGAGATCGTGCGATTGAGTGTCTCCTCAGATGAACTGCCGTTCGCCAATCTGCGGTAAAGGGCCTTTGGCAGAACGACACCGACGCTCGTTAACTCTTTTGAAATCGGAATAAGCCAAAACCAGCCGGCGTCGTTGCGCGCGATAAGTCGAATATCATCGGGTCGCGGCCCTTCCAGTCGGGGCACGTTCGTGTAGTGGGAGTATATTGCTATGTTGGCGAGCCGGGACTCCTCGGTGCGCAGATTGAATTTTCGAGCGAGCAACCCTCCGCGGCCTGTGGCATCGACTAGAGCCCGCACACGCACACGTCCGGTCGCGGTCTCGCCGCGTGACGCGACGTCGAGGATTGCCGCATCAGATGTAAACTCGCATGTAGTCACGTTGCATGCTTGTCGAACGTCAACGCCCACTTCACGAGCCCGATCCAGCAGAATGCGATCAAATTCCTGGCGACATACCTGATACGTTTGCGGCCTCGCGACCTTCCAAGCGTTTGCGAAGTCAACGTATCGTCCGCTCTGACCATCATGCGTGTAAAGACGCGCACCCCATTTCTTCGGAAAACATGCCGCCTCGATCTGCTTGGTCACGCCCAAAGCTGCGAACGCGTCGTTGGCAGTCGATAGCAACGATTCACCTATATGGAATCGCGGGAAGGTCTCGCGCTCAAAGAGGACGACAGAATCACCATGTTCCGCCAGCGAGATAGCCGACGACGAACCAGCAGGACCGCCCCCAGCCACAGCAAAATCAAAGTCATACCGGGAGTTGGCTGTTGTCATCAGATCACTAAAGTATCATTTCGAGGAACGTGGAAGAAGACAATTTCTTTAGTCTCTTGTGAGCGAAAAAATGTCTAAGCAGACGACACTCACGTTGGAAGTTACCCGCGACTTAATTATGGAGCCGGCAGTCGGATTCGAACCGACGACCTGCTGATTACAAATCAGCTGCTCTACCAGCTGAGCTATGCCGGCGCTGCCCCCATACGAAAGCCGTTTTTAGCGAGTTGATCAAGAGTTCGTCATGAACCATTTCGCGCACCGCGCTGCAAAAGCGATCAAAATTTCACGGAATTTTTCTACGGCACGAGAAATGGTTAGGACTCCCCGGGGGGCCGGGCTCGTCTCCTTCAACACGGTCAAACGTCTAAACTGGTAACGGTCCTCGGAAATTTTTCGACAAAAGGCGACCTTTGCCGCAGACGACGAGACGCAAAGCCACGGCAGGATGTCACGGCGGCGTCGGACGAGGGTGCGGAGTTGGGCGAGGTCTGCGTGGTGGACCGGATGGCACGCAGTATCTGCCGCCGGTGTTCATCGGCGGCAAAACGGCACCTATTCCGCCCCAGACGACCATTTCACTGCCGGTCCAGATTGCCGTGTGCAACCCTCGGGCATCAGGCGCGTTGGCAGTGCTAGTAGACGCCCAACGATCGAGATCGGGATAGTATCTGCCGCCGGTATTGAAATTGGATGTGTCATCTCCTCCACCCCAGACGATCATATTGCTTTCAGTCCAGATTGCTGTGTGACCCCCTCGAGCTTCGGGCGCGCTGGTAGTGCTGGTAGCTATCCAGCTGTCTGTGATCGGATTGTATTTTCCGCCCGTGTTGAAAACCCCATTGAAGGTTCCTCCACCCCAGACGATCATGTTGCTTCCGGTCCAGATTGCCGTGTGACCCTGTCGGGCATCAGGCGCGTTGGTAGTGCTGGTGGCTGTCCAGCTGTCTGTGATCGGATTGTATTTTCCGCCCGTGTTGAAAACCCCATTGAACTCTCCTCCACCCCAGACGATCATTTCGCTGCCAGTCCACACTGCCGTGTGAGCCACTCGGCCGTCGGGGGCGCCGGTGAGGTTGGTTGGCGTCCACGTGTCGCCAATGCATCCGCCAGAGGGATCCGATTTTGTGGGAAGGGTATAATTGGCGCCAGCAGCGACGGTCTGATCAAACGTTCGGCTCTGTTGTTTCACTCGCTCGACCGCCGGGTGCGCGAGCAGACGCTCAGCTAGGATGGGCCTTGCGAGACACTCCGCAATAACAAAAGAATCATTCCCGAGCGCTTCAAAAAGCTCCTGTAGCACTTCTGACTGCCTGGTGTTTTGCGCCATGCGATCCATCTCAGCCTGTAGCTGCTCAGTAGCGAGGGGTCGCTGCGAGTAATCCGCCAGCGCTTGTGAGTTTCGTAGATAATTCCTGACTTTCCTTTCGATTTGCGCCTGAGATATCACGGCATCGAGTGACGGCTTGGGATCAGAATGCTCTTTTGGCCAGATGCGATGACGCCAGTACACTTCTTCGATAGCTCTCTGGTAGAACACGCGTTCTTCAAACCTGAGCGTTCTTTGAGAAGCGGTCGCAGGCGCTCGGGGATTGAGGAACGCTAGTCCCGATCGGATCGGGATCAGAATGAAATAAACTGTCGCTGCGCAAAGAAGGAGACCGATCAAAGCGCGCAAATTAAAAAAGCCTGACCTGGTAAATAACTTTCTCTTCATGGGATTTAGGGGTTATTGATCACCAATTACTGATCACTTCTCACTCTTCGGTCACGGCGGGGTTGGCCGAGGATGCGGAGTCGGACGCGGCCTGGGTGTAGCTCTAGGAGTAGGACTAGGTGTCGGTGTTGGGCCGCCTTGCACACAGTATCTACCGCCGCTAACAAAGAATCCTGGGTCGCCGCCCCAGACAATCATTTCGCTGTCAGTCAGGACAGCGGTGTGACTGGCTCGGGCACCGGGTGCGTTTGCGGTGCTCGTAGCCGTCCATGTATCCGTGCTTGGATCATATTTGCCGCCAGTGGCGAAATACATCGGGCCGGCGTTGGTGCCTTGCACGCCACCCCAGACGATCATTTCAGTGCCGGTCCAGATTGCCGTGTGACCACTTCGGGCTTCCGGCGCGTTGGTAGTGCTAGTCGCTGTCCAAGTATTTGTGCTTGGACTGTATCTCGCGCCGTCACCGAATGCGTTCCTTCCGTCGTCGCCACCCCAGAC
>Ga0193723_1000119_pt1 | contig 26340 bp, 27 predicted proteins | sample H2m2metaG_FD_143042 | JGI IMG/M metagenome (GOLD analysis project Ga0193723, IMG submission 143042) | Soil microbial communities from a riparian zone of the East river system, Colorado, United States - H2m2 | ecosystem: Environmental > Terrestrial > Soil > Riparian zone | place: USA: East River...
GGCGTGCTGCTCCAGCACACCCGCGATCGTCGTGTGGGCGGCGGTCGGGATTGAGGTCTCCGCCACCAGCCGGCCCTGCACGCGCTCAGGGATCGGAGCGGTCCCGATGTCGAACCGCCAGAGTACGAGCACGAGGGCGCAGTAGATGACCGAGACGACAAATCCGACCGCAAATGACTGCACGCCCGCCGCCAAACCAACCGCGATCGCCAGAAAGATGTACACCGCATCCTTGGTATCGCGCAGCGTGTTGCGAAACCGCACCGCCGCCACGATGCCGGCCAGGCTGAACGCGAGGGCGACGCTGTCCCGCACGATCAACACGACGCCGGAGATCACCACCGGCAGGACGATGACGGTTTGTACCAGGGACGCGTCGTAGTTCGCCTTCGGTTTGGTCCGCATGTACATCCAGGCCACGGGGCTCATCAGGGCGAGCGCGCCGAGCATGGCGACGGCTGCACTCCCGGGTGTCCGCTCGCCAAACAGCGGCCCCCACTGCGAAATGGTGCGCGCCACGAGCCACGCCACCACCGCGAGCACGACGTAATAGAGCGCCAGCCGGATCACCAATCCGAACGCGCGACGCTCGTTCACTTCGGCATCCGCCGGCAGGGGCGTACGAGCTCGCGATTCACGGCCCCCGGATTGTCGATGACCTTGAAGAACTCGTCGAAGTATTCGAGCACGTTGCGCACGTCGCGCTCAGGAAGATCGGGCACCGCGCGAACCGCGGCGTACATCGAATCTTTCGCCGTGCGAAAGCGCGCCAGGACACCGGCGAGGAGACTATCCGGCTGGCAAAACCCGCGATACACCCGCTGGCGCACCGATTGGATATTGAGCTGCGGCGGCGGAGAGGCGTACGGCGCGTTCACCGCGCCGGAAAAATCGAAGTCGTACGGCACGGCGAGCAGCGGCCGGGGCTCCGCGACCGGTTGAAAGATCGCGATGTTGTGCCGTTTCCAGACCGACCAGTCGGTGTTGCCGATCAAATACTGAAAGACGGCGACCAGCGTCATGTACCTCGGGTCCGTCATCGGATCGTAGACGTTGTTGCTGTGGATTTGATCCGCCGCGATGCGCTTGGCGAGGGCGGTGTCGGACTCGATCAGGAATCCGTAGCGCATCACGGTGTCGTGACGCGCGGAATCGATGTACGTCATGTGCGCGAGCCGCACGCGGAAGCTGGTGTCGGTCACCGCGTTGAAGGCGCGATACAGCGCGTATTCACGCAGCAGGTTGCGCTCGAAGGTACGGTCGCCCTGACAGTGGGTGACCAGCTTCAGCTTGTCCTCACCGGCGAAGGGCGTGTTGTCGACCTTCTTGCTTGGGAGATCGAGCCGGATGGGAGGAAAGCCGCAGGTCCTCAAGCGGAAGATGCCGCGCGTCCGCAGCTTGACGTCGAAGCTGGCGGTGTCGGCGCCGGCTCCGTAGCGCAGTGTGGCCGGGTGGTCCTTGCGTTGCGCGCCGCGATCGCGAAACAGGGCGCGCAGGTCGCCTTCCAGCCGCAGGGTGAGCGGTGCAGGATCGTGAAACAGGCTTTGTGCGCTCGCCCGGCCGGGCGCACATAAGAAGAAAGGAAGGATCAGGTAGAGACGCGGTTTCGTCCTGCCTCCTTCGCCCGGTAGAGGGCCTTGTCCGCCGCCTGCACGACCTGATCGGGAGACGCGTTCCGGTGGTTCCGTTCCGCCACGCCAATGCTCACCGTGATCGTGATCCCCGGACGGGTCTTCCTGCCTTTGTCGTTCTTCGGCTTGACCCGCGGCCGGAACCGCCGCCGCATGGTAAATCGGCTGGTCTCGACGATTTCGCGCAACTCCTCGAGATGCGGCAGGCACTCGTCCTGGCCCTTGCCGGGAAAGACCAGGGCAAACTCCTCGCCGCCGTAGCGATACGCCGTGCCCCCGCCCGACGCCTGCGCGAGCCGTGCGGCGACGAGCCGGAGGACGTGGTCGCCGGCGTCGTGTCCGTAGGTGTCGTTGAAGCGCTTGAAATGATCGACATCGACCATGGCGACGCTGAACTGGCCCGAGAGCCGGGGCAGGGCCTCATTCAGCGCGCGCCGGCCCGGAAGCTCGGTCAGGCCGTCGCGGTAGGCCATCATGTACGACGCTTCGATCACCGCGATCACGAGGATCAGCCCTGCCGTCGCCAGCCAGATCTCCTGACCCGCTCCTGCCGCCGGCCATGACAACGCGACGAACACTGCAATCAGCGCGTAGAAGTAGCCCCGGACCGGAGACTGGGGTTCGCGCCACCACGCCAGCACGAGCAGCGCGCCGATCGCGACGAACGCCACGATCGACGGCTGGGCGACGGGCGTCCAGACGGTGAGCCGGCCAGGGAGCAGCCGCGTCGTGAGGAACTTGAGCGCCTTGTCCGGGAAGGACTGCGCCAGGAATACGACCAGCAGGACCTGCACGCCGAGCAGCACCCAGCGCAGCAGTCCGGCGGGGGTCAGGGTGCCGCGCTCGGGCAGGAGCGCAACCAGCGCCAGGTTGATCGGCACCAGGAACGTCATCGCGTCGAAGCAGACGCGTTCGCGCGGGGTGTCCACGCCTTTCAGCAGGAGGTATTCGGTGAGCGCCAGCAGCGCGATTGCGAAGACCAGCCGGGAGCGGTTGAAGCGCCAGCCCAGCAGCAGGGCGGCGGCGACGACGGCGAAGGGGAATACCGTGGCGAGGCCCGTGACGGTACCGCGCAGCGACGGCATGGTCAGCAGCAACGCCGCCGCGGCGAGAATCAGGACTTCGGGCACGAACTTGGAGAGGAGATGTTTCATCGGGCCAGTAACGGTACGTCCAAGAGGCCGAAGGTCAACTGCTTGACCGGGTCCGCGCGGACTGGCGATATTCACGCGCCCGCCACGGCGGTATCGTCTAGGGGACTAGGACGGAGCCCTCTCAAGGCTCAAACACGGGTTCGAATCCCGTTACCGCTATGCGCAGTCCCGCCCCCATCGTCTAACGGCTAGGACACCACTCTTTCAAGGTGGGAACAGGGGTTCGATTCCCCTTGGGGGCACTGACTACTGGGGACTAGGGGTTGGGGGTTGGGGCCCTATTCCCCCTCTTGGTATTCCCGCTGCACGACGCAGTTACCGCCGGAATTCTTCGCTGCATACAGGGCGTGATCCGCCACCAGCATCAGCTGCGGCGCCGAGACCTCGATCGTGTCCCGGGGCAGCTCGACCAGGCCGCCGCTGATGGTGACCATGGTGGACGCGTTCTCGATGAGGTTGCGGCGGATGCGGGAGGCGACGATCAGCGCGGCGACCGCATCGGTGTCGGGGAGGATGATGGCGAATTCGTCTCCGCCCAGCCGCGCCGCGATGTCGGTGCCGCGCAGACTCTTCTGAATCGCGACAGCGACGCGGCTCAACGCCTGGTCGCCCGCATGATGGCCCCAGCGGTCGTTCATCAGCTTCAGGCGATCGACGTCGATGAGCAGGAGTGAAAGCGGCACGCCATAACGGCGGCAGCGCGCGATCTCCCGCGTCATCGTCGCATCGAAGTGATATCGATTGAACAGGCCCGTGAGCGGATCCGTGACCGACCGGTGCTCCAGCAGCTCGAGCGCCTCGTGCTCCACGATGGTCGGGGAGACGAGATCGCCGCTGATGTTGAGCATGTAGTCCACGGCGGCCACGACCGCGCCGACGTTGCGGCCCAACCGGTTGCCGAGCTCGCGGCGATGCGCTTCGATCGCGGCGGCGCGCTGGGTGGCTTCGCTTTCGCTCAGCCGGGCGTGCGGGAAGACGCTCGCGAGGGGCAGCGTGGCGGCGTCCTCGACCGACGGCTCGCGCCGGTCGATGCGGGTGCGGCGGTCGATCCCGCTGCGGCGCTCGTCCACGGGATTACCAGCCGATTGCATAGTTCGAGAGTTTGTGGTGCTGGAAACTCATGCAGTCTCCAGCAAGTCGTCGAGTTTGTCGATCTCGGCGCGCGCCGAGAGACGCTGGAACGAGGACCGGGCACGCTGCGCCGCGGCTTTGCCACCGGTCGCGTCGCCGATCTGAATCAGCAGGTGCGCGAGATCGCGCTCCGCCATCGCGAGGAGCAGCGGACGGCCGTGCTCGGTCGCGTGGACGATCACGTCGCGGAACATCGTCTCCGCTTCTTCGCGCCGTCCCGCCAGGGCCAGTGCCCCGGCCTTGATGCGCAGGTCTTCGGCTTCGCGCACCGGATCCTTGAGCTCGCGATGCGTCGCGATGGCGCGCTCGATCGCGGCCAGGGCGAGGTCGGCTTCACCGCGGGACACGTGAATCTCGGCGAGGCCGGCGATGGCTTGGGCGCTGAGTTGCTGGTCTCCCAACGCCTGCGCTTCCTGAATGGCGATCTGCGCGTTCTCCAGGGCGCGGTCCAGCTGGCCCTGCGCGCGGCACACCATGCCGAGGTTGTGGCGTGCTTCGGCCACGCCGCGAGGGAAATGTGCCTGCTCGTAGGAGGCGATGGCGCGCGTGTACGCGGCGACCGCGCGCTTGAAATCACCCTGCATGTTGGCGATGACGCCGAGGTTGTTGGCGCAACGGCCGACGGTGGCCATGTCGTTGTCGTCGCTCGCCTCTTCCTGGGCCCGCGTGAAGAAGTACGTCGCCTCGTCGATGCCGCCCCGCTCCAGCGCGATGGCGCCGCAGACGTTGAGCGCACGGACTTCCATCATCCGGTCCTTCAGCGAGCGGGCGCGCAGCTGCGCCACCATCGCCCATTGCTGGCCCACCTCGAGACGGCCGAGGCGGCTGTGGGCGATGCCGAGCAGCAGCGTGAGCAACGCCGACTCTTCGAGCTCGTCCTTGGAGCGCTGCTCGAGATAGGTGAGCAGGTCGGCGTATTTGCCGGCGTCCGCGAACTGCTGCGCGACATGGATCGGCGCGAGCGTCCCGCGGAGCTCGGCGGCGAACGCCTCGTCCCAACCCTGATTCGCCAGCTTCCGGATTTCGCTCTCGGCGCCCATGCGGGCGAAGATGCCCTTGGCAGTCTGCGCCGCGGCCTGCGCTTCGGCCGTGCGGCCCGTGCGGCGCAGGACGATGGCGAGATCGCGGGTTGCCTCGCCTTGCAGGAGCAGCCGCGCGTGCAGCTCGGCGCGACCGATCACTTCGCGCAGCGCCTTTTCGGCGCGGGGCAGCTGGTTCTCCACCGCCAGCACGAGCGCCTGGATACGCAGGTCCTCGGCTTCGGCGACGGGGTCGGGCATCTCGCCGCGGACGGCGCGGATGCGGTCGAGCTCGCGGCGGGCGAGCTCGGGCTCGCTGCGCACGGCGCGGATTTCCGCGCGGCCGCGCAGCGTCAGCGCAAAGAGGGTTTCGTCGCGGCTGGCTTCGGCCGCGGCAACGGCCTGATCGGCAGTCGCCAACGCCTTGTCCAGCGCGCCCTGTTCGCGATACGCGTTGGCCAGGTTGTGCAGGCAGTCGGCGACGCCCGCCTGCATACCGGCGCGATGGTGGGCTGCGACGGCGATCTCCCATGAGGAGATCGCCTCGGCGTGACGGCCGCGCAGATGGCTGATGATACCCAGGTTGTTCGAGGCGCGGCCGGTCGTGGCGTGATCGCCATCGCGGCTCGCGGCCATCAGGGCTTGCGTGCAGAAGTCGGCGGCTTGGGTGAGGTTCCCGCTGACGAGGGCGATCGCGCCCCGGGCGTTGAGCGCATGACGCTCGACGCCATGCTCGCGGCGCTGACGCGCACCGGCGAGGGCTTGATCGATCCACTGGAGGCCCTGTTCGTGCCGGCCGAGCCGCGCCTGCGCGATACCATAGAGCAGGGCGAGTGTCGGATCGGCCAGCTCCGTCTGGTCGCGCGCGCCCAGGTACTCGACTACCGCGGCATGGTGGCCGGCGGCCGCGAGTGCGCGGGCTTTGGCGACAACGGGCGACGCCTCTGCGAGGCGCTGGTCGTGGGCGTGGTCTTTGGACATTGGGATGCTGTCTCCCGCCTAGAAGCCCACCGACCACTCCAAGAGCGCTTCCGCGATTTCATACTCGCAGAAATGCGGCAGCGCGTACGTGAACGAATTTTCGTCCAGCGACTGGCTCGCGCCAAGCTTGGTCCACGCTTCGTTATTGTCTTCGCGATACCAGAGACCGAGCAGCTTTGCTTCGATGACTGTGTCGCTGCTGTCGGCGACGCCGTCGCCGTTCAGGTCGCCGCCGGCACCCCCGTACCAGATCTTCATCTGGGCCGGCGCGCCGAACTGCAAGCCGCTCGGCTCGAGGATCACGCCGATCTTGGCGGTGTCAACGCTGACGGTGATGAGGACCGAGTCTCCCATCGCGAGCTCACCAACGCCCGGGACGAACTGGGGATCGGTGGTCGTGAGGCTGAGGAACGGATGCGTTTGGCTATCGATGCTGCTGCTGTAGTTGATTTGGACCGACCGAGACTCGCCGCGCACCGCCCAGAACGACACTTGATACTGGTCGAGACTGAGGGGAGGAGTCAGGGCCATCGTACCTGAGCGGCGCGTGCGAGCATCAGTTCGAGCTGTGAACTCTGGAGTTTGAGCCCAGCGCAGCGCAATGGGACCCGCGGGAGGTTTCACCGCTGTGGGTTGGTCCGAGCAGCGCGCCACCAAGAGCGCCAGAACGAGGACCATGAGGGAGCGGCGAACGAACAACTTCATGAGGATCTCCAAGGGCTCCAGGGTGCCTGGGAACTGCGCGGGCGACTTGACTGCGATGAGCACAGACGGCAGTATTGGACAGAATCGGTCCTTCTGCTGTCTTTATACGACACCGAAAGTAGGCATATCTTGTCACCTGTCAAGCCCGAAACTGGCCCGAAACGAGTCCCAGTAGCGAGTCGGCTATCCGTGCTGCTCGACGTCTTCAGTCCGTGGGATGCGATCTCGTTGAGCTACCGGCAGTTCGCCGCAGCGCTGGGCGGTGCTGTAACTGAAGCAGCTATAAAGAAGTGGCCGCATCGGGAGAAGTTTCCCGCCGACGTCGCCCGCCTCATCGTCGCGAAAGCGAAAGAGCTTGGCATCCCAGACGTTACGCTGGAATGGGTACTTTGGGGCGAAGGTTCAGGTCCCAAAAAGGGAACCAAAAAGGTTCCACAACAGCCAGCCCAGCAGGAACATCAGGAGTTAGCAGCGAGTATCGCGGAGGCGTTGGCGACCGATTTGGCCCATAACGAGTTCGGGCAATGGTCCTCGGTCGAGGTGCAGCGCACGGTCATCTGGTCTCTGAAGGATCTGGCCCGGCGTCTGTGGGTGCTGCGGTTCCCGATGGCCGAGACGTTCAAGTTGACGGATGAGTGGGGGACCAAGATCGGGTTGCCGACCCGTTCCCTTGCTTCGGCACCGGGTCCTGATGATTTTTCCGCCGCCCCACCCGCCTCTACGACGGGCCGATAGCTCAACTGGCAGAGCAACTGACTCTTAATCAGTAGGTTCTCGGTTCGATTCCGAGTCGGCCCATCCTACGGAATGATCAATGATCAATGTCCAATGATCATTGATCATTCGCGCGTCTGGGCCGTTACTCTCGCGACCATCATCTGGTCTGTCTTTCGTGCGCGCATCCGTGCTCCTCAGCTTTCTACTGATACCAGGCCTCGTCGCCGCCCAGCAACCTCCCAAGCCGCCGCCGTTGCACGTTGAAGTCGACTCGGCGCACCGTCGCGTCCTGATCACGGGCGGTCCCTACCGCGTGCCCGTGAGCCAGGAAATGCCCGGAATGATGATGGACATGGCCGCCACTCCGGTGGAGCGATTCGCGTTTCCGCTGGACGGCTGGATCCAGGGCTTCCGTATCGACTTGTTCGACAATCATGGCCATCAGCTGTCGCATCGTCTGCTCCATCACTTGATCGTGGTGAATTTCTCACGCCGCCAGTTCCTCTATCCGGCACTCGAGCGCCTGCTGGGCGCCGCCGAGGAGTCGGACACCGGCGAGCTGCGCGTGCCGCGCACGATCGGGGTGCCGATGCGCGCCGGCCAGGGCCTGGGCGTGTACGCGACCTGGCACAACGACTCGGGGCCCGAGATCCCGGCCGCGTACTGGCGCATCGTGCTGTACATGGCGAACGGGAGCCTCAGGCCCAGGCCAATCGACGTCCTTCCCGCCTACATGGACGTGAACATCCAGACCAATCCCGAGGAGAACCGCTTCAACGTCCCCCCGGGCCACTTCGAGATCGGCTACGAATTCAGCCCCCCGCTGTCGGGGCATCTCCTGCTGGTGACCGGCCACCTGCACGACTGCGGCACGCTGGTGAAGCTCGTCGATGCCGCGAGCGGCAAGACGCTCGTGCAGATCAAAGCCAAGCGAGACTCGCTGGGCCATGTGCTGTCGATCCCGCGCAAGCTGCTCGCGATCCGTGGCGAGGGCTTGCACCTCGAGGCCGGGCATCGCTACCGCGTAGTAGGGGTGTTCGACAATCCCGGGCGCGACACGTCGTACGGCGCCATGGCGGAAATGGTGGGCCTGTTCGCGCCGGACCATTACCGCGAGTGGCCCGCGGTCGATCCCGCCGATTCGTACTACCGTCGGGACCTCGTGGATCTGCTCGCGAACGGGGTGTCCGACTCGGTGATTGTTGGGAAGAGGCGCACTCCGGCGCGTTAGCGCCGCGCGCCGCACTGTCGGCTAGCTGTCAGCTTACTGTTCCTTAATGGGAGCGGCACTTTCCGTGATCTACCGGTGCATCAGACTCGCACCCACCTGAAAGAAGCTCACCGTCGCGCTGCCTGCGGCCTGGCCGCCGTTGAACTTCACGTCGCCGCCGAACACACCGACCGAGTAGTGCGCAAACGGCGCGATCCGCCAGGACGGCGTCACCGGGTACTCGTAGCCGATACCCAGCTGCGGGCCGATTCCCGATGACGTGACGACGTCAGTGCCGTCGTTGACGCGGTGCATGCTGAAGGTCGCGCCGCCCCGCAGGTAGAACTGACGCCGCACGTTCGGATACCAGTACGCGGCACCTCCAAACGACAGCAGCGTCTGGGTCACTCCGCCGTCGCGCTGCCGCCAGCCGGCAAGCTCGGCACCGACGCGCACCGCGCGTCCGGTGCTGCCGCCCACTCCAACGAACGCGGAGAGACCCGTCGTCCTGCGCCCGGCGCAGATGTCGCACGTGACGCGCGCCCAGCCCGGCGCCACGGCGACGCTGTACCACAACCCGGATGGTTGGCGACGCTGTGCGGCGGCGCCGCTCGTGCCGGCGAGCAGGGTTGCGACGAGGACCATCGCAGCGGTTCGCATATCGCCACTATAACTCAATTGCTGTGGCCAATTTGGGAGTGATTACGGTCACCGCTGATCGTGCCGCGCCGGGGTGAACATGGAGCCGGAATCCTTGAAACCCGCATCCCTGCTGCTCTTTCTCGTGGCGACCGCCGCCCTGGCGGCGTGCCAGGACTCGCCGGCGGCTCCAGACTACGGCCCCGCCACCGGCAACGCTGCGTCCTTCGGCCTCTGGTCTCCCGGGGCGAATGACGACTGCACCAAGGCACAGCACGACGCCTATTCGGTCGTCGGACCCGATCACAAGCTCTATCCCACGTGGCATCCGCCGATCGATCCGGTGAGCGGCTGCTCCTTCGGCCACGATCATGGACGCGATCCGCGCGGGTCGGCGCTGTACCACGAGGTCGGGCCGATCCCGTTCGGGTACGCGAACGAACAGCTCGACGTCTACGATCCGCTCACCACACGCCACGAAGATCACTTCGGACACAAGGTCGAATGGCAGAACGACGTCCCGATGCACTTCGGCAGCGACGCCGCGGATGCGATTTTTGCCGTCCGCTGCGACATCCTCACGAAGCTGCACCAGGGCACGCACTCGAAGGACGCCTTCACCAACAATCTGCACGAGCTGGTCTACCACATCCGCTGCAGCGACGGGACCGAGATGCACATCACGATGCTGGCGGCGATCGGCACGCCGGGCCAGTTCGAGCGCAGCTGCGACGGCACGACCGTCGTCGTCGGTCCGGCGACGCCGGCGAACTCGCCCGATGGCGGCGGCGTGCGGATCATTCCCGATCGCACCTGCGTGGATCGCGAGATTCTCGTAGCTGCCGGACAGACCTCGAACTTCGGCGCGTTGCACGAGAGCTGGCAGACGTCGAACTCCGTGCGCCGCGAAGACGGCCACACCCTCGCATTCTTCAATCCGTATTTCCAGGTTTTCCTGCCGAGCCGCTTCCACGATCCGGCCCTGGCGGGCATTACCGGCCGGCCGATCGACGTGTGCTACGAAGTCACGCCGGCCGGCAATCAGGTTCGTGGCAATGGTGCATGCGCGCGATCGACGAGCAACGGCACGATCACGGGAATCACGTTCGACGATCCGCGCTCGGTGTTCGACGGCACGGACCGCGTCGTCGACGTCAATTCGAACTTCATCAGCAACTCAGACGGTCCGGAGGTGTGGTACACCGACCCGTTCGGTAGGCATGGCCGCACCACGCCGTTCTCAGGGTCGGTTCGCCAGTTCATTGCGCGGATCAATAATGACCGGGGCGGGCTGGAGTTGGCGGGGCCAGGTATCGGCGGTGAAAGAGACTACGGCGGCCCCCGAGTTCACGCGCCGAACTAGTCTACCTGCTGCGTCTGCTGCGTCTGCTGCGTCTATTTTTTGCGCGACACTGTTCCGATCGCGTTGATCAAATCGCCTAAATCGTAGGGCTTCGTCACCGACGGCTGTCCGCAGTTCTCCAGGAACGAGCGCGTCTCGCCGCGTGCCTGGTCTCCCGTGACGAACACGAAGCGCCTGGCGACGAGCGGCCGGCTGTTGACCAGCTGCTCGTACATGGCGCGGCCGCCGAGCCGCGGCATCTGCAGGTCGGTGACGATGGCGTCGAACGTGTTGTCGCGATCGCCCAGCCGCTCCATCGCCTCGAGCCCGTTCTCCACTGAGACGATCTGATGGCCCTCGCGCTCGAGCAGGAGCACCATCGCCTGCCGGTTCACGGCGTCGTCGTCCACGACGAGGATGCGCATGCGCGGCAGGCTTTCCGCCGGCGACGGCAGCGGCGTCTGCGCGCCCAGCAGGCTGCGCGGTAACGTCACGACCACTTCGGCGCCGGTGCTGCCGCCGCGCGGCCTGAGCCGCAGGTTGCCGCCGGCCGACTGCGCGAGGGCCCGGGCGAGCGCGAACTCCACCTCACCACCCCCGCCCGTCTGCGTGAAGCGAAACGGCGATGTGAGCCGCTGTTCCGCTTCGACGGCCAGGGGCGTGCCCGAGTCCCATAGCGAGACGACGACGGAGGGTCCGGTCGGGATCGCCTCCAGCCGCAGCTCGCGGGGCGGCTGCTGCGCGCGCAGACGGCGCAATGAGAAGTCGAGCAGCTTCGTGAGCATTTCGCTGAGCTGCGCCATGGGGCACGCCACCATCGGGAGGTCGCTGGGGACCGCGCGCACGATTTTGACGCCGAGCTCGCGGAAGGTGGACTCGCGTTCCGCCAACACCCCATTGATCACGACCGCCGCATCGCACGGCTCGGCGGCTCCCGCCGGGTGTGCGGCGAGCTCGAGAAAGTGACTCGTGATTTCGGCTGCGCGGCGCACTTCGCCGTGCAATAGCACCAGCGCGCGGGCGCGCTCGGGATCGAGGGGGCTGCCGTGCAGCAAATCGGCGAGCGCGCCGATCGCGGCGAGGCGGTTGTTCAGGGCATTGAGAACGTTGGCGGAGCCGTCATCGAGAACGACGTGCTTGACGTCGGGTGAAGCCGAGTTGGAGGATCTCGAGGATGGTGGAGGTTGCGAAGGGGGCGCAGGACGGGCGCGTGACGGCGCGGGGACCTGCTTCTGACGTCCCAGTACATAGCCGATCAGCGCGCCGACTGCCGCACCGAACCCGAAGGCTACCCATAGCTCCATGCCGAAAAGCTATGCGCCGCGCGAATTTGCGCGAGCAGCCAGCCGTCACACCAGCGACGAGACCCGCGTCACCCTACATGCCCTGGCTCGGATTCGAACCGAGACGCCTTGCGGCACTGCCCCCTCAAGACAGCGTGTCTACCAGTTCCACCACCAGGGCGGGCCAGAAACATAGAAAAGTTCCGGCATGAAGTACAGGCGGTCTTAGCCGAATCGTTTCGCGGAGCGTTCCCGCGCCTTGCGAGCCTCTGCTTCGCGGTTCCTGGGCGGCGCCTTGACCGTCAACGAATCGATCAAGCGCCGGGCAATCTTCGTCACGTCATCCACGGCGCCGTTGAACACGGCCTCGTTGGCGTGCGAGGGGTGCGTCGTGCCGCTCAGCTTGCGCACGAATTGCAATGCGGACGCTCGAAGCTCGTCGTCGGTCGCAGGCGGGGCGAAGTTCGCCAGCGTCTTGATGTTTCTGCACATACCGGGCTCCTCTGGAATTGCAAGGGTCGTCCCCCGAGTCTACCCCGTAACTAGGCCTACCACAATGGGATTCGCGCGTGTCGATTTCTCGGAGTCTCGTTCGACGTTTCATTGAGGCGTCAAACGAAACCTCAATCGAAAGTGAGTGGGCCATGCGATTCCTGGTGATGGTGAAAGGCAACAAAGGCTACGAGGCCGGCGCCATGCCGACCGAGCAGGAGCTGACGGAGATGGGGAAGTTCAACGACGAATTGGTGAAGGCGGGCGTCATGCTGGCCGGCGAGGGGTTGCAGCCCTCAGCGAAGGGTGCGCGGATCAGCTATGCAGGCAGCAAGCGTACGGTGCGCGATGGGCCGTTCACGGAAGCCAAGGAGCTGGTCGCCGGGTTTTGGATCTGGCAGGTGAAGTCGCGCGCGGAAGCGCTCGAGTGGGCGAAGCGAATCCCGTTCCAGGAAGGTGACGTGGAAATCCGCCAGATCTTCGAAGCCGAGGACTTTGGCGCGGAATTCACGCCCGAGCTGCGCAAGCAAGAGGAGCAGCACCGGGCCGCGATCGACAAGAACAAACAACGCGCGGGGAAATGACCATGAAATTCATGACGATTGTGAAGACGCGCGAGACGGGTGCGCACCCCTCGCCGGCGCTCATCGAGAAGATCGGGAAGCTGGGCGAGGACGCGGCCAAGAAAGGCGTCATGGTCGGGATGGGTGGTCTGGCGCCGACGGCGCTGGGCGCGCGCGCCCGGCTCAGCAACGGCAAGATCACCGTTACGGACGGCCCCTTCACTGAGGCGAAGGAAATCATCGGCGGGTTCGCGATCTACGATGTCGCGTCGAAGCAGGAAGCGATCGACTGGACCCGGAAATTCCTGGAAGCGCACATCGGACTCTGGCCCCAGGATCTGGAAGTGGAAGTGCGCCAGATGATGGATGACCCCTCGAACGGCTGCTGACGCCATCGATGCCGTCTGGCGGATCGAATCCGCCAGACTCATCGCTGGTTTGGCGCGCATCGTCGGTGACATCGGCGTCGCGGAGGACCTGGCGCAGGACGCGCTGGTCGCGGCCTTGGAGCAATGGCCCGCGTCCGGCGTGCCGGACAATCCGGGCGCCTGGCTCATGGCGACCGCTAAACATCGCGCGATCGATCACCTCCGGCGTGGGAAGATGCAGGACACGAAGCACGAGCATCTCGGTCGTGAGCTGGAGGAGCGGCAAATCAGTCCGGAGCACGACCTCGCCGCGGCCATCGACGATCAAGTGGGCGACGACATGCTGAGCCTCATCTTCACCGCCTGTCACCCGGTCCTCGCCACCGAGGCGCGCGTCGCGCTCACGCTGCGGCTGCTCGGCGGCCTGACGACCGACGAGATCGCGCGCGCGTTCCTCGTTCCCAAGGCCACGATTCAACAGCGGATCGTTCGCGCCAAGCGGACGCTCGCCGCCGCGCGCGTGCCGTTCGAGGTCCCGCGCGACGCCGAGCTGGGGCAGCGGCTCGAGTCGGTGCTCGAAGTCGTCTATCTCATTTTCAACGAGGGGTACTCGGCGACGGCCGGCGACGAGTGGGTGCGGCCGGCGCTGTGCGAAGACGCGCTGCGCCTGGGCCGCATTCTCGCCGAGCTGGCACCCGCCGAGCCGGAGGTCCACGGACTCGTCGCGCTGATGGAAATCCAGGCGTCGCGCATTCGCGCACGCGTGGGACCGGGCGGTGCGCCGATCCTGCTCCTCGACCAGGACCGCGGCCGGTGGGATCATCTGCTCATCAGGCGCGGTTTGGCCGCGCTGGCGCGGGCCGATGCGCTGGGAGGTTCGTCCGGGCCCTACACGCTGCAGGCGGCGATCGCCGCCTGTCACGCGCGGGCCCGGGCTGCCGAGGAGACCGACTGGACGCGCATCGTGGCGTTGTACGACGCCCTCGCCCAGCTGATGCCGTCGCCGATCGTAGAGCTGAACCGCGCGGTCGCCCTGGGCATGGCATTCGGGCCGGCGGCGGGACTCGAGGTGGTCGATTCTCTCACGACCGATCCCGCGCTCGCCGGTTATCATCTCCTGCCGAGTGTGCGCGGGGATCTGCTCGCCAAGCTCGGCCGGTTCGACGAGGCGCGCACCGAGCTCACCCGTGCGGCCGCATTGACGCAGAATGTGCGCGAGCGCGATTTGCTTCTCAAAAAACTGGAGGCTCTGTGAAAAAGGAGTGGGCACCGCAGCTCTTGAGCGTTCTCAGAATCGTCGTGGCCTTCCTGTTCTTCCAGGTCGGTTCGGCGAAGTGGTTCGCCTACCCCGCGGCGATCATGCCGGGTGGCGGCACGGCGCCGGTGGGATCGTTGGTCTGGTTCGCGGGGGTGATCGAGGTTGTCGGGGGCACACTCTTCTTGCTCGGCCTGTTCACGCGCCCGGTGGCGTTCATTCTCTCGGGCGAAATGGCGTTCGCGTATTTCATCGGCCACGCCGGGAACGGCTTCTGGCCCGTGTTGAATCAGGGAGCGCCGGCCGTCTTCTACTGTTTCACCTACCTGTATTACTCGGCAGCCGGAGCGGGGCCGTGGAGCCTCGACGCGGTGCTCGCACAGCGCCGCGCGTCAGCCGTTCCAGTCCACTGAGTGACCGAGACCGCCTCGCGGTACGATCGCTCGATCGTTGAGGGGCCGCTCCGTGCCGCGGTCTGGAAAATCGCCTGGCCGACGATGTTCGCGAACGTCGTCAGCGGTCTGCAGGGCATCGTCGACCACATCCTCGTCGGGAATCTGGTCGGCTATCAGGCGAACGCGGCGATCGGCGTAAGCTGGCAGATCCTGCTCGTCGTCATCGCGTTCATTTCATCGCTGTTCACGGGAATGAGCGTGCTGGTGGCGCGCTTCGCCGGCGCCGGGGACTCCGCAACGGTGGATCGCGTGGTCTATCAGGCGTTCCTCACCGCGCTCGGCCTGTTGCTGGGCGTTCTGGCGCCGGTGGGCTACTTCGCCGCGCCCTGGCTGCTCGATGCCGTCCACGCGCGTCCGGAGGTGCAGGCCCAAGCGCTGCCGTACTTGCGGATCATGTTCCTCTTCTCGAGCGGGATGATGCTGTTCTTCATGCTGGCGGGCGCATTGCGCTCGGCCGGCGACGCGCGGACGCCGATGCTGCTCGGCATCGCGATGACGGTGTTGAACCTCCTGCTCAACATCCTGCTCATTCGTGGTTTCGGACCGATTCCGTCGTTCGGGACGCGCGGTTCGGCGATGGGCACGTGCATCACCGGCGGACTCGTGGCGATCTATGCGCTGTGGAAGCTCTGGCGGGGCGGGTGGGTGGTCGCGTTCCCCCGCGGCCAGGGGTTTGGGCTCGATTGGAAGATCATTCGCGAGCTGTTCCGCTTCGGTCTGCCGTCGGGATTTCAGGGTATCGCGATGAACGTCGGCGGCGTCGTCATGCAGGCGTTCATCGGTTCGCTGGCGCAGAGCGCCGCGGCGCAGGCCGTGTTTGCCGTGTCGTACGGCGAGCTGTTCGCGCTGATCACCTGGACGTCGGTTGGATTGATGGGTGCCGCGGCCGCTGTGGCCGGGCAAAACCTCGGCGCCGGGCAACCGGATCGGGCCGATCAGTCTGTACGCGTCGCCGCGCGGTATGGCCTCACCGTGGCGGCCGTCGTAGGGCTGATGTTCCTATTCGTTCCGCGACAGCTGCTGGGGGTGTTCGGGATGCACGACGCGGTCGTGGTGGACGTCGGCGTGCAGCTGCTGCGTGTGCTGAGTGTCTCGGGACTGTTCATCACCGTCGCGCTGGCATACACCGGCGGGCTGCAGGGCACCGGCGATACGAAGAGCCCGCTCTACATCTCGATCATCTCGCAGATCCTCGTCCCGCTCGGTATTTGTTTGGTCATTCAGCAGTTTGGGACGCTCGATCCGATCGACATCTGGCTGGCGATCCTGACGGGGCACATTACGCGCTGCGTGCTGAGTGTGCTGCGGTTCAGGCAGGGGCAGTGGCGGAACATCGCTGTCAATGATCAATGATCACTGATCATTGATCATTGATAACCTGTTGGTGGTGCCGATGATTGCGCGCGCGTTGTCTACCTGGCCCCAGGTATTCCACAGCAGCACGCCGCGCACCTTGCCGTCTTTCAGATAATAGACGACGCCCTCACGGAACTGCTCCTTCCACTTGCTCTCGGTCTCGAGCCGCGAGTCCAGCTCGCCGACGGCTTCGTATCCCAGCGCGAAGAGATCTGAATAGAAGAAGGGCAGGTGGGTATAGGGCGTGCCCTTGCCGGCCATGGAGCGGCCCGCCGCGGCACCCATGGAGTTGGCGTTGTCTTCGTGCTCGACTCGCATCCGCGTGTCGAGGGCGGGATTGAAGAAGTTGGCGACGTCGCCGGCCGCGAAGATGTCGGGCGCGCTCGTCCGGAGCATCTCATCCACGACGATCCCGTTCTCGACGCGCAATCCGGCCTGCTCGGCCAGCTCCACATTGGGCTGAATCCCCAGACCGGCCACGATGACGTCGGCGGGGATCTCTTTGCCGTGGGTCGTGCGCACCACCACCTTGCCGGCGCTTTGCTGCAGACCGCCGAGGCCTTCTCCGGTACGAATATCCACGCCCTGCTCGCGATAGTAGTCGACGAGGAATCGCGACAGATCGGCGGGGAAGACCCGCGCGCCGATGCCGTCCTCGGGAACCAGCATCGTCACATCGCGGCCCACGATGCGGAGCGCGGCCGCAACCTCCGACCCGATAAATCCTCCGCCCAGCACGAGGAAGCGCAGTTTCTCATTGGCGAGCGCCCGCAGCCTGACGTAGTCGTCAAATGTGCGGTAGTAGATGATCTGGCCGGTCTGCATTGGGAGCCGGCGCGGCGCTCCCCCTGTGGCGAGCAAGAGCTTGTCGAACGAGACAACCTCGCCGCGATCGTCGGTGACGGTCTTCTGTTTGGGGTTGACCGCGGTCGCGCGGCGGCGCACGCGCAGCTCGACGCCGATCTTCTCGGTGCCACGCCATACCACCTTGTCGGGATCCTCGCCCTTCCACAGTCCCTTCGACAAAGGCGGGCGGTTGTACGGCGGGTGTGGGTCGTCCGAAATGATGCCGATGCTGCCGTTCGGATCGACGTCACGGATGGCATGCGCGGCGGCATCGGCAGTCATCCCGCCGCCGACGATCAGATAGCGAACGCTCTTCATTCAGTGCTCGGGAAGGTTGTCATTTGCTTTAGTCGCGCTTTACGGAATCCCCAGCAGCTTATGTGTCTGGAGACTGAGTCGCCACTGCGGATGCGTCAGGCAATAGCGCACCGCCAGCTCCGTGTGACGGGCGCGGTGCGGTCCGTCCATCGGCTGGAGCGAAAAGTGCCGGAAGTCGAGCCCTGAGAAACGTTCCGGCGGCGCGTCCTCCTGTGGATACACGAGCTTGAGCTCGTCACCGGCGCGTAGCTCGAGCGGCGCATGCGCCTTGGGGCTCACACAAATCCAGTCGATTCCGCGTGGCGGGAGCCGCGTGCCGTTCGTTTCGATTGCGACTTCGAACCCGACACCGTGCAGCGCGGCAACCAGCGGCTCATCGAGCTGCACGGTGTCGCCCGAATCACAGATCGCGCTCGCGCGATCGGCTTCGCGGCCGGTCCAGAGGTTGCACCCGGCGAATCGCAGGAACACCGCCGGCCGCCCCGCCTGCGCGCCCTCGCCCTGCAACGTGTAGTACAGCTCCTTCACGGCGTAACTCACCGCGCCGCTTTCTCCATCCCCTGGTAGCGAATCGGATCCTCGCGGCCGGCTTCCGCAAATCCCTTGAGGCGCAGGAGGCACGCATCGCAGCGGCCGCACGCCGCGCCGCCCTCTGCCGGATCGTAACAGCTCACCGTGAGCCGGTAATCGACGCCGAGCGACAGCCCCGTCGCGATGATGTCCTTCTTGGGAAGCTGGATGAGGGGAGTATGGATTTGCAGCCGTTTCCGTCCCTCGACACCCGCGCGCGTGGCGAGATCGGCCAGCTGCTGAAACGCGGCGATGTATTCGGGACGGCAGTCCGGGTAGCCGCTATAGTCCAGCGCGTTGACGCCGATGAAGATGTCGTACGCGCCCAACGTCTCGGCCCAGGCGAGCGCGAACGACAGGAAGATCGTATTCCGCGCCGGCACATACGTCACCGGAATGTCCGCTCCCATCTCGCTCGCCGTGCGGTCTTTCGGCACGGCGACGTCGGCCGTGAGTGCCGAGCCCCCGAACCGGCGCAGGTCGAATTCGACGATCTCATGCGCGGCCACCTGGAACGCGCGGGCGATGCGTCGCGCGGCCTCGATCTCCTGTTCGTGGCGCTGGCCATAGCGAAACGTGAGGGCGTAGACCGCAAAACCGTCGCGTTGTGCCAAAGCGAGCGTGGTGGTCGAATCGATGCCGCCACTCAACAGGACGACGGCGCTCGGTTTAGTGTTATGCATGCCTAAAAGCTACCCCCAAGGAGAATCCCTCCCCCGCACGGGGCCGTTGCCGCGGCCCAAAAACCCCGCCGAGGCGCGCGAGATACTCAAGGCGGAAGCGTTTCCGGCGCCCGATGTGCAGTCCGTGACGCTCACCACGACGGAGTTCACGGCGATCTGTCCGAAGACCGGCCAGCCCGATTTTGGGAGCGTGGTGATCGAGTACACGCCGGCCAAGCAGTGCCTCGAATCGAAAGCGCTGAAATTCTACCTGTGGTCCTACCGTGATGAAGGCGCGTTCTGCGAGAGCCTCGCGGCCCGCATCGCCGACGACATCGTCTATGCGATCGCGCCGCAGGCATTGAAGGTGCAGGTCAATCAGAATGTGCGCGGTGGGATTGCGTTGTTCGCGGTCGCCGTCCGAGGCTGATCCCGCCTAGTCGGTCAGAGGGATCCGCCGCGCCCGATCCCACAACCCCGGCATGCCCAACTGCTGCGCGACGCGCTCGAATTCCGGCGCCGGACCCCGCCACCGCAGGGCGTCCACCGTTCCGACGGGCACGTCGCTCCGGAGTGTGGCCAACGTGCGAAACAACATCGCCAGCTCGCGATGCTCCTGGAGCGCAGCGGCGAGCCGCGCGGCGCCGCGCACCGGCACTTCCCATTGGGCCTGACTCGCCGGGATGCGTTCGAGGTGCACATACCGGCCCAGGACCGCGCCCGACGCCTTCTCGCCCCATCCCGGAATGCCGGGGAAGCCGTCGGCTGAGTCGCCGACCAGGGCGAGGTAGTCGGGAATCGAGGCAGGGCCGACGCCGAAGCGCGCCACGACGCCAGCTTCGTCGCGCAGCTCCCGCTTGCGGCGGTCGAGCTGCACGACGCGCTGGCCTCTGACGCATTGGCTGAGATCCTTGTCCGGCGTGCAGATGATCACCTGCTCGACAGCTTGGGACTCGGCGGCGATCCGGGCGGCGGCGGCCAGTGCGTCATCGGCCTCGAACTCCTCCATCGCCCAGACGACGACACCCATCGCGCGCAGGGCATCCTCGAGTGGATGGAATTGTGCCAGCAGCTCGGGCTCGATCCCCGCGCTCGTCTTATAGCCCGCCCAGAGGTCGTTGCGGAACGACTCGATGACGTGGTCGGTCGCGACGCCAAGGTGGGTGGTGCCGCCTTCGAGCATGCCGAGGACCGACCCCAGAACGCCGATCAACGCAGCGGCTTCCTTACCATCGCGGTCGGTCTGCCGCGGCATCGCGAAGAAATGCCGGAACAGCTCGTACGTGCCGTCGAGGAGGTGTACTCTCAGCTCTTCATTTCCCCGTGGTCTGCTGGCGCCGCAGGTCGAGTGTGAGCTGATCGCGCAGTGCGCCGATGGCTCTGCCGCGAATGTTGAGGATGCCGCCGGGAAGGTTATCGAACCGATAGCGACGCAACACCACGACGTAGATCCCGGGATCCCGCTCCCGGTCGACGACGGCCGTCAGGTCTACCGCCGCCTCGAAGTAATGGTTTGCATAAATCTGTTTGGAGGCGGCCAGCGTCATCCCGGGCAGCTCGGGGGGCGTGAATACGACCAGGTGGGTGACGCTCAGAATCGGGCGCAGGCGGGGCATCACGTCTTCGGACCAGAAAAAGACCTCGGCGGCGCCGGCGGGGAGGGCCCCGTGGGGATAGTTCGCGAAATAGTTCCGCAGCGACGGCACCGTCTGATAGATGTACGGCGATTCGGCGAACTGCGCGGCAAACGCGTCACTCGCGCGCATGTTCATGTTGCCGCGATCGTCATAGATCGCCATCGCCGAGTCACCGCGCTGGCGGTAGTCGGTGATGTACTCGACGAGCCGGCGGCGCGCGTAGGCGTTCAGCTGCGCCTGGAGGTCCGACGGCGACGCCGACCAGTTCATCTCATCGTGGATGCGGCGCATGTCGGTGGCCGGGAGCTTCACGACGCAGTCGCCGGGCTTGCAGCTCCTCATTTCGGCGACGTCGCGGGAGTTGATCGTCACCGCGGCCACGTCCGATGCTACCGCGGGACTGCTGAAGATTCCGAGCTGCGTGCGGTTGGGCGTACGCAACGACGTGGGAAAGTTGCGCAGGACGCGCACGTACGGCTCGCGTCCTACGCTCGAGGTGATGATCCCGAACACGGCGACATCGCGGCGGTCCCGCGTCTCCAGCACCTTCACGACCGGCTCGCCGCGCTCGACCGCGGCCAGCTGTTGGGCATCGAACCCGATGCTTTGCTGGAGGAACGTCGTCAGTTGTGGTGGCGCGGTCGCCTGGAGCAGCAGGAGCAGTGGCAGCATACGTCTCCGCTAAATCAGTGAGTCGATGGGTAAGTGTGAGAAGAATTTCGCGCCGAGCGGGCGCCAAAAGCCAGCCTCGGGCTCATTCGTATGGCCGCCGGTCCATTGCAGCCGCCCGCTGGCAGTCGTCGTGACTTCGTAGGCCAGCGCGGGGCTCGCCCAGTGATCGAACAGACGCACGACCTCGGCGGCCAGCTCGGGGCTGTGCACCAGCACACCGACCTCGGTGTTCTGCTCGAGCGAGCGCGGATCGAGGTTGACCGAGCCGACGAAAACGGACGTGCCGTCGAACACGAACGTCTTGCCGTGCAGGCTCGCTTTGGAAGAACCCAGCCCCAAGCCCGAGCGCCGCCGGCCGTCTCCACCCACCGCCTCGGGGCGCAGCTCGTAGAGCCGCACGCCCTTGGCGAGCAGCGGCCGGCGGTACTTCATGTAGCCCGCGTGGACGAGCCAGACGTCAGTCGCGGCGAGCGAGTTGGTGAGCACGCGGACGTTCACGCCCGCCCCTCGCCGTGCACCGAAGAAGGCGACGCCTTCCTTGCCCGGTACGAAATACGGCGACACGACCAGGAGATCCGAGCGCGCCCCGCTCGCGTGAGGGGAGATTTGCGCGCCAAGAAACGTTGCGCTCCGCGTGCCGGCGGGCTGCGTGATCTTCTCGGGAGGGTCGGCGATGATCTGCGCCTCCGCCCAGTGCAAGTGCAGGGCGTGGGCGCGCAGGTCGGTTGCCAGATCCGATTTCGCCAGCGCGCGTGCGTAGGATGTGTCGCGGAGCTCCTCGCAGCGGTTGTGCAGCGTCTCCCGGGCGGTCGTGAACCCCGCCTCGTCCAGGCGGGCACTCGTCAGCTCGGTAATCGGCACGGCGAACGGGCTGTTCCAGTACGCCTCGAAGCTGTCGGTCGATTGGCGCGCGATCGGGCCGAAGGCGACGACATCGACGTCCTGAAAGTCGAGCTCGCCGCGGCCGAAATACTCGTCGCCGATATTGCGCCCGCCAAGCACGACGGCGGTGCCGTCCGCGATGAGCTGTTTGTTGTGCATGCGCCGGTTGACGCGCCGGAAGCTCGTGAGCAGCTCAACCAGCCGTCCCAGGCCGGTGCGATGGCGGTAGGGATTGAAGACGCGGATCTCGATCTTGGGATGCGAATCGAGCGCGGCGACCGCAACGTCCTTCTTCTCGAGCGTGCCCCAATCGTCGAGCAGCATGCGCACGCGCACGCCGCGATCGGCGGCGGCGATCAGGCGCTCGATCACGAGCGAGCCGGTGTGGTCGGCGTGAAAGATGTAGTACTGCAGGTCGAGCGTGCGCTCCGCGAGCTCGATCAGGAGCCCGCGCGCGACGAAGGCGTCGAGGCCCGTGGGCAACAGGCGAAATCCCGAGCGCCCGCCGCTCTCCGCGACGCGGGGCTCAATCCAGCGTTCGAGTGGAGTCAAGCCTCGGAAGGTAAGTGCGAACGTCGGGACGTCCAGTTGCGGCCCGTGCCCTGTGGTCTCAGAATACCTCATGCGGAAACACCTCGGTTTGGCTGCCCTGCTGTTACTCGCAACGAGCTCGCTGCTCCTGGCGCACGATCTCTTTCTGAAGCTCGAGAACTATTTCGTGCCGCCGCGCACGCCCGTCCGGATGGCCGTCTTGAACGGCTCGTTCACGGCGAGTGAGGGCCCCGTCACGCCGGACCGGCTCCGTGATCTGAGCGTGGTGGGCAGCGCTGGGCGCGTTGCGCTGCCACGCGACGCATGGCGCCCGAGCGGCGACACGACGTGGCTGACGCTGACGACCGGCGCGCCGGGTACGTACGTCGTCGGTGCGTCACTCCTGCCCCGGGAGATCGCGCTCGCGGCGAAGGACTTCAACGCGTATCTGGAGGAAGACGGAATTCCCGACGTCTTGGCGGCGCGCACGCGCGACGGCGAGCTCAGCAAGGACGCGCGCGAGCGTTATCAGAAGCACGTCAAGGCAATTTTCCAGGTCGGCGACCTGCGGACGAGGGCGTTCGAAACCGTCCTGGGATATCCGGCGGAGATCGTGCCGCTCACAAATCCCTATTTCACCGTCGTGGGCGATACACTGGCGGTCCGGTGTCTCCTCGACGGCCGGCCGGTCGCGCAGCAGCTGGTCATTGCCGGGGGACACCAGGGTGCTACGCCGATCCCGGAAATGCGCGCGCGGAGCGATACCCAGGGCGTCGCGCGGTTCGTGATCCGCACGACTGGGAAGTGGTACATCAAGTTCATTCGCATGACGCCGGTGCAGGGTGACAGCGTGAATTACGAATCGAAGTGGGCCACCCTCACGTTCCAGGTGCGCTGACATGGAAACATCCGCCCATTCCGTTCTGTCGTTATGGGAGAGCTTCTACGTCATCGTCGGCTCGTCGGGCGCGGGGCTCACCGGACTCATGTTCGTGGTGATCACCCTCGTCGCGGACTCGAGCGTCCCACGCACGCCGGAAACGCTCAACGCATACGGGACGCCGAACGTGATCCATTTTGTCATGGTGTTGCTGATCGCGGCGGTGCTCAGCGCGCCGTGGCAGCGGTTCCAAGATCCCGCGCATGTACTGGGCGCGACCGCGCTCGCCGGAATCGTGTACGTGCTGATCGTGTTGCGACGTATGCTGCGACAGACCGGTTACAAGGCGGTGCTCGAGGACTGGGTGTGGCACCAAATTCTGCCGATCGTGGGGTATGTGGCGTTGTTTGTCGGCGCCGCCGGCCTCTCCCACGAGCAGATCTGGGCCCTGTTCCTCATCGCCGCCGTGTCTCTGTTGCTCCTCGGTATCGGGATCCATAATGCGTGGGACACGGTGACCTACCTGGCGATGCAGCCGCGGGAAACACACAGCAAGGAGAAGCCAAAATGACGGTCGCGAGTCAGTCTCAGAATTACGATGCCATCGTGGTCGGCTCCGGGATCTCCGGCGGTTGGGCCGCGAAGGAGCTGACGGAGAAGGGACTCCGCGTGCTGCTGCTCGAGCGCGGCAAGAACATCGAGCACATCAAGGACTACCCGAATGCCACCAAGGCGCCGTGGGATTATCCGCACCGTGGCGGGCGCACGCGGGCGATGGAAGCGGCCTACCCGGTATTGAAGCGGGACTACCCGTTGAACGAAAAGAACCTGGACTGGTGGGCCTCGGACCAGGAGTCACCCTATACCGAAGTGAAGCGCTTCGACTGGTATCGCGGCTACCACGTGGGCGGCCGCTCGCTGATGTGGGGGCGGCAGAGTTACCGCTGGAGCGACTTCGATTTCGAGGCGAACGCACGCGAGGGCGTCGGTGTCGATTGGCCGATTCGCTACGCGGACATCGCGCCCTGGTACGACCACGTCGAACGCCATGCCGGCATCTCCGGCTCGCTGGAACAGATGCCGCAGCTTCCCGACGGCCAGTTCCAACCGGCGATGCCGCTCAACTGCGGCGAGGAGCTGATCGCCGGCCGGCTCAAGCAGCACTTCGACGGCCGCCGCCGGATCATCCCGGGTCGCACCGCGAACCTGACACAAGCGTTGCCGGGACGCGCGCCCTGCCAGTACCGCAACGCCTGTTGGCTGGGCTGCCCCTTCGGGGCGTATTTCAGCAGCCAGTCTTCGACGCTTCCGGCGGCCATGGCGACGGGGCGCCTGACGCTGAAGGTGTTCGCGATCGTTACCGAAGTGCTGTACGATCGGAACAAGAAACGCGCGAGGGGTGTGCGCGTGCTCGACGCGGTCACGAATCAGACGACCGACTACACGGCGAAAGTCGTCTTCCTCTGTGCGTCTACGTTGAATTCGGCGTGGCTCTTGTTGCGCTCGGCGAACGACGTCTGGCCGGGCGGACTCGGCTCGAGCTCCGACGCGCTGGGCCGTAACCTCATGGATCACCACTTCCGCGCCGGTGCGTCCGGCACCATCGAAGGGCTCGACGACAAGTACTACTACGGCCGCCGCCCGACCGGCTTCTACATTCCGCGCTACCGCAATCTGTTCGGCGACAAGCGCGAGTACTTGCGCGGCTTCGGGTACCAGGGCGGCGCCAGTCGCTCCGGGTGGTCGCGTGCGGTGGCCGAGCTCGGCGTGGGCGCGGCGTTTAAGGACGCGGCGGCGCTGCCGGGCGCGTGGTCGATCGGCGGCACCGCGTTCGGCGAGATGCTCCCCAATCCGGCGAACCGGGTCACCCTCGATGCGAACAAGAAGGACAAATGGGGACTCCCGGTGCTGGCGATCGATTGCGCCACCGGCGAGAACGAGCGGCTGATGCGCAAGGACATGATGAACGACATGGCCGAGATGCTCGACGCCGCCGGTGTGAAAGACGTCCGCACGTACGACAACGGCTATTGGCCGGGGATGGGGATCCACGAAATGGGGACGGCGCGCATGGGCAAGGATCCCAAGACGTCGGTCCTCAACTCGCATAACCAGGTCTGGGACGCGCCGAACGTCTTCGTCACGGACGGTTCGTGCATGGCGTCCACCGCATGTCCCAATCCATCACTCACCTACATGGCGCTGACGGCGCGCGCGGCGGATTTCGCCGTGGCCGAGCTGAAGCGCAATAATCTCTAGGGGCTCTCATGATGAATCGACGGGAGGCAATCAAACAGGTGACGGCGATGCTGGGCGGCGTCGTGTTCGTCGGTCACGGCGATCTCCTCACCGCGGTCGAGCACGCGCACGCCCGCGTCACGGCGTCACACGCGCGGATCGGCGCGTTTACGGCGCAGGACGTTGCCCTGCTCGACGAGGTGGCGGACACGATTCTGCCGGAAACCAAGACGCCGGGCGCGAAGGCCGCACACACCGGTGCGTTCATGGCGCTGATGGTCACCGACACGTATGAAGACCGGAATCAGACGATTTTTCGGGACGGCTTAAAGAAGCTGAACGACGCCGGGTTCATGACGGCGACTCCGGCACAGCGCCTGGCCCAGCTGGAGCAGCTCGACCGCGAACAGAAGGCGTACATGGATGCCCGGGAACGGGGCGCGCCGCCGCACTTTTTCCGCCTCATGAAGGAGCTCGCCCTGCTCGGTTACTTCACGTCCGAGATCGGCTGCTCACAGGCGATGCGGTACCGGGAGACGCCAGGGCGATTCGACCCGTGCGTGCCCTACACGCCCGGGGAGACGACGTGGGCAGGGCACGCGTAGAGAATCCCTAATCGCGTCGCCGAGCTTCTTGAGCCGCGCGTACCCAAAGTAACGGACGCGCCACCGTCGCTCGGTGGTGGAACTCCCGTCGATTGCTGGATTCGAGCTTGGACACCGGCACCGGGAGCTGCACAACTACTTCCGCACCCCGTTCGGTTTGGGCGCTGCGGCAGCGGACCTTGCTGCCATGGGTCTCGG
>Ga0193723_1000120_pt1 | contig 26161 bp, 23 predicted proteins | sample H2m2metaG_FD_143042 | JGI IMG/M metagenome (GOLD analysis project Ga0193723, IMG submission 143042) | Soil microbial communities from a riparian zone of the East river system, Colorado, United States - H2m2 | ecosystem: Environmental > Terrestrial > Soil > Riparian zone | place: USA: East River...
CGAAGCCGCCGATCGACGCCAGCGATTTCGAGAAGGTGCCGACGATGATATCCACGTCGTCCACGAGGTTGAAGTGCGCCGCGGTACCGTCCCCCTTGGGGCCGAGCACGCCGACGGAGTGCGCGTCGTCGATGGCGAGGGCCGCGCCGTACTTCTGGGAGATCTTGAGGAGCCCGGGGATGTCGGCGATGTCGCCTTCCATCGAGTAGATGCCGTCCACGATGATCATCGTGCCGGTGCCCTCGGGGACCCGCTGCAGCTTCCGCTCGAGCCCGGCGAGGTCGCCGTGATTGAAGCGCACCGTTTCGCCGTGCGACATCTTGGCGCCGTCCACGATCGACGCATGGTCCAGCTTGTCGAGGAACACGACGTCGCCCCGGCCCACGAGGCCCGAGATCAGGCCCAAGTTGGCTTGGTAGCCGGTCGAGAAGACGAGGCAGGCCTCTTTGCCGAAGTACTCCGCCAGCCCGCCCTCCAACTGCTCGTGCAGGTCGAGGGTGCCGTTGAGGAACCGGCTGCCGGTGCACCCGGAGCCGTAGCGCTCCAGGGCGGCCTTCGCGGCGGACAACACCTCCGGGTGATGGGTGAGCCCCAGGTAGTTGTTGGAGCCCATCATGATCCGTTCCTGGCCTTCAATGACGACGACGGTGTCTTCGGAGTGCGAAATCGGCTTGAAGTACGGATACAGCCCGGCGGCCTGGATTTCGCGCGCCCGGGTGAAATTCTTGCACTTGTCGAACAGCGCGATATGCTGCAGGGTTTCGGTCCGCACGCAGCCTCGAAGTCTATGTGGTTAGCGGTGCTAGAGCTTACTTGGGCGGCGCCGAAATGGCAAGGGTAACGTACCTTTCAGGAATGGCCCACCCCCAAACGGCCCACGCGTCGCTCCCCCGTGTGATGACACTGCGGGACGTCGTGCTCTTCAATATCACGGCGATCGTGGGGCTGCGCTGGCTGACAACGGCGAGCGCCTTCGGCCCGGCGAGTCTGCTCCTGTGGTTGCTCGCGATGGTGACCTTCTTCATCCCGTCGGCGATCGCGGTGCGCGAGTTGACCGACCTCGATCCCGGAGAGGGCGGCATTTACCGCTGGGTGCGGACGGCCTTCGGCGCCGAGCATGGATTCGTGGCGGGGTGGGGGTACTGGGTGAGCAATCTCGTGTACTTCCCCTCGTTGCTCCTGACGACGGCGGCGATCGCGGCGTACGCGGGCGGCACGCGGTTCGTGCACCTCGAGGACAGCAAGGTGTTCGTGGCCGCGTTCTCGCTGGGGATGCTCGCCATCGCCTTGGGCCTGAACATCATCGGGTTGCGAGTCGGCAAGTGGGTCCAGAATCTCGGCGCGTATGGCACGTGGGTGCCGGCGCTGCTCTTCGTGCTGCTCGCCGCGTGGTCGCTGGCCGAGTTCGGGAGCGCGACGTCGTTCGCGCCCGAGAACCTGCTCCCGAAGAACTTCGACTTCTCCCTCGTGAGCTTCTTCGCCACGATGACGTTCGCGTTTGCCGGCCTGGAGCTCGCGCCCACGTTGGGCGGTGAGATTCACGATCCCGCGGCCACTCTGCGCCGCGGGATCTTCGTATCGGGGATCGCCGTCGTCGCGATGTACATCCTCGGTACGGCGGCACTGCTCGTCGCGCTGCCCGCCGAGACCGTGAGCATCACGAACGGGATGCCGCAGGCGGCGGCCGCGATCGCGGCGCGGCTCGGGGCGCCCTTCCTCGCGCCGGTCGCCGCGCTGGTGGCGATCCTGCTCGTGGTGGGGAATGTGGGCGGCGTGGGGGCATGGCTCGCGGGCTCGGCCCGGATCCCCTTCGTCGCCGGGCTCGACGCGGTGCTTCCTCCAGCGTTCGGTCGCGTCCATCCCCGCTGGCAGTCTCCGTACGTGGCGCTGCTCGTCCAGGCGGGGGTCGCGACCCTCTTCATCGTCGCCGGGCTGATCGGCTCGACGGTGCGCGACGCCTACGTCGCGCTCACCGACACCACGATCATTCTCTACTTCATTCCTTATTTGTACCTCTTCGGCAGTTATCTGCGCCTGCGGCGGGTGCGCACGTGGCGCACCGGACTGGCGGGTTGGACGGGTCTGGGTGCGGTCGTGCTGTCGATCGGCCTCGCCCTCGTGCCCGGCGGCGTGGCGTCGCCCTGGCTGTTCCGGGCGAAGGTGGTGGGTGGCGTGGTGGTGTTCATGGGCGTGGGGTGGTGGCTCGCCAGCCGTGGTGTGAGACAACGCACAGCTTCCGGGGTACCGACTGCCTAGCCTACATTATCGATTGCGCCGGCCCCCTCCGAGCGCCCGTCCCGTGGAGGTCAATCTGTGAGACCATCGGTCGTCTGGCTCGTAGGGCTCGCCGCCCTACCTCTTTTCGTTGCTCCGTCGTCCGCCGCCGCCCAGAGCGGATTCCATCCGCGCTGGGAGATTCCCGGGTTCGATTTCCGGACGAACGGCGCCTGGCGCGTGCGCGCCCAGCGGGTAGCGGATTTGCGCCATCAGCTCATCGCCCAGGGCCAGACGGCGCAGCTGAACGGGGCGCGGCTGAGTGGTCCCGTGCCGTCGCAGACGCAGGTGACGGGCACGATCCAGGTGCCGGTGGTGCTGTTCAGCTACCTGGGGACGGGCGCGCAGTTCTTGCGCGATTCATCGCAATACCGCCAGGTGCTCTTCGACTCGCTTCCGCCCGGTGGCAGCCCCTACACGCTGCGCTCCTTCTATAAGGAGATGTCGAACGGGGTGTTCGCGATGCTGGGCAAGGTGATCGGGTGGGTCCCCTTGGACAGCGCCGAGGTCACCTACACCGGGACGGCGGGGACGTGCACCGGCAATCCGTTCGGCACGACGAACTGCAACGGGATTTTCAGCGTGGCGGCGACGAAGCGCATGCAGGATGGTTTCCGCCAGGCCCTGGCGCGCGTCGACACGGGCGCCGCGGGCATCAACTTCGCCCAGTACGACAACGACGGCCCCGACCTGGTCCCCAACTCCGGGGATGACGACGGCTTCGTGGACATGATCATGTTCGCGCATCCGACGAAGGACGGCGCCTGCGGCGGCAGTAACAGTCCCAATCCCCCCGGCACCGCCGCGAGCAACAACCACATCTGGTCGCACCGCTACGTCTTGGTGAACGCAGCGGGGAACGCCTTCCAGGACTACGTGACGAACGACCCGAAGGTGGGTGGCGGCCTCATCCGGATCAGTGACTACTTTGCCACGACGGCGCTGGGTGGAGCCTCGGCGTGTGACACCACGTCGATCATGCCGATCGGCACGGCTGCGCACGAGTTCGGGCACGCGTTGGGACTCCCGGATCTGTACGACACCCGGGGCCCTAGCGAAGGCATCGGCGAGTGGGGGCTGATGGGCGCGGGGAATTTCACGAGTCCGCGCAGCCCGACACGCATGGAAGTCTGGTCGCTCAACGAGATGGGCTGGGTGTCGCTGCGCATCCTCGACACGACGGGCACGTACCATTTCGGCGCTGCGCCCGTCTCGGACACGGCGTTCTACGTCAACGTCCAGGGGACGAACACGCGGCACGAGTACTTCTTACTCGAGAATCGCCAGGCGTCTCAGGCGGATTCGGCGCAAATCCGGATTCACTGCGTACGAGCTTCGCAACCGTCCAACTGTCCCGGGGGAATGCTGATCTGGCACGTGGACTCGCTGCAGGCCGCGACCAACGGGTTTCGCGGCAGCAATACAGTCAACTTTGGGTCCACCCACGGCGTCGAGGTCGAAGAAGCTGACGGCCTACGCCAGCTCTGGTGTGAAGCCAACGGCTGTAACCGCGGCGACGCCGGCGACTACTACCCGGGCATCAGCAACAACCGCTCCTTCTCGTTCAGCACAACGCCCACCGCCACGAAGAACCTGGACGGGACCTTCGTCGGCTTCGCGATCGACTCGATCAATCAGGTCGTGCCGGGCGGCGAGATGTCGTTCCGGCTCCGCTTCGGCGGCCTGACGGTGGTGCGGGGGAGTGACACGAACGCCGTGATCTCCGTGGACGCCGTGAATTACAACGTGTTCCATGACGTGTTCGACGACGGCTCGTTGCACAACCTGAGCGTTGCCGACACGCAGGTTTCGGGCAGTGGTCGGACGCGGTGGCGGTGGGCCTCGTGGTCCGACGGACAGCCGCGATCCCATAGCATCACTGCCAGCCTGTCGGGAAGCACTTTCACCGCCACCCTGAACCGCGACTTCAAGGTCATCGCGACCGGCGTAGGCGGGACGATCACCTCAAATCCAGTCGTCAACCTCGCCGGCGAGTTCCGATCGGATGGCGCCGCGGTGCAGCTCACGGCGACGCCGGCAGCGGGGGGAACGTTCGTGGCGTGGTCGGGCGACACGGTGTCCACCAACCCGGTCATCACCCTGCCCATGGGACGGCCGTATACCGTCACGGCGATCTTCGTGACGACTGCGGACGTCGTCGCCCACCTGCTCGGGCCCACCGCGCCGCTGACGCCGGCGCAGGTTCAGGCCTTGGACGCCAACGGCAATAACAACGGCGGCTTCGACATCGGCGACTTCCTCGCGTGGGTCAAGGCGACGGGGGCTCCGCTCACCGCGGACGTCATGGCGAAGCTGGCGCAGAAAGGAGCCCGCCCATGAAACGCTCACTGGTGGTGACGGCGATCGCCGTCGTGCTGACGCTCGGAAGCAGCTGCGGGAAGGATGTCGGGCCGGTGGCGGGCAACTTGAGCGTCCGCCTCGCCACACCCAACTCCGGAGCCGACTCGGCGATCGTGTTTACGATCACGAGCCCCGAGGCGCTGGTCAGCGCCACGCCGGGCGTGGGGCTGCGGATGTTTGCGCAACCGCTGGGTGGCACGACGACGCGTTTCGCGTTGACGGGCAACCTCACGACCAGCACGACGATCCTGACGCTCGGCGTGGCGAACGTGAACGCCGTGGGGCAGTACAGCGGCTCGATCGAGGGTGTGGCTCAGCCCAACTACGTGCTGCGGCCGACCGGGGTGGGCACCGGCTACGGGCTGACCGTCATCAAGTAGCGACCGACTGCGGGCCGCCGTTGCCGCTGGATCCCCAGGAGCGCGACAAGTCGCCGTCGAGGCGCCGGCGCATGTCCTGGTAGGAGCGGAGCAGCTGCTGGCATTCGTCGGTCAGGGTCGTACCGCCGCCGCCGGGTCCTCCCGCGCGCGACTCGACCACCGGCCGCCCGAACGCTTGCTCCATCAGTTGTATGGCGCCCCACGCCGTGCGATAGCTGATCCCCGCCTCGCGCGCGGCGTCCTTGATCGAATGCACCTTCTCGACCGCCTCGAGGAGGCGAGCCTCGCGCTCTCCCATCACGGGGACCCCACGGCGCATCAGTGTGATGCTCGCCCTCGGAATAAGATCGCCGAACTGCATTAAGGCCTCCTACGGTTCGACTGGTACTGGCGGCGCACATCCGCCCGCCAGGGGCTGAAACGCCGTCAGACCGCCGGCGAGCGGCATCGCGAGCAACCGCGCCCGCCAGGCGTCCATCGCCCAGGTGGCGAATGCCATGGCCGCCGGATGCGGCGACGGCGAACGAATCACGTACAGCGTGTACGGGTTGAGCAGCGCGGTGTCACCCGCGACCAACACCCGCAGGTCCACTCCCTTCAGCCTGGAGAACGTCGGCAGGTCGACGAGCGCATAGCCGTGCCGCTCGTCGGCCAGACGCACTGTCGCGGCCTGATCGCTCCCCGTCTCCAGGTACCAGGGTCGTCCGCCACCACGCGGGGAGGGTAAGACCCCGGCGTCCTTCCACAGCGCCAGCTCCTTCACGTGCGTGCCCGATGAATCCCCGCGCGACACGAACGTCGCCCGCGCCGCCGCGATGCGCTTCAGCGCATCCATCGCCGACGTCGTGCCCGTGATCTTCGCGGGGTCCGAGGGCGGACCGACGATCGCGAAAGCACTGGCCACGAACTGGCAGCGCAGCTGCGCGTGCCCCGGCGCGACGAGCAACCGCTCCTCGAGGCTCGGCGCATGCGTGATGATCACGTCGAGATCGCCCGCCGCCGCCGACCGGAGGATCTGTCCGGACGGGCCGATCACGATGGCCACGGCCGCGGGCGGGTGCAGCGAGTCGAGGATCGCGATCGCCCCCGACTGCTCGACGGTACTCGTCGTGCCAAGTCGCAACGGGCGTGCCTCGCTGGTGCACGCCGCGAGGGCCGCGCAGATTAGCGCGAGCTTTCCACGGTTCCTCAGGAGCAATCCCATGCGTCGTATGGCGTTCCTCATCGCGTTGGTCGCGTCTCCGTTCGCCGCCGTGGCGCAGGCACCTCCCCTCACCGTCGAGAGCGTGATGCGCGGGCCGGACTTGGTCGGTACCGCTCCCTTCAATGTTCAATTCGGTGCCGACGGACGCTATGTGTACTTCCGCTGGCGGCGGCCAGAGACTGACACCCTCGACGAGGACTACCGCGTCACTGTAGCGGCGCCGCAACGAATCGAGCGGCTGCCGCGCAACGCGATCGACACGATTCCTCTCGGCAACGGCGTCTGGAGTCCCGACCGCCGCCGCCAAATCGTCGTGCTCAAGGGCGATCTCTGGCTCCTCGAGCCTGCGGCCCGGGGCGGGGGAGCCAGACGCCGACTCACGCACACTCCCGGCGCAGAAACCGCGCCAGCGTGGTCGGCGGATGGCCGCAGCGTCTACTTCACGCGCGACAACAACGCCTGGGCGCTCGATGTGACAGCTGGGGCGCTGGCGCAACTGACGGACATCCGCCGCGGTCCCGCGCCCCGGGGGACACCGGCGGAGCCGGTGGGTCAAAAGAAGGCGCTGCGCGACGATCAGCGCGACCTGTTCGACTTCATCCGGCGCCAGATCGCCGAAGAGCGGTTGCGCGCCGACACCGACACCGTGTCGACCGTCAAACCGCTCTACCTGAGCGAGCGACAGAACGTCGCGCGGCTCGCGGTCGCCGCCGATGGGCGCTTCGTTCTCGCCACCGTGACCGAGCGCCCCCGGGGAGACAGCGCCGAGGGACGTCAGGTGCAGATGCCCGTGTGGGTGACGCAGTCGGGCTACGTCGAGACGCAACAGATCCGGACGAAGGTCGGCGACGCGCAGACGCGGCAGCGCGCGGCGCTGATCGAAGTGGCGACCGGGAAGACGACGTGGATCAGTCACGATTCGGCTGATGCGAGCGGTGTCGCGTTCTCGTCGACGGGGCAACACGCGCTCGTCCGCGCAACGAGCACCAACTACGAAGACGCCTGGCTCGTGGTCGTGGATCTTCCCACGCTGGCGCAGCGGGAGGTCGCGCACCTGGACGACGATGCGTGGCTCGACGGGCCGCTGAGCGGAGCGTCGGGTTGGGTCCCCGGTACAGAGACGGTCTACTACGGCGATGAAAAAACGGGTTACGCGCATCTCTACACGGTCGCCGCCACGGGTGGAGCGGCCCGCGCCCTCACGAGCGGCAGCTGGGAAGTGCAACAGGTCGACATGGCGCCCGATGGGCATACGGCCTACCTGCACACCAACGAGGGCGACTTTGGCCAGGTGCACTTCTACGCCCTCGATGTCGCCAGCGGGCGCCGCACGCAGCTGACGAACACCGAAGGGCGGCAGGATGTCGTCGTGTCGCCCGATGGGCGGACCCTCGCCGTCTTGCACTCGGCGGCCAATCATCCGCCCGAGTTGTATCTCCAGCCGGCGCGCGCGGGGGCGGCCGCGGTGAAGGTCACGGAGAGCCCCACCCCCGAGTTTCTCCGTTACGACTGGATCAAGCCGGAGATCGTGATGATTCCGGCAACGGATGGCGTGCAGGTGCCGGCGCGGCTCTATCGCCCACGCGGCACAGCCGCAAATGGTGCCGCCGTCATCTTCGTGCACGGGGCAGGGTACCTCCAGAACGTGCACAAGTGGTGGTCGAGCTATTACCGCGAGTACATGTTCCACCACGTGCTCGCGGCGCGAGGCTACACGGTCCTCGACATCGATTACCGCGGCAGCGCCGGGTTGGGGCGCGATTGGCGCACGGCCATTTACCGGCACATGGGCGGTCTCGATCTGGACGACCAGATCGCCGGCGCGCGCTGGCTCGTCGCCACGATGCACGTCGATTCGACGCGCATCGGGATCTACGGCGGCAGCTACGGCGGGTTCATCACCTTGATGGCGATGTTCACGCGGCCCGGCGTCTTCGCCGCGGGGGCCGCGCTGCGGCCCGTGACCGATTGGGCGCATTACAACCACCCGTACACGGCGCGCATTCTGAACGAGCCCCAGAGCGACACGCTGGCCTACCGGCGTGCGTCACCGATCTTCTTCGCCCAGGGACTCGTCGGCCACCTGCTCATCTGCCACGGCATGGTGGACGACAACGTGCACTTCCAGGACACCGCGCGTCTCATTCAGCGGCTCATCGAGCTCGGCAAGCAGAACTGGGAGGTCGCGGTCTACCCCGTGGAGGCGCACGGCTTCCGCCGCAACGACAGCTGGACCGACGAGTATCGCCGGATCTTCAAGCTGTTCGAGGACACGATCGGCTCCTCGCGCTCCGCGCGCTAGAACAGGCCGATGTTGAACGGCGCGCTCTCGGCGCCCGTCAACCCGCCCCCGCTCACCACGAGTGTGTAGCCGTTGCCGAGGTGGTCGATGCTCAGGTCGGAGAAGGTGGCCACGCCGTTCACGGCTGTGACGGTCTTCGTGCCCCTGAGCGTTCCGGGCAACAGCAAACCGCCGTTGTGACCAATCGTGATCGTCACCGGACCGGTGAAACTGGTGACCGTGTTGCCCTGCTCGTCCACCACGGCCACCTGCACGGCGGGTTGGATCGTCACCAACGGCAGCGTCCGGCTCGGCTGTGTGACGAAGGCCAGGTGCTGGGCCGTCGGGTTGAGCGCCACCGCGCTCGCGATCCAAGAGCCCGGCGACGAGAAGTACCAGGCCCACTGCGGGTCGACCTCGCCGGCAGAGCCCGGCACCGCGTACTCGCCATCGACGTTCATCACCGTATCCTCCATCGCGGTGACGTTCGTAAAGCCGGTGGGCGGTTGCGCCGGGCCATGTGCGTTCGACATCGTCACGGCGTAGACGAGGGCGTTCGCATTGACGGGAATCGCACCGGGACCGACCATCGTGGGGACCTCGGCGGACCCGCCCCCGGATGCATGGGCGCCGATGGCCGCGGCAGAAACCGAGCCCACCCCCCGGTAGGCGGAGATGATGATGCCGGCCTTGACGGGTGATGAGAAGATCGCGTGCACGTCCAGCACCGTGTTCCAATCATTCGTTTCCGGGAAACCCTGCACGTTCGTGGCGACATACGTGGCCATGGAGAGGCCACCGGCGGTGACGTATTCGACGAGGGTGTAGTGGTTGCCCACCGGCGTACCGTTCGCCAGGTGGTCGGTGACCTCTGTGATCGTGTTTGCCGAGCCGAACCAGAAGAACGTCGCGACGATGGCGTCGCCCAGATGGGGGTTCACCGGATCAAAACCCTTGCCGATGTGCACGTCGTACTGACCCATCCCGCCGCTCTGCTGGTCGAGGGCGATACCGGGGCCGGACGTGGTCGAGAACTGCGGTGCCGAGAGTCGATCGCCCCCAGCCCGGGGGCCGACGCCGTCACTGCAGGCGGCGACGAGGATGGAACCGATCAGGGCGGCAAATGCTGCACGTGTGAACATGAAAGCTCGCTTGTAGAGTGTGTGCCACAACGTCTTGTACACACATTTATCGCAAGGGCCGGGCCGCCCCGCGCACGCTGGAGTGAGTCCCCGTTTGCACCAAATGGCGGCAGAGACGCAGGTGCGGCGGCCCTCATTTGGGGGCTGGCGTGGCCGTGGGGCGGTCGTACGTTGGACGCGTGTCGCGTTGGTGGTTGCTAGTCGGCACGGCGGCTTTGGCTGGGTGCGGCGGTCCCGACGCCTTGGGCGCGTGGCCCGCCGCCCTCGTGGTTCGCTCCCCCGGCATCCAGACCGGCCTCATCGGCTACCCGGTGAACGATCGGCCCGCCGTGCGACTGCTGGACGCCGACGGGAACCCGATCCAGGGCGCGGCGGTCACGTTCACGGTGACGGGCGGAGGTGGCAGCGTCACGAGTTCCCTGGCGACGACGGGGAGTGACGGGGTCGCGACGGTCGGCAACTGGACGATCGGGGCCGGGAGCAACACGTTGCAGGCGTCGATCCCCGCCCCGTTTCGGGTGGCGCCCGTTCTGTTTGGCGCCACCGGCGTTGGCCAGGCCTACCAAATCAGCCTGCTGTACATCACGCCGCCCTCGGCGAGCAATCAGGCGGCGTTCGATGCCGCCGCCGCCCGCTGGCAGGTCATGATCTTCGGCGACGTCCCGGACCTCCCGGTCACTCTGGCGCCCGGCTCCTGTCTCGGCAACGAGCCGGCTATCAACCAGGTGGTCGACGACGTACTCATCTTCGTGACGCTCGACTCGATTGACGGCCCCGGAAACATTCTGGGCGCCTCGACGCCGTGTTACGTTCGCTCCGCGGGCCTCACGCCGATCATCGGCGCGATGGTGTTCGATACCGCGGACCTCGCCGACATCGATTCATTGGGTCTGCTCGAACCTGTGATCGTGCACGAAATGGGGCACGTGCTCGGCTTCGGCACGATCTGGACGGACCTCAACCTGCTTGCGGGCGCCGTTTCGGGTGGGGGGACGGATCCTCATTTCACAGGGCCGAAAGCGCTCGCGGCCTTCGATCGGATCGGGGGCAGCGCGTACACCGGGGGGCTCAAGGTACCAGTCGAGGACTCGGGTGGCCCCGGCACCACCGACGGCCACTGGCGCGAGTCGGTCTTTGGCAACGAGCTCATGACGGGGTTTGTGAGTCTCGGTGCGAACCCGCTCAGCATCGTCACGGTCGCGTCGATGGGGGACGAAGGGTATGTCGTCAACTACAGCGGCGCCGATACCTATACGCACACGTTCAACGTGGCTCCGCTGCCGGGGCCGGGGGCGGCCGCGGGACCTCGGCGCATTCCGCTGGGCAACGACATTCTGCGGGTGCCGATCCATACAATGGATAGCAGTGGGAGGGTGACCGGTGTCTATCGCCCGTAGCGCGCGCGCCGTCGCGGTGCTCGCGCTGGCCCTCGTGCCGGCTGCGCTGTGCGCGCAGCGGATCGCGTCTTTCGGCGGCGGCGTAGGGGTGGTCGTCCCCAACGGCAGCTTTGGCGATGTCGAAAAAGCGGGCTGGCAGCTGTCGGCGCTGGCCATCGGACCGCTCACGGGTTCGGTGCAGGTCATGGCGGACGTCATGTACGGTCAGACCACGCACCAGGGCGGGGTAGCGGGGAGCAGCAAGCTCGCCGCGGGGACCCTCTCCGCGGCGCTATTCATGGGGACGGACGCGCGCCGCATCCGGCCGTTTCTCTCGGCCGGTGTCGGCGTGTTCCGGGTGGACGTGGGGGTGCCCGGGTTCGGCTCGGCGGCGGCCACCAAGCTCGCCCCGACGGCGGGCATCGGCGTCCTTGTGGGCTCCGGCCGCCGGCGGGCCTTCCTGATGGCGCGCTACGTGTCGGTGGGCACCAAGCCTCAGTCCACGAGTTTCCTACCTATTAGTGCGGGAGTGATCCTGACGCGCGGCAGCCGCTGAATTATCTTCGGTGCGGGGGCGGTAGCTCAGTTGGGAGAGCACCTGGTTTGCAACCAGGGGGTCGTGGGTTCGAATCCCATCCGCTCCATTGGCCTTACTCATGGACGTGCCGTCATGAAACGCATCTCGATCGGTCTCGCACTTCTCCTCGCTGGGCCGGCTACGTCCTCCGCCCAAACCTCCTTCAGCCTCGCCGGCGGACTCAACGTCGCGAGGACTCTGTCGACTGGCTTCGCGCCCGTCCACGGGTTCACCACGCCGGGCTTCGCGGTCCAGGCATCGGTGGGACGCCCATCCCGGGGCCGCTATGCGTGGCGGATCGACGCCTTCGTCAGCCAATACCAGCTGACCCAGTACTCAGGTTTCGCGGGTGTGCTGTGCGCGCAGAATCCACCCCCCGGAACGTGCTGCGGCATTTGCCCGATGGAGACGGCGAAGGGTCGCGTGGCCATGCTCGGGGTTGCGGCGAATCAGCTCGTGAACATCGCGGCCGCCGCGTTCCCCGTCGGGATGTACGTCATCTGGGGCGCCGAGACCGATTACTGGTACCAGCATCCCACCGCTCGCGGTGCCCTACGTATCGGTGCGTCGGTCGGGGGAGGTCTGACGCTCCCCGTAGCGGGTCACGTCCACGCGTTCGTCGAGGCGCGTTACCACTACATGCTCGCCGCTCCCACCGGGCCGACGTGGCTCGTTCCGGTCACAGTGGGACTGCGGATGTAGGGTATTGCCTACGGATCGACGCGGTCTCGCTCGGTGAGCTTGTCGGCAGGAATGCGCCAGGTGCGCAGCAGCGCGAGCCACGAATCGGGACGAATCGTCACTCCCGCCACGCGGCGGTCCACGGCCGCCACATTGTCCGGCGCAAACAGGAAGATCCCCGGCGCATCCTGATTGAACGTCTCGATCGCGCCGCGCCAGGCGCGGCGCGCCGCCGCGCGAGTCGACGCGGACGTCACGGCGCGGTCCACGAGCCGGTCGAACGCCGGGTTGACGTAGCGCCCGTAGTTGGAGCGCCCACCGCCCACGCCCGCGGCCGTCCACGTCTGCGGGATCCCCCCCGACGGCGTCACCTCCGTGCTCCAGGCGTTGAGCAACGCGTCGAACTGCCCACTCTTGGCCCGCGCGAGGAAGAGACTGAAGTCCACCTCGTCGAGCTGCACATCGACGCCCGCCACGCGGAATGACTCTTGTAACAGGCGCGCGTACTGCCGCCGGATCCCGCTCGACGTGGGGACGAGGATGTGGAACGAGAGGGCGTGACCGCCGCGGTCGCGGATCCCGTCGCCATCCGAGTCGACCCACCCGAGCCGCGTGAGCGCGCGCGCCGCGCCGGCGCTGTCGTAGGGGAGGGTGCGCGTCGTCGGGTCCCAGATCCAGGAGAGTTGCGACATCGGTCCCGCCGGCACCTTCGCGAGGTCGCCGAAGACGCTCTGGAGGAGGCGATTGCGGTCGATCGCCATCACGAGGGCGCGGCGCAGCTCGCGGCTGCCGAACAACGGATGTGGTTGGGTGGTATCGCCGGGCGCCGTAAAGTTGAAGCCCAGGTAGCCGTACGCCGACCCGCGGTACGGATAGATGGCCAGTTGTGCCGCCCCCTGCGCCTGCTTCACGAACTGCGGTGGGCCGAGGACTTCGGTCGCGTCGGCCTCGCCGGCGGTGACCTGCGTGACCGCCACCGGCAGGCTGGGGGTGAAGCGCCAGATCACGCGCCGGATATGCGCGCGACCTCCGGGTCCGGCATAGGTCGCGTCGGCGATCAACTCGAGCGTCTCGCCCGCTTTCCACCGAACGAAACGATACGGCCCGTCGCCGACCGGGGCGCGCCCGAAGGGGGCTGTCTTCCATTGGTCTCGGGGCAGGTCGCGCAACAGGTGCGCCGGGAGAATGCGCATCTGATAGACCGCGTCGTAAAACATCTCCGGATAGCGCTTCTGGAACTTGAACACGACGGTGAGCGAGTCGCGCGCGGTCACGCCGCTGACGAAGCGCAGCGCCGGACGCGAAGGTGACGCGATGAGGGAATCGACATAGACGTCGTACGTGAACGCGACGTCGGCGGCCGTCACGGCGCGCCCGTCCTGCCAGCGGGCCTGCGGATCGAGCTTGAAGACGAGCGTCGTGGGCCCCTCCCAGCGCCAGCGGAGGGCGAGGTCGGGTTGAAAGTCCGCGTCCCCGATCGTGTTGCCCGACATGCCGATGTCCGCCAGCTTGCGAAACATCTGGTCGGCGATGTCGCGGCTGACGGCGGTGATACTGACGGGTGGCAACAGGATGTCCGGCTCACCGGGGGCGACGATCACGAGAGCGCCGCAGTAGTCGCCGGTGCAGTCCGCCCGCCGATGCCACGCCGGAAGGGTGGTGAGCAACGCCCCGGCGAACACGACGGCGCGAGTTACCACCGGGCTAGACGTCCTGATCACCAGATTCGGCGGGTGCGACATCGGAGCGACGGACGGGGAGGCCGACGTGTTGAGCCCATTCGTCGGTCAGGTCAAACGTCTGGCCCATGTCGAAGTTCAGCACGCGGAGCCGGCGCGCGAGGTCCTTCAGCGCCCAAATGACGGTGTGTTGCGCCTCGATCGAGGACCATTGGCCGAACTCGTTGTGGCTCAGGTCGGCCTCGAGGGCCTCGCCGACCTGTGCGGCAAACTGCCCGTGGGCTTCCTGGGGCGCGGTGGCGGGGGCCGCCATCGTGGGTGCAGGCGCTTGTGGGGCAGGGCGGCTCGGGGCCTCTTTCGGGACCCGTTGCGGCCTGGGCCCTTCGCCCCAAAGCACCCAATCCAGCGTCACGCCGGCGAGGCCGCGCGCTTGTGCCTTCCGGACGATCAAGCGCGCCGCCTCGGCGGGAAACTTTTGCCGGCGGGGCCACTTCTTTACGGTGACCGGCGTCACGGGCTTGCCCAGTTCGGCAGCGAACTGCCGATACGTCAGTGAGATACCTTCCCACGGACTGAAGACGCTGAGCAGGATCGCGAGCCGTTCCGCTATGGTGCCTGCTTCGGATCTCTTTTGGGTCTTGACGGTGGCCAAAGTGGTCCTATTTTGGTGTCGGTGGTGAGTCGTACCCTATAAAGAGATCGGAAGCATCCCCGCAGTCAAGACGCGCAACCAGGAGGATCCGCTTTGGCTCGGTTGTGCGTCATCGCCGTCTCCGATGCATTCAGAGGTTTTTGGCACGTACTCTCCGAGGATTTGGCCGTCGTCATCGACGTCCTCGGCCCCACTGATCCCATTGCCTTCAAGCCAGACACCGTCGCGGTGATCCTCGCCGCGGGCGGCGCGGAGCGCGACGCCGTCAAGTGGCTCGAGAATCACCGCGTGCCCGCCGGCGTGGCGGCCCTCGTGGTCGGGACCGACACGGGTCGCCGCATTGCCATGAAGCTCGTGGCGCGCGGCGCGAGCGATTACTTCGCGCTCCCTGATGACCTCGAGATCTTCCGGAATGCGGTCGGCGCGGCAATGAACGGCATGCCGCGTGGAGGACAGACGCCCACCGACGCTGCCAACGCGTTCGCGGGCATCGTCGGTGAGAGTCAGGCCATCAAACAGGCGTTGACGCGGGCCGCGCGGCTGCTGCCGCACGGCAACGCGCGCGCGTTGATCATCGGCGAGACGGGCACCGGGAAGGAAGTCCTGGCACGCGCGATTCACGCGGGGGGGCCCCGCCGCGCCGCCCCGTTCGTCGCCGTGAACTGCTCCGCGTTCCCCGAGCACCTCATCGAGTCGGAGCTGTTCGGTCACGAGCGGGGGTCGTTCACCGATGCGCACGCCGCCAAACCCGGCCTCTTCGAGATGGCCGATACCGGCACGCTTTTCCTCGACGAAATCGGCGACTTGCCCCTCAGTCTCCAAGCGAAGCTGCTGCGTCTCCTCGAAGACAAGGAAATCCGTCGCGTCGGCGGCACGAAGCCGCGGACCGTCGATGTGCGCATTCTCGCGGCCACCAACGCGCATCTGTCGGAGCGGGTGCGGGAGAAGTCGTTCCGCGAGGACCTGTTCTTCCGCCTGAGCACCGTCACGCTCAAGCTGCCGCCCCTCCGGGAGCGCGGCGACGACATCATTCTCATTGCCCAGGCCGTGCTCAAACGCCTCGCTGGGGAGCACCACCTCCCAGTGCCGGCGTTGACGCCCGAGGTCTGTGAGAGGCTGCGCCGCCATTCCTGGCCGGGGAACGTCCGGGAGCTCAAGAACGCGGTTGAGCGCGCGCTGCTGCTCTCGCCGCCCGGTGAGCTCAACGTCGATGAGCTGCTCCCTCCGGGGGATCCTGGGGCGGGTGACACGCCGATCCCTTTTCCAGCCCCCCTCGACCAAATCACGTCGGCGGCGGCCCGCGCCACGGTGAAACTGTGCGGCGGAAATCGCAGCGAGTCCGCACGCCGCCTCTCGATCTCGACGCGGCGTCTGCGCCGGCTGCTCAACGGTGGCCGCGACGTGGAGGACGAGACGGACGCCGACGACCTGGTGGAGCCCACCGCATTGTCGATGTAGGACCGTCGCGACCTACCCCCAGGAGCGAAATGACCCAGTGCCCCGCCCATGCGGCGGGGCTTTTTTTGCAAGTCTGTGCGAATCCACCGCCTAGCTCGACGCAGCAGAACGGAACAGTTCCTGCTCTGTCGCGGCCCGTCAATGAGCTTGGAGACTCGCCATGTCGGTCCGCCGTCCCCCGATGTCGATCGCGCTAATCGCCGGCCTGGTGTTGGCCGCGATCAGCTGCAGCGACCCCTCACCGCTCGGCGTCCAGACGCCGGGTATGCTGGCGGGCGCAGCCAAGGATGGATCGCCGGGCGGCGGCAAGACGGGTCTGGTCGCCTGTGCGCAAGGCTACGACTCGGTAACCAAGGTGATCGGGCCCGAGGGGGGCACCCTGATCGTCGGGGCCCACCAACTGTGGATCGATTCGCTGTCGCTCACCGGCCCGGTGACCATCACGGCGGTGGCGCCCAAGGGCAAGGTGCGGTGGGTTCGCTTCCAGCCTGAGGGTCTCGTCTTCCAGCCCGGTTTCTACGCCACGGCGAACGGCCTGACGTCGGGCGCGGCGCTCATGACGAACTACGCGAGTTGCCAAGCGCCGGCCGGAAGTACCGTCCGCGTCGCCCAGGTTGACGACGCGATGCGCATCATGGGATACCTGAGCCAAATCAACCTGCCGCCTTACACCACACCGAGTCAATACGTCGGGCTGCTGCCGCACTTCTCGAACTACGCCGTGGCGTGGTAGACATGTTCGCTCATCGCGCCCTGATCCCGTTCACGCTCGCCCTGCTCGCCGCGGGGTGCTCCGACCAAGTGGGGCCGTCTTCCGCGGTGCCCGCCCTGGTCGCGCAGAGGAATTCGGGCAGCTCCATCCCCATCCTCCAGCAGTCGGCGACGGCGCCGGCGCTCGAGACCTACCACGTGGCCTTCATGGCCCACGTGGGTCAGCCCTCGCTGGTCACGGTCAGGTACGAGCCGACCGCGGGGCAGGTGGTGGGGGACCCGTTCCTTCGCTTTGAAATCCCCAGGAATGGGCTGGTCGCAGGCGCCAGCGGCATCCCGCTGCGCCGTGGCGACTCGATCGCCATGACCCTGACCATCGATCCGAACAGCTTCTCGGTCGACTTCCAACCGTCCGGCGTGATCTTCGCCGCCAACGCCCCGGCTCGACTGGCGATTTGGTACGGCAACGCGAATCTGGATTTGAATGGCAACGGGATCCTGGACGGCAATGATCGGGCGCTGGTAGACCAGCTCGCGATCTGGTACCAGCTCGCGCCCTCGGCCGCCTGGTTCAAGCAGCTCTCGAGAAACGACCCGACGCAAACGCTAGTTGGGACGGAGTTGTACCACTTCTCCGAATACGCTGTGTCGTGGTAGCCCATCCAATGCACCTGGAGACTGGCATGTCCGTTCGCCGCGCCCTAGTCCTGCTCGCGCTCGCCCTCGCTGCCGGATGCACCGGCGAACGACACCCGATGTCGGCGGGGACGACGCCGACGCCTCACCTGCTGCGCTGGGCGGGAAGCCTTCCGCCGCAGTTCATCGCCCCGCAGCGGCCCGGCACCCAGAACGGGCCTGACGGCCTCCACGCGTACCTGACGGGTGGCCTCAGCCTCGATCGCAATACGGTCACGTTCTGGGCGGTCCGCGGCCAGCAGCGGTCGGTCCAGATCAACTACTTGAGCTCCACCGGCGACACCAGCTTCCCCTTCTTGCAGCTCTCGATCACTGACCCCGTCTTCGTCCCTGGCCGGGGCGAGCTGCAGCCGGGCGACTCCGTGGAGATCACGGTCACGATCGACCCCAGCGCCATCAAGGTGTCGCTCGAGCCGACGGGTACGCAGTTCGGCGACCCCGCCCACCTGAAGATCTCGTACGGCGGCGCCGATGGGGACATGAACGGGGACGGGATCATCGACGCGACGGACGCGCAGATCGAAACCCACCTGCTGGGCTTGTGGTACCGCGAGGGCTCGGACAGCGCCTGGGCGCAGATTCCCGCGTCGCAGTCGGTCGGCGACAAATCCTTCTTCGGAGAGCTGCACCATTTCAGCGAGTATGCAGTTTCGTTCCTAGAGTACGCGGTTTCCTGGTAAGAGGCGCGATCATGCACCCTTCACTCCTGAACCCAATCGGAGTGCGGCGGGGGACAGCCGTCCAATGATGCGCGCGCGGCGAGAACACTCGACACGCGCGCGGCCGACCGCAGCGACTGCTGCGACCGGTCAACCGACGGCTACGGCGATCCGCCGCTGCTCGAATTACGCGGTCGCGTACTGACCATGGAGACCCGAATGATGCCTCGGCGTTCCTGGTTGTTCGCGATCGTGGCGATCTCGGCGGCCCTCGCGGCGTGCCGCGACGCCGCGGCACCCCCGCTGCAACCCGAGGTGGCGGTGAGCTTCCCGTCGCCCGCGGGGATCCACATGCTGCGGCAGGCGCCGGGCGCCCCCGCGCTCGAGACCTACCAGGTCTCGTTCTGGGCCTGCGACGGCGAGGATGCGGCGGTGGCGGTGAACTACCTGCCCGTCGCCGGTCAGACGGTGGGCCAGCCGTTCCTGCGGTTCAGCGTTCCTAAGAACTCGATGGCGATGGACCCCACTGGCAAGCGGTTGCGGCGGGGCGACTCAGTATTGATCACGCTCACGATCGATCCCGTCACTTTCTCCGTGGACTTCCAGCCGTCGGGTGTGTGGTTCTCCAACGGCGTCCCGGCGGAGCTGACGTTCTGGTATCAGAACGCCGATCCCGATTTCAACGCGGATGGCCGGGTCGACGCGATGGATGCGCAGCTCGCGCAGCAGCTCGCCGTGTGGGGCCGTGCCGGTGGCCGGCGCTGGACGGCGTTGCCGTCGACCGTCGATCCGACGTTGCCCAGCGTTTCGACGTCGGTGCAGCACTTCTCCGAGTATGCAGTCTCCTGGTAGTCCCGAGGCCTCAGGGAGAGATCCGATGCAAACGTCGTCACTCGTAGTCGAGAAAGCGCAGAAGCTCGCCGCCGCTGGCAACCACGCGGAGGTCGTCGATTTCCTGGGTGCGCAGTCGCAAGGCACGCTCGAGGAATCGCCGACGCTGGCGCTGCTCTTCGGGACCGCCAACGCGCGTCTCGGGCGCCACGCGGAAGGCCTCCGCTGGCTCGATAAAGCCCTCGACGAGTCGCGGAAGCGGGAGGAGCAAGGCGTCGAGCGTCACGCGCTCAACGCCCGCGGTGCGATCGCCCTGGTCAGCGGGCGCATCGACGAAGCGGCCGACTACTTCACCCAGGCCCTGATGGCCGCGAGCCGGGATGGCGATCTCGCCACGACGGCCCGCTGCTCGAATAACCTGGGCATCATCAGTAACCTGCGGGGCCGACACGCGGAGGCCATCGGCTCGTGGGAGATCGCGGTCGCCGCCTTTGAGCGGGCCGGGTCGCCGGCGGGCGTGGCCGAGTGCTATCACAACCTGGCGCTCACCTATCGCGAACAGGGCGCGTTCGACCGGGCGCTGGCGGAAGCCGATCGGGCCATCGCGCAGGCCGAGGCGGCCGGCGATCAGACGCTGTGGGCCCTCACGTTGCGTGGCCGGGCCGAGATCCGGGTGCTGCGTGGTGAGCTGGACGCCGCCGCGAAGGACCTGGACGAGGTCCGCGAGCTGCGCGGGTTCGTTCCGAATTCGATCAACGACGCCGAGGACCTGCGCGTCGTGGCGCTGCTCCGCGCGGCCGAGGGAGACCTCGGGGCCGCCGAGCGCCTGCTGCGCGAAGTGACCCAGCGCGCGGGCATGCACTGCCGGCCGCAGCTCCAGGCCGAGGCGACGCGGGACCTGGCGATCACGTTACACCGGGCCGGCCGCCACGCCGAAGCCCAAACGGCCGCGCGGGCGGCGAAGGCCATCTTCGTCCAGCTTGGCGCCGAGCGGGAAATCCGGAAGCTCGCCGGCCAGGAGTGGGGCGACGATTTCTCTGCGGAGTTGCGCGGTTCGCTGGCGCCCCTGCACGCGGCGCAGGAGCTGGCGGACGCGGGCAAGTACGCTGAGCTCGTGCAATACCTGAATGACCGTCCCCAGAGTGAGCTCGAGCAGTCCCCCATGCTGGCGCTGCTCAGCAGCATCGGGCACAGCCGGCTGGGGCGGTTGGACCTCGGGCAGCAGTGGGCGCTGGTCGCCCTCTCCCGGGCCCGCGTCCTGGGTGACCGCCGGCTCGAGCTGCGCGCGCTCAACGTCTGCGGCGCGGTCGCGCTGGAGCGGGGCGGCATCAACGAAGCGACGCTCTTTTTCACGCGGGCACAGGAAGAAGCGATGCAGGACAACGATATGGCCGGTGTGGGCCGCTGCGCCAACAACCTCGGCATCATCGCGAACCTGCAGGGCGACTACGGCCGCGCGGTCGGCGCGTACACCCGCGCCATCGCGGCGTACGAAGCGGCGCGTCACGAGCGCGGCGTCGCCGAGTCGCAGCACAACCTCGGCATCACCTACCGCGAGCAGGGAGACCTGGATCACGCGATGCAGGCCGCCGACGCCGCGGTGCGGGAAGCGGCGCGGCTGGGAGATCAGCGCCTGATGGCGCAGGCCCTCGCGGGGCGGGCCGAGATCCGCATCCTGCGCGGCGAGCCCGGGCTCGCGATCCTGGAAGCGGAGCGCGCGCTCGCCATGCACCGCGAGATGCAGGACGCCGTCCGCGAAACGGAAGACCTGCGCATCCTCGCGGTGGCCGTCGGCGTCGCGGGGAAGACGGACGATGCCGAGCGCATGCTGCGCGAGGTCATCGACCAGGCCACCAAGCACGCGCGCCCGATGCTGGTGGCAGCCGCCCAGCGCGACCTCGCGTATCTCTGGGCGCGCCACGGTGACGTCGGCCCGGCCAAGGAAATGGCCCGCCAGGCGCGCGCCGCGTTCCATCGCTTGGGCTCGAAGGTCGAGATCGAGAAGATGACGGCGCTCCTGACGCAACCGCATCCTGGGGCGCCGAAGATCGGCCTCGCCGAGCCGGCGGACCTCGATTCGGTCCCGCAGCTCAGGGACACGACGGTCACGAAGCGCGACACGATCGGTCCCGCGTGAAGGTCTCCGTCGCGCGCCCCGCGGGTGATTTGCTGATCGAAGCCCGCGCGCTGGAGCGCGCGGTGTGCATGGCGGGCGCGACCGCGTCGTACGAGGCAGCCATCGCCGCCGCGGAGGCGGCGGAAGAGCCGGCGATCCTGTCCGAGGCGCTGCGCCGGCTGGCGATCATCCGTCACCGCCGCGGCGAGTCGTCCGAGGCACGCGAGCTGTGTCACCGCAGTCACGCCGTCGCACAAGGCGCGGGGAAGCCCCTGCTCGCGGCCGAGGCCCTCAATACCCTCGGCGGGATCGGGCTCGAGACCGATGGTGTCTCCGAAGTGCGCGAACACTTCCTCCGCGCCCTCGAGCTGGGCGGCGAGAGCCGGCAGCTGCGGGCGCGTGTCGAGCAGAACCTCGGCATCCTCGCGAACATCCACGGCGACTTCGACGAAGCGCTGACGCGCTACGGGCGCTCGCTCGACGCCTACCGCGCCTGTGACGATGAGCAGGGCTGCGCGATCGCGTATCACAACCTCGGCATGACGAGCCTCGACCGGAAGGAATTCGACGCGGCCGAGGGATACTTCCGGCAGAGCCGCGAGATCGCCCAGCGCGCGGGGGACGCCTACCTGGAAGGTCTCTGTCTCGTGAACCATGCGAAGGTGCACGCCGCCCGCGAGCGGTACGAGGTGGCGCTCGCCAACGCGGAGATGGCACTCGCCGTCTTCGATCACGTCGGCGCCGAAAGCGCCAAGGCTGATGCCTACCGCGTGATCGGGATGGTGTACCGTGAGACCGAACGGCACGCCCTCGCCGAGGCACGCCTCCGCGCGGCCATCGATCTGTCGGTGACCGCGGGCTCGGCGCTCAATGAGGCGGAAGCGTCGCGGGAGCTGGCGCTCCTCTATCAAGCGATGGGCCGGAACCAGGACGCGCTGCGGCTCCTCAACGCCGCTCGCCGCCTGTTCCGCCGGCTCGACGCCCGGCGCGATCTCGTGTACGTCGAAGGGAAAGAGGCCGAGCTCGAGGACACCTACCTCGCCGTCGTGCGCGAGTGGGGCCAATCGATCGAGTCCGCAGACACGTACACGTTCGGTCATTGCGAGCGCGTGGCGCGCCGGGCGGTGGCAGTGGCCGAAGCGATGGGCATGGATGACCACGCCCAGACGACGGTCCGCGTCGGCGCCTACCTCCACGACGTCGGCAAGGTGCGCGTCCCCCACGAGATCCTGAACAAGCCCGACCAGTTGACGCCCGAAGAGTTCGAGGTGGTGCAACAGCACACCGTGTGGGGGATCGACCTCCTCGCGGCGGTCGAATTCCCCTGGGACATCAAACCGATCATCCGGTGGCACCACGAGCGGCACGATGGCACGGGGTACCCCGATCGCTTGCGTGGCGACGAGATCCCCCTGTCGGCGCAGATCGTGGGCATCTCCGACGTCTACGACGCGCTCACGACGTCGCGCCCCTACCGGGCGGCCCTGCCGCGGGAGCGCGCCCTCGCCGAGATGGACCGCTGCAAGGGCTGGTGGTCCGACGCGGTGCGGACGGCGTTCCGGAAATCGCTGGCGGACAGCATCCCGGAGATGCTCATTCCCTTCAAGCAGCCGCGGCCCGCGATCGCCCTCTCCGCCTAACGCGCGGCGTTTGCGCCCCCGCAAGCGGGGCGGTATCGTCGGACCATGACTCTGGGGCGGCTCCCCACTCGCATAGTACTCGGCTGCTTGGCTCTGGCGGTCGCCTGGACCGCCCTGATGATGGTGCAGGACAGCGACGGCTTCCTGCTCGGGGTGGTCGCCGTGGGATTCGTCGGCGCAGTGCTGGCGGTGTTGCCGGCCCTCGTCTTTCTCTTCTATGGCTGGCGGCGTCCGCCGCCGGACGTCCCCAGAGGCGTGCGAACCGCTATCCACTTCAGTGCGGTGGTCCTGCTGCTCATTGGCGTAGGGATCGTGCGCGGCGGAACCGGGCTGGACGGTACCCCGGCGCTCATCCCCGTAGGCGCCATCATCGCGGGCATTGGGATCCTGACCGTCGTCAAACTGGCGCGTACGCCGCCCGCGTCCGGGGCCGACACGCAGCTCACCTATGGTCGTTCCAGCGCGGTGGGCGCGTTCTTGCTTCTGCTCGTCGTCGTGATGGTCCCCAAGTTCGCGGGCGTCCATCCACCCAGTGCGTACCGGTCGATGCTGGAGAGCGATCTCCGGAACCTCGTCACGGCCCAGGAAGCGTTTTTCGCCGATAGCCTGCGTTATGCTTCGCGCGCTGACCTGGGCACCATGTACTCTCCGACTTCGCTCGACAGCATCACGATCGTGGCGGCAGACCGCGCGGGGTGGCGGGCCCTCGGCAGCCATCCGTATCTCGTAGGTCAAGAGTGCGGGGTCTGGGTCGGCGTGCGGCCGCCGGACGGCATGCACGACGCCAAGGAAAGTGAACCCACTTGCTGGAAGGTCTCATGACATCGTTACTCCTCACCGCGCTCCTCACAGTGCAGCAGACGCCGCAGACGCCGTTGCGCATCGCGGCCAGCAGCCTTGCCTCGGTCGAGGTGCATCTCAACGCACGCCGTATCGGCACCAGCTGGTATGAAGAGGATGCGAGTCTCTCGGGTCCCTCGCGCATCGCCATCACGTATGGGCAGCCCCATGCCCGCGGCCGGAAGGTCGAAGGGGGGCTCATTCCTCTCGATACGGTGTGGCGCTTCGGGGCGAACATGGCGACGACGCTGCACACGGATCTCGACATCACCGTCGGCAGCGTGAAGGTGCCGCGCGGGGACTACTCGCTCTTCGTGTTGTATACGCGGACGGGATGGCAGCTCATCGTGAATCGGGGGACAGGGCAGTGGGGCACCGACTACGATGCGACCAAGGATCTGGGCCGTGTGCCCCTCACGGCCAGAACCCTGGCGGAGCCCGAAGGCTCGCTCACGATCTACCTGGTACCCGACGCCGCGCAGCCGACGACCGGCTACGCCGATCTGCGCGGCGCGCTCCGTATCAAGTGGGGCAGTACGGAGCTGAGTACCGGGTGGCGGATCGACCAGTAGGCGCCCCCCTAGCGCGCCCGCAGCCTCACGTCGATGTCCGCGATGATGTCACGCGGCGGGTCCTTCTTCGCCCATCCCCGGTGGCGGCCGCGATCATGCCGCTCCTCCCGCACCTCCCGCAGGCCGCGCACGATGACCCGCTGGCCTTGAGGGGTGGCAAAGATGCGGATCACGTCGTCATCGCCACGCCGCGCCCAGACGATCCGATTCGGCCCAGACCGTTCGACCCGGTACACCCGCCAGCCGCGGTCGACCAACACGTCGCGCGAAACGACCACGACGCGGTCGACGGGGACGACGTAGGCGTATTCGGCGGGCTCGCCGTAGGCGACCGTCGCGCTCGTAAATCCACCCGCGCACCCCGCGAGACTCAGCGTAGCGGCGAGCATCGCATAACGCTTCATTAGGGCACCTCCAGGATTGAGAAACCTGCGTCCCCTGTGACCCCGGGTCCCCCGAGATGTTTACGGTTCCGTGTGATGGAGGTCACCAGCCCCCGGGTCGCGCGGCATTCTCTGCCTACCGGGGTCCGGCCCCGTTCCCTATCTTCGTGCCGGCTGAAACACACTCCCTAAGGAGGCAAGCCGATGAACGCGAGTACTGCGCGGGCGCTCTTTGTGGGGCTGTTGGTCGCCGTTTGGGTCTGGCTCACGGGTCAGGCACGACTGCGGCTCGAGGTTTGGCCAGGGATCGTGGCCCTCGGGTGCTACTTTGCGGCCGGCGGTGGCGTCTCGGGTCTGCAGAAAACTGTGATCGGCACCCTGTCGGGTGTCGCCTGGGTGTTGGTAGCGGATGCCGTGCGCGTCGCGGTCGGTGGCACGAGTATCGTGGCGGCATTAATCGCCGGTGCCATGGCGGTCGGTATCATCCTCGTGTCGCGCGTGCCGTTCCTGGGCTTCGTTGCCGGCGCGTTTGCCGGAGCCGGCGTCGCGTGGGGCCTGCGGGTCAACACCGTGCAAGAGGGGATCCAGGCCGGCATCTCTCTCATCGTCGGCGCTCTTATCGGCTTCGTCGCCGAGCGTTTGGCCGGAGCGGTCGCCAAGGGCCGCGCGTAACACCCGTTACCATCCGAGGGGGTCGGCGATAGTTTTGATGCCGATCCCTCCTCGGAGCCTCCTGCCATGCACCTGTTTCGTTCGCCGCGCCTCCTCGGCGCCGTCGTGCTGTTCGCGTTCGTCGCCTGCAATCCAGGCGATCGCGTCGCGCCGCTCCCGGGCCTTCAAGCCGACGTCACCACGCTGCCCTCCGTTCGGATCAGTGAGCTCCACTACGACAACACGGGCACCGACGCTGGAGAGGCGATCGAGGTCTCGGGTCCCGCCGGGATGGATGTCACCGGCTGGACGGTGGTGCTGTACAACGGGAACGGGGGCGCGTCGTACGACACGAAAACGCTGACCGGGGCGTTCCCGGCCACCTGCAGCGCGCGCGGCGTCTTCGTCATCAACTATCCCGTCAACGGCATTCAGAACGGCAGTCCCGACGGCGTCGCGCTCGTGAATGCCGGAGGGGCGGTGGTCGAGTTCCTCTCGTACGAGGGGACCTTCACGGCCACGAACGGCGCCGCCAACGGACTGCTCTCGATCGACATCGGCGTCACCGAGGCGGGTACGGAGCCCATCGGGATGTCGCTGCAGCGCCACGGCGACGGCACCTGGACGACGCCGATCGCCAACACGTTCGGCGCCTGCAACGACAACGACGAGCCGCCGCCGCCCGCCGAGGTCGCGAGCGTGAGCGTGGCACCGGCGACCGCGACGGTCCTGGTGGGCGGCACCCAGCCGCTCACCGCCGCGGCATTCGATGCCGCGAACGCGCCGATCGGCGGCGTCCTCTTCACCTGGTCGAGCACCGCGCCCGCCATCGCGACGGTGAACGTGCACGGCGTGGCGACGGGAGTCGCGCCCGGCGATGCGGACATCGTGGCGACGGCGCCGAACGGCGTCACCGGCACGGCCGCGCTCCACGTGAACGCGGTGACGCCGCCGGGACTGCCGGACACGCGCTTCAGCGAGATCCATTACGACAACA
>Ga0193723_1000121_pt1 | contig 26091 bp, 26 predicted proteins | sample H2m2metaG_FD_143042 | JGI IMG/M metagenome (GOLD analysis project Ga0193723, IMG submission 143042) | Soil microbial communities from a riparian zone of the East river system, Colorado, United States - H2m2 | ecosystem: Environmental > Terrestrial > Soil > Riparian zone | place: USA: East River...
GCTGGGTTCGGCCGCGGACATCTTCATTGATGAGAATGGCGATGGCAGGATGGACGACTTGAATCACGACGGACGCAGCGACGTCCGCGACGCCGAGGTGCTGTATCGCCTGATCGATGCCGCCGCGGCCCGACCCGAGGCGCAGGGGCTCATCGGGGGGATCGGCAAGTATCCCCCAACGGCCGCGCACGGTCCCTTCGTGCATGTCGACGTGCGCCCAGGCCACGCGCGGTGGTAGAGATCTAAGTCTCTTTCCATCCCTTCGAACGATATCGGTCGGGGCGCAAACGGGACCATTCTCCAGCATCTCTAGAGAGGGTCCATCATGCCAAGGCCATCGAGGGGCAGCGTCCTGGCGCTCACGGCGCTCCTCTTCCTGAGCTGCAAGACCAACACCACACCGATCAAGACGTTGCTCGACGATCCTGGCCGCTTCGATGGGAAGACCGTTCGGATCGCGGGTGACGTACAAGGGTCGGTGGGCGTCCTGGGGTTCGGGGCGTACCAGGTGAATGACGGGACGGGGACGCTGTCCATCGTCACTGAGGGGGGTGGGGCGCCGCGGCAGGGCGCCAAAGTGGGGGTGGAGGGGACGTTCCGATCGGCGTACCAGCTCGGAACCCAGCGCGCGGCAGTTCTGGTGGAGCAGCGCCGCTACACTCCTTGATCACCGCAACGGCCACGCCGGCGCTAGCGCCGGTCGTGGCCGAGGAGCTCAGTTCCCTGATCCGCTGCTGCTGCCGCCCGAATTCGCAAAGATCGCGATCTCGACGCGCCGGTTCTGCCGTCGACCATCGTCTGAGGAATTCGTGGCGATCGGCTCAGCCTCGCCGCGACCCGCCGTGCTGATGCGGGCCCGTTCGACGCCCTCCCCGCACACGAAGTCGGCCGCCGACGCCGAACGCCTGTCCGAGAGATCCATATTGTAGGCGGCGGTCCCGTCCGAGTCGGTATGACCGACGATCAACGTACGCGTGTTGGGATACTTCTTCAGGCTCGCCGCAAAGCGGCGCAGATTGTCGCGCGCCTCAGCCGTCAACGCATCCGAGTCGTAGCCGAACAACAACCCATCGGGGAACGTCACGGTAATGCCCTCACCGACGCGTTGCACGGTGGCCCCGGGGAGCGCGTACGCGAGCTCTTCGGCCTGTTTGTCCATCTCATGCCCGATCAGCCCGCCCGCGATGCCACCGACCGCTGCGCCGATGATCGCCCCTCGCACCGTCGAGCCCGTGGCCTTGCCGATGACCCCGCCGACGACCGCACCGCCGACCACGCCGATGGTCGCACCTTTTTCGGCCTTGTTCATGGCGCAGCTCGCCGCCAGCGGCACCAGCGCGGCCAACCCGAGTAGGCCTGCCAGGGAACGTCTCATGGGGAACATCCTCTCAATTGGAGAACAGAGGGGCCGTTCAAGAAACGGCCCCTCTGGCGCACTTAGCTCTTCATGATCCTGCGACCTACTTTGCGTTTCTTCACGAGACCACGTCCACCAGCTGCCTTCGCGGCCCGTCGCTTGGCGGCGGTCATTCTGCCGCCTCTGCTTTTCTTGGCCATTGTGAGAGTCTCCTTTCCTTAACATGGAGAATGGGTCCTGGTACGGGTGGCGGGTATCGTTCGGAGGGATGGAAGGAGAAGTACCACCTATGGTGTAGAGTCCTCGGCCGTGATCGGTGGTAGCCTTCCTCGTGCGCTCCGCCGCGTCGGTGCTCCTCGCCATCCTACTCGTGGTGCCGTCGAGGTCCGTCGCGGCGCAGTGTGACGGCAAGACGGTCTCGGCGATCGCCGTCCTTTCTCATGACCCTTCGTTCTTGCGGGTTCCCCGGCTACTGCGCCCGCTGGCGCGGGGCGTTGGGTTGGAACACACCAGCACGCGGGCCGACGTCGTCCGCCGCTTTCTGCTGCTCGAGGTCGGAGGGCCCTGCTCGGCGATCCGGGTGGCGGAATCGCAGCGCATTCTCCGGCTGCAGCCCTTCCTCGCCGCGGCGACGGTCCGCGCCGTGCCAGACTCCGCCGGCGGCGTGCGTATCGACGTCGAGACCCTCGACGAGATCCCGACCATCCTCGACATGCGCCTGCACGGCTGGCATCCCGCGGCGCTACGCCTCGGTGACGCCAACGTGGCGGGTCAGGCGCTGTCGGTCGCAGGCAGAGTGGAGCGAGGCTTTCACTACCGCAGCGGCGCGGGCCTGGAGGTCATCGCCTACCAGGTCTTGGGCCCGCCGAACACCCTCGCGTTCGTGGCCTACCGCGCGCCGCTCGGCAGCACGCTGACGCTGGCCCTCGGCCACGCATTCTTCACGGATCTGCAGCGCACCGCGTGGCACGTCGGGTACAGCAACGTGAATGCGTATACGCCCTTCGTCCGGCCCGATACCGAAGCGCTCTCCCAGGGCGTGGTGCGCCGCTTCGCGGATATCGGAAGCGTGCGGCGCGTCGGCCTCGGGCGGCGCATCGGGTTTATCGGCGGGCTCCTCACATATGAGCGAGTCACCCCGGCGGGGCAGGCGGTGGTCATCTCCGATTCGGGACTCGTCGCCGACACAAGCGCGGCCCTCGGCGGCCCGTTCCCCCGCTACGAGAACGTGCGGCTCAACGCCGTCGTCGGCGTGCGCAACCTGTCCTTTCTTGAAGTACACGGGTTCGACGCGCTGCGCGCGGTGCAGGATGTCGCCCGGGGCGTCCAATTCGGCGTCGTGGCGGGCCGGGGCAACGACACGTTTCTTGCTACCGACCTCTATGCCGGGCTGGGCTCCGCTCGGGCGTTTGTCGGGCTGCGTGTGGAAGGCGAAGCGCGCCACGATCCCGGCGCGCACCGATGGGATTCGATGGTCGCCAGCGGGCGACTGGCGTTGTACGTGAAGCCGGCGGACAGCCACATCATCATCGCCAGCGGCGAGTTCTCCAGCGGGTCGCGGATGCGGATTCCGCTTCAACTCGCGCTTGGTGCCCTGCCGGGCGGGGTGCGGGGCTACCACGATTCGCGCGTCGTAGGGGCGGTGCGGAGCGTCACCCGTCTCGAGGAGCGCTGGTTCCTCGGCCAGGTGACCCGGCACGTCGGGCTGGGGCTCGCGACCTTCGCCGATGCAGGGAGGGTGTGGGCGGGCGATGCGCCGTTCGGCGTGAATAGTGGAATGAAGGCCGGGGTTGGCGCCGGACTGCTCCTAGCCGCCCCACCGCAGTCAAAACGGCTGTGGCGGTTGGATTTCGCGGTTCCCGTGAGCCCGGACCCCCACGCGCGCTGGGAGGTCCGGCTGACGACGGTGTGGGTCGGTGGATTCTGGAACGAGCCGAGGGATGTGGCGCGGGCGCGCGCGGGGGCAGCGCCCTCGCTGATCTTCACCTGGCCGTGATCCCCTCCCGCATCGCTTGTCGGCCGCTTGACCCTCCCCGGGCACGTTGTCCTTCGACCTATTCGGGGAGGACCTGTGAGGCAGAAGCGATTTCAGACCGGCGTGGCGGCAACCCTGCTCGCCACTCAACTCATGGCATGCAGCGGCTGGAAGGTGGTGGATCCTGCGCCCGTGGCATTCGCTGTGCCGCAGCCGGCGCAGCGTGCCCGGGTCACATTGACCGACGGCACGCGGACGATGTTCAACGGCCCTGTGATCGTGGGCGGCCGCATCGGAGCGGCACCAAGCGCTGTATTCGGTGTGCCGTTGACCGATGTCCGTCAAGTCGAGGTGCGGCGCTTCTCGTGGGGCAAGACGACCGTCCTGGTCGGCCTGATTACCGGGGTGATGGCAGGTCTCGCGGCCTTCGGCTCCGCTATGCATTCGAGCGGTTACGGCGGTGGGGGGGGGGGATGGTCTTGGTAGGCGTTCGGCCTGCCGCTAGGCGCTCACCCGGTTCCGTCCCGCTTCCTTGGCCCGGTACAGCGCCTTGTCCGCCGCCTGTACGACCTGATCCGGCGTCGAGTGGCGGTGGTTCTTCTCCGCCACTCCGATGCTCACCGTGATGACGATCGCTTCCCGGGTCTTTTTCCCCTTGGGAGCGTTGGCCTTGTTGCGTGGCCGGAACCGCCGCCGCATCGTGAAGCGGCTCGTCTCCACGGTCTCGCGCAGCTCCTCCAGGTGGGGCATGCACTCCTCGGCGCCCTTGCCGGCGTAGATCACCGCGAACTCCTCGCCGCCGTAGCGGTAGGCCGTGCCGCCCCCGGGAGCGTGGGCCAGCCGCGACGCGACCAGGCGCAGCACGTGGTCGCCCGCGTCGTGGCCGTAGCGGTCGTTGAACCGCTTGAAATGATCCACATCGATCATCGCCACGGTGAACTGGCCGCTGAGCCGCGGCAGCGCCTCGTTGAGCGCGCGCCGCCCCGGCAGCTCGGTGAGCCCGTCGCGGTAGGCCATCAGGTACGACGCCTCGACCACGGCCACGACGAGTACCAGCCCTGCGGTGGCCAGCCAGATCTCCTGCCCGGGTCCGGTGGCCTTCCACGTCAAGCCGAGGAAGACGGCGACCAGCGCGTACGCGTAGGCGCGAACGGGCGACTGCGGCTCGCGCATCCAGGCGAGCACCAGCACGGTGCCCATCCCGAGGAACACGACAATGGCGGGCTGGGCGAGCGGGGTCCAGGCGCTGAGTAGCGCCGGGAGGAAGCGGGTCCGGACCAGGGCGGTCGCCTGGTCCGGGAACGACCGGGCCAGGAAGGCGACCACGACGACTTGAATGGCGATCAGGGTCCACCGCACGAGCCCAGCCGGTGTCACCGTCCCGCGCTCAGGAAGCAGGGCGACGAGGGCGAGGTTGAGCGGCAATAGGAACGTGGTGGCGTGGAAGAAGAGACGTTGCTCGGGCGTGGCCACGCCGCCGTCGAGCACGTACTGGGTGAGCGCGAGCAGGGCGACGGTGAAGACCAGCCGCGACCGGTTGAAGCGGAAGCCGAGCAGCAGCGCGGCGGCGAGGACCGTGTACGGGTAGAACGCGACGAGTGCGCCGGCGGCGGGGCGGAGCGACGGCAAGGTGACGAGCAGCGCCGCGCCGACCAGGATCGCCGCTTCGGGCACGAATAACGAGAGGATGCGTTTCATGGGGCCTAGAAGGGTACGCGCCCGAGCCCGCAGGTCAACTCGTCGGCGCGCGCGACCGGGTTGACCGACTCGGCGCCAAGTGGCGATATTTTGCCGCCCTGGCGGTATCGTCTAGGGGACTAGGACGGAGCCCTCTCAAGGCTCAAACACGGGTTCGAATCCCGTTACCGCTACTGGCAGGGGACGAGCCCCCATCGTCTAACGGCTAGGACACCACTCTTTCAAGGTGGGAACAGGGGTTCGATTCCCCTTGGGGGCATGGGGCTCAGCCCTCCCGCCGTAGCACGTCGCGCCGATAGCTCAATTGGTAGAGCAACTGACTCTTAATCAGTAGGTTCTCGGTTCGATTCCGAGTCGGCGCATTCCGTGTCCAGTCCGCCCCGTCCTCCCGCCTCCACCACGCCCTGTCCCAAGTGTCGCCGTCCGCTCGCGGCCGCCGCGAAACGCTGCCCGTACTGCGGCCACTACCGCATCCTCGCGGCGCCCGGCACGCCCGAGTACGAGGCGGAGCGCGCGGCCGCCGACGCCGATGCGAAGCGAGTCGAGCGGCAGAAAGCGCTGTTTCAGCATGGCATGGGGCTTGGTAAGACGGCGGCGAAGCCGTCGCTCGCCGAGCGGCTGCGCCAGCAATCGCTGCCGGTAAAAATCGCTGTGATGCTGGTCGTGGTGCCGCTGATGATGTTCGTGAACCCCTTCAAGGCATTCCGCTTGGCGCAGGAAGTGTTCCGGCCGTAGGGCTAGGGCGCTGTCGGGTACACCCGCGCCGTGAGCCAGCCGACGCCGGCTCCCACCACAGCGCCGCCGAGGACGTCGGTGACAAAGTGCCGGCCCGCGGCGACGCGCAGCGATCCGACGGTTGCGGCGCCGGCGAAGAGCAGGATGTCGTTCCGCGTGGCATGCGGAAGGTGCTGGCGGTGGGCCATGATGGCGTACGACGCGGCCGCCGCGAACGCCGCGGCCGTGTGTCCCGACGGGAACGACCGCCGATTGTCCCGGTCTCCAGCGGCGCTCGGCGCCTGGGGCGTGTACAGGATCGGTCGGCTACGGTGGACCAGTGCCTTGGTCCACTCCGTGGCGAGCGAAGTAAACGCGAAGGCGTTCAGCATTACCGCGGCGTTGCCGCGCGCGCGGTCCGCAGGAATGCCGCTCATGGATGCCAGGAGACCACCGCCCGCGACTCCCAGCAACACCAGGTTGCTCCCGGTGCCCGCCGCCCGCGAATCGCGTCCCACCACCCAGCGATCGATTCCCGGCAATGTCGCGGGATCGCAAGGAGCGCAGGGGGGGGCACCGCGCGGCAAGTGCAGCAGCTCGGGGAGCGCGGCGACACCGCCCGCTCCCAGAGCAACGGCCCACGCGGCCCAGCCGGCACGGTAGGCGGGCGCTTGCGCGGCGCCCGGCGCGGGGATGGCGGCCGCACCTGCCCACGCAATCAGCAAGCCGTGCCGCGTCCATCGCCTCATGGACGCAGCCGCGTCACCTTCCCGATGGCGTTGATCAGGTCGCTCAAGTCGTATGGCTTGGTGACCGACGGCTGTCCGCAGGACTCGAGGAAATGGCGCGTTTCGTCACGCGCCTGGTCGCCGGTGACGAACACGAAGCGGTACGCGAGCTGCGGCCGCTCGTCCACCAGCTGCTCGTACAACGCGCGGCCGCCGAGACGCGGCATTTGCAGGTCCGTCACGATGGCGTCGAACACGGCGTCGCGCTCGCCCAGCCGCTCGATCGCCTCGAGGCCGTTTTCGACCGCCACCACGTCGTGTCCCTCGCGCTCGAGCAGCAGCGCCATCGCCTGGCGGTTCACCTGATCGTCGTCGACGACGAGGATGCGCAGCTTTGGGAGACTCGCCGCGGGCGCGCTGGGGCGCGGGCGGGGTCCGAGCACGCTCTTCGGCAGCGTGACGACGACTTCGGCGCCGGACGTGCCGCCGCGCAGACGGAGTCGCAGGCTGCCGCCGGTCGACTGCGCCAGGGCCCGCGCCAGGGCGAACTCGACTTCCCCACCGCCGCCGGTCTGGGTGAACCGGAAGGGAGAGACGAGCCGCTGCTCCGCTTCGACGGGCAGGGGCGGCCCCGAGTCCCACAGTGCCAGGACGAGCGAAGGCCCCGTCTCGGTGACGTCGATGCGCAGTTCGCGCGGCGGCGCCGATTCGCGCAGCCGCCGTAACGCGAAGTCGAACAGCTTCGTGAGCATCTCGGTCAGCTGGCCCATGGGGCAGGCGACCATCGGCAGGTTCGCGGGTACGTTGCGCACCACCTTCACGCCCAGCTCGCGGAACGTGGCGTCCCGCTCGGCGAGCACGCCGTTCACGACTACGGCCGCATCGCACGGTTCAGCGGCACCGATCGGGTGGTCGGTCAGCTCGAGGAAGTGGGTGGTGATCTCGGCGGCGCGCCGCACCTCGCCGTGCAGCATCATCAAGGCGCGGGCGCGCTCCGGGTCGAGCGGGCTGCCGTGCAGCAGGTCGGCGAGCGTCCCGATCGCGGCGAGGCGGTTGTTGAGGGCGTTGAGGACGTTGGCGGCGCCCTCGTCCATGACGACGTGACGGATCTCGGGTGGCGTGGCGCGGGGTGCCGGCGGCGGCGTGACGGGTCTCGAGACCCGCGGGGGCGGGCGACGCTGCCGGCCGAACAGGTAGCCGAGCAGGATCCCGATCCCGCCGCCGAAGCCGAACGCGACCCAGAGTTCCATAGCCTTCAAAGGTAAGCATCCGCTTGATTCGCGCGAGGCGGCGCTCTAGTTTTCCGGCGCCCGCCCTGGTGGTGAAACTGGTAGACACGCTGTCTTGAGGGGGCAGTGCCGCAAGGCGTCCCGGTTCGAATCCGGGCCAGGGCATTCCGGCGTAGCATCAGCATGAAACACTATCCCTATCTCATCATTGGCGGCGGGATGACGGCCGACGCGGCCGCCCACGCCATTCGCGCCGTGGACCCGGCCGCCCCCATCGGCCTCATCTCCGCGGAACCGCACCCGCCGTACAACCGCCCACCCCTCTCGAAGGGTCTTTGGAAAGGCGACCCCGAGTCCACCATCTGGCGGGGCACGGATAGCATCGGGGTGGACCTGCGGCTCGGCCGGCGCGTCACCGCGATCGATGCAAAGCAACGAGCCGTGACGGACGATCGCGGCGAAGTGGTCTCGTACGACAAACTGCTGCTCGCCACCGGCGGCACGCCGCGGCGCCTGAAGTTCGATACCAGCCAGATCATCTATTACCGCACTTACGACGACTACCGGCGACTGCGCGCCCTCGCGAACGAGAAGCTGCGCGTCGTGGTGTTGGGGGGTGGATTCATCGGCTCGGAAGTCGCGGCGGCGCTGCGGCTGGTGGGTCGCGACGTCGCGATGCTGGTCCCCGAGGACGGCATCGGCGCGCGGGTCTTCCCGGCCGACCTGTCGCGCTTCCTCGTCGGCTACTACCGCGAACAGGGCGTCGACGTGCGGACCGGCGAGGGACTCGCAGGCCTGTCGCAGGACGCCGGCAAGGTGGTCGTGAAGACCACCAGTGGAGCGTCCCTGTCCGCGGACCTGGTGGTGGCGGGGCTCGGCATCCAGCCCAACGTCGAGCTCGCCGAGCAGGCGGGTGTGCACGTGGACAATGGCATCGTGGTGGACGAGCTGCTGCGCAGCAGCGTGCCCGAGATCTTCGCAGCCGGCGACGTGGCCAACTTCTTCAATCCCGCGCTCGGCACGCGCCTGCGCGTGGAGCACGAGGACAACGCCAATACGATGGGTGCGGCCGCCGGCAGGTCGATGGCGGGGCAGGGGACGCCGTACACCCACCTGCCGTTCTTCTACTCGGATCTCTTCGCGCTGGGATACGAGGCGGTGGGCGAGCTGGACCCGCGGCTCGACGTCGTGAGCGACTGGAAGGAGCCGTTCCGCGAAGGGGTCGTCTACTATACGAAGGATGGACGCGTACGCGGTGTGCTGTTGTGGGGCATCTTCGGGAAGGTGGACGCCGCCCGCGCGTTGATCGGCAAGCCGCTCACGAACCGGTTATAGCTTCCGTTCTCGTCCACAGCTCACGCGCCAGCGCCGCATCTTCCGCCAGCGGGCTGGTTCGCGCCTCGCGGCTGTGGTTGTAGTAGCGGCCGCTCGTGCTGCTGAGCTCGGGGGCCGTGGCGCAGTAGAGCGGCGTCCGCGCGCCCTGCTCATTCGAGAGCATGAAGAGCTTGCTGAACCATTGCACGGGCTTCGGTAGCGCGCGCCAGATGTTGGACGCCACCGCGCCGGGGTGGAGCGAGTACGTCGTCACGCGGGTGCCGGCGAGGCGGCGCGCCAGCTCCTTCGCGTGCAGCACGTTCATGAGCTTCGTGACGGCGTAGTCCTTGAAGCCGCTCCGCTGCGGCGCGCTGCGGCGCTCCAGCACAGTCCAATCGATTTCCTTGACCATCATGTGTGCGCCGCTCGCCACATTGACGACGCGTCCCTGGGGCGATTCGCGCAGCCTCGGGAGCAACAGGCTTGTCAGTAGGAACGGGCCGATGTGGTTCGTCGCATACGTGATGTCGAACCCGTCCTTGCTGAGCCGTTTCGTCCCGGCGATCCCGGCGTTGTTGACCAGCACGTCGATAGCTTGGCCCGTAGCGAGAAAACCCTCCGCGGCGCGCCGCACCGAGCTCAGATCTGAGACATCGATCTGGACCCATTGTGCCCGGGCGCCCGGGTAGCGGGTCTGAATCTCCTGCAGGACCGGCTGGGTGCGTTCCTCCGAGCGTGTGGCGAGCACGACGTTACAGCCCCGCGCCGCAATGGCCTCGACAAATGCGCGGCCGATCCCGGAGTTTGCCCCAGTGACAAAGAACGTGCGGCCCTGGACGTACACGGCGTTACGGAGTGGGGGAGCGCGACGCGCGTTCCCGCAGCGCGTCGAGGCTCCACGGGCCCGCACCCGCGGCCGACAGGTAGAGCCAGGTGAAGCAGAAGAGGATGGCGGGGTGCCCCTGGTTCAGGACCGGCCAGAAGCCGTTCGGCGCATGGCCCATGAAGTAGGCAAACGCCATTTCGCCCGCGAGAACGAAGGCGACGGGACGCGTGAACAGTCCCAACAAGAGGAGGCTCCCGCCGACGACTTCGAGCACCGAGGCGAACCAGACCAGCGAGCCCAGCGGAGCGGTGCCTCCCCCCGGAATGATGGCGGCTGGAAACGCGAACCACTTGGCTGACCCGAATTGGAAGAAAAGGAAGGCGGCGACGATCCTGAGGACGCTCTGCAGCTGCGGGGACCAGCTGCGCCACTTCGCGAAGATACTTGGCTCGGTCATTGCTACTCTCTCCAGGTGAGGTGTCAGGTTCTACAACCTCGGCCGGGGCGCTCAGGTTCCGAGGTTCTTAGCACGCTCCAGAAGCAGGGTTCGCTCCCGTGTGTTGCGGGTGAGCGACGCCGCCCGCTGCAGCTCCGCCCGCGCCTCGGCGAACCGGCCCAGCTTGGCGAGGAAGTCGGCGCGCACGCTGGGCAAGAGATGATAGCTCTCCAGGGCCGGATTCGACGTCAATGTATCGGCGATCTCGAGCCCCGCCGCCGGGCCGAACGCCATCGAGTATGCCACGGCGCGATTCAGCTCTACCACGGGCGATTGCGTGAGCTGGGTGAGCGCATCATACAGGGCCGTGATGCGCGTCCAGTCGGTCTCTTCCGGGGTGCGGGCCCGGGCGTGACAGGCGGCGATGGCGGCCTGGAGCGCGTAGGGCCCCAGGGCGCCGGCGAGCTGCTCGGCGCGCTCCAACGCCGCCAGGCCGCGGCGCACCAGGAGCTGGTCCCAGCGCCCCCGATCCTGGTCGAGCAGCAGGATCGGCTCACCACCCGGACCCACCCGCGCCTTGAGGCGCGACGCCTGGATTTCCATCAGCGCGACGAGGCCGTAGACCTCCGAGTCCCCGGGGGGAGGCGCGAGCTCGGCGAGGATCCGGCCCAGGCGCAGGGCGTCCTCGCACAGCGCAGGCCGCACCCAGTCGTCGCCCGCGGTCGCCGAGTAGCCTTCGTTGAAGACGAGATACACGACCTCGAGCACCGATGACACCCGGGCCGCCAGCTCGGAGCCACGCGGTACCTCGAAGGGCACGCGCGCCTCCCGCAGGGTCCGCTTGGCCCGGACGATGCGCTGGGCCACGGTCGGCTCGGGGACGAGAAAGGCCCGGGCGATCTCGTCGGTCGTCAGGCCGCCGAGCAATCGCAGCGTGAGCGCCACGCGGGCCTCGGGGGTGAGCACCGGGTGACAGGTCGTGAAGATCAGGCCGAGCCGGTCGTCTCCCACGGGATCGTCGAGCGCGGCATCGAGATCGTGCTCGGGGTTCCGTTGCCCGGCCACGAGGTCGTGCCCGATCTCCTCGTGTTTGCGGTCCAGCAGCTTGCCGCGGCGAAACTGGTCGATGGCTCGATGCTTGGCGGTGGCCATCAGCCACGCGCCCGGGTTATCCGGGACACCCGACGCGGGCCATCGCTCCAGCGCCGCGACGAGCGCGTCCTGCGCGAGATCCTCCGCCGTGCCGACGTCGCCCGTCATGCGCGTGAGCCCGGCGATGACCTTCGCCGACTCGATGCGCCACACCGCCTCGATCGCGCGGTGCGCGTCGGACATCGTCACCGCCGGGCCTCGTTCTGCGCGACGCGCGCCTTGACGAGCTTCCGCACGAGGGCCAACGAGAGAGGCTTCTTGTACGGCGCAAGCGCCTTGTGGTCCTTGAACGCGGCGAAGTACACCAGCATGCCGTGGTGCTTGTACGCCGGAATGCCGTAACTGATGACCTCGGTCGCCTTGGGCACGGCGGCCCTGATGGTTTGGCGCACCTTCTTCAATAGGGCCCGCTGAGCGGGTGGCACCACCTTCAGGTAGTCGGCCACCGAGTCGAACTTCCTCATGCCTCTCATGAAAAATCCTCGAGCTCGTACAGTTGGCGCACCTCGACCTCGCAGTCCGTCAGCGACGGATTGGGGAACCGCCGGCTCCACTCGAGCCCCTCTTCCCGCGACTTTACCTGGATGAGGGTGTAGCCGGCGACGAGCTCTTTGGCCTCGGTGAAGGGCCCGTCGATCACGGTGCGCTTGCCTCCGGAGTACTTGATGCGCCAGCCCTTCGCGCTCGGCTGCAGTCCCGAGTAATCGAGCAGGGCGCCGGCCCGTTGCAGCTCCTCGTGGTACTTCGCCATCTCGGCAAAGATAGGCTCCCATTTCGGGTCGCTCGGCACGAACTCGGTTTCCGAGGCCTTCGTGGCCTTCACAATGATCATGAATCGCATGGCATACGTCTCCTTTCTATGATGGCGACGAACCGGGCTGGGCGGAATCGACATCCTTGCCGAGGCCGAAATTGGGCGCCAGTTTGGCAGGATGAACACTCCTTGGTCTCGCCGCGAGTTCCTCGGCACCGCCGGTGCGTCGCTTGCCGCGACCGCGCTCGGCCCGCTGCCCAAGAGTCTCATCCCCGCGCCGGGCACCGTTCCGGCCAGCGCCGCTGTCCGGTTCGGCATGATCGGCATCGGGATGCAAGGGTCGTGGCTCTTGCCGACGTCCATTTCGTTGCCAGGCGTCGAATGTGTAGCCGCCTGCGATCTCTACGATGGCCGGCACACGCTGGCCCGGGAGATCGTGCGGCGCGACCTACCCGTCACCCGCCGCTATCAGGATCTCCTGAACAACAAGACCATCGACTGCATCGTGGCGGCGGTGCCTGATCACTGGCACAAGCAGGTGGTCGTGGACGCGGTGAACGCGGGCAAGGACATCTACTGCGAGAAGCCGATGTCACACAGCGCCGAGGACGGCCTGGCCATGGTCGAGGCAGGGCAGAGGACCGGCCGCATTATCCAGATCGGCTCGCAGCGCGTCAGCTCGCAAATCTGCGCCAAGGCCAAAGAGTTGATCGCGCAGGGACGGTTGGGGGACCTGATGCTCGTCGAAGGCTGGCTCGGTCGCAACGACCCCACCGGTGCGTGGGAGTACCCCCCGCCGCCCGATCTCTCACCACAGACCCTCGACTGGGATACGTGGCAAGGGACGGTGCCCAAGCGCGCGTTCGACCCGAAGATCTTCGCGCGCTGGCGTTGCTGGAAGGAGTACGGCACTGGCGTCGCCGGCGATCTGCTGGTGCACTTGATCAGCGGGATGCTGTTCATGCTGGGGCTCAACGAGGCGCCGCGGCAGGCGTTCGCGGTGGGCGGCATCCGGCGCTGGAAGGACGGGCGCAACATGCCCGACGTGCACGCCGTGCTGTACTACTACGGCGACCTCCCCGTCTCCATGCGGCTGAATCTCGGCACCGAGACGCCGGAGACGTATCGCATCCACGGGTCGAAGGGCCTGCTCGAGGTTTCGGGATCCGAGATCCGCTTCATGCCGCAAACCGGCGAGGATACGTCGCCGAGCTATTACGCCGGGAGCTACCCGAGCGCGCTGCGCACGGCGTACGAGGCGCAATGGCACCGCGAGCACGATCCGCAGGTGGGCCATGCGCCGCTGGCCGAGACGGTCTCGATTCGCGGACCCGACTTCGACGACGTGCGGCCGCATCTGTGGAACTTCTTCGAGGCGGTGCGGACGCGGCAGCCGGTGACCGAGGACGTGGTCTTCGGTCACCATGCGGCACTGGCGTGCCACATGGCGAACGAGTCCTACTTCCGGAAAGCCCCGGTGTCCTGGGACGAGGCGTCGAAGACGATCAAATAGACGCCGTCAGGGGGCGAGGAACACGATCTCGCGGACCTCGCACTCCCCCTCCCACTCCGGCCAGTGCCGTGTGTGCAGTTCCATGAAGAGGCGCGCATCCGCGAGCGCCTGTTCTCGCGTTTTGGCCGCCAGCACGGCATAGCCGCCCAGGATCTCCTTGGCCTCGGTGAACGGCCCGTCGGTCACCGTCAGTTTCCCCTTGGAAACGCGAAACCGTGCGCCCTTGCTGCTGGGTCCGAGCCCTCCGGTTTGGAGCACGGAGCCGTTCCGCAGGGACTCGGCGACGAACTTGTCCATCGCATCCATCAGGGCCTGGGGAGGAGGCCCCTGGCGCTCGGATGACTTCACAATCGACAGGAACGGCATAACGCTCTCTCAGGTTGGGTTCACTGAAGCGACGAACGAGCCTTCTCGAAATCGACCGGCTTGGTGCCGCCCGCCGCCAGCCAGGATCCTCCCAGAATCAGCAGCAAACCGAGCAGGGACGTCACGCCGACATGCTCGTGGAGCGCGAGCACCCCGACGACGACCGCCACGACGGGGTTGACGTACGTAATGATGCTGGCGCGGCTCGGTCCCGCCTCGGCGATGAGCTGGAAGAAGATCACGAGCCCCAGCACGGTGCACACGACGCCGAGCACCGCGATGGCGACGAGCGCCGCGGGCGTGGGAACGCCGTGCGGCGGTCGCAACAGGGCTGCCGGCAGCAGCGCGATCGTGGCCAGGCCGAGGCTGGCCGTCACCGGACCGAGGGGGTCGAGATCGCCCAGGTGGCGGCTCACGATGAGCGGGGCAGCGGCGTATCCCAGCGTGGCCACGAGGATGAGCACCGCACCCCAGAGCTCGTTGGGCCGGCCGCCGACGTCCACGCCGAGCAGCGCGACGACCCCGCCCAGCCCGATCAGCAGCCCGACGCTGCGCAGGCCGGTCGGCCGGTCGGCGGGGGACAGCCACAGCGCCAGCACCGCGAGTTGCAGCGGCATCGTGGCGACGAGAATCGCGGCGAGCGACGAGGAGATGTACTGCTCGCCGACGGCGATGAGGACGAACGGCACGGCGATCTCGCAGGCGGTGTACGCCGCGATGGCGCCGGCGTGGCCCCGCAGACCGCGCAGGGCGCCGCGCCGGAGGGCGAGCGGGAAGAGCAGGGCGGCGCCGAGCGCCACGCGCGCCCACGCCACGAACGCGGGCGGCACGCCGCCATCGACGGCCACTTTGATGAAGAGATACGGCACACCCCAGATGATCGAGCTGAGGGCGAACAGCAGCCACGCGCGTCGCGTCATGTCAGCCTTGGGTGGGCCTGGGTGTTCTGCGCGCGATGTAGACGCCGCAGAGACAGAGGGCACCGCCGAGTACGGCAATCACTCCCGGGATCTCTCCGAGCACCAGCCAACTGATCACGATGGTTACGGGTGGTATGAGGTACGTCATCGCGACTACCCGGCCTGCGGTGCCTCTTGCCAGCGCGTACGCCCACGTCGTGAATCCCACCGAGGTGGGGAACACAGCGAGGAACACCAGCCAGGCGATGCCCCCCCCCCTCGCGGGCGCGGCACCAAGCTCGCGCGCCAGGGCGGGCGCGTAGGGCAGACAGACCAGTGCGCCGACGGTACAACAGGTCCATGTCACTTGCAACGCCGACAGGCGGCCGAGTACGGGCTTTTGCGCCACCAGTCCGATCGCGGAGGCCACGGCCGCCGCAATGCACAGCATTGCGCCTGTGAAGGTCGCGCTCCCTGAGGAGGTCGCGAAGCCGATGACGAGAACACCAGCGAACGCGACCGCGCCGCCCAGCAGAAAGCCCCGAGTGAACCGCTCCTTCAGGAACACCGCGGCCAGGGCCACGACGACGATGGGCGCGATCATGACGAGCATCGAGGCCGTGCCCGCATCGACGCGCCGCTCGGCGTCGTTGAGCATCACGTTGTAGAGGCCGAACCAGGTGAGGCCCGCGATGAGCAACAGCCCGAGGTCGCCACGCGATGGCTTGGTCCATCCCCGCGTGAGGAGCAGGGCGCCCAGGAGGAGGCTCCCAAGCGTGAGGCGACCGAGTGCCAGGGCGCCGGGCGAGAACGCGCGGCCGGCAGCCCTGATGCCGACGAATGCCGAAGCCCAGAGGCACACCGAGACGAGCGCGGCAGCGAGGGGCATCCAGGTCCGCCGACGATTCATGGCCCGAACATATACCGAAATCGGCAAGGCTGGCAAGGGCGCGGGAACGCGGCCAACGTCGTTGCATGATCACTATCACGGGAAGCACCGGCACGATCGGCAGTGAGCTGCTGCGCTTATTGTCGGGAGCGGGTGTCGAGGTCCGCGCGGTGCACCGCGATGTCAGAAAGACGAGGACGTTGCCCAACGTGACTTGGGTGCGTGCCGATCTGGATGACGAGCGACAACTCTCCATCGCGCTGGACGGAACGCAGCGACTGTTCTTGCTGACCGGCAACGAGCCGGACTTCGCCCGCGTCCAGCTCGGCGTCGTTCGCGCCGCCGAGCGGCTGGGGTTGGACCACGTCGTGAAAGTCTCGGCGCTGGGGGCGTCGGACCACTCGACGTCGACCATTGCCCGGGAGCATTGGGCGGTCGAGCAGGCGCTGGTCAACGGCCGACTGAAATGGACGATCCTGCGCCCCCATGCCTTCATGCAGAATTGGCTTGCCGATGTCGCCGAGTCAGTGCGCGCGGAAGGGGTCATTTATGCGCCAATCGGAGAGGGACGCGTGCCGTTCATCGATGCGCGCGACATCGCCGCCGTGGCAGCCGAGGTGCTGCTGCACCCCGAGGCGCACACCGGCAAGAAGTACTTTCTCACGGGCGGTGCGGCGGTCGGGTACGGTGATCTCGCCGCCGCCCTGTCCGAGGCGACCGGCCGGCCAGTCACGTATCGTCCGATCTCCATGGAGGAGGCGCGCTCCCGTGCGGTGGCCCGCGGGGTTGCTCCCGCGACCATCGACGCGATGCTGGCGATCGCCGCATACCAACGAGACGGGGGCCCGACGGCAATCGTCTCGCCCAATGTCCAGCAGCTGCTCGGGCGGCCGCCGCGCACGATTGGGGACTTCGCGCGCGACTACGCCGAATCGTTTCGGTAGCCGCTCGTCCGTCGGGCGCCTATAATCCATCGAATACCGGCATCAACGCGAGGCGCGCACATGTGTCGCAACATCAAGACCCTAGCGAACTTCCAACCCCCGGCCACGGACGACGAGATCCGGGCCTCCGCGCTGCAGTTCGTCCGGAAGCTGAGCGGTGCGACGAAGCCCTCGCACGCCAACGAGGCGGTGTTCAGCCGCGCCGTGGAGGAAGTGACCGCAGCGGCGCACCGCCTGGTCCACGGGCTGCAAACGAGCGGCCGACCGCGGGATCGAGACGAGGAGCGGCGCAAAGCGCACGAGCGCGCGGTCAAGCGCTTCGGCCCGCGGCCCGCTAGCGCTTCTTAGTCTGGCGGGCGCGGACCCGCTTTTCCTGCGCCGCGAATTCGGGCTTGAGTGCGGCACCGAAGTCCTCGGGTTCGAACACCTGACGAATCTCGACCTCGGTGCCGCCGTCGAACGGCGCGCGTTTGAGCCACGCGATCGCCTCGTCCTTCGACTTCACCTGCCAGATCCAGAAACCGGCGATCAGCTCCTTCGCCTCGGTGAAGGGCCCATCGGTCACCGTGCGCTTGGTGCCGTCGAACTTGACGCGCGCGCCGTTCGAGCTGGCCTGCAGTCCTTCGCCGGCGAGCATCACGCCGGCCTTCTCGAGCTCGATGTTGAACTTGCCCATCGCTGTCAGGTCCTTCTCGTCGGGGAGAACTCCCGCCTCGGAGTTCTTGTCGGCCTTCACCAGGATCATGAAGCGCATGGCCCTCATCTCCTCGTGGTCTTTGGGTTCGGACACGCCGTAACTTCGGCTCTACCTACACGACGAACGCGGGGTCCCGAAATCGACACGTTTTCTGTGCTTGAAATATGGCCCGATCCTCGCATCGTTCCCACATGGCTGCTCCCGCCCGCCCCGCCTCGAAGCCACTCGACCGCTCCATCGTCGAAGGGCCGATCGCGCGCGCCGTCTGGATGCTCGCCTGGCCCACGATGGTCCAGAACCTCATCGCTGGGGCTCAGGGCATGGTGGATCATGCCCTGGTCGGGCACTTCGTGGGGTACGCCGGCAATGCCGCCATCGGCGTGGCGATTCAGATCTTCATCGTCGTCATCGTGTTCATGATGTCGGTGTTCAGCGGAATGGGCGTGCTGGTGGCTCGTTTCGCCGGCGCCAACGATGCCGAGCAGGTGAACCGCACGGTCTATCAGGCCTTCCTCGCCGCCGTGGCGTTGTGGGCGCTCGTGCTCGCGCCGCTCGGCTGGATCCTCGCGCCGTCTCTGCTCGGCGTGGTCCACGCTGCGCCCGCCGTCCGCGTGGAGGCCCTGCCGTTCCTGCGCCTCATGTTCGTCGGCAGTCTCGGGATGCTGTTGTTCTTCATGGTGAGCGGCGCTCTCCGGGCGGCCGGCGACGCGCGCACCCCGATGCGGCTGGGCATCCTCCTGACCGTCCTGAACATCGCGTTCAACGTGGTTTTCATCACCGGGCTCGGGCCGTTCCCGCGCATGGGCACGGCCGGCGCGGCGGTCGGCACGACGATCGCGAGCCTCATCGTGGCCAGCTACGCCGGCTACCTGCTCTTTTCGGGGCGCCTCCCGGTGACGTGGCACCGCGGCATGGACTGGCGGCCCGATTGGAGTGTCATTCGCGCGCTGTTCCGCTTCGGCCTCCCCACCGGCGTGCAGGGGATTGCCATGAACGTGGCGGGTGTGATGCTGCTGCGGTTCATCGGCTCGCTCCCCCAGAGCGCCGAGGCCCAGGCCACGTATGCGGTGAGCTATACGGAGCTGTTCTCGTTCATCACCTGGACGTCGGTGGGGTTGATGAGCGCCGCCGCCACGGTCGCAGGCCAGAATCTCGGCGCCGGGCGTCCCGAGCGCTCGGTGCAGGGGGTGCACCGCGCCGCGATGCTGGGGCTGGCACTGGCCGGCGTGATCGGCGCGCTGTTCCTCACACTGCCGCGCTTCCTGCTCGGCCTGTTCGGCATGACCGACCCCGTGGTCGTCGGTCTCGGCGTGCAGTTGCTGCGGTTCCTCAGCGTGTCGGGACTCTTCGTCACGGTGGCGCTCACGTACACGGGCGGCTTGCAGGGCACGGGCGACACGCGTTCGCCGCTCTACATCTCAATCGCGTCCCAGATCGTCGTGCCGCTCGGTCTCTGCGCGCTACTCGGGGCGCTGCGGCCGCTCCGTCCCGCGGACATCTGGACGGCGATCCTGCTTGGCCACATGACGCGCTGCGCGCTGAGCGTGCTGCGGTTCCGGCAAGGGAAGTGGCGGGCTATCCGCGTGGGGGTGGAGTCGAAGATCGGGAGTCCGCCATGACCTTGCGGCTGCGGTCGAGCAGCCGAGGCGCGCCGATCTTGTCTGTCCACGCGCCGAACCCGGTCGTTGGTCCCCGCCACCGCAGCTCTTCGACATCCTGAAATAACGGCGCGTCGGTCCGCAGCGTCGCCAGCTTCTTGAACAGCAGAGCCTCTTCACGCTTGTCGCCCAGCACGGTGGCGGGGAAGGCTTCGATCGCGCCGTGCTCATTCAGTAGGCGCGCTGCGGTCACCGCCCCGATCCCCGGGATGCCTGGGTAGCCGTCCGCCGCGTCACCGACCAGGGCCAGGAAATCGGGAATCAAGCGGGGGTCGACGCCGAACTTCTCGCGCACGCCCGCGGCGTTGCGGATGATCCTGCGTCGGCCGTCGATCTGCACCACGCGGTCGCCCTCGACGCATTGCGCGAGGTCCTTATCGGGGGTCCAGATGCTGACTTTCTCGACGCGTTTGTCAGCGGCGGCGATGTGCGCGGCGGACGCGAGCGCGTCGTCGGCCTCGAGCTCGGTCATCGCCCAGACGACCACACCCATCGCGGTCAACGCTTCTTCCAGGGGATGGAACTGGGCCCATAACGCAGGCTCGATGCCGTCCCCGGTCTTGTAGTCGGCCCAGAGATGATTGCGGAACGACTCGATGACGTGATCGGTGGCCACGCCGACGTGGGTCGCACCGGTTTCGAACAGCTGGAGCACGGTGCTCAGGACACCGATCACGGCGGCGTAGGGTGCATCCTGTCCCTGCGTGCCTCGGCGGGCGCCGTAGAAGTGGCGGAACAGCTCGTAGGTGCCATCGACGAGGTGGACGATCACGGGGCGGAATCTAGCGTCGAGCTGGCATCGGAGCCTGCCACCGGGTCTAGCACCAACAACGGTCCCGTCGCATCTTGGGCCGCCCATGACGCCCTTCAAGAACACCCGGCTCGCCGCGCTCGCCGTGGCTCTCGTCGTGCTCGGAACGCTGGCCGCCGCCGCCGGCGTCGTCGCTCACTTGCCGGGAGTCGCGTTCGCGGGACGCTGGGCGGCCCTCGTCGGACTGGTGTTCTATGCCGTCCGCCGGCGCTCCCTGACGGCGTGGATCCTCATCGCGATGCTGGTCGGCGCCGAGATCGGCCACGACTGGCCGGCGGTGGGCCAATCGGCGCGCCTGCTCAGCCAGATCTTCCTGCGGCTCATCAAGACGATCATCGCGCCGCTGCTCTTCGCCACCCTCGTGGTCGGCATCGCGGGTCACTCGAACCTGCGCCAGGTCGGGCGGATGGGCCTCAAGTCACTTGTGTACTTCGAGGTCGTGACGACGATCGCGTTGTTCCTCGGGCTCGCCGCCATCAACCTCACCAGGGCCGGCGTGGGAGTGATCCCGCCGGTGGGGCTCCAAGCCGCGGGGGTCACGGGCCAGACGCAGACGGCGGCGGAGGCGATTCTCAACGCCTTTCCGGAGAACATCGCGAAAGCCGTGGCGGAGGGCCACGTCCTGCAAATCGTCGTCTTCAGCATTCTGTTCGGCATCGGGCTGGCCCTGGTAGCCGAGTCCAAGCGTCGACCGGTGTTGGAGTTCTGCGAGGGTTTGGCGGAAGTGATGTTCAAGTTCACCAAGCTGGTGATGTATTTCGCGCCGGTCGGCGTGGGCGCGGCCATCGCGTACACCGTGGGGCACATGGGGCTGGGCATCCTGGTGAATCTCTTCAAGCTGCTCGCCACCCTGTACGTCGCGTTGATCGCCTTCCTCTTGCTCGTGCTGCTGCCCGTCGCGCTGTTCGCGCGCGTGCCGCTGCGCCGGTTTATCCGGGCGATCGCCGAACCGGTGTCGATCGCGTTCGCGACCACCAGCTCCGAGGCGGCACTACCGCTCGCCATGCAACGGATGGAAGAGCTTGGCGTGCCTCGCAAGATCGTCGCCTTCGTCATGCCGACGGGGTACAGCTTCAATCTCGACGGCTCGACGCTCTACCTGGCGCTGGCGTCGATCTTCGTGGCTCAGGCCGCCGGGATTCACCTCTCGTTCGGTCACCAGATCGCCATCGTGTTCACGCTGATGCTCACGAGCAAGGGCGTGGCGGGCGTGCCGCGCGCGACGCTCGTCATTCTACTCGGCACGGCCGCGTCGTTCGGGCTTCCCGAGTGGCCGATCCTCGCCATCATCGGCATCGACGAGCTGATGGACATGGCGCGGACATCGGTGAACGTGATCGGCAACTGTCTCGCCACCGTGGTGGTGGCGCGCTGGGAAGGGGAGTTCAAGGAGGCGCCGGCCCCCCCCTGAGGGGTGGGTGGAGTACCGCATCGCGTCGCCCCGCGCTAATTTTACGGGGCCGACACGCCACCGTAGCTCAGCGGTAGAGCTCTCGATTCGTAATCGAGCGGTCGTCGGTTCAATTCCGACCGGTGGCTCTCCCCTTTGCCGTGCGATCCTCGTAGGCCGGCCGCTTGGGTTGCACGTAGGGATGCTCCTGTAGTGCCCGCAGCACCTCCTGAATGCCCCGCTCCAGCTGCGGATCCCCCCCCCCGCGCGCCATCAGGCTCGGATCGTCTACCACCTCCAGGTCCGGCTCGACGCCGTGGCCTTCCGCGAACCACTTGCCGCGCGGGTCGTATTGCCGGAACGTCGGCACCGTCACGCCGCCGCCGTCGATCAGGCCCGGCACGCCGCTGATGCCGATGATCCCGCCCCACGTCCGCGTGCCGATCAGCGGGCCCAGCTTCGCCTCGCGGAAGAACGTCGGGAACGCGTCGCCGCCCGAGCCGCTCCACCCGTTGATCAGCATCACCTTGGCCCCGAAGTGCGCGGCCGGCGGCCACTGCCAGTCCAGCCCGTCGCGCACCGCGTAGTAAGCGAGCGGCGGCCGGTTCAATAGCTCGACGAATCGATCGGGAATCTGGCCGCCCGAGTTGAACCGCTCGTCCACGATCATCCCGTCCTTGCCGAACTGCGCCAGGAACTGACGCAGCAACTCCGTCTGGCCGTCGACGCCGGTGCTCGGCACGTAGACGTAGCCCACTCGGCCATGGGTGGCGACGTCCACGCGCCGCCGATTCGCGTCGATCCACTCGAGGTTCCGCAGCCGGCTCTCGTCACTCAGCGTTTTCACCAGCACCCGGCGCGCGCCGGTGAGGGTCGGTTTGTCGTTGACGGTGAGTTGCACCGTCTGGTCGGCGAGGCCGTCCAACGCCGCCCACGGGTCCTGGGTCGCGTCCACCGGAACCCCATTCACGGCCAGGAGATAGTCCCCTTCCTTGACGTTCACCCCGGGGGTGCGCAGCGGCGAGCGGACTTCATCGTCCCACGGGGCGCCGTCGACGATGTGCTTGACGCGGTAGGCGCCGTTCTCGAGCGACCAGTCCGCGCCCAACAGGCCCACTCCGCGGCGGCCCGGCGGCTGGAGATCGCCGCCACCCCGGTACGTGTGCGACGCCGACAGCTCGGAAATCAGCTCGCCGATCACGAAGTTCACGTCCCAGCGCGTGACCGCGGCGTCGAGCAGCTTCTGGTAGTCGGCGCGCGCCGCCTTCCAGTCCACCCCGTGCATCTGGGGATCGTAGAAGTAGTCGCGCTCGAACCGCCACACGTCGTTGAACACCTGCTGCCATTCCGCCCTCGGGTCCACCGTGAGCGTCAGGCCCGCGGTGGCGAGCGGCTTGTCGAGTTTCTGGCCCGGCTTCACGTCCACGATGGCGTAGCGGTTGTCCTTCACCGCCAGGAGCTTCTCGCGGTTGGCCGACAATGCGATCCCGTCCGCATCCTCGAGGATCGTCTCCTCCTTGCGATCCTTCAGATCCCAGGTGACGACGGGGTTTCTCTTATCCGTCGAGCCGGTGCGCGGGATGCGGCGGTACATCACCTTGCCGGAGAGCGCAAACAGCTCGCCGTAATTCCCGGGCTCGATCGGCAGCGCGACCGCTCGTGTCTCCAAGCCCTCGAGGTCGATATTGACCGGCGCGGGAGGGGAGGCGGCCTTGGTGGAGTCGGCCTTGGGCTTCGGTGTCGCCCCACCGGCGGGCGGCGTGGTCGAGGCTGCCGGTGTCGCGGGCTCCTCGTCGTTCTTGGGCGCGAGCGGCGACGCCACGTCGGTTCGCAGTGGTATGGCGAGCACGGTGGTGGCGTTGGGATACACCCAGGTGTTGTCGACATCACTGTAGACGGGCTGGAAGTGCCGGTTCGAATAGAAATACAGATACTTGCCGTCGGGGTCGAAGACGGGGCTGAAGTCATCGTAGAAGCCGGTCGTGACCTGGGTGCGCGTGCCGCCCTTCGTGTCGAAGAGGAACAGCGCGCGGTGCTGCGTGGCGGGGAGGTCGCGTGCATAGGCGAGCCAGCGACTGTCAGCCGACCAGCTCGGTGTGAACCCCTGGAGGCCCCCCTCGTAGTAGTACTGCTCTCGGTCGACCGGGGTGATCTTCTTGGAGTCGCGGTCGAAGATCGAAATCGCCATCGTCTGATCGATGAACGCGAGCTTCTTGCCGTCGGGCGACCAGAACAGATGGTACCGGAATCCGGGGCCGAGGTGGGTGAGCTGCTCCTCGGCGCCGGAGCCGTCGGCTGGACGGATCGCCAGCTCGTACTCTCCCGATTGGTCACTCCAGTAGGCGATCCACTTGCCGTCGGGCGACCACGCCGGAAACCGCTCCGCCGCGCCTGCCGTGCGCGTCAGGTCGAACGCAGGGCCGTTTTCGGCGGGCAGCGTGAAGACATCGCCCCGCGCCTCGAACACCGCCCGCTTGCCGGTGGGGGAGATGGCGGCGTTCTGAATCAGCCGGCCGACCGAGTCGAGCCGTGGTTTGAGCGTCGTCAGATCTGTGACCACCTGGACCGGAACCTCGTGCGCCTGCTCCGAGGTGAGGTCGAGGAGGAACAGCCGTCCGGCCTTCTCGAACACGATGTCGGTCGGGCCGCTGGAGGGAAAGTGAATGTCGTAGTCGGCGTACCGGGTCACCTGGCGCGCCGAGTCGGTCGCCGGGTCGAACGCCCAGATGTTGGCGCGCTGGGTGGGGCCGCGGTCCGACAGGAAGTAGAGGAGCTTGCCATGCCACATCGGTTGCGCATCGTTGGCGTCGGTGGTCGAGACGTTCTTCCACGCCCCGGTGGTGAGGTTGTACAGCCACAGGTGAGATGCCCAGCCGCCGCGGTAGCGCTTCCAGGTGCGGAAGTCCTGCGTCTGCGGCATGTAGGCCAGCCACTGTCCATCGGGGGAGATGGCGCCGAACTCGCCGTACGGTATCGGCAGCTTCACGGGCAGTCCGCCGTTCTTGCCGAGTTGGTAGAGCTGGAAGAAGCGGTTGGTGCCCGAGGCCATGGGCGATGCGATCAAGAGCGACTGCCCGTCCGGGTACCAGCCGAGCATCCGGTCAGGGGCGGGGTGGTGGGTGGTGCGGCGCGGCACGCCGCCGCCGCTGGGCATCACGTAGACGTCCTGATTGCCGTCGTAGTCACCCGTGAAGGCGATCTCCTTGCCGTCGGGGGAGAATCGCGGGAATGACTCTTCACCCGCCGGCGAGGACAGGCGCTGGGCCACGCCGCCGCCCTTGGCGACGATCCAGATGTCGCCGGCGTACACGAAGGCGATCTGGGTAGCGGAGACATCCGGCTGGCGCAACATCCGCGCGTCGATCTGGGCGGGGGCGGGGGCCGGGACGGCCAGGGCCGTCGCGAGCAGCCAAGCTAAGGCGGCGCAACAGGGCACACGTCGCATCGGAACCTCGACTGTATACGGAGTGACCTAACGACGGCGGGAACGCAGAGAGAGTGGGCCGCGCGGCGGCGGCTGTCAAGCGTCAGCGGTGATCGTCAACTTGTGCCCCTTGGATTTGAGACTGGCCACGAGTCCCGCCTTCTCCACCGACTTCAGATAGGCTTCCTCGGGCTCGATCAGTTTCTTCTCCACCAGCTCGAGCAGCGCGTCGTTCAACGTGAGCATGCCGAGCTTCTTGCTCGTCTGAATAATCGACGGAATCTGGAACGTCTTCGCCTCGCGAATCAGGTTCGATATCGCGGGGGTCGCGAGCAGTATCTCCCGCGCCGCCACCCGCCCGCCGCCGATCTTCTTGCACAAGGTCTGCGAGATCACGCCCTTGAGCGACTCGGACAGCATCACCCGGATCTGTGCCTGCCGGTCGGCGGGGAACTGATCGATCATCCGGTCCACGGTGGACGCGGCCGTCGTCGTGTGCAGGGTTCCGAACACCAGGTGCCCCGTCTCGGCAGTCTCGATCGCGATGGCGATCGTCTCGAGGTCGCGCATCTCGCCGACCAGCACGATGTCCGGGTCCTCGCGCAGGGCCGCCCGCAGCGCCGTCTTGAAGCTCTCGGTGTGCACGTGCACCTGACGCTGCGTGATCAGGCACTTCTTGTTCTCGTGCACGAACTCGATCGGGTCTTCGATCGTGATGATGTGATCGGATCGCGACCGGTTCACGAGATCGACCAAGGCACACAGGGTCGTGGACTTCCCCGACCCGGTGGGCCCGGTGACCAGCACCAGTCCCTTGGTGAGGTAGCAGAGGCGCTGCACTTCGTCGCTCAGCCCCATTTCCTCGACTGAGACGACCTTGGCCGGGATGACCCGGAACACCGCCACCGGTCCCTTGCGGTCGCGCGCCGCGTTCACGCGGTAACGGGCCACACCTGGGATCTCGTACGCGAAGTCGGTGTCGCCCGTCTCCTTCCATTCGCCGCGGTTGCGCTCCGGCATGATCGAAAGCACCAGGAGCTCCAGCTCGTTCACGGTGAGGGCCGCGCCGCCCTGCCGCGCGATCTCGCCGTGCGTGCGGAACAGCGGCGGCTCGCCCACCCGCAGGTGCAGGTCGGAGCTGGAGGACGTGACCAGCGCCCGGAGCAGCTTGCCGAGCCGCTGCTCGGCGGCCTGGTACAGCGAGGCGGCGAACTCGCCGGGCAGGGCGGTCGGTGTCCCCGTGGCGGTAACCGGCGCGTCTACCATCGGCGCGGCGGCGATGATTGAGGCTCTTGGTGCCCTGGGCGCAGGGGGAGG
>Ga0193723_1000122_pt1 | contig 26087 bp, 28 predicted proteins | sample H2m2metaG_FD_143042 | JGI IMG/M metagenome (GOLD analysis project Ga0193723, IMG submission 143042) | Soil microbial communities from a riparian zone of the East river system, Colorado, United States - H2m2 | ecosystem: Environmental > Terrestrial > Soil > Riparian zone | place: USA: East River...
TTGTTGCGCGATGCCCACCTACGAGTTCAAATGCCCCAAGGGTCACGTGTTCGAGAAGTACTACCCGACGATCACGAACACGCGTCGCCTGAAGTGCCCCAAGTGCGGCAAGATGGCCGTTCGGCTCATCTCCGGCGGGGCCGGCCTCGTCTTCAAGGGCTCCGGGTTCTACATCACCGATTACAAGCGCAAGGGTGAGAAGCCGGAGACGGGCGAGAAGACCGAGAAGGTCGAGAAGGTCGAGAAGGTAGAGAAGGCCGCGGACACCAAGCCGAAGCCCGACAAAAAGTCGAAAGACACCAAGTCCGACAAGTGAAGGCACACGACACGCTCCGCTCGGCGCTGGTGCAGGCGGCGGCGAAGCTTGGCGCGCCCGTCGCCGATGTGCTCCTCGAGCGCCCCAAGGACCCGGCGCACGGCGACGTCGCCACCAACCTGGCCCTCGCGCTCGCCAAGACCCTCAAAGCCAAACCGCGGGATGTGGCCCAGCGGCTCGTGGACGCGCTCGAGCTGCCCAAAGGGTTCCTCCGCAAAGTCGAGATTGCGGGTCCCGGCTTCATCAATTTCTTCCTGGCTGAAGAGCAGGTCGTCGCGGTCATTCCCACGATCATCACCGCGGGCCTCGCGTATGGCCGCAGCGCGGCGGGGATGGGCCGGGCCGCCAACGTCGAGTTCGTCTCCGCTAATCCCACCGGCCCCCTGCATGTCGGCCACGGGCGCCAGGCGGCGCTCGGTGACGCGATCGCGTCGCTGCTCGCGTGGACCGGATGGCAGGTCACGCGCGAGTTCTATTACAACGACGCGGGCACGCAGATTATGAACCTCGCCCGCAGCGTGCAAGCGCGCATCCGCCAGCTGCGGGGCCGCGCCGAGGAGATTCCCGAGGGGGGCTATCACGGCGAGTACATTCGCGAGGTCGCCCAACGGTACGTGGAGCACCATCCCCAGGATCCCGAAGGCGTCGACCTCGACGCGGTCCGGCGCTTCGCGGTCCTCGAGCTCCGCAAGGAGCAGGACCAGGACTTGCAAGCGTTCGGCGTGAGGTTCGACGTGTACTTCCTCGAGTCGTCGCTTTACGAGGCGGGCAAAGTCGAAGAGACCGAGCGCCGCCTCGCAGCCGCGGGCCACACGTACGAGAAGGACGGCGCGCGCTGGCTCAAGACGACCGACTTCGGGGACGACAAAGACCGCGTGATGAAGAAGAGCGCCGAGAAGGGCGGGGACTACACCTATTTCGTGCCGGACGTTGCGTACCACGTGACCAAGTGGGAGCGTGGCTTCCGGCGGGCGATCAATGTGCAGGGCGCCGACCATCACGGCACCGTGCGGCGCGTGCGCATCGGGCTTCAGGCGCTCGAGATGGGGATCCCCGACGGCTACCCGGAATATGTTCTGCATCAGATGGTGACGGTGATGAAGGGCGGCGAGGAAGTGAAGATCTCGAAGCGCGCCGGGAGCTACATGACGGTCCGGGATCTCGTCGAGGATGTGGGACGCGACGCGGTGCGCTACTTCTTCATGATGCGGCGTAGCGACTCCCACTTCGTGTTCGACGTGGACCTCGCGAAGACCCAGGGCGAGGAGAATCCGGTCTACTACGTCCAGATGGCGCATGCGCGGTTGTCCGGAATTTTTCGGGTCGCCGGCCGTACCCCGGAGAGCGCCATGGCGGAGGGAGTGGACCTCGCTGTACTGGACGAGCCCGAAGAGCGCGAGTTGATCAAGGAGCTGGCCGAGTTTCCGGCTATCGTGGAAAGCGCCGCGGCGGCCCTGGAGCCGCACCGCATCACCGGGTACCTCGAGGGACTGGCCCGGATCGCCCACGGGTGGTATCACAAGTACCGCGTGCTGGGGGAGCCGGAGGAAGCGGCGCGGCTCGTGCTGGCGCGCGCGGTGCGCCAGGTGCTGGCGAATGGCCTCACTCTTTTGGGGATCACCGCCCCGGAACGGATGTAGCGTGGGTCTACTCGTCGTGGGTTCGATCGCGCTGGACTCGGTCGCCACGCCGTTCGGCGAAACGGCCGACGCGCTCGGTGGCGCGGCCGTCTTCTTTTCGATGGCCGGCGCCGTGCTGCACCCGGTGCAGGTCGTCGGCGTCGTGGGCAGCGATTTCCCGGAAGCGCACCTGACCGCCCTGGCGGCACGCGGCGTGGACCTGGCCGGAGTCGAACGCCAGAAGGGCGAATCGTTCCGCTGGAAAGCGCGTTACTCGTACGACCTCGCGGGGCGCGAGACCCTCGAGACCCGGCTCGGCGTGTTCGCGGAGTTCCGCCCCCGCATTCCCGAGAAGTTCCGTGCCGCGCGCTTCGTGTTCCTCGGCAACATCGATCCCGAGTTGCAGCTCAGCGTGCTCGATCAAGTGAAAAAGCCGACCCTCGTCGCCTGCGACACGATGAACTATTGGATCAGCTCGAAGCGCGACGTGCTGCTCGAGCTGCTGCGCCACATCGATATCCTGATGGTCAACGACTCGGAGGCGCGTGAGTTGTCAGGCGACTGGAACATCTATCGGGCGGCCCACTGGATCCTGGGCCGCGGGCCCAAGATGGTCGTCATCAAGCAGGGGGAGCACGGCGCGCTGCTCGTGGACTCGAACACGACCTTCAAGGTGCCGGCGTACCCGCTCCAGGAGGTGTTCGATCCGACGGGAGCGGGGGACGCGTTCGCCGGCGGCTTTATGGGGTACGTCGCGCGCACCGGGGACATCACCTTCGATAACCTGCGCCGCGCGATGGTCTACGGCTCGGCGATGGGCTCCTTTGCCGTCGAAAAGTTCGGCGTGCAGCGGTTCGAGACCGTGACGCTCGAGGAAGTCGATGCGCGGGTGCGCTCCTTCCGCGACCTCGTCCACTTCGACATGGAGAAGAAGGGCCAGTGACGGAGCGCTACGCCGCCGCGGGGGTGCGGCTCGATGCCGCCGAGGACGCGAAGCGCCGCATCGCCGATCTCGTGCGGGGGACCCGCACGCCCCTCGCCGTGGGGCATATCGGCGCGTTCGGGGGCATGGTGCGCGTCCCCGAGGGATACAAGAAACCCGTCCTCGTGATGTCCACCGACGGCGTCGGGACCAAGGTGCTCGTCGCCGCGCAGGCGGGCGTGCACGACACCGTGGGTGAGGATCTCGTCAATCACTCCGTGAACGACATCCTCGTGCACGGTGCGAAGCCGATCGCGTTTCTCGACTATTTCGCAACGGGGAGCCTCGTGCCGGAAATCGCCGCGGCGATCGTCGCGGGGATCGCCCGCGGCTGCCGCGCGCACGAGATGACGCTCGCCGGCGGCGAGACCGCGCAGCTCCCCGACTTATACGAGCCGGGGCACTACGACCTCGCGGGGACGATCGTCGGCGTGGTGGAAGAGGACGAGGCGCTGCACGGCGACCGCGTGCGTCCCGGAGACGTGCTCATCGGCTACGCGTCGAACGGACTGCACACCAATGGGTATACGCTGGCACGGCGCATCGTATTCGAAGACCTGAGGCTCGACATCCAGGATCGCTTCCCGGACACCAACCGCACTGTCGCGGAAGTGTTGCTGGCCGTCCATCGCAGTTACGCGCCCGTCGTGGCACCCGTGTTGCAGCGCGTGCACGCGCTGGCGCACGTGACGGGAGGCGGGATCCCGGGCAACCTGGTCCGCGTGATGCCCGAGGGATGCCAGGCTGTTGTCGATTCGGGTGGTTGGCCCTGGCCGCCGGTGTTCCGCGTCCTGACGCGCGCCGGCAAGGTCTCCGTCGATGAGATGCGCCGGGTGTTCAACCTCGGCGTCGGCATGATCGCCGTCGTGGCACGCGATGACGTCGACGCCGTGGTGCAGGCCGCCGACCGCGCCAAGGTTCCGGCGTGGCTGATCGGCGAGGTGCACGCGGGGAAGACGGGCGTGCGATTCTCAGAACGATAGAAGATTAAGGAGGGACCCATGAAGTCATATGCGCATGCACTGCTCTTGCTGACGGTCATCGCATGTCCGGTGGCGGCGCAGGAGCCGCAGTGTCAGAGCTTCAACGCACAGGCCCAGGCCGCCTGCAACACGATGGTCGATGCGACCAAGGCCTTCCACCCGCTGGCCGGCATGATCTTGAGCGGCGGCAATCCGGTGCTCGGCAGCGCCGGCACACTGGGCGGCTTCGGGCACGTGAGTGCCACGATTCGCATCAATGCCATCAAAGCCTCGCTCCCCAACCCGGACAGCGCCGCGCAGAATCCCGTGCCCTCGAGCTTCGACGGGTATCTGCCGGCGCCCGTCATCGAGGCGGCCATCGGGCTGTATCGCGGACAGGGCGGTGGGCTGCTGTCGATCGACGGCCTCGCGAGCGCCGTCCTGCTCCCGGCGACCCGCGTGCAGGGCATGTCGGTGGATCCGGACGCGCCCAAGATCGGCGACGTCGCGCTCGGGCTCGGCTACGGGGTGCGCATCGGTCTGCTGCGGGGCGCCTTCCCCGTTCCGTCGGTCTCCGTGAGTGTCATGAAGCGGCACGTGCCGCGGGTGCAGTTCGGCGATGTGGCCGGGGGCGATCCGGCCGACTTCGCGACCGACTTCGACGCGGTCAACTGGCGCGCCACGGCCGGGATGCGGGTGCTGTTCGCTGATGTGGCAGCGGGAGTCGGTATCGACCACTACACTTCAGCCGCCACTATTCATTATTTCGATGGGGTCACCACGCACACCGTGACACTCGACCTCGCGAATACGCGCGAGATCCTGTTCGCCAATGCAGGTCTGACCATGGGCCTCGTCAAGCTCGTCGCCGAGCTCGGCTATCAAACCGGTACGGACCAAAGCTTCGCCACCACGTTCTCGGATTTCGATCCCAAGGCGGGACATGTCTTCTGGGGCGCGGGTCTTCGCATCAACTTCTGAGACACCGGCTGAGCGGGCCGCGATGCGGCGCGCCCTCGATCTCGCATGGCGAGGTTGGGGGCGCGTCGCGCCAAATCCCCTCGTTGGCGCCGTCGTCCTCCAGGGCGGCGTCAGCGTCGCGGAAGGATTCCACGCCGAGTTCGGCGGACCCCACGCCGAAGTGAACGCGCTCCGCGCCGCCGGTGAGCGGGCGCGCGGCGCGACTCTGGTGGTGACGCTCGAGCCCTGCGCGCACACCGGCAAGACCCCGCCATGCGCGGACGCGATTCGCGCGGCGGGGATCCGCCGCGTCGTTGCGGCGGTCCGGGATCCCGATCCCGACGCGCGCGGCGGCATCGAAATCTTGAAGAGCGCCGGCATCGAGACGAGCATCGGGTTGCTCGCCGAGGACGCCGCTATCGTCAATGCGCCCTTCCTCGCGACGCGGCTGCAAACCGAGCAACCCTTCGTGGCGCTGAAGCTCGCCACCTCCATCGACGGCCGCATCGCGGATTCACGCGGCCAATCGCACTGGATCTCCGGCGCCGAAGCGCGCGACTACGTGCATTGGCTGCGCGCGGGCTTCCAGGCGATCGGGGTCGGGGGCACGACCGCTCTCAAGGACAATCCGCAGCTCACCGCGCGCGGCGCCATCACCCCGCGGCAGGCGCCCGTGCGGATCGTGTTCGATCGCCGCGCGATGCTGAACTCGGGCGTGACGCTCGTGCAGACAGCGCGCGAGGTCCCGACATGGGTCGTGGCGTCGCACGAGGCACCCGCGGCGAACGTGTCGGTGCTCGAAGCGAACGGCGTGCGGGTCTTCCGCCCCGACACGCTGGCGCAGGGCCTCGCGCAGGTGCGGCTGGCCGGGATCCAGTCGTTGTTATGTGAAGGCGGAGGGGCGCTCGGCGCCAAGTTGCTCGCGGAAGGGCTGGTGGACCGGCTCTACTGGGTGCAAAGCCCCGTGTGGCTCGGGGAGGGCGCCGTTCCGGCGTTCCCCGGCGTGCCCGAGTTCCCGCTGGCTGAGGCGCCGCGCTGGATCCCCGTGGAGCGCCGCGCGTTAGGCCCTGATACATTACTGGTCTTGGATCGACGGCTATGTTTACCGGAATCGTAGACGCGGTGGGACGGGTCGACGCGGTCGCCGTGAACAGCGGCGTGGAACTGCGTATCAAGGCGTCCTACAAGGCGTTGAAGAAGGGTGAGAGCGTCGCGGTGAACGGCGCCTGCCTGACGATCGAGCGAGTGGTGAAGGGTGGGTTCACGGTTCACGCGGTCGAGACGACCCTCTCACGCACGCTGATCGGGGAATGGAAGAAGGGCCGGCAGGTCAATCTGGAGCGGGCCCTGAGGGTGAGCGACCGCCTGGGGGGGCATTTCGTCCAAGGGCACGTGGATGGGCTTGGCAGCGTCGAACGAGTGGCAGCGGAAGGTGATGCACTGCTCGTCGACATCTGGATGCCCGCGGACGTAGCGGAAACGACGGTGCTGCACGGATCGGTCACCGTCGACGGGGTGAGCCTGACGGTAAACGCCTTGCCCCGGCCTGGTGTGATGCAGGTGTCGTTGGTGCCGTTCACGCGGACGCACACCACGTTGGGGCGGCTCGCCGCGGGCGACCGCGTGCACGTGGAAGCGGACGTTCTTGGAAAGTACGTGAGGCAGCTATGCCGTTCGGAAACGTAGAGCAGGCGATCGCGGACATCCGCGCCGGGAAGCTCGTCATCGTGGCTGATGACGAGCGGCGCGAGAACGAGGGGGACCTGGTCGGCGCGGCCGAGAAGGTCACCCCCGATATGATCAATTTCATGGCGACGCACGGGCGCGGTCTCATCTGCCTGCCCCTGATGCCGGAGCGCTGCCAGGCGCTCGGCCTGCCGCAGATGACCGAGCACAACTCCGAGTCGCACGAGACCGCGTTCACGATCAGCATCGACGCGGCGGCGCGGTTCGGCGTCACGACCGGCATCTCGGCCGCCGACCGCGCCGCCACGATCCGCGTGGCCCTCGATCCGGCGACCGTGCCGGCCGACCTGCGCCGGCCCGGGCACGTCTTCCCACTCCGCGCCCGTCCCGGCGGTGTGCTGCAGCGTGTGGGCCAGACCGAGTCGAGCGTCGATCTCGCGCGGCTCGCGGGACTCTATCCGGCGGGCGTGATCTGCGAGATCCTCAATCCGGACGGTTCGATGGCGCGCCGCGCCGACCTCGAGCAGTTCGCCCAGCACCACGGATTGACGTTCATCACGGTCGCGCAGCTCGTCTCCTACCGACTCGCGCACGAGCGGCTCGTGCATCGCGTCGCGGAAGCGCGTCTGCCGACCGCGTTCGGCGAATTCCGGATCATCGGGTATCGCAACGACGTCGATGCCGCGGAGCACATCGCCCTGGCGTACGGCGACATCGCGGGGAAGCGCGACGTGCTGGTGCGGATGCACTCCAAGTGTCTGACCGGCGACGTCTTCGGGTCGGGACGCTGCGACTGCGGGTGGCAGCTGCACAGCGCGATGCGGATGATCGCGGGCGAGGGCCGCGGCGCGATCGTGTACCTCGATCAGGAAGGGCGGGGGATCGGCCTGCTCAACAAGCTCAAGGCCTACGAGCTGCAGGACGCGGGGCACGACACCGTCGAGGCGAACGAGAAGTTGGGCTTCAAGCCCGACCTCCGGAACTACGGCATCGGCGCGCAGATTCTGCTCGACCTCGGGCTCTCGTCGATACGCGTGTTGACGAACAACCCGATGAAGCTCGTCGGTCTGGAAGGCTACGGGCTCGACATCGTCGAGCGCCTCCCCATCGTGCCGGCGCCCTCCGACGAGAATCGGGCCTATCTCGACGTGAAGCGGGACAAGCTCGGCCACTTCCTCACGCACTGACGGTGGCCGCGCCCCCTACCCGGCGCCGCGTGGCGGTCGTCGTCAGTCGCTTCAATGACACTGTAACCAATCTCCTGCTCGAGGGGGCGCGCGACGCTTTGCGCCGCCACGGGCTCCCCGACTCGGACGTCGACGTCGTGTGGGTGCCCGGCGCGTTCGAGCTGCCCGTCGCGGCGGAGGTCGCCGCGGCGGGCGGGCGCTACGACGCCATCGTGGCACTCGGGTGCGTGATCCGTGGCGAAACCCCGCATTTCGATTTCGTCGCCGGCGAAGCTGCGCGCGGGCTCGGCAACGTGGCGCTGGCACACCGGATCGCCGTTGGGTTTGGCGTCCTCACCACCGAGACACTCGAGCAAGCGCTGAAGCGCGTGCACAAAGGCTTCGAGGCCGCCGAGGCGGCGCTGCAGACGGCCGACGCCCTCGCCCAGTTGGCCCGTGCAGCGTCCCGAGACTAGGGCGCGCGCCCGCGCCCTCCAGATCCTCTACGCGTGGGAACTCTCCGGCGAGCCGTCCATCGACACGGTCGTCGCCCGCGTCGCCGTGATGTACGGCCGCGCGCCGGACGCCTACGACCGTGGCGCCGAGCTGGCGGCCCGGGCGGTAGCGGGTCAGCGCGAGTTCGACCGGCGCGTCGCCGACGCGGCGGAGCACTGGCGCTTCGAGCGCGTCGGCATCGTGGAGCGCAACATTCTGCGCCTCGCGCTCGCCGAGATCGCGGAAGGCGCGACGCCCGCCCGCGTGGTGATCGATGAAGCCGTGAAGTTGGCGCACTGGTTCGCCGGCGCGAAGGCGCCGGCGTTCGTCAACGGCGTCCTCGACGCGGTGGCGCGCGAGTCGGGCGCGCTGTGAAGGTCCTCGTCGTCAACTGGAACGATCGCGAGAACCCTCACGCGGGAGGCGCAGAAGTCCACCTGCACGCGCTGTTCGGACGGCTGGCGGAGTGGGGACATCACATCGATTTGATCGCGAGCGGCTGGCCCGGCGCGGCCCGGGCGGTGGAGCTGGATGGGATCCACGTTCAGCGCGTGGCGGGCCGGCACACCTTCGCGCTCCACGGCCGCGGCGCCGTGCGCCGGACGCTCGCGGCGCGCGCCTACGACGTCGTGGTCGAAGACGTCAACAAACTTCCCCTCTTCCTGCCTGCGCTGACCCGACGCCCGTTTGTCGCGATCGTGCCACACCTCTTCGGGACGACGGCCTTCGCCGAAGCGAACTGGCCGATGGCCGCGGCGGTCTGGCTGGCGGAGCGGGCGCTGCCCTGGGGCTACCGCCGGGCGGCCTTCCACGCGATCTCCGAGAGCACGCGCGACGATCTGATCCAGCGGGGCGTGACGGCGGCGCGCATCGAGGTGGTCTATCCGGGCGTGGATTCGACGTGGTTTTGCCCCGATCGGACGACACCGCGGGCCGAGCATCCGGCGTTCTTGTACGTTGGGCGCCTCAAGCGTTATAAAGGAGTGGAGATCGCGCTGCGGGCGCTGGCGCTGGCGCGCCAGACGAGACCCGATCTGACGCTCGAGATCGCCGGACAGGGCGACGACCGGCCGCGGCTCGAGCGTGTCGCCCACGCCATCGGCCTCGGCGAGGCTGTCCGCTTCCTCGGGTTCGTCGAGGAGGGCGAAAAGCGCCGCCTGCTGCGACGCGCGTGGGCAGTCGTCTTCCCCAGTCCGAAGGAAGGGTGGGGCATCTCGAATGTCGAGGCCGCCGCGTGCGGGACTCCCGCGCTGGCATCGGACAGCCCGGGGCTGCGGGAGTCGGTGCGCCACGGCGCGACCGGCTACCTCGTGCCCCACGGCGACGCGGAGGCCCTCGCGCAGCGCATGCTCGCGTTGGCGAACGACCCGGCGTTGGTGATGCGCCTCGGCCGCGCCGCCCGCGCCTTCGCCGAGGGTCTGTCGTGGGAGACGGCGGCGCGGGCCACCGAGGCGCAGTTGCAGCGCGTCATCGCTCAGGCAGGAGCTTGATCATGCGGATCACAGTCACCGCCCGTCACTGCGAGATTCCCGACGAGCTGCGCGCCCGCGCGCGCACGCTGGTGGAGCGCCTCGCCAAGATCGCGGCCCGGCCGCACGACGGGCAGGTGATCTTCGCCGACGATCATGGCGCTGCCGCGGTCGAGCTGCGGCTGCACACGGCGCGCGGCAAGGTGTACGTGGCCAAGGCGCAGGCCGACGATCACCGCACCGCCCTCGACAGCGCCGCCCAGCGCGTGCGGCGCCAACTCGACAAACGCTCCGTGCCGGCCCGATGACGGCTCTCAAGGTCCGCGACCTGTTGACCAAGCGGGGCGATCCCCTGCAGCTGGAGGCGCTCACGGGCGAGGCGGGACTCGATCGCGAGATCCCGTCGCCCGAGGCCTCGAGCCCCGGGCTCGTGCTGGCGGGATACACGGCGCGCTTCGCGCGTGCCGCGGATCGCCTGCACATCCTTGGCGAAACCGAAATCACCTACCTGGCCTCGCTCGACCCCAAGGCCCGCCGCAAGGCGATTGAAACGTTCCTTGGCTATGACCTGCCGTGCATCTTCGTGACGAAAGCGCAGCAGCCGCCCGAAGAGCTGGTGACGTTGGCGGCCGCCAAGGGCATTCCCGTCATCCGCACGCGCCTCAAGACCGACGAGTTCTACCGGCGCCTGAAGCCGTTTCTCGACGATGCGTTCGCGCCGTCCACCACGATCCACGGGTCGCTCGCCGACGTCTTCGGCGTCGGCTTGCTGTTTCGTGGCCGTTCGGGAATCGGCAAGAGCGAGTGCGTGCTCGACCTGGTGGAGCGGGGGCACCGGTTGGTGGCTGACGATGTCGTCCGCGTGACCAAGCGCGGCAACGACGTGCTGCTGGGCCAGGGTCACGAAGTCTCGCGCCACTACATGGAGATTCGCGGCGTGGGCCTAATCGACATCAATGCGTTGTTCGGGATTCGGTCGGTGCGCCAGCAGAAGCGCGTCGAGGTCGTGGTGCAGCTCGAGGACTGGGACACCGGTCGCGAATACGACCGCACCGGCTTGGACCTTCAGGAAACCGAGATCCTCGACGTCAAGGTGCCGCTCGTCACGGTGCCGCTCAATCCCGGGAAGAACCTGACGGTGATTTGCGAAGTGGTCGCGATGAATCACCTGCTGCGCTACAGCGGCGTGAATTCGGCGCACGCCTTCAACGACCGGCTGATCCAACGCATGCGCGACAAGCGGGAGCCGCAGGAATACCTCGAGGAAGACTATGAGTGAGCCGCTCCGCGGCGTTATCGTATCGCACTCGGGGCTGGCGCAGGCCCTGGCGTCGGCCGTCTCGACTATCACCGGCGTCGCGGGCGCGCTCGTCCCGGTCAGCAACGACGGGTGCGACAACGACGCTCTCGGCGAGCGCTTGCGCCAGGCGGTGGCCGAGCAGCCGGCGGTGCTGTTCGTGGATCTGCCCGGCGGGTCGTGCCTCACGAATTCGATCCGCTACGCCAAGCAACACGCCGACATCGCCGTCGTCACGGGCGTGAACCTCGCGATGCTGCTCGACTTCGTGTTTCACCGCGAGATCACGCCCGCCGAGGCGGCGCGGCGCGCCGCGGATGCGGGCGGCAAAGCCATCCGCGTAACGGCGGCATGAGCATCGCGCTCTACCGCATCGACGACCGCCTCATCCACGGCCAGGTGGTCGTGGGATGGGGGCAGCCCCTCGACTGCACGTTCATCGTGCTCGTCGACGACGAGGTGCGGGGCAGTGATTGGGAGCAGGATCTCTATCGGATGGGTGTCCCCCCCCACATCGAGATCATCTTCGCCTCCGTGAGTGAGGCGGCGGAGCGGCTGCCCGCCTGGGAGGCCGACACCCGCGTCGGCATCGTGCTCGTCCCGGACATCGATACGGCCACGGCCCTCGTGGGCCAGACCGATCGCATCAAGAAGCTCAACGTCGGCGGCATTCACCACCGCACCGGCCGCACCGAGCGGCTGCGCTTCGTGTACCTGAGCGAGGACGAGCGCGCGAAACTGCGCCAGCTCGCCGCGAAGGGCGTCGACGTCACCGCGCAGGACGTGCCGACCGCGCGCCCCGTCCCCCTGGCGGAGTTCGCGTGAGTCTCGCGGTGCTGATCGCGTTGCTCGGATGGGGGACGCTCGTGGGCGTCGACCTCGTGAGCTTGCCGCAGATGATGATCGCGCGGCCGCTCGTGGCGGGAACCGTTGCGGGCGCCATCCTCGGCGACCTGGACGCCGGACTCAAGCTCGGCGTCATCTTCGAGCTGCTGCAGTACGACATCCTGCCCGTCGGCGCGGTGCGCTACCCCGAGTATGGTCCCGCGACGGTCGTGGCCGTCGCGACCGCGCATGGCGCCGCGGGCGCCCTGGGGCTCGGGCTCGGCGCCGTGGTCGGTCTCGTCATCGGACTCCTCGGCGGCATCACGATGCATCTCCTGCGGCGCATCAACTCGCGCATCGTGAGCGCGTCGTCCGCGGCGCTCGAGTCGGGAGATCCTCGGGTGCTCGTGCGCCTGCACGTCGGCGGCTTGCTGCGCGACTTCCTGCGGGCCGCGGTCGTCACCGCGCTGGGACTCGGCTTCGCGGTGCTCGTCCCGCCCCACGTCACGTTTGTCTTGACGCCGCGCGGCGCGATCGTCGTGGCCGGCGCCGCCGTGGCGGCCGCATTGGCGGCGGGCACCGCGGGGACGTTCCGGCTCGTGGGCCGCGGTCCGAATCTCGCATGGTTCGCGGCCGGGCTGGGCGGCGGCGTCGTGGTGGCGGCATGGCTGTGGTGACGCCGCGGTTCGGGCGCGCGCTCCTGCGGCTCTTCGCCGTGCAGGGGTCGTACAACTACGAGCGCATGCTCGGGCTCGGCGTCGGCGTCGCCGAGGAGCCGCTGCTGCGCGGCCTGCCGGCCGACGGCAGCGCGAGCCCGTACCGCGCGGCCGTGGCGCGGGGGGCGCACTTCTTCAACTCGCATCCGTACCTGGCGGGTCTCGCGGTCGGCGCCGCGGCCCGCGCCGAGCACGACGGCGCGCCGCCCGAGCTCGTCGAACGACTGCGCGCCGCGCTGTGCGGCCCGCTCGGCTCCATCGGCGATCGGCTAGTCTGGGCGGGATGGCTGCCGCTCCTCTCGGGTCTCGCGCTCGCGGCCGTCAGCCTGGGGGCCGGGTGGACCGCGGCCGTGGCATTTCTCGTGGTCTACAACATCGGTCACGTGGCGCTGCGCTGGTGGGCCCTGCGCGAGGGCTGGAAGCACGGCGTGCGCGTGGCGTCGGCGCTGAACAATCCGATCCTGCAGCGCGGCGCCGTGCTCGCGGGACCCGCCATGGCCTGTGCCGTCGGTCTGGCGCTGCCGCTGGCCGCGCAATTCCTCGCGGCGTCGTTCGGGGCGTGGGGTCGGGCGGTGATCGCGGCGGCCGCCGGCGTCGGGTTCCTCGGGCTCTACTTCCTCCCCGGGCGCGTGACCGGTCTGCGCCTCGGCCTCGGGTTTGCCGCGCTCGCCCTCGTGGCGGGGTGGATATGGCAGTGATCGAGCGCGAGGCGCAGATCGTGAACCCGCTCGGGATGCACGTTCGCCCCGGCGCGGAATTCGTGAAGGTCGCGAACAAATTCAAGTCCGCCGTCGAGGTTCGCAACGCCGACGTCGCGGTCAACGGGAAGAGCATTCTCGGGATGATGACGTTGGCAGCCGAGTGCGGCTCTTCCATCACCATCAAGACCGACGGCGATGATGCCGAGGCCGCCATGAACGCGCTGCTCGAGCTCGTCGCGGCCGGGTTCTACGAGATGCACCTGAAATCCGGCGACGAAGAGACCCCATGAGCGAACGCCAGCTGAAGGGCATCGGGGTCTCCCCGGGGATCGGCGTAGGGCGCGTGGTCGTGGTGCGCTGGGCGCTCCCCGAGGTGCCGCACCGCGTCGTGTCGCGCACGCAGGTCGAGAAAGAGGTGCGCCGCCTGCGGGCGGCGATCAAAGACGTGCGTCGGCATTTCACGGAGCTGCGCGCCCGGGCCGTGGAGCGCGCCGGCGTCGATGCCGCCCGCATTTTCGACGCGCAGATCCTGATGCTCGAGGACCGCGAGTTCATCGGCGCCGTCGCCGAGTTGATCCGTGAGAATCACCTCACGGCCGAGAAGGCGTTCGAGTTCAAGACGCTCGAGGTACGGGACCTGTGGACCGCCGCGGGCAACCCGCTCCTCAAGGAGCGCCTGGCCGACGTCACGGGCGTGGCGATCCGCGTCATCCAGCATTTGATGCACCGCGGGGCCGAGGACGTGTGGGATGGGATCTCTCAGCCGTCGATCGTCGTGGCGAAAGAGCTCTCACCCGGACTCACCGTGCAGCTCGACCGCGAGTACGTCGTGGGTCTGATCAGTGAAGAGGGCACGCGGACCTCTCACGCCGCGATTCTGGCGCACTCGATCGGGATTCCGGCGGTCTTCGGTTTGCGCAACGCCGTCGAGCGCGTCCGGGCAGCCAAGACCGTGATTCTCGACGGCACGCGCGGTACGGTCCTCCTCGACCCAACGCCCGAGGAGCGGGCGGAAGCTCAGCGCAGCGAGGCGCTGCGCGGCGAAATGACGGCGCGCCTCGAGGAGGCGGTCACCCAGCCGTCGGTTACGCTCGACGGCACGCACATCGCGCTGCGGGGCAACGTCGATCTTCCGGCCGAGATTGCAGCCGCCAAGGCGTACGGCGCTGAGGGCGTGGGGCTGCTGCGTACCGAGTTTCTCCTCACGGGACACTCGACACTGCCATCGGAGGATGAGCAGGCGACGTACTTCCGGCGCGTCGCCGACGCCTTTCCTGGCCACCCCGTGGTGGTGCGCACCTACGATCTGGGAGGAGACAAATTCCCAGCGCCGTTCCGGACGGCGCCGGAACCGAACCCCGCCCTCGGATGGCGGGCGATCCGCGTGTGCCTCGACGAGCCGGCGATGTTCCGGACGCAGATCCGCGCCATCCTGCGCGCGGCGACCCGCGCCCCGATCCACCTGATGATCCCGCTCGTCACGCGCCTCGATGAAGTGGAACGGACGCGCGTGTTCGTGGCGGAGGAGGCGGAGGCGCTGAAGAAAGCCGGCATCGAGGCCGCCATGTCGGTGCCGGTCGGCGTTATGGTCGAGACGCCCGCGGCGGCGGTGATGGCCGATCGCCTCACCGAGATCGCCGACTTCTTGAGCGTCGGCACGAACGACCTCACGCAGTACACACTCGTCGTGGATCGCGGCAACGCGCGACTCGCAGATCGCTTCACACCGCACGATCCGAGCGTGCTGCGGCTGCTCAAGCTCGTGGCGGAGGCGGCGCGCGCGGGGGGGAAACCCGCCAGCGTGTGCGGCGAGATGGCCTCCGAGCCGTTGTCGGCGTTCCTGCTCATCGGGCTCGGCTACGAGACGCTGTCGGTGGCGCCGCCGGCCCTGCCGCTCATCAAGTGGTTGATCCGTCAGGTGACCACCGAACGGGCGCGCGCCGCCGCCGATGCCGCGCTCGCGGCGCGCAGCGCGGAGCTCGCGCTCGACATCCTGCGCTTCTCACTCAAAGAGGCGGTGGACCTCTCGCTGCTCGATCCCGACGCCCGGTTGCCTGCGGGACGGCGCTCGGGTAGCTTGAAGGCCTAACTTTCGGAACTTTATGCCCGCACATCGCCACGTCTTCACTTCCGAGTCGGTCACGGAAGGCCATCCCGACAAGATCGCCGACCAGATTTCCGACGCGATCCTCGACGCGATCCTTGCCAACGATCCCAAGGCGCGGGTCGCGTGCGAAACGCTCGTGACGACGGGCATGGCCATCGTCGCCGGCGAGATCAGCACCTCCACCTACGTCCCCATTCCGGACATCGTCCGTGGGGCCATCACCTCGATCGGTTACACCGATGCGTCCTTCGGCTTCGACGCCCAGACGTGCGCGGTGCTCACGACGATCGACCGCCAGTCCGGCGATATCGCGATGGGCGTGGACCGCGGCGGGGCGGGTGACCAGGGGATGATGTTCGGGTACGCGAGCGACGAGACACCGTCACTCATGCCGCTGCCCATCGTACTCGCGCACCGCCTCGCCGAGCGGCTCGCCGCCGTGCGCAAGGCCGGCGAGCTGCCGTGGCTGCGTCCTGACGGTAAGACCCAGGTGAGTGTCATCTACGAGGGGGCGAAGCCTGTCGGGATCAGCAAGCTCGTCGTTTCCACGCAGCATTCCGAATTGGTCGCCAACGATGAGCTGCGGGCCGGCGTGATCGCGCACGTCGTGCGGCCGGTCGTGCACGACGCCGGCTTCGAGGTGAAGGACGAGGACATTCTCGTGAATCCGACGGGGCGGTTCGTGGTCGGCGGCCCCCAGGGCGATGCCGGCCTGACGGGCCGGAAAATCATCGTCGATAGTTACGGCGGCATGGCGCGGCACGGCGGCGGCGCGTTCAGCGGCAAGGATCCCTCCAAGGTCGATCGCTCCGCGACGTACGCCATGCGCTGGGTCGCGAAGAACATCGTGGCCGCCGGGCTGGCGCAGCGCTGCGAGGCGCAGGTCGCCTACGCCATCGGCGTCGCCGAGCCCGTGTCGGTGATGATCGAAACGTTCGGCACGGGGACCGTCCCGCAGGAAGCCATCGAAGACGCCGTGCGCGAGGTGTTCGACTTGACGCCCGGTGGCATCATTCAGGCCCTCAATCTCCGTAACCCCATCTACCGGCCGACGGCCGCCTACGGCCACTTCGGGCGCGCGCCCGAACGGCGTCGGGTGGCGGATCGCGACGTCGAGCTGTTCACGTGGGAGCATGCCGACCGCGTCGAAGAGCTCAAGGTCGCCGCCGACCGTGCGTCCCGCGCTTCCCGAAAGGCCAAGGTGTGATCACCGTTTCGAAGCAAGACCACGACATCAAGGACGTAAAGCTCGCCGACGAAGGACGCCGCCGCACCGAATGGGCCGAGCGTTCGATGCCGGTGCTGCGGCAGTTGGCCGAGCGGTTCGCCAAGGAACGGCCCCTCGCCGGTAAGCGGCTCGCCGCCTGCCTCCACGTCACGACGGAAACCGCCAACCTGATGGTCGCGCTGAAGGCCGGCGGGGCCGACGTCGTGCTGTGCGCCTCGAACCCCCTCTCGACGCAGGACGACGTGGCCGCCCATCTGGTCCGCGATCACGGCATCAAGGTCTTCGCGATCAAGGGTGAGGACCACACGACCTACTACGACCACATCCGCGCGGCGCTGGCGCACCGGCCCGACATCACGATGGACGACGGTGCCGACCTGGTGGGGGCGCTGCACATGGTGGCCCTGAACCGGCTGGACGATTTGGCGCCGCCGGTCCGGAAGTGGGTCGAGACGCTGTCCGCCGCCGAGCGCAAGGCGCTCGTCGCCGGGGTGACGGGCTCCACCGAGGAGACCACGACGGGCGTCATCCGCCTCAAGGCGATGGCCAAGGACGGCGTGCTGCAGTTCCCGGTGATCGCGGTCAACGACTCGGACACGAAGCACCTGTTCGACAACCGCTACGGCACGGGCCAGTCGACGCTCGACGGCATTATCCGCGCGACCAATATGCTGATCGCGGGGAGCACGGTGGTAGTGGCGGGGTACGGGTGGTGCGGGCGGGGATTCGCGCTGCGGGCACGCGGCGCCGGAGCGAACGTCCTCGTCACCGAAATCGACCCGATGAAGGCGCTCGAGGCGCAGATGGACGGCTACCGCGTCACGACGATGGCCGACGCGGCCCGCGTCGGCGACCTGTTTGTGACGCTCACCGGCAACGTCGAGGTCATCCGGGTAGAGCACATGCGGGCAATGAAGGACGGGGCGGTGCTCGCCAACTCGGGGCACTTCAACGTGGAGATCGATCTCGAGGGCCTGAAAAAGATCGCCACGGGGCCCGTCGCCGTGCGCGACTTCGTGGAGGAGTGGCAGTTGGACGGCAAGAAGATTTTCGTGCTCGCCGATGGACGGCTCATCAACCTGGCGGCCGCCGAGGGCCATCCCGCCAGCGTGATGGACATGTCGTTCGCGAACCAGGCGCTCGCCGCCGAGCACGTGGTGCGCCACGCCAAGTCGTTGTCCAAGGACGTGCATCGCATTCCGACCGAGCTCGACAAGGAAATCGCGCGGCTCAAGCTCCAGGCGATGGGCGTCGCGATCGATACCCTGACGCCCGCGCAGAAGAAGTACCTCGCGTCCTGGGACATGGGCACCTGACGCGATGATTCAGGTCCGCGTGGCCCACCTCGGGCTGGACCGCACGACCAACACGCCGGTCGTTATTCTGCAGGAGCAGGAGGGGGAGCGGGTGCTCCCGATTTGGATCGGACCCGCGGAGGCGAGCGCCATCGCGATGGAGCTGGCGGGCGTGAAGTTTTCGCGCCCGCTGACGCACGACCTGCTGAAGCAGGTCATCGTCGGACTCGGCGCCGACCTCCGCAAGGTGATCATCACGCAGGTGAAGGACAACACCTACTTCGCCGAGCTGCACATTTACCGGGGCGACACCGTCATTCAGATCGACGCGCGGCCCTCCGACTCGATCGCCCTCGCGTTGCGCCTCAAGGCGCCGATTTTCACGCACGAGAACCTGCTGGAGCTCACGTCGGTCGAGACCGCCGAGGGCGGGGTCAATCCCGCGGCGGGCCCGCTCGACGCCGATTCGCTCAAGTCCTACCTCCAAAACCTCGATCCTGAAGACTTCGGCAAGTTTACGCCGTAGCCTGGGGCCGGCGCTCGCGCTGTCCCTGGTCGGCGGCACGCTCTCCGCGCAGGTCGTGAGCGTGAGCGGCCGCGTGCTGTTGGGCGGCCGCGACTCCGTGCCGTTGCGCGGCACCTGGGCCGTGCTGCACCGGGTCACGCGCCAATCCGCCGGGCCGATCGACTCGGTGCGCACCGACACGGCAGGCCGCTATCGGATGCAGCTGCAGCGTCCTCGCGCGGCCGCGGATTCGGGCGCCGTGTACGTCGTCAGCACCTGGCACGACAGCCTCGCGTACTTCTCTTTGCCACTCAACGTGCAGGGGCGGACGGCCGTGCGCGTCGAAGATCTCGTCGTCTACCGGACGACCAAGGGCACGCCGCCGATAGAGCTGGCGCGCCGGCTCGTCACACTCGGGTTGCCAGGTGCGGACGGGACCCGCGAGGTCCTCGAGATCCTGGAGCTGCAGAATACAGGGGTGAGCACGCGCATCACCGACGATACGCTCGTCCCGACGTGGTCCGGTGCGATTCCCCCCAGCGCGATCCAGTTTCAGGCTGGTCAGGGCGACATATCCGGCGAGGCGATCAAGCGCGTGGGCGATCGGGTGTTCGTGCTGGGGGCGATTCCGCCGGGCCAGCCGAAGCAGCTCACCTATGGCTACACGCTTCCCGCCGGCGGCGGCAGGTTCGCCATTCCGATCGACCAAGCGACGCGCGACCTGAACCTGCTGGTCGAGGATACGGTCGCGGCCGTCGAGGCGCCGGGCGTCGAATCACTCGGCGTGCAACCGGTCGAGGATCGCCGGTTCGCGGCGTATCGCGCCGGGCCGCTCGCGCCCGGCGACCGCGTGACGATCGGTTTGCCGCGCGGCCCGTTCCGGCCGCAGATGCTCGTGCCGTACGTCGTCGGCTTGCTCGGGGCAGGGATGCTCGGGGCGCTGGTCTGGGCGCTGCGACGCAAACCTCTTGCGTCCGGTCCCGCCACTCCCTAGACTGAGTTCAACAACGCGAACGGGGATCCACGGAAGCCGGTGCAAGTCCGGCGCGGCCCCGCCACTGTAACGGGCATGTCGTAAGCGACTCAGAGCCACTGGGGCAGTCCCCGGGAAGGCGAGCCGCTCGCCCGAAGCCAGGAGACGTCTTCGTTCGCGCCACCTGCAATTCCCTCGCGGGAGGGATGGTGGCGCTTGCGCACTTCAGGCGCAGACGCTCGCCCATCTCCGTTCCGTCGGGGGTGGGCGTTCTCACATGCGCAGGCTGCTCGTCGCTCTGTTGCTCGCGGTCGCTTGCCGCCCCACGGCGGACCGCCCGGCTGCCCCCCCCCCACCAATTGCCCACCGCATCGTCTCCCTCGCCCCCTCTTCGACGGAGCTGCTGTTCGCCATCGGTGCGGGGGAGCAGGTGGTCGGCCGGACCACCTGGTGCCGGTATCCGGCAGCGGCGCTGCTCGTCCCCGCCGTCGGCGACGGCCTCAACCCGAATGTCGAGGCGATCGCGGCGCGGCAACCCGATCTCGTCGTGCTATACCGCTCCCAGATGAACGAGACGGCCGCCCAGCAGCTCGCCCGTCTTGGCATCCCCACCGTCACGCTGGCGCAGGACCGGCTCGAAGACATTGCTCAGGCGGCGCGGGAGCTGGGGCGGCTGACGGGCCATCAGCAGGCCGGCGACTCGATCGGCGCGGCGATCGACACGCTGCTGCAGTCGCCCTCCCCCCCCCCGACGGCGCCGATCGCGCGCGTGACGTTCGTGGTTTGGGACAATCCGCCGATGGTGATCGGCGGCGGCAGCTACCTCGACCAGCTCGCGACGCTCGCGGGCGCGAGCAACGTGTTCCACGACATCGCCGGGGCGTCCGCGACCGTGTCGATCGAGACCATCGTCGCGCGCAATCCCGATGTCATCCTGGTGCTCTCCGACCGCACCGCGCCCCCGGCCTACAGCGCGCGCCGCGAATGGCGCGCCATTCGCGCGGTGCGCGAGGGGCGCTTCATCATGCTGCCGGGGGGCCTCTTCGGCCGGGCCTCGCCCAGCGCGCCGGCCGCGGTGGCCGCGCTGCGCCACGCGTTGGAGACTCGCAAGTGAGGCGATGGCTCGGGCTCGCGGGGCTCGTCGCGCTCGCGCTGGTCAGCGCGGTGGTGCTCGGGCCGGCGCACGTCGCCCTCGGTGACCTGACGTCATCGGAAATCGTGCGCTCGCTGCGGGTCCCGCGCGCCCTGCTCGCTCTGCTCGTCGGTGGCTCGCTGGGCGTCGCCGGCGCAAGCCTGCAGGCCCTCGTGCGCAATCCGCTCGCCGACCCGTTCCTGCTCGGCCTGTCGGGGGGAGCCGGGTTGGGCGCCGTGCTCGCCATCGCACTCCATGTCGCGGGGCCCTGGGCACTCCCGCTCGCCGCATTTGTCGGCGCCCTCGGCGCCATGGCACTCGTCTACCGGCTGGGTCTCGTCGGCGGCGCACAGCTCGACCCGCGCGTGCTGCTCCTGGCTGGCGTCGCCGTCGGCGCCTTCACCGGCGCCATCACGACTGCTATCGTCTCCCTCGCCGAAGCCGCTGACCTCCGCAACGCGTTCCTGTGGCTTTGGGGCGGGCTCTCGGGCGCGTCGTGGGACACGGTCCTCGTTATGGTGGTGTACATCCCGGTGCCCCTGGTCGTCTTGTACGCCGCGGCACGGCCCCTCGATCTCCTCGCGCTCGGCGAAGAACCGGCGACCCATCTCGGCGCCGACGTCGAGCCGCTCAAACGGCGTGTCTACCTCGCGGCCTCGATGCTGACCGCGGCCGCTGTGGCGGTGTCGGGCGTGATCGGGTTCGTGGGCCTGATCGTTCCGCACATCACGCGGCTGGTTTGGGGCCACCACCATCGGACGCTGCTGCCCGCCGCCTTCCTGGGGGGCGGCGCGCTGCTCCTGTTCGCCGATACCGTGGCGCGCGTGTCGGTCGCGCCGCGCGAGCTCCCCGTGGGAATCGTCACCGCGCTCGTCGGTGTCCCGTTGTTCGCGGTGCTGCTGCGCCGCTGGATGGGGGGGGGGCCCCGCGGATGAGCACCGCGGCGCCGTTGCTCTCCGTGCAGCGGGTGACGTACCGCTACCCCGGTGCTTCGAACGACGCGCTGCGGGACGTCTCGCTCGAGATCCGCGCGGGCGAGTTCCATGCCGTGCTCGGTCCCAACGGCAGCGGCAAGACGACGCTCATTCGCGTGGCGCTGGGACTCGCGGCGCCTCCCCCTTCGACAGGCACGGCGGAGATCGCGGGTCGCGCGGCCGCGGCGTGGTCCCGACGGGACCTGGCCCGGATTGTGGGCGTGGTGGCGCAACGTGAAGACAATCTGTTCCCGCAACGGGTGCGCGAGACGGTCTTGCTCGGCCGTTATCCGCACCTGTCGCTGTGGGGCGCCGAGCGTCCCGTCGACCGCGAGGCCGTCACGCGCGCGCTCGAGCGGTGCGACGCGCTTGGCCTTGCCGATCGCTGGATCTGGACGCTGTCGGGCGGCGAGTACCAGCGGGTCCGGCTGGCCCGGGCGCTCGCGCAGGAGCCGACCCTGCTCGTCCTCGATGAGCCAACCGCGTCGCTCGACGTGCGCCACGAAATGGAGCTGTTCGAGCTGGCCCGAGGCCTCGTAGACGCCGGTGGACTCGCGGTCCTCATGATCACGCATCACGTGAACCTTGCCGCTCGCTTCGCGGATCGCGTCCTGCTGCTGGCCGACGGCCAGACCGCGGCCCAGGGCACGCCCCGGACGGTGCTCACCCGAGAGACCGTCGAGCGCGTCTTCGCCTGGCCCGTCGCAATCGAGCCCTTCGATGGGCATCCCCAGATGATTCCCCTTCGCCAACTTCGTCAACCCAGGGAGCCCGCATGACCGCCCTTCTCCTGCTGCTCGCGCTCACCGTGCAGGACACCGTCGTCCTGAAGCCCGTGGTCGTGACCGCGACGCGTGTCCCGGTCCCCGCCGACGCCGTTACCGCCGCAGTCACGGTGATCAAAGGCGAGACGCTGCGGGCGCGAGGGATCCGCACGGTCGCGGAGGCACTGCGCGAGACTGTGGGAGCAAGCGTCGTCGAGAGCAATGGGGCGGGGAGTCAGACCTCCCTGTTCCTGCGAGGGGGTGAGAGCGACTACGTGAAGGTGCTGCTCGACGGGGTGCCCCTGAACCAGCCCGGCGGCGCGTACACGTTTGCGCATTTGACCACCGACGACGTCGAGCGCATCGAGATCGTGCGGGGTCCCGTCAGCGTGCTCTATGGCTCCGATGCCGTGGCGGGCGTCGTGCAGATCTTCACCCGCACCGGCTTCGGGGGGAGGGCGCCGCGCGTGGAGCTCGAGGCTGGGGCGGGGAGCTACGGCGAAAGCCGCTTCGGTGGCACCGTCACCGGCGGGACCACTCGACTCGGGTACTCCCTGGGCGCCTCGCGCTTCGCGTCCGACGGCGTCTACCCGGTGAACAACACCTACCGCAACGAAGTCGTCACGGCGCGGCTCCGCTTCCAGCCGGACGCGCGCACCGATGCGTCGATCACCGCGCGCCACGGCGACGCAGTCTTTCACTACCCGACAGACGGCGGGGGCCAGGTCGTCGATGCGAACCAGCTCGCCACCGACCGCGGCCCCGCGGTGTCCGTGGACCTGGGCCGGCACATCACGTCACGCATCGAGACGCGCGTGCTCCTCGGGACGAGCGACAGCGACGGGCGGCTCGATGACGACCCCGACGCCCCCAGTGATACCACGTTGATCTTCCACTCGCGTGACCGCGTACGGCGCCGCACCGGTGAGGTGCGGGTCAATTGGCAGGCCGGTCCGGCGGCGCTGATCACCGCGGGCGTCGCGCTGGAGGACGCTCGGCTACGCCATACAGATGCGTGCCAGTTCTACTCGGGAGGGTCGTTCTTCGATTGCAGCGGCGCACCGATGAATCGCACCCGGTCGACTAGGGGCCTGTTCGCGCAGTGGCTCGCCGGAAGCGGTCGCGCGGTCTCCGGGAATGTGGGCGCCCGGCTCGAGGACAACCAGCAGTTCGGCACCTTTGCGACGTGGCGGGCAGGGGTCGCGTGGCGCCTCGATGCGGCCACCCGGCTGCGGGCGGCCGCGGGGACCGGCTTCAAGGAGCCGACGTTTCTCGAGGCGTACTCGACCGGGTTCGTCGTTGGTAACCCGGATCTGAAGCCCGAACGTTCGTTCAGCTGGGAAGGCGGGATCGAGCACACGGTACCGGGCACGAGCCTTTCGCTCGCCGTGACGTATTTCAATCAGCGCTTCGCGGACCTGGTCGTCTACGACTTCTCGCGCACGCCGAACTACGTGAACATCGCGGCGGCGCGATCGAGCGGGGCGGAAGTCCAGATTGACTACGTCGTGCGACCTGGCGTCGTGGCGTCCGTCGCGTACACCTACCTCGATACCCGGGTGCTGGATGGCGGCGGGGACCCCACGTTTGAGACCGGCAAGCGCCTGATCCGCCGGCCCACCAATGCCGCCTCGGTGCGCGTCACCGCGGGCCTGGGTCATCGCGGTACGGCGACCCTCGGCGCCCGCTTCGTCGGGGACCGGGACGACCTCGACTTTTCGGGTTTTCCCCCGGCGCGCGTGACGTTGCATCCCTATACGCGGGTGCAGGCCGGCGTCGAGTACACCGTGCTCCGAGGGCGGTCGTGGGGGCTGGGGGGGGGCGACCTCACACTGCGCGCGCAGGGCGAGAACCTGTTGGACGACCAGGGCCGCGAGATTGCCAACTACCCCGTGCGGGGACGCACCCTATTTTTCGGAATGGCGCTCGGTACCGGAACTTCGAAGTGAGGATGCACGCGGTCGTGGTCGCGGCGTGCGTCGCCGCGGCGTGCAGTGATGCGCTCGAGCAGGATACGACGGCGGGGCAGGTGATCGTGGCGGCCGACAGCAGCACGAACGGCCTCGCGGTCATCAGCGCGTCGCGTTTCAACACCACCGGGGTCTTCGGCGGGGGCGAACCGTTCGCGGTACCCACGCGCATCACCGCCCGCGATTCATTCGTGTTCCTCACCGTCGGCAGCGGCGACTCCCTGGCGATGCTGCATCTCATCGGCGGCGGCGGCGCCGCCACGAATCACTTCTACGCCCTCGGTGCGGGTGCGCGGGGCATCGGCAGCATCGGGGTTCAGCCGGTCGGACTCGGCTGGCAAATGTGGGTGCCGCTCGCGGGTGTGAATCGCGTCATGCGCGCGACGTTTCCGGTGATCGACACCGTGAGTTTCGCGGCAGGACCGCACCCCATGGGGGCGACGATTGTCGACGGGACACTGTTCGTCGTGAACGCCAACGCCGTCAATGACTCGCCCGCCGGCCCCAGCTCCCTCACGTGGCTCTCGATCGCGTCGCCGACGACTGGGGGCACGATCCCGCTCACCGGCGGCAATGGGCAGTTCATCACCGCGGGCGCCGACGGGCTGCTCTATGTCGTGACGCGAGGCGCCGCCGGCGGCGCCGACGGCCGATTGTCGATCGTGGACCCCCAGGCCAAGGTCGAGGTGGCCGTCATCAACGGACTCGGCGAGTTGCCTGGAGCCGCCGTGTACCACCCGTCGGGGCGGCTCCTGATCGCGTCCGCGACTCACGGCATCCTCGAAGTGAACACGCTGACGCGAACGCTCGACCGTGGGCCGGGGCAGGGGTTCATGCCCGGGAGTGACGGCGTCGCGGCGCTTGCGCTCGATCAGCGCGGCCGGATCTACGCCATGAGCGCGTCGTGCGGCCCGGGGACCGTGCGCGTGCTCTCGGCGCCTCCCGACTACGCGATCCTGCGCACGGTGCCGGTCGGCTCGTGCATGCGCGCCGCGGCCGCGGCGTACCAGGCCGGCGTTCCCTAGATGGCGCTCGTCTCGACGCCGGCCGTCATTCTCCAGACCTTCCGTTACAGCGAGACCTCCAAGATCGTGCGCCTGGCGACGCGCGAGCTGGGCGTGCAGAGCGCCATCGCCAAGGGTGTGCTGCGCCCGCGCAGTCCCTTCGGCGCGGCGCTCGAAACGCTCAGTGAAGGTGTGGCGCAGCTGTACCACAAGGAAACCCGCGACCTGCAGACGATGGCCGCGTTCGACGTGATCGACCTGCGCCGCGATCTGGCGCGCGACCTGGGGCGCTTCGCGGGGGCCGCCGCGCTCGCCGAGGTGATGCTCAAGATGGCCCCCGCCGCGCCGCTGCCGGCCGCCTACGACGCGTTCACGCACGCCCTCGACGCGCTCGCGACGGCCGACCCCCGGGACGCGGATGCCGTTGCCGCGCGCTGGATCTGGCTCCTCGTCGGCGTCCTCGGTTTCGCGCCCGAGCTCGATGCGTGCGTGCGCGACGGGATCGCGGTCGCGGGGAACGGCGGTGTCGCGTTCAGTACGGCGGAAGGTGGCGTTCTCTGCCCCAAGTGCGCCGGGCCGCAGCCCCCCACGCGCCTGCCGCCGGACGCCTATCGCGACCTGCTGGCCCTGAACGACGCCGGCGCCGCGTTGCCGCAGTTGGACGCCCCGCACGCCGCCGCGCACCGCCGGCTCGTCGCCCGGTTCGTCCGTCACCACATGGGCGAGTCGGGGCCCCTGAGCGCCATGGACTTCTGGGAGCGCCGCGCGTGGGTCACCCCCGCCGCCTCGTAGTCGGCACCGCCGGCCATATCGACCACGGCAAGACCGCGCTGGTGAAGGCCCTCACGGGCGTGGACACCGATCGCTGGGAGGAAGAAAAGCGGCGCGGCATCACGATCGATCTGGGCTTCGCGCCGCTCCCCTTGGGCGTAGACCTCCAG